>Ga0182013_10002433_pt1 | contig 24272 bp, 20 predicted proteins | sample 612S2MmetaG_FD_120487 | JGI IMG/M metagenome (GOLD analysis project Ga0182013, IMG submission 120487) | Permafrost microbial communities from Stordalen Mire, Sweden - 612S2M metaG | ecosystem: Environmental > Terrestrial > Soil > Wetlands > Permafrost | place: Sweden: Stordalen | collected...
ACGGCGCTGACCAGGTCGGTATCCGCGATCAGAACCTTGGCGTCCAGCAACCCCAGGCTGTGCGCCAGCACTTCGCCGCGCTGGTGGTAGTTGAGCATGCCGGCGACGGCACCGCACTTGACCACGGCCAGCATCACCAACACGGCGTTGGGTGAATTGCGCAGCATGATGGCGACGACGTCGCCGTGGCCGACCCCGCGCGCCGCCAGCACCGCGGCGTACCGGTTGGCGATCGCGTTGGCGTCGCGGTAGGTCAGTTGCTGGTCGCCGAACCTCAGGAAGACCCGGCCACCGTAACGAGCGGATCGGTCCTGAAACACCGTGCCGATCGATTTGTTGGAGTTCGGCGTGGCCAGCAATCCGGTCAACGTTCCGCGCACGATCACCGGCAGGTCGGCCAGCATCCTCGGCGCACTGGACGCGATGTCGGTCAGGCTGACCGCGGCGCGCGCTGCACCCTCGTGATCGGACACTTGATCCCTCGTTCCCCTCGACAGCCAGCCCACCGACCTCAGCCGGGGGCGCACGCCTCCACCGCGGCACTCACCTTATCGACCAGCACCAACCGATCCATGGCTGCCTGGGAGATGTACCCGTTGTCGAGCAAATGATTCAGCCACACCCATAAACCTTCGTAATGCCCCCAGGGGTCCAGCGTCACGATGGCTTTGTCGTGCATGCCGAGATAGCCCGCGGTCCATGCGTCAAACAACTCATCGAGGGTGCCGACACCACCCGGCAGCACGATGAACGCGTCGGCGCGGTCTTCCATGATCTGCTTACGGTCGTGCATCGCGTCGCTGACAATCAGCTCGTCGGCGTCGGTGTCGGCAATCTCGTGGCGCATCAACTTTTTCGGGATCACGCCGACCGTCCGGCCGCCGCGTGCCCGCGCCGCGCTCGCCACCGCGCCCATTGCCGAAACGCGACCGCCGCCCCACACCAGGGTCCAGCCGCGCTCGGCGATCGCCTCGCCGAGTTCGGCGGCCAGCTCGAGCAATTCCGGGTGTGTCGGCCCGGAGGCGCAGTAGACACAAACCGCCCATTCGCTTGATGAATCGCGTTCTGGGCGCATACCCGCCAAAGGTAGACCAACCGCAAAGGACGCGACCACATATGGGGCTATCGTGCCGCGGCGGGCGTCGCGCGCCATAAGATCCTGCAGTGCCGGTTCGATGGAACGTCCCGCAGCATGCGGCCGCCCTGGAGCAGCTGGACGCCGCCCTTGAGCACCGAGCCCTGCCGGGCGCGGTGGTGCTCGGTCCCGACGGTTGCGGCAAATCCACGCTGGCCCGATTGGCCGCCGAAAAACTCGCCCAACGGCACCCGGCCACGCACATCCGCTGGGTCACCGGCACCCCGACCGAGCGCGTCGTCCCGTTCGGGGCGTTCAGCCATCTGGTGGATATCGCCGATATCGGGAAGCCGGCCGCATTGTTGCGGGCGGCCCGGGCATCGCTGAGCAGTGACGATCGGGAGGGCGATCTGCTGCTCGTCGTCGACGACGCCCACGAACTCGACCTGTTATCGGCCACGCTGGTGTACCAATTGGCCCTGGCCGGGGTAGCCCGGATGATCGTCACCGCCCGCGCTGACGCGGCACCCGAGGCCATCGCCGCGTTGTGGACCGACGGCCTGCTGAACCGGATCGACATCGAGGCGCCAGGCGGTGCGACGACTAATCCATCCGAGCCGGCGGAAGTCGACGAGTTCCTCGCCGAGTTACCGGTGCCGGCGCGGGCGGTGCTGGACTATCTGGCCGTCGCGGAGCCGCTGTCGATGGCCGACCTCGCCGTCCTGGCCGGCGACGGCGCGGTAACGGAGGCCGAAGACTGGGGCGGGGCCGAAACCCGGGTGCGCAGCGGACGCGCGGACGACGCGGTGGTGTACACGGCGCACCCGCTGTTCGCCCAAAGGGCGCTTGCCGCGCTCGGCGGCCAAGGCGGCACAGGCGCGCGGCGCCGGCGCACCGAGTTGGTGACGCAGCTGTCGCAGCATCCTTTGGACCATCTCACCGACCGGCTGCGACTGGCGTCGCTCGCGCTGGACAGCGATGCCCCGCAGCCGGTAGCTGAGGTGGTCGACGCGGCGCTGCAGGCGCTGCGACTGGGCGACCTGATGCTCGGCGAACGCCTGGCCCGTTCGGCGCTCCAACGCTCCGACGACCTGGCGGCCCGGCTGCCGCTGGCGAATGCGCTGGCGTTCCAGGGCCGTGGCCGGGACGCAGAGGAGCTGCTGGCCGCGGTCGACGCCTCGGCGTTGGCCGAACCGGAGTTGATGTCCTGGACGCTGCTGCGGGCGGCCAATCAGTTCTTCATGCTCAGCGAGCCGGAGCGGGCCACCGCGTTCCTGCGGACCATCCGCAACCGGATCCCCGATGCGGGCCCACGCGTCACTCTCGACGCGCTCAGCGCCACCTTCGCCATGAACGCGGGCAACGTCGGGCATGCCGTCGACACGGCCCGCGAGGTGCTGGCGTCCCCGGCGGCCGATGACCAGGCGGTGGCCTGGGCGGCCAGCGCGGCCACGCTGTGTGCGGCGCGCCAAGGCCGTTTCGACGACGTCGAGCCGCTTGCGCAACGCGCGCTGGGCGCCGAACATCCCGGGTTGCTACGCTTCACGATCGGGCTGGGCCAAACCAGCGCCCTGATGATGGCGGGTCGGCTGGACGCGGCGCGCGAACTCGCCCAGCAGTTCACCGATTTCGCCGAACTGCAGCAGCCGGGCCGGGCGATCGGCGAGGTGTTGCTGGCGCATGTGCTGATCGCACAGGGCGAATTCGAGCGCGCCGCAGAACTTCTCGGCCCCGCGGCCGCCACCTTGGAGCGCACCGGATACTCGTGGGGCCCCCTGTCACTGATGCTGCTGGCCACCGCGCTGGCGCAGCAAGGCAATATACCCGAGTCCGCAAAAGTATTGCGGCGGGCCGAAACCCGGCACAGTACGAAGTCGGCGTTGTTCTCACCCGAGCTCGGTTTGGCGCGCGCCTGGTGCAAGATGACCGTCCGCGATACTACGAGCGCAATCACGGCGGCCCGGGAGGCCGCACGCGCCGCCGAGCGGGCCGGCCAGTCGGCGGTTGCGCTGCTCGCCTGGCATAACGCCGTGCGATTGGGCGACACCCGTGCCGTCGAACCGGTGACCCGGCTCGCCGCCGAAATCGATTGCGTCGTCGGCAACATCGTCGTCAACCATGCCCGCGCGCTGGCCGAAGGGGATGCTGCCGCACTGGCGGCGGTGTCCGACGAGCTGGCTGCGATCGGGATGCGCGCGGCCGCCGCCGATGCCGCCGCGCAGGCATCCGCCCGGTAGCGCCGACACCTCAGCGCCCTTGCTCGATGGACCGGTCAATTTCGGCACGGAACTAGCGACGACCGGCCCTGATCGGGCGAAGCTCGGCCACTGGTTCACCGTTGCGGGTCACAGGTCGCCCTGGGCGATAGTCCGGACCATCCGGCTACCGGCTCAAGTATCGGCGCAGCATCTGTACCGCCTCGGTGATGTTGGCAACCGGCACCCGTTCGTCGCGGGTGTGCGCCAGGTTGGGATCACCGGGCCCGAAGTTGACCGCCGGTATGCCCAGAGCGGCGAAACGGGACACGTCCGTCCAGCCGTATTTCGCCCTAACCTGCCCGCCGGCAGCCTCGACCAGGGCCTTGGCGGCGGGCTGGGACAGCCCGGGCAGCGCGCCCGCCGCGGCGTCGGTCTGCTCGATCGCCACGTCGAGCCCGTCGAACACCGCGCGGACGTGTTCCAGTGCCACCGCCGGCGAGCGATCCGGGGCAAAGCGGTAGTTGACCGTCACCGAGGCCGCATCGGGAATCACATTGCCGGCTACCCCGCCGTCGACGCGCACGGCCGACAAGCCCTCCCGGTATTCGCAACCGTCGATGTCGACGGTGCGCGCCCGGTATGCTGCCAGCCGGTCCAGCACCGCGCCCAGCTTGTGAATCGCGTTGTCGCCCAACCAGGAACGTGCCGAATGCGCGCGGGTTCCGGTCGCGCTGATCACCACACGCAGCGTGCCCTGGCAGCCGGCCTCGATGTAGCCGGCGGTGGGCTCGCCCAGGATGGCCACATCGGCGGCCAACCAGTCCGGCAGCTCGCGTTCGATGCGACCCAAACCGTTTGCCGCCGCTTCGATTTCCTCGCAGTCGTAGAACACCAGCGTCAGGTCGTGCACCGGTTCGGCCACCGTGGCGGCCAGGTGCAGGAACACCGCGTCACCGGATTTCATGTCCGCCGTACCGCAGCCGTGCAGTTGCCCGTCAGCCAACCGGCTGGGCAGGTTCTCTGCCGCTGGAACGGTGTCCAGATGGCCGGCCAACAGCACCCGCGACGGCCGGTGCAGCGAAGTTCGCGCCAATACCGCATTCCCGTTGCGGATGACCTCGAAGCCCGGCGTCTGCGCGCGCAGCGCGGCCTCCACCTCGTCGGCGATGCGCGCTTCGTCCCGCGACTCGCTGGGGATGTCGACCAGCGCAGCAGTCAGCTCGATCGGATCGCCACGCAATTCCAGCACGCATCCAGGGTAGTGGCGATCGCCAGCGCGGCGGAGCCGGGCGCAGCGGGTCGCCACCAGAAATCCGGTAGTCACCCCCTCCGCCCAGCAGACATAGAATCGCACTCCACCACGCACGGGGATGCGATTCTGTGTCTGCTCGGCGGAGGAAGTAGCGTGTCGAGACGTGACTGGAGCTGCAGGCGCGGTAGGTATAGGCCTGGCGACACTGGCCGCCGACGGATCAATCCTCGACACCTGGTTTCCCGCACCGGAACTGACCGAATCGGGCATCAGCTCAACGTCGCGCCTGGCGGTGTCGGACGTCCCGCCGGAACTGGCCGCGCTGATCGGCCGCGACGACGACCGCGTGACCGAGACCATCGCGGTCCGCACCGTCATCGGCTCATTGGACGACGTTGCCGTCGATGCGTACGACGCCTACCTGCGGCTACATCTGTTGTCACACCGACTGGTGGCGCCGCACGGGCTGAACGCCGGCGGCTTGTTCGGGGTATTGACCAATGTGGTCTGGACCAATCGCGGGCCGTGTGCGGTCGAGGGCTTCGAGGCCGTCCGGGCGCGGCTGCGCAGGCACGGACCGGTGACCGTCTTCGGTGTCGACAAGTTCCCCCGAATGGTCGACTACGTCGTGCCCAGCGGGGTGCGCATCGCCGACGCGGACCGGGTTCGGTTGGGCGCCCACCTCGCGCCGGGAACCACCGTGATGCACGAGGGCTTCGTCAACTTCAACGCCGGCACCCTGGGCACCTCGATGGTGGAAGGGCGCATCTCCGCCGGCGTGGTGGTGGGCGACGGGTCGGATATCGGCGGCGGAGCATCGATCATGGGCACGCTGTCCGGTGGCGGCACCCAGGTCATTTCTATCGGCAAACGGTGCCTGCTCGGCGCGAACGCGGGGGTGGGCATCTCCCTGGGCGACGACTGCATCGTCGAAGCCGGCCTGTACGTCACCGCAGGCACCAAAGTCACCACATCCGATGGCAAGTCCGTCAAGGCCCGTGACCTCTCCGGTGCCAACAACCTTCTGTTCCGGCGCAATTCGGTGACCGGGGCGGTCGAAGTGGTGGCTCGCGACGGTCAGGGCATCGCCCTCAACGAGGACCTGCACGCCAACTGAGCTAGCGGCCGCCCTTTGACGCACCCAACGTCGACTCGTCGGGCGACAATCGCGGGATTTCATCCGACAACTCGACGTTCGGCGTCGAAATATCGCCAAGCGCCGTTCCTTTGGTTTCCGGTAACAGGTAGGTGCACACCAAGCTGGCGAACGCAAAAGCGCCCAGCATCAGACCGATCGACCAGCTGCCGTAGGTCGCCAGCAGCGTTCCCGCGACCAGCGGCGGCAAGGCGCCACCGAGGACGCCGGCCAGGTTCACCGCCAGCGCCGATCCGCTGTACCGGTAGCGGGTGGCGAACAACTCGGGGATGAAGGCTCCGGTCGGCCCGGAGCCGATCGCGCCGATGGCGAACATGCCGACGATGGCCACCGCATACAGAAGGTGATTACGCGTATCCATCAGTGGCATCACCACAAACGCCCACGGCACACACCCCGCCCACCCCAGCAACATCATCCGGCGGCGCCCCACGCGGTCGCACAGACTGGCCGAGAGCATCACGAACGCGATGCTGACCAGCCCACAGAGCGCACCGACGGACCAGATGAACGTGCGGGTGTAACCGAGGTGGTTGTGGGCGTAGATGGTCAGGTAGGTGTTACCCATGTGAACGAAGGCCATCCCGCCCAGGATGCTGCCCGCGGCCAGCAGGATCTCCCGGCGGTGCAGGCGCAGCACCTCCGAGAGGGGCGTTTCAGGTACCAGGCTGCGGGCTTTTTCCTCCAAGAAAATCGGGGTCTCGTCGATATTGACCCGCACATACAGCGCGATACCGATCAGCGCCGCGCTGATCAGGAACGGCACCCGCCACCCCCATTCCATGAATGCGGGGCTGTTTTCGCCGATGGTGATGTTGACGCCCAGAAAGGTCAAGCTGGAAAATACCGCCGCGGCTCCCCCACCGAGCAGGGTGAACATGCCGAACAGACCCCGCCGCCCGGTAGGCGCGTACTCAGCGCTCAGCAACGCCGATCCCGCCCATTCGCCGCCCACGGCGAAACCTTGCAGTAGTCGCAGCAAGATCAGCATCACGGGAGCCGCCACACCGATGGAAGCCGTAGTGGGGACCAGACCCACGCACACGGTCGACACGGCCATGATCAACAGCGTGGCGATCAGGGTCTTTTTGCGGCCCAGCCGGTCCCCGTAGTACCCGAAGACGGCCGCACCGACCGGCCGGGACAGAAACGCGGTGGCGAATGTCCCCAGCGAGGCGACCGTGCCCGCCGTGGAACCGAGTTGCGGGAAGAACACGGTGGGAAACACCAGGGCCGCCGCGGTGCCGTAGATCAGGAAGTCGTAGAACTCGATCGCCGAGCCGACGAAGCACGAGACCGCCACCCGCCGCAACGCCGCAGTCCCTGGGCCGGCGTCAACCCTCGGCTCACCCATCATGAGGGTTCCGCGTTCGGCTGCGTCTGCACACGGTTACGACGGTAGGTGAAGGTTCGCGGTTGCGCTCTTCATGAAACCTGGCAAAACGCTGCGTGTCACGGCGACCGAAAACCGTCTTCAGCCCTCCAGTAACTGCTTCTTGACCACCTTGCCCATGGCGTTGCGTGGCAGCGAATCCACGAAACGCACCTCACGCGGGCGTTTATGCACGGAAAGCTCTTGGGCGACATGGCTGATCAGCTCATCGGCGTTACGTTCGGAGCCGACGACGAATGCGACGATGCGCTGGCCCAGATCCTGGTCAGGCAGCCCAACGACCGCCGCTTCCTCGACACCCGGGTGCCCCAGCAACACCGTTTCGATTTCGCCCGCGCCGATGCGGTATCCCCCGGACTTGATCAGATCGACCGACTCGCGTCCGACGATGCGGTGCATGCCCGCGCTGTCGACGACCGCGACGTCACCGGTGCGATACCAGCCGTCATCGTCGAAGGCTTCCGCGGTGGCATCCGGTCGATTCAGGTAGCCGTCGAACAGCGTCGGACCGCGAACCTGAAGCCGTCCAACGGTTTCCCCGTCGTGCGGCACCGGGGCGCCGTCGTCGTCAACCAGCACGGTCTCTACGCCGGCCACCGGCAGACCCACCCAGCCCGCGCGCCGCTCGCCGTCCGCCCGCGTCGAGATGGTGATCAGCGATTCGGAGGCACCGTAGCGTTCGATGGGCTGGTGACCGGTGAGCTCGGCCAGCCGGTCGAACACCGGCACCGGCAGCGCGGCGCTCCCCGACACCAGTAGCCTCGCGGGTCGCAACGCCCGCGCCGCCGCCTCGTCGGCCACCACCCGCGACCACACCGTGGGGACCCCGAAATACAGCGTCCCGCCCGCTTCGGCGCGGGCCTGCGCGTAACCGGCCGGTGTCGGTTTCCCGGTGTGCACGAAGCGATTTCCGACCCGCAACGACCCGAGCAAGCCGAGCACCAGCCCGTGCACGTGGAAGAGCGGCAGCCCATGCACCAGGACATCGTCGGCCGTCCACTGCCACGCTTCGGCCAGCGCGTCCAGGTCGGCGGCGATCGCCCGGCGGCTCAGCAGCACACCCTTGGGCAGCCCGGTGGTGCCCGACGTGTAGATCACCATCGCGGTGGCATCGGGTGACGGCTCGGAATAGCGGTGCCAGGAGCGGGCGTGCAATCGCACGGGTATGTGCGGCAACCCTTCTGCCTCGTCCGGCACCGGACCCAGCCAGGCCTGGACCCCGGAGTCGGTGAGCATGTGCCGGCGTTCGGCGACGCCGACATCGGCGGGCACCGGAACGAAGGGCACGCCGGCGATCAGGCAGCCGGTGATCGCCAACACCGTCGAGGCGGTCGGTGTGGCCAGGACCGCGACCCGACCCGCACCCGCGACCCGCTCGGCCACCGACGTCGCGGCCCCGACCAGATCGCTGCGGCTCAGCGAGACGCCGTCGATCCGCACCGCGTCACCCACGTCGGCGGCCGCGACATCCGACGGATTCAGCGAGGCTAGCAACACCTGCGCAAATTCTGCTCGTCCCAGATCTTCATGACAGCCGAAAGAATCTCCTGGCCGCGCCCGAGCCCGCTCAGATGACTTTCACTGGGCAACTCGACTAGCTCCGCGTCGGGCAACCGGGAGACGACGTGCGCACCGTGCGAGAACGGAATGATGTGATCGCGGTCGCCGTGCCACCAGCGGACCGGAACCTTGACCTCGTCGAGCCGGAAACCCCAGTCGCGCGCGAAGACGATGACGTCGCAGAACGGCGCGGCCAACTGCTTGCGGGTTCCGCCGAGCAGGTCGTCGAGGAACATCGCCTTGAATTCGGGGCTGGCCAGCACTTCCCGGTCGGCCTGGGGTGCGAACCGGGCATACATGTCCAGCACGGGGGCGGCGACGGGCCGGGCAGACTGGATCAGCAGGCTCAACAGCACCCGCAGCGGTCGGCCGCCCATCCTCAGCAGCGGCGCAAACCACAGACCGACCTTCATGGCGCCACCGACAATCGCGTCGGGCCCTCGGGTCGGCGCCACGCCACCGAGAACGCCGGCGGCCACCACACGGTCGGGCAGCAGCGCGGCACAGGCAAGCGTGTATGGAGCTCCCCCGGACAGTGCCGCGACGGCCATTTTGTCGATCCCAAGGGTGTCCGCGACGATCCGCAGATCGTCGGCGAAGTCGGAGACCGTCGCGTATTGATGCGGTGTCGACGTCCCAATGCCGGGCCGGTCCACACCGATCAGCCGGATGTTGTTCTGTTCGGCATACACCCGGGCCTCCGGCGGAATCTGGCGGCGTGAGCTGGGAGTGCCGTGCAGCCAGAAAACCGGGCGCCCAAGCGGGTCACCGAACTCGGCGAAGCCGATGTGACGGTTCGGCCCCACCGGGATGTTCCCTTCCTGCTTGGGGCGGGCACTCGCGACGGCCATGCTGAGCAGCTTCCCATGTGGGAACCCCGCGGTAAACCAGGCCACGCCGTTATGCGGGCACCCCGATGGCCTTCGGCTCCATGTATTGGTGCACGCCGCCGATTCCGCCGCCTTCACGTCCGATTCCACTCAGTTTGAAGCCGCCGAATGGCGCGTCGCCCGGCCCGATGCCGTTGACCGCGATCTGGCCGGTACGGATGCGGCGGGCAACGCCGACGGCGCGGTCCACATCGGCGCCCCATACCGCGCCGGATAGTCCGTACTGAGAGTTATTGGCGATGGCGACCGCGTCGTCATCGTCGCGGTAGCGCAGCACCGTCAATACCGGCCCAAACACTTCCTCTTGAGCGATAGCCGAATCTGGCTGCACCTCGGTGAGAATCGTCGGCTCAAAGTAGAACCCGACATCCAAGCCGACCGGACGACCGCCGCCTGTCGCCAGCTTCGCCCCGTCGTCCAGCGCCCGCGAGACGTGGGCTTCAACGCGACCACGTTGGTCCGCACTGATCAGCGGTCCCATTTGCACGTCGGGATAGGTGGGGTCACCGACTTTCATCTCACGGGCCAGCGCGACGAGCCGGTCAATGACGTCGTCGTGCAGTGAATCGGGAAGCAGCAGCCTGCTGTGCAGGATGCAGGCCTGCCCGGCATGCAGTGAGCAGCAGTCGAACAGCATCTGCTGCAACATTTCATCGGTCACGCTTGCGTCGTCCAGGATGATGCTGGCCGACTTCCCGCCGCACTCCAACAGGATGCGCTTCATGGTGGCGCCCGCCGCCGACATCACCTGGCAGCCGACGGACGTGCTACCCGTGAAGCTGACCATGTCGATCCGCGGGTCGGTGCTGAGCAGCTTGGCGGCCTCGACACCCGACGGTGTGACGACGTTGACTACACCCGGCGGGATGTCGGTGTGCTCGTCGATCATCCGGGCAAGCGCAAGTCCGGCAAGTGGTGTCAGCGGTGAGGGTTTGAGCACTATGGTGTTGCCCGCGGCCAGCGCGTTGTTCACCTTCATCACGTTGAGAATGTGCGGGAAATTCCATGGCGTCAGAATCGATACGACGCCGAGCGGCTCATGACTCAGCAACGTCGTTCCGGCACCGATGCCAGTCACCGGATCGGCGCCTAGTTTCGCGGTCAGCTGAGCCGCGTGCATCGACGTGAATCCGGCGCCATCGACCTGCATCACCCGCTCATTGGCGATACATCCCCACTCCACCTGTGACAGCGCGAAGAAGTCGTCCGCGTGCTTCAGCAATGCGTCGCCCAATTGGTTGAGGCAGCGCGCCCTGTCCTCGATGCTTATCGTGGCCCACGGCCCGCTGTCGAAAGCCCTGCGCGCGGCCGCGATAGCATCCCCGACCTGGGCGACGCTCGCGTCGGGCGCGGTGGCGATGGTCTGCTCAGTGGCCGGCGAGATGTCGTCGTAGCGACCGTCCTCGGGTTTGACCCATTTCCCGTCGATGTAGAGCTGATAGGTGTCGACAAGAGATCCCGCAGCTTGCAGCTCCGCCATCTTGTTCCTCACCCTGAATATCGGTCAGATCAAGACTCAGTGTTCACGGGTGCGATTGTGTCGTCAATCACCAATAACCCGAATCCTGGTCTATTGCAATGCGTTGCCCTCCTGTTGACAGCTATAGGAGACGCAGAGTAGACACGTCCCGCAGGACAGATTGGCCCAATCTGTCGGATGCCAGATCAGGCTGGATCAGGGCGGATCAGTTCAGGAAGGCTGCCCGTGCTTACGGCGTTCCCATTGCACTCCCCGGACTTCTACGCCGGCGATCCGTATCCGGCATACCGGGAGCTACGCGCGAAAGCCCCGGTCTGCTGGAACGACGTCACCAACTTCTGGGCACTGTTGAAATACGAAGACATCCGGTTCGTGTCGAGCAACCCGGGGATGTTCTCGTCGACCAAGGGCGTCACTATCCCAGACCCGGCGATGGAGAGCCCGGTGCAACCGGGCAACCTCATTTTCACCGACCCACCGCGGCACCGGCAGATGCGCAAGCTGATCAACTCGGGATTCACCCGGCGGCGGGTAGCCGTACTCGAACCGAAAATCCGCGAGATCGTGCGGGGAATCCTCGATGGCATCGAAACCGATTCAGTGCACGAGTTCGCCGAAGAAATCGCCGCTCCGCTGCCCACCCGGATGATCGCCGAGCTGATCGGCGCACCGCCGGACGACTGGGAGCAATTCCGGGCCTGGTCGGACGCGGCCACCGGGAACGCCGACCCTGAGATTGAACTCGATCCGTTCGTGGCGATCGGCCAGCTTTTTGAGTACTTCCAGAAGCTGATCGCGGCCAGGCGCAACGAGCCGCGCGACGACTTGTTATCGGTGTTGGCCGATGCCGAGATCGACGAACACCGGCTGGATGACGACGACCTGCTCAACTTCGCATTTCTGTTGCTGGTGGCCGGCAATGAAACCACCCGCAATCTGATCGCGCTGGGCACCCTGGCGTTGATCGCCCACCCCGACCAATGCCGGCTACTGGTCGACGATCCCGCTCTGATCCCGGGCGCCGTCGAAGAGATGTTGCGGTGGAACAGCCCAGTGGTGCATATGGCGCGCACCGCAACGGCCGACGTCGAGATTCGCGGTCAGCTGATTCGGGCGGGCGATGTGGTGGTGATGCTTTACCAGTCCGCGAATCGCGACGAGGAGATATTCGGTCCCGACTCCGAAGAGTTCAAGGTAACGCGGAATCCCAACCCGCACATCGCGTTCGGATGTGGCGAACATTCCTGTGTCGGCGCCCAATTGGCGCGCCTCGAGGCCGCCGTGCTGTTTGAGGAGCTGTTGAGTCGCTTTCCCAAGCTGGAACTGGTGGGCGACGTGGACCGGATGCGGGCGACCATGGTCCCCGGCGTGAAGCGCATGCCGCTACGACTGGGCACCAACGGATAGAGCAGGAGGATCGACTTAGTGACCAATCAAGACAGCGAGTGCGAAGAATTCCAGGCCAAGCTTCGAGCGCTTGTCAACCAGCCAACCGGTGGAAGCGGAACGCCCACGGTGGCCCCGGATCCGGTCAACCAACCGATGATCCGGCATTGGGCGCACGCGCTCAACGACATGAACCCTGTCTACCTCGATCCGGAGTTCGCGGCGAAGTCTCGGTTCGGCGGCATCGTGTCGCCTCCGGTCATGCTGCAGACCTGGACGATGCCGTCGCCGAAGCTCGAGGGGATCGGAGAGCGCGGCGGCGCTCCCGTGGAGATTGACGGCAACCCCACGGCCTTCCTCGACGACGCCGGATATAGCAGCACCGTGGCGACCAACTCCGAATTCGACATCGAACGCTATCCCCGGCTCGGCGACGTCATCAACGCGACGTCGGTATTCGAAAGCGTCTCCGAGGAGAAGAAGACGGCGTTGGGGACCGGCTTCTTTCTGACCTGGGTGATTACCTACACCGATCAGAACGATGAGGTGCTGGGGCGCCAGCGGTTCCGGGTGCTGCGATTCAGGCCGGCACACTGATGGCGAGCCGACTGGCACCGGCCATCAGCCCGGACACGGAGTTCTTCTGGAACGGGCTGCGCGAGCACAAGCTACTGATCCAGCGCTGCAACGGGTGTGGGACGCTGCGCAACCCGCCGCGTCCCATGTGCCCCAAATGCCGGTCCCTGGACTGGGAGGCGATCGAATCATCCGGCCAAGGCACCGTTTATAGCTACGTGATGCCGCATCAACCCAAATTCCCCTTCTTCGACTACCCCTACATCGTCGTGCTGGTGCAGCTGGCCGAAGGAGTGCGGCTGATCTCGAACCTGTGCGACATCGACCCGGGGGACGTCACGGTCGGCATGCCCATCGAGGTCTTCTATCAGACCTTCGATGACGACCTTGTGCTGCACCAGTTCCGGCCGACCGAAGGACACCGATGACGACAGCCGAAGCCCGCACCACAACCTTGCAATGGGCGAACATCGCAGTCGGTGACGAGGTGACGCCACTCGAAATTCCTATCACCGCAACGATGATCGTCGCCGGGGCGATCGCCTCGCGCGACTTCATGCCCGTACACCACGACCGCGACTACGCCAACAAGCAGGGCTCACCCAACTTGTTCATGAACATCTTGACCACGAACGGCTATTGCGTCCGGTTCCTGACCGACTGGGCGGGGCCCGAGGCGATGGTCAAGAATCTGTCGATTCGGCTCGGGGTGTCGTGCTTTCCGGACGACCCATTGCGCTTCACCGGCAGCGTTACCGAAACAACTGAAGGGTCCAACGGCGAGAATTTCATCAAAGTGGCCTTCAAGGGCTCCAACAGCCTCGGCGATCACGTGTCCGGCACCGCGGTCCTGAGCTTGCTGGACGGAGTCAGCGCATGAGCAGCTCGCTGCCCGGTAGCTGCGCGATCGCCGGAATCGGCCAAACCGAATTCTCCAAGGAGTCCGGGCGTAGCGAGCTGCAATTGGCTTGCGAGGCAGTCAGTGCCGCATTGGACGACGCCGGACTATCCCCGAGCGACGTCGACGGCATGGTCACCTTCACCATGGACTCCAGCGATGAGATCGACGTCGCGCGCAACGTGGGCATCGGTGACCTGTCTTTCTTCAGCCGGGTGCCGCACGGCGGTGGCGCAGCGGCCGGCACGGTGGTGCACGCAGCCATGGCCGTTGCGACGGGCGTCGCCGATGTGGTGGTGTGCTGGCGGGCGTTCAACGAACGGTCCGGCTTTCGTTTTGGCGGCAGCGGGCGCACCAGCTCGGAGACACCGCTGTTCATGGCGCATTACGCGCCCTTTGGATTGATCACCCCCGCCGCCTGGGTCGCGATGCACGCCCAGCGCTATATGTCGAGTTACGGGGTGACCAATGAGGACTTCGGCAGGATCGCCGTCGTCGACCGTAAACACGCGGCAACCAATCCCGACGCCTGGTTTTACGAACGTCCCATCACGATCGAAGATCACCAGAACTCCCGCTGGATCATCGAACCGGTGCTGCGACTGCTTGATTGCTGCCAGGAAAGCGACGGTGGCGTCGCGTTGCTGATCACCAGCGCCGAGCGCGCCCGCGATCTTCGGCAGCCGCCGGCTGTGATCACCGCGGCGGCGCAGGGCGCGGCCTATGAGGGCGAGATGATGACCAGCTACTACCGCGACGACATCACCGGGCTTCCCGAGATGGGGGTGGTGGCCGACCGGCTGTGGCGTGATTCGGGCCTGGGGCCCAAGGACATTCAGACCGCGTTCATCTATGACCATTTCACGCCCTTTGTGTTCACCCAACTCGAGGAACTCGGCTTTTGCGGGCGCGGCGAAGCAAAGGACTTCGCCACGGTCGAGCGGCTTTCGCTCGGCGGGGAACTGCCGATCAACACCAACGGCGGGCTGCTCGGCGAGGCGTACATCCACGGCATGAACGGCATCACCGAGGGGGTGCGTCAGGTGCGCGGCACCTCGCACAACCAAGTGGACAACGTCGAACACGTGCTGGTCACGTCCGGCACCGGGGTGCCCACCAGCGGGTTGATCCTCGCGCCGGCGGGCTGACCGCGCGTCAGCGGGGAGCTTCCGTAATGACCCAGGCTTCTGCGTTGACCCAGCCGCCCGATACCCGTGACCTCATCATCGAGGGTGCGTATGCGTGTTTCCGCGGGCAGGGGCCGCAGAAGACAACGATCGTCGACATCGCCAAGGCGGCGGGCGTCTCGCGCAGCACCATCTACGAGTACTTCAGCGACAAGGGCGCCATTGTCGAAGCGTGCGCCGAGCACGCTTCGACGCAGTTCTACCGCGAGATGTCCAAAGCCATGGACCGCGGCGACTCTTTAGAGGAAAAGCTGAGCCAAGCCGCCGAATTCGTAACCCAGGCGCACCAGGCCATCGCATCCGAGAAGTACTTCGACGAAGACGCGGTCAGCCTATTGCTGACCAAAGACGCCGCCGTGTTGCTGCGCGAATGCATCGACTTCTTCGCACCGTATCTTTCCGCCGCCAAGCTCACCGGCGAAGTGCGCAAAGACCTCGACGTCGAGGCCGCCGGAGAGTGGTTCGCACGGATTCTGTTCTCGTTGTTCAGCACGCCGTCGCCTATCCGGGATACGGACAATCCCGCCGTCGTCGCCGAGTTTGTTCGTGCGCACGTGGTGCGCGGCTTCGCCGGCGACCGCCCGCGCCCGCGGCGCTCTTAAACCCGCCCCGAGCATTCTGCCCATACGCGTAACCTCCCGGACAAAGACCAAATAGGCTGGTAAACCTGGCCCAACGCCCCTGCACCGGGGAATTGGATGACTACCGAGACGACCGGGGAGGCTGACGTGTCACCCGTGGTTGCGGTTCCTGGGCTGTTGGCTTCGGCGGCAGTCGATTTGGAAAGCATGGGTTCGGCACTGGATGCGGCGCACGCGGCGGTGGCCATTCCAACCACTGAGCTTGTGAGCGCCGGCGCCGACGAGGTCTCGACGGCCGTGGCCGCGCTATTCGCCGGATACGGCCAGCATTATCAGGCGCTTGCCGGGCAGATCGCGGCGTTTCATGAGTCGTTCACCGGCACCCTGGCGGCCGGCGCGAATTCGTATGCGGCCGCCGAGACCACCAACTTCGAGCAGCTGCTGTCGAATTTGGCCAGCGCACCGCTCAACGCCATGAACGCGTCCATCCAGCAGCTGACCGGGCGCCCATTGATCGGCAACGGCGCCAACGGATACACCAACTCACAAGGCGTAGGGACGGCCGGCCGGGGCGGCGGCTGGTTGTCGGGCAACGGAGGCAACGGCGGCACCAGCACCTATGGCGGGGCGGCCGGGGGTGCCGGCGGGGCCGCGGGTCTGATCGGCAACGGCGGTAGCGGCGGGGCCAGCGGGCCGGGCGGTGTCGGCGGCGCGGGAGGCCGCGGCGGGCTACTGTCGGGCCAAGCCGGGACCACCGGCGGGAGCACACCTCTGGCGGCCAACGAAACCGTGATATCTATAAATCAATACGGCGACGCGATTCTCAACATCTCCGTCGCCGGCGGATCCTCGTTTGGCGCGATAGTCGACACCGGATCCACCGGTCTGCTGGTCTCACGCGCAGACGTCAACCTGGCCAGCCTCGGCGCGTCCACCGGGCAGGGCGCGGTCGTTTACGGCGACGCCCTCAACTCTGAAACCGTCAACTACAAGACGTATCTCACCACGGTGAATCTCGGGAATGGCATCGTCACGCAGCCGACCAGTGTCGACGTCGCCATGTCCGCGACCCAAACGATCAATGGTGTGACAACCCAAGTTCCGGTCGCCTCGATAATCACCGTTCTGGGTGTCGGGCCCAATGACGGAAACCCGATCTCGACCCCGTTGACCTCGGCATTGCCGGGCAACCTCAGTGAGGGTGTGCTCATAGACGAACCCCAAGGTCTGCTGGAGTTTGGCCCTAACCCGTTGCCCGCCCTTGCCTCGGTTACCGGAGCACCGCTGACCACCCTGCAAGTACAGATCAACAACGGTCCTCTGCAAACCGCCAGCGGCGCGTTCATCGACTCCGGTGGTTTGACCGGAAACATCACATCAAACGAAGTCCCAGGCATTCCTGTCGGCGACACCTTGCCGGCTGGAACAACTCTGACGGTCTATACAAGCACCGACCAGGAGCTGTACTCGGAGACAATCACCACTGCCAACGCGCCCTACGTCGTGTCGTCAAGCGGAGGCATTTTCAACACCGGTGATTATCCGTTCTCGCAGGAGCCGATCTACATCTCGAACAGCCCCAGCGGGGTCGGTGCGACGGTCTTTGACGCCTGACCGGCGCCGCGTCGAGTGTGCACTGGCGGCTAAGAACACACTCAACCTGCCAACGCCCGCAGGAAGAAAGTCAGGTTCGCGGGCCGCTCGGCCAACCGCCGGATGAAATAGCCGTACCACTGCGTACCGAACGGCACGTACACCCGCATCTGGTTGCCGGAATCGGCCAGCCGACGCTGCTCGTCGTCGCGGATGCCGTACAGCATCTGGTATTCGAAACTGCCGACCGGACGCTGTGATTCGCTCGCGATGCCCGGCACGGCATCGATGATCGCAGGGTCATGCGAGGCGACCATGGGATAGCCGGACCCCGCCATCAACAACCGCAAGCACTCCAGATACGAGTCGGTAATGGCGGAGCCGGCGCGGTGGGCCACCGATGCCGGCTCGTCGTAGGCGCCCTTGCACAACCGGATCCGCGCTGAAGCCAGCTGCTCACAATCGCCGAGCGTGCGCTTCAGGTAGGCCTGCAAAACCGTTCCCAGCCAGGGAAAGTCGACCCGCAGGTCGGCACAGATCGACAACGTTGAATCGGTCGTGGTGTGGTCCTCGGCGTCCACCGTGACCCAGATACCCGCCCGCTCGGCGCGCTCGCAGATAGTGTGGGCGTTGTCCAGGGCGATCTTCTCGCCGTCGCGATCCAATGCCTGACCCAGCGCCGAAAGCTTCAGGGACACCTCAAGCGGCCGGGCGCCATCCCGCGCGGCGTCGGTCCCGCCGCCCAGCGCATCGAGAAGCTGCAGGTACGCCCGCACGGTGGCGGCGGCGTCGGCGGCGTCGGTGACATTTTCGCCTAAATAGTCGATGCTGACGTAGCGATCCGAATCCCGCAGCGCAACAACGACGTCCAGGACGCCGTCAAGTGTGTCCCCCGGCACGAAACGGCGCACCACCCTGCGGGTGACTGCCGAGCGCTCGATGGTGTGGCGCAGCTTGTCGGCCCGGCTGGCCGCGAGCATCGCCGGACGCATGGTGTGCGCGAACACCCCGGCCATCAGCCAGACCCCATGTGCGGGTAGGTGTACTCGGTCGCCGGCACGAACGTCTCCTTGATGGTCCGTGCCGACGTCCAGCGCAACAGATTCAGCACAGACCCGGCCTTGTCGTTGGTGCCCGAGCCACGCGAGCCTCCGAACGGCTGGCGCCCGACCACCGCGCCGGTCGGCTTGTCGTTGACATAGAAGTTTCCGGCGGCAAACCGCAGCCGTCCCTGCGCGGTCAGCACAGCTTCGCGGTCATCGGCGATGACCGCACCGGTCAGCGCGTAGCGCGTCCCGGTGTCGATGACGTCGAGGATTCGTTCGTACTGTTCGTCGGGGTAGACATGTACCGACAGCACTGGACCGAAATACTCGGTCGAGAATGCCTCGTCGGTCGGGTCGTCGGACAGCAGGACAGTTGGCCGCACGAAATAGCCGACGCTGTCTTCGTATTCGCCCCCCACCGCGATGGTGATGCCGGGTGCGCTTTTCGCGCGCTCGATGGCGTTGACGTTCTTCGCGAAGGCGCGCCGGTCGATCAGCGCGCCGCCGTAGTTGGTCAGATCCGTGATGTCGCCGTAGCGCAACGCGGCCGTCGCGCCCAGGAAGTCGTCGCCCATCCGCTCCCACACCGAGCGGGCGACGAATGCCCGCGACGCCGCCGAACACTTCTGGCCCTGGTAGTCGAATGCCCCCCGAATCAAGGCCGTGCGCAGCACATCCGGGCGCGCCGAGGCGTGCGCGACCACGAAGTCCTTGCCGCCCGTCTCGCCGACCAGCCGCGGGTAGCTCTGGTAGCGGCCGATATTGGCCCCCACCTGCTGCCACAAGTGCTGAAAGGTGGCCGTCGATCCGGTGAAATGGATGCCAGCCAGCCGCGGATCGGTCAGTGCCACATCGGAGACCGCGAGACCGTCGCCGGCGACCAGGTTGATCACCCCGCGCGGTAAGCCGGCGGCCTCGAGCAGCTGCATGGTCAGATAGGCCGACAGGGTCTGGGTGATCGACGGCTTCCACACGACGGTGTTGCCCATCAACGCCGGCGCCGTGGGCAGGTTGGCTGCGATCGAGGTGAAGTTGAATGGCGTGATCGCGTAGACGAAGCCGTCCAGCGGACGGTAGTCACTGCGGTTCCATTCCCCCGGGCCGCTGATCGGCTGCTGGGCCAGGAGCTGACGGGCGAACGCGACGTTGAACCGCCAGAAGTCGACCTGCTCGCAGGGCGCGTCGATCTCGGCCTGGTAGACGGACTTGGACTGGCCGAGCATGGTCGCGGCGGCGATCTTTTCCCGCCACGGTCCGGCGAGCAGATCAGCAGCCCGCAGGAACACCGCGGCGCGTTCATCGAAAGGCATGGCCGCCCAGTTTTTCTTGGCGTTCTCGGCGGCTTCGATAGCGGCGGTCGCGTCCGCGTGCGTGGCGTTGGTCAGAGTGCCGAGCTTCTTGGCGTGCCGGTCGGGCCGCACGACGTCGATCGGGTCACCGGCGCCCATCCGGTGGATGCCACCGATGACATGCGGGAGGTCGATCGCGGTGTTCTCCAGAGATGCCAGTTCGGCGCTGATGCGGGCTCGTTCTGGAGATTGCGGCGCGTAGTCGTGGACCGGCTCGTTGGTTGGTAGTGGTACCTGAGTGATCGCGTCCATGCTCTCAGGATCCCCGAAACGACGTCTGAACATATTGGCCGATCAGACAGGATGATGCGCCAGTCCTAGTAAGATCGGACAACATGGCTGAGGTTGGACTGGGCCAGCTGTTACTGGCGCTGGACGCGACGGTGGTCAGCCTGGTGGACGCCCCGCGTGGGCTGGATCTTGCGGTGGGGTCGGCCGCGCTGATGGATTCCGACGACGTGCGGCTGGGCCTGGCACCGGCAGCCGGTTCGGCCGACGTCTTCTTCCTGCTCGGCGTCACCGACGACGAGGCGTTGCGGTGGATCGACGGGCAGACTCGGGGGCAGGTGCCGGTGGCGATCTTCGTCAAACAGCCGTCGGACGCGGTGGTGGCCAAGGCTGTCGGGGTTGGGTCGGCGGTCGTGGCGGTGGAACCACGCGCCCGCTGGGAGCGGCTGTATCAACTGGTCAACCACGTCTTCGAGCACCACCAGCCGACGCTGGACCGCGGCGACCTTGACTCCGGCACCGATCTGTTCGGCCTGGCACAATCGCTGGCCGACCGCATCCACGGCATGGTCAGCATCGAAAACGCCGAATCACATGTACTTGCCTATTCGGCGTCCAACGACGAGGCCGACGATTTGCGCAGATTGTCCATACTGGGTCGCGCCGGGCCGCCCGAGCATCTGAAGTGGATCGGTCAATGGGGCATTTTCGACGCGCTGCGGTCCGGCGGCGACGTGGTGCGCGTCGCCGAGCGTCCGGAGCTGGGGCTTCGGCCGCGGCTGGCGATCGGAATCCATCAGCCGGCTGCCGGTGCGCGCCAGCCACGGGTGTTCGCCGGCTCCATCTGGGTGCAGCAAGGTTCCCGGCCCGTGGCAGATGACGCCGAAGAGATGTTGCGGGGCGCGGCGGTGCTGGCTGCCCGCATCATGTCCCGACTGGCCGCCAGGCCGTCCACGCACACTCGATGGCTGCAGCAACTTCTGGGGCTGGCCGACACAGCGGGACCCGTAGACGTGGCCGTCGTCGCCCGCGAACTCGGCCTGGCCGCCGACGACACTGCCGCGCTGATCGGTTGGGACACAATCGATACCAGAGACGCCGGGTCCCGTCCCGCTCGGCTGGCCGAGGTCCTGGCACTGAGCGCCAGCGCTTTCCGACGTGATGCGCAGGTCGTGACGAACGGCTCACGGATCTACGTGCTGTTACCCAAGACCGCGACGGCGCGGTCGGTCACTTCCTGGGTCCGCGGCACGATCAGCGCGCTGGCCACCGAACTCGGGGTCCACCTGCGGGCCGCCATCGCCGCACCGGTCGCCGGCCTGGCCGGGGTCGCCGCGGCACGCGCCGAGGTGGACCGGGTACTGGACAGTGCCGAGCGCCATCCCGCTTTTGCTCAGGTGACATCGCTGGCCGAAGCGCGCACCACTGTCCTGCTCGACGAAATCGTCACCTTGGTCGGCACCGACGAACGGCTGGTCGATCCGCGGATCCACGACCTGCGCGCGCGGGATCCGGTGCTGGCCGAAACCCTGCGGGCCTACCTGGACAGCTTCGGCGACATCGGCGCCGTCGCGCAGTCGTTGCAGGTGCACCCCAATACCGTTCGCTACCGGGTGCGGCGGATCGAGAAGCTGCTGTCCACCTCACTGGCCGATCCCGAAGTGCGGCTGGTGTTTTCGCTAGGCCTCAGGGTGTCAGAACGGGCTTGAGAAAGGGCTTGATAAACCGCTCAGCAGTGCGGGGCCCAGCACCTCTGATTCGGGCAATAGGTCGTATGTGCGATGCCGACCATGGATTGGACCTGTCCGACCGACACACCCCTCGCGTCCAGAGTGGCGTGCACCTGACCTGCGATCTGCTCATACGTCCAACCCCACCCGAGATCGTCGCAGATGAGCCATCCCATCCCGATCAGGGAGGCGTCGTGCTCCGGCGGCCAAGTGAAGCCAACACCGCGCAGTTGAGCGAGGTATGCGTCATCAAGCGGGCTGGCAGCCGCACTCGGAGCACCGGTAACCAGGGCAGCGCCAGCCATCAGTGGGACGATCAGTCTGGCCAGCCAGCGGGTTGAGGGCATTAGATACGCTTCTTTCTTCTCGGCGTCGAAGATGCGTCAGTCTGCGCGCCCAAAGCGGCGCAAATATGAAGAATAGCGGAAGCCCAGAAAAAGCCCATGAAAAGCCGATTGGACGCGGTGGCCCAATGTGCCTAGCTCGGTTGCGTTGCGGCGATGAAATGATGGCTCGGTTAAGCACCAGGAAATCCAATGACGGGCGGTACTGTGCCGCAGCCGATCTCGAATACCCGCCAGCGGCATTCGTTGCACTGCGCCACGTATTCATGCCGGTTGGATATCGCCGACGCCCGACGGCATACTCATGCTTATTATCGCATTAAGCGCATGCCTCCGCGCGGTTGCCGAAGACCAGAAGCCGATACCACGCAACAGTTATCTTCAGTGTGATGGTAATTCGATGTGTTGCAGCCGATTTCCGTCCGGTTAGGCTTCGTTGGTGACAGAGAGCCCGTCGTCGTATTTAGTGCTGGCATCCCAGCGCAGCGGCAGCACGCTGCTGGTCGAATCGCTGCGGGCGACCGGCGTGGCCGGCGAGCCCCAGGAGTTCTTCCAGTACTTGCCCACCACCAGCCAGTCTCCGCAGCCACGGGAGTGGTTCGCCGACACCGAGGACGAGTCGATCCTGAGCCTGCTCGATCCGCTGGACGCGGGCAAGCCCGACCTCGCGTCGGCCGAAATCTGGCGTGATTACATCCGCACGGTCGGGAGGACACCTAACGGTGTGTGGGGCGGCAAGCTGATGTGGAATCAGACGCCGCTGCTGTTGGACCGCGCAGCCGGCTTACCCGATCGATCCGGTCCCGGTTTGCTGGCCGCGATCCGCGACGTTGTCGGCGGGGACCCGCTCCTCATCCATATCCACCGGCCCGATGTGATCTCGCAAGCGGTGTCGTTCTGGCGAGCGGTGCAGACCCGGGTGTGGCGCGGCAGGCCCGATCCGGTCCGCGACGCGCGCGCCACGTATCACGCCGGAGCGATCGCCCACGTCGTCACCATGCTGCGAGCTCAGGAAGAGGGCTGGCAGTCCTGGTTCGCCGAAGAAAACGTCAAACCGATCGAGATTTCCTATCCGGTGTTGTGGCGCAACCTGACTCAGGTGGTGGGCGAGGTCCTCGCGGCGTTGGGGCTCGACCCACGGCTGGCACCGGAGCCAGTGTTGCAGCGTCAGGCCGACCAGCGTTCCGACGAATGGGTGGACCGCTACCGAGCGGACGCGGAGAAAGAGGGGCTACCAACATGACAACCACGCTCCCGGACACCTGGCGCGTTGACGAACTGCGGCTACTGGAAGCCGAAGCGGTGCACATCATCCGCGAGGTCGTCGCCGAGCTAGAGCGGCCCGTCCTGCTTTTTTCGGCGGGCAAGGACTCGATCGTGCTACTTCGCCTGGCGGAAAAAGCGTTTCGGCCGCTGCCACTGCCGTTTCCGGTGATGCACGTCGACACCGGCCACAACTTCGACGAGGTGATCGAGTTCCGCGACCGAAGGGTCATCGGCCACGGCCACAAGCTGATCGTCGCGTCGGTTCAGGATTCCATCGACAACGGCCGCGTCCCCGACCCCGGCCCCACGGCTTCGCGCAACCGGGCCCAGACCCGCACGTTGCTCGACGGGCTGGAGGCCGGTGGCTTCGACGCCGCCTTCGGCGGTGCCCGCCGCGACGAGGAGCGCGCCCGCGCCAAGGAGCGGATCCTGAGTTTCCGTGACGAGTTCGGCCAATGGGATCCACGGGCTCAGCGCCCGGAGCCGTGGTCGCTGTACAACGGCCGGATCAAGAAGGGCGAGCAGGTGCGGGTGTTCCCGCTGAGCAACTGGACCGAGCTCGACGTCTGGCGGTACATCGAGTTGGAAGACCTTGAGATACCGTCGATTTACTACGCGCACGAGCGCGAGGTATTCGAGCGCGACGGCATCCTGCTGGCGGTGTCGGATTACACCAGCCCGCAAAATGGCGAAACCGCCGCAGTGGAGTGGGTCCGGTATCGGACCGTTGGTGACCTGACCATCACCGGGGCGGTGCGTTCCACCGCCACCGACATCGCCCGAGTCATTACCGAGATCTCGGCGGCGACGGTCTCCGAGCGCGGCGAGACCCGCGCCGACGACCGTACGTCGGCCGCCGCGATGGAAGACCGCAAGCGAGAGGGCTACTTCTGATGAGCGTCAGCGAAGAAGAACGAAAAGGCCTGAGCCGATGACCCCGACAAAGCCTGTGACGCGCCAGCTGCTGCGCATCGCGACCGCCGGTTCAGTCGACGACGGCAAGAGCACCCTGATCGGCCGGATACTGCACGACACCGACAGCCTGCCGCTGGACCACCTGGAAGCCGTCACCGATTCCGAGGGC
>Ga0182013_10002435_pt1 | contig 24257 bp, 24 predicted proteins | sample 612S2MmetaG_FD_120487 | JGI IMG/M metagenome (GOLD analysis project Ga0182013, IMG submission 120487) | Permafrost microbial communities from Stordalen Mire, Sweden - 612S2M metaG | ecosystem: Environmental > Terrestrial > Soil > Wetlands > Permafrost | place: Sweden: Stordalen | collected...
GCGAGCCGACTTCGTTCGGGAATTTCTTGACGTCGGCTTCCTCTACCCGCCGATCAGCATCGTTTGGTTCGCCCCGTTGGGACTCTTCAAGAACCCGCAAACGGCAATGGCCGCCTGGTGCGCATTTCTCGTCGTTACGCTGGCGCTCGCAATCACGGCGCTTTGGAAGCAATTCTTTCGCGAGTGGGGCGCGGGCGGAATTGCGATCGCTGCAGCGCTCGTCATGCTCATTCCGACCTTGTTTCCGATGTTCGACGTAACGCAGACCGTCGGGATCGCGCTGATCTTCGTAGTGTTGTTCCGAGGAGACAGCAATCCGTGGCGCTCCGGCCTCTGGATCGCACTCGCGATCAGCATCAAACCATTCTTGATCACGCTGCTGATCGTTCCGATCCTTACGCGTGCGTGGCGATCCCTCAGCGCTTGCGCCGCAAGCCTGGCCGCGCTCACCGCGGCCGCCTTGGCCCTGATTAGTCCGGCTGGATTCGTCACTTACATCCACGACAACCCGGTGACGCGCGTTCCCGGATCGATGTACTATGGGATGTGGAACCAATCACTCTTGGGCTGGCTACTTCGTTTCGAGCACCGTGAACCCGCATCGCTCGCGGTCGGACACGAAACGCTGTATCTGGTCTTGGCTGCACTCATCGCTTGTGCGACGGTCGTGGTCTGCATGCAACTCGTGCGAATCAATCGCGACGCGGCAATTGCCATGAGCCTCTTGCTCGGCCTGCTCGTCTATCCGCAAACGCTCTTCACGTACACCGTGCTGCTCGCGCTGCCCATCGCCATCGTCTGGACGCAATGCCTCAAGCGGACGCCGCAACACGCACTTTGGATCGGACTTGCCATCGCGATGATCACGACGATGCTTGGAACACCCGATGGAGTTCTGGTCTATCCCGGTATCATCGCCACCGCTGTGGTCGTCTTAGTCATTGGGTTCACTACGAACGTTGCGCCCAGTCCATCGTTGGTGAACATTCGCGGCGATTTGACCGGGAGACCGCTGGGCGTTTAACGTTTAACGCTAAAGCCCCCCGGCGTCAGATCGCTTGGAAATGCGTGATTGTGCTTTTCCGCAAATCGCTGCGCGACCGCGATCGTCTCATTGTCTAATCGAAGTTAATTGTATGCCTAGCACCAGTAGGTCGACGTCGAAAGCCGCCGCTACGCTGACGACTGCAACCGGCTGGAGCATGGAGCGCCGCATCCGCGCGCTCGTGAACTACGTCCGCGGCTGGATGCAGTACTACCGGCTCGCTCGCACGCCGAGCGTTTATCGCAAGCTCGAAGGGTGGATCCTGCGTCGACTGCGGCTGTGCCTATGGAAGCAATGGAAACGACCTCGGACCCGGCTACGCAAACTTCGCGCATTGGGTTTGCCGGACAGGGTTTGCTTCGCGTCCGCCATGAGCCGCCAAGGCTATTGGCGCATGTCGGGCGGGCCTATGAACCGAGCAATGCCTCGTGCATTCTGGAACGCACAAGGCTTTGCTGGGCCAACCGACTTCTATGCCCAAGTTCGATGAACCGCCGGATGCCGATCGGCACGTCCGGTGGTGGCGGCTGTGCCGCAAGCCGCCGTGGCCTTTTGCTTCCCCGAAGGTTCCGGCTATGACTCGACGAGGTCGAGTCGGTCGCCGACCGCGACCGCCGCGGTTTCGAGAAAGCCGGGGCCCATTTCGATCGTCGCTTTCGCCCCCCCGTGCGAGAGCCACCAACAGCGGTTCGGCCGAACGCGCGGGTACAGCGCGATCACGGTCGACTGTCGATCGAGAAGTATAACGTCGATGGCCGTTCGCATCCCGATCGTGTGGATCGCCGCGCACGGCTGGAGCCACATGCCTTGCGCCGGCGCGAGTGTCGCGACCCGCAGCCAGCCGATCGCGCGATCGAGCGGCGAGACGGCGCGTACGACGGTGGTCGAGAGTTCGACGCCCGACGTGACGTTGCGCAGCGTCGGCACGACTATCCGCCGGTTCGCAGGATCAGCGGGAGGATGATCGCCGTCGCGAGATACGGCGCGAACGCCACGGGGCGTTTCTCCCGGCGCTGAAATTTCGCGATCACGATCGCGACGACGGACACGAGCGCGAACGCGAGCATCGCGTCCTTCATGCCCAAGAGCGCGCCGCCGAGCGCGGCGAGTTTGACGTCGCCCCAACCCATACCGATGCCTTTGGTGCGCCAAGCCATGAACGCGAACGGTGCCGCCGGAATCGCCGCGACGACCGCGACGTACCAGCGGCCGGTCAGCAGACCGGCGACGACGAGCGCGCCCAGCGGCATGAGCGTCAACGCGTCGGGGATGATGCCGCGCGTGACGTCGGTGTACCAGATTGCCGCCATGAGCGCGCAGCTGGCGGCCACGATGCCGAGTGCTTCGGGTGCCATGCCGCGGTAACCGCAGATGCCGCCGGCGATGACGGCCGCGATCAGCAGCGCGTTGACCGGCGGTTCACCCGCCGGCGGACCGTCGGCGATCGGCTCGCCGCCAAAATAGGTCCGAGCGATGAGCAGCCCGGCGAAAGTGAAGATCCCGAAGGCGACGGCCGCGGTGACGATCGAGACGATCATTTGAAGGCCATCATGTTGGCGATCACGGGGGTGAAGATCATCACGAACAGCGCCGGGAGCATGAAGAACGCCATCGGCAGGATCATGAGGACGGGCAATCGCGCGGCGATCGCTTCGGCGCGTGACAGCCGGGCGGCGCGGGCTTCCTGCGCGAGCTCGTCGAGCACATCGCCGATATTGCCGCCCAGCCGCTCGGTCTGCACGATCGCCGTCACCAGCGACGAGAGGTCGGATTGTTTGGCCCGTTGGCCCATCGCGTTGAACGCGTCGGCACGGCTGCGCCCCAGCCGAACGTCGGACAGCACGATGGCGATCTCCTCGGCCAGCGGGCCTTCGAATGATGCCGTCGCCGTCGCGAGCGCGGAATTGAGTGCGGTTCCTGCCTCGACCGTCGTCGACACCATATCGAGCAGATCCGGGATTCGGCGCGCGATGGCTTGTTTACGTTTCTTGATCGCACTGTCGATGATGAACGACGGCACGACCAGACCCACCACGCCCAGCACCGCGACGCCGATGAAGAAGAGCGCGGGCTGCTTGAACACGATGGACAGCAGGCCGCCGACCGCGGCGCCGACGCCGCCGGCGATGAAGCGCGACATGACGAACGTTTTGACCGACGTCTGATACCAGCCGGCCTCGGCAAGCTTCGCGCCGACGGCGGTTTTGTCGACACCGGAAAGAATTCGCCGAACGACACCCGAGCGTTCGTGGCCGGGTTTGTTGCGGGTCGCCCAATCGAGTTCGGCGACCCGGCGCGACGCATCGCTGCGGAATCCGAGAAACGCGACCGTGACCGCGAAGAACGTGGCCGCGCAGCACGCGGCGATGATCGAGATGAGCATCAGACTTCAAACGACAGCATTTTGCGCAGGGTGAAGACGCCGCAAAGTTCGAGCACGCAGAACGCGATGAGTCCGATATGCCCGGGGAACGTGTCGAGCATCGACTCGCGCATGTCCGGCTCCATCAACATGACGGCGCCGCCGACGAGAACCGGCAGGGCACCGAGCACCCACGCGCCGGCGATCGCTTCGCCGGTGAGCGACTTGATCTTGCGCGTCACCGCGCGCCGGCCTTTGATCGTGCCCGCGAGATGGTCCATGATCTTGGCCAGATTGCCGCCGGTTTGCGATTGGACGCGAATGGCGTCGACCATCATGCGCAATTCCTCGGAAGGCATGCGCACGACGAGCGCGTCGAGCGCGTCGTTGAGCGAAACGCCGATGTTGGTCTGCCCGAACACGCGCAGGAACTCGCCGCGCGCGGGATCGTCGAGCTCCTCGGTTACCAGGACGATCGCTTGGCGCATGCCCAGCCCGACCCGCAATCCGTTGCTGATCATCCGCAGCACCATCTCCAACTGTTCGTTGAACGCGTTGGTCCGCTTTTTGACTTTCCCGCGCAGATACGAGCGAAATCCGAGCAGCGCCATCCCCAAGAAGGCAGCCAGCACGAACAGCGACAGAAAGATGTTGGGCCGCAGCAGGACGATGAAGAAGCTCCACGCCGTGAGCGAGAAGCCGACGGTCCCGACGACGATCTGTTCGCTGTGGATCTTGAGCCCGGCGCGTTCGATGTCGGCGGAAAGGAACGACGTGGCGCCGCCCAGCCACTGCGCGATTCGGTCCCACGAACTGTAGAAGAGCAGCCCGGCAGCCGCCGCGGTGCCGATGACGATTGCGAGCGGCGCGAATGCTACCATGATGCGGCCTTGACTTTCATTTTCGACAGGCTCGTGACGTCGAAGGAGATGCCGTATTCTTGGAACTTCTTCAGACACATCGGCTGCACGCCGGTGAAGACGAAGGAGCCGTTGACTTTGCCGTCTTTGTCGAGTCCGTTCTGATCGTAACGCGAGATGTCTTGCATCGTGACGACTTCGCCTTCGAGCCCGACGACTTCGGAGATGCTCACGAGTTTGCGCGAACCGTCGCGCATGCGCGAGAGCTGCAGCACCATGTCGACGGCGCCCGCGATTTGCTCGCGGATCGCGCGCACGGGCAGGTCGAATCCCGCCATGAGCACCATCGTCTCGATACGCGAGATCGCGTCGCGCGCGCTGTTGGCGTGGATGGTCGTCAGCGACCCGTCGTGACCGGTGTTCATCGCTTGAAGCATATCGAGCGCCTCGCCGCCGCGGCACTCGCCGACGATGATGCGGTCGGGCCGCATGCGCAGCGAGTTGCGCAGCAGGTCGCGAATGCGGATCTCGCCGGCGCCCTGGATGTTGGCCGGGCGGGATTCGAGCCGCACGACGTGCTCCTGCGCCAGTGACAGTTCGGCCGCGTCCTCGATCGTCACGATGCGTTCCGAGGGCGGGAGAAAGCTCGAGAGAACGTTGAGAAACGTCGTCTTGCCCGAACCCGTGCCGCCCGCGACGACGATGTTGAGGCGCGCTTCGACCGCGGCCCGCAAGAAGTCGACGAGTTCGGGAGTCACGGCGCCGATCCGGACGAGATCGTCGGAATTCATGCGCCGCTCGGGGAAGCGCCGGATAGTCAGCGTCGCACCGTCGAGCGAGAGCGGATTGATGATGGCGTTGACGCGCGATCCGTCGGCCAGCCGGGCGTCGACCATCGGCTGAGATTCGTCGATGCGCCGGCCGATCGGGGCAATGATGCGCTCGATGATCAGCCGCAGTTGGCGCTCGCTGGTAAAGCGCTTGGCGGTTTTCGTGATCTTGCCGCTGCGCTCGACGAACACGCGGTTGGGTCCGTTGACCATGATCTCGGTGATCGTCGGGTCGCGCAGCAGATCTTCGAGCGGACCGAGGCCCAGCGCTTCGTCGATGATCTCCTGGCGGAGCTCGGCGATGTCTTCAGCCGCACCGACGTCGGTCCGATTGCCCATGATCTCCGAAACGACTTCGCCGACCTGCACGCGCAGCTCGGCCATCTTCCCGGCGTCGTCGACGGCGCGGGTCGGATCGTTGAAGTCCAGGCGCTTCGTCAACTCATCGTTGATCTCGGTCTTGAGCTGATCGCGCTTGTCGCGCTGGCGCGTTTGGGCGGGAATGCTCGCCGCGGCCGGTGCCGCGCCGTTCTTGGACTCGCCCGCCGACGGCATCTCCTCGGGCCGGCGGCGGCTTCCGCGCCGGTCGCCGATGGGCGCCGAGGACGAGGGTTTGAGCTCGAGCAGCGGCTTGCCGATGGGGTTCACCATGAGCGCCGCGGCCAGCTGCTCGATGGAGCGGTCGTACTTTTTGTCGCCGTGCATCGGGAGTTCGACGATCGCTTTGAGGCCTAGGGCGTCCTCGATGTCGCCGCGCGACACTTCGCGGCGCATGACGCGCCCGTTGAGAATCATGACCTCGTGCGAGCGCGGAACGCCGAAGCGTTCGAGTTCGATCTGCACCAAGCGCGCGTTGGTCAGACCGAGCAGCGTCGGTTCGACCACCAGCACGAAGCGCGCGGCCCGCACGACAAACGGCCGAATCGCCGCCGCGAACGGCTGCGGCGCGTCGATGATGATCGCGTCGCACGTCTCGATCAGATTGAGCGCGATGGATTCGACGTCTTTTTGCGCGATGGTGAAGGCGCCGTCGATCGACGCCGCCATCTCGATGATCGTCAGCTTGTTCTTCGTGGCGATCGCCATGTTCGCCGACGTGCGGCTGACGTCGAGCGGCCGCACCATGTCGGTGAGGACCGCGACGCTGCGCCGGGCCGCGAAGTCGGCATCGACGACCGCGACGCTGGTATTGCGGGCCAGCGCGTTGGCCGCGTCGACACAAATCGTCGTCGCACCAGTACCGCCCTTGGTGCCGATGACGACGGAGATTGCGCCGTTCATCGGTCGACGAAGTGGTCGCCGTCGATGAGCGGCGGACCGATGTGCTTGGGTGCGGCCGAAGCTGCCGGGCGTGCCGCGACGGTTTTGCCGTCGGGCTGGGCTTGCGGTGCGGGATTGGCGTTGGGCGCGCCGGTCGGGACCGCGAACGGTTCGGCGACCTCGAAGGCCTTGGCGTCCTTCACCGAGCGCAGCGCGAGCCGCAGGGTCGAGTTGAGATCCGCCAGCGCCAGGATCTTCGCTTCGCGCGGCGTCACCGCGAGCGTCGCGGTATCCACCATCACCTCGGGCGGCGGGGAGGCGGACAGCGAGGCCGCCGCCGGTGCTTCTTGCGCGGAACCCATGGCGAGCACCGTTTTGTTGGTCAGGATCGTCGAAACGGCGCCGACGGCGCCGTTGATGCCGCGCGGCGCGGTGACCGAAAGAACGTCGACGTGATCGCCGGCCTGGATCAGGTTGGCGACGCCCTTGACGCGATCGAGCGAGATGCTCAGCGCGCGGTATCCGGCCGGGATGTGCATCGTCAGACCGCCGAGGCCGAGCCGGCCGATCTTCGACGACGACACGACGCCGCCCGACGGGATCGAGATGAGCGCGATCTGGCCGACCGCTTCGGTGTCGCTCGTCAAGGCGTCCGGATCGACCGAACCGGCCGGGCGCGTGGTGATCGTCAACATCGAGGGCATCACGAGCGTGCGCACCGGGATCTCCCGCGCGGCGACGACGACCGTGCGCATCGGAACGACCGTGGCTGCCTTGTTCACGGTGGTGAGATAATTGAACGCCAGCAGCCCGGTGCCCAGAGCAAGGACGGAAGCGATCAAAATCGTGGTTGAACGTTTATTTAATGAACGAACCGTAGCCATGGTGCGAAACTTTCCGAAGCGGCGTAAAAGCATGCACCGGCGCAGATGGCCAGTGCGTAGGGGACACGGCGAGAGGCGGCGGCCGGCGCGACGGTGGTTCCCGCGACGGCACTCAGAGCGATGTTGGTAACGATGGTCCGCAGACGATGCTCGCGCAGAGCATAGACCGCGCCGATGATGCCGCCGACGGCGGCGATGTAGAGCAAAACGACCAAGAACGAGGGGAAACCGATCGCGGCGGCGCCGGCAGCGAGCAGCTTGATGTCGCCGCCGCCCAGCCAGCCGAGCCCGAAGACGAAGCTGCCCGCGAATAAGACGATGATGGCCGAACCGATCGCGGACAGGAACGGGATGAATCCATGCGGCGCACTCAACGCGATGATCACCGCCATGCAGCCGTAGCTGAGCGCGTTTGGAACGCGGCGCCAGCGCACGTCCGTGTAGCTCGCAACGAAACATGCGGCTAGGAACATCCAGAGCGAGATTTGCAGTGTCATAATCGTTGAGGTTGTGTTGGTTGGTGGGTTCCTGGGCGTAGTGCGGCGGCGCGGCTTTGCTATGCTGCGGCGAGTTTGGTTGAAATGGCGGTGAACGTTGCTTTCACTTGACCGCCAAGCGCGGTGATCGTGCCGATGCAGGCGATTGCGATGAGTGCGACGACAAGAGCGTATTCAACGAGCGTGGCTCCGGAATCATCACAAAGCACGCCCTGAAGATTTGTAAGCATTTGCGTGTTTTCCGATTCAAATGGGATACGAGAATTACGTTTCGGGTTAAGATAGTTAAGCTGTGCGTACCGTTGTCCAGGACGCACAGCTCAGACTATCACGCAGCGGGTGTTAGGCCGCCGCGAGTTTCGTGGACATGTCGGTGAAGGCTGTTTTGATCTGGCCGCCGAGCGCGGTGATCGTGCCGATGCAGGCGATCGCGATGAGTGCGACGACGAGCGCATATTCGACGAGCGTTGCGCCGTCTTCGTCAACCAGAACGCTTTTCAGATTCGTGAGCACGTGGGTTTTCCTCCAAAGTATGGTTGTGTGATTGAGTGGGTTGCTATTTTGCCGGCCATTCATCGAGTCCGGACGACTTGATCTGCGGGCTGGGAACCCCGATCTGAACTCGGGCCTCCGCGGACGATGCTCCGGAGAGCGTTGCCGCGGTTGCGACGAGAGTTGTACGAACGGCCGATTGCTGGCCATAATATACTTCGGCAGAAAATGTGCCGTCAGTAGCGGTTGTTATATCTTTTCTTGATAGTACGGCGACGGGCAGGTCGGTTGAGAGTTCTCCACGCAGCGTGATCGATAGTGGAGCGCCGGCCGGCGCGGTGCCGCGCAGCGCGACTGCCTCACGGCCGGGGATGAGCCGCGCCTGGAGCGTCAGCGGACCTTCGACGGCTTTGGGAGCAGCTCCAACGGGCGCGCTGTTAGGTAACGATACGACGCGGTCCTTATTCGCCGAGATCGCATACTTGGCGGCGATGAGTCGCAGATGCTCGGCCAGCTTCTGCGAGATGATGATGTCGCGACCGTCGAAGCGCGGCGCGCTGTCGGCGATCGGTGTGGCATTGTTAACTTCGTAAAATAAACGGCCGGTGCGGATAACGACGCTCACGCCGGGCCGCGAAAGAACGGCGCCGGCTTCGGCCGGCATCCATTGATACGTGAAGCCGTCCTCGGCTGCGACCGTTGCGAGGCGCAGGCCCTGATCGGCTTGGGCGCAGACGGTCAGCGCGAGCGTGAAAGCGGCGATGGAACTGACGAGACGGACAGCAGACGATTTCATAGGGCTCCTAAAACGATGGGGTCGTGATGCAAGTCTAGGCCCACGAGACCTAATTGTGAATCGTCTCACGCAATTCTTGACGTTACGTTCGCGCCTCGTTAACGCGTTAACACCTATCTGCCGATCTATACTGGTAGCGTCCACAAACGTGTGCTGCCATTGTTTCTCTCTCCCGCTAAGGTGAATTCCGTTGATCTCGACCTTCGCTCGCCGACTACTCGCCGTATTGTTCGCGTTCGTCCTCAGTAACGCGATGCCGGGCGCCGCTCAAACGCTTTCGAGCGACCCGCAGTCCGTGACGACGATTTACGTTCCCAGCGGACAATCCGCAACCGTTGCCGTCGCAGGTGTCACGCGACTGGCGATCGGCGACTCTCAAATAGCCGGAGTGCTCATGGCCGCCAACGGGCAGCTGTTGATCAACGGTAAGGCTCACGGTCAAACGACACTGTTCGTTTGGCAAGGGACGACCCGGAGAACGTACCTCGTCGAGGTTACGCAACAGTCGCTCGATGAATACGCGCGGGTCATCCGCACCGCCGTCAACGACCCGCTTATAACGGTCGCGGTCGCCAAGAATTCGATCGTGGTCAGCGGCAGCGTCGTGGACGTCCAGCAGTTCGCCCGCGTGAACGACATCGTGACGCGCTTCATCGATCTCTCGCGCAACGAACACTTCAACGTCGTGAACGCCGTAACGGTCGCGCAGCAGCTGGGCTCGCTGCAAAAGGATATCAGCAAGGTGCCCGGGCTCGAACACGTCGGGGTCGATCTCGACGGCAAGGGCAACGTGGTCGTGAGCGGTACGGTTCGCGACCGGCAGGCCGCAGAACTGGCACTACAGCGCGCCGGCGGCGTGGCGGGTGCGTATTTGGCCGCGGACGGCAAAGTGATCGACCGGATGACGACCGAGAAGACGACGCAAATCGGCGTCAAAGTGTACATCCTCGAGATCGACAACAGCGGCCTGACGCAGCTCGGGCTGCGGCTGCAAGGCGCGAACGCCGATCCTTCGAACCCCGGCGCGTTCATCTACGGCGACCCGATGTTCCTCGGCTTGGAAACCGCGACGCCCTCCGCTCTCAACATCGGGTCGTTCGTCCGCGTGACGCGTTTGGCGCCCACGCTCGATCTCATCATCCGCACCGGACACGCCAAAATCTTGTCCGAGCCGAACTTGGTGACGACGCCCGGCACCGCAGCGAAATTCTTGGTCGGCGGAGAGATTCCGTACGCGTTCTCGACCGGGCTCGGTCAGATCACGATCGTCTTCAAAGAATACGGCGTCAAGCTCGACATGACGCCCAAAATGCTCGGCAACGGCAGCATCGACACGGTGATCGCACCTGAAGTCTCCGATCTCGATTTCCAAAACGGCATCTCGCTCAACGGCTTCGTGGTTCCCGCGCTCAAGACCAGCAAGCTGTCGACCGAGATGATCACGCAGCCCGGCGAGAGCGTCATCATGGGCGGACTGCTGCGCCATATCGAGCAGCGTTCGATCGACCGGCTTCCGATTCTGGGCGATCTGCCGGTCCTGGGCAAACTGTTCCGGTCGACGCGCTACCAGAACTCGCAAACGGACGTCGTCTTCATCATGACCCCGGAAGCCATCGTTCGATGATCTCGGCGGTTCGCGATCTCGCCGGCGACGAGAGCGGCGGAGCGCTGATGGAATATGCCCTCGTCTTTGCGCTGGTGTCGATGGTGGGTTTTGGCGCTCTGCAGGCCTTCGGTGACGTCCTCGAGTTTTTCTACGGCACCTCTTCGACCGGCCTCGCGGCCGTGGCACAGAACGCAAAATGACTGCTAACCGTGGGGCCGTCATGGTCGAATCCGCGATCGCGATCCCCGTGATCCTGATGTTGGTCTACGGCTCGATTCAACTCGGCATGGTGGGCCTCGAACAGCTCACCGTCGACGGCGGCGCGTTCACCGCCGCCCATCAACAGGCGTTGCTGGGATCGAATCTCAACAACTACGAAGATGCGCCGACGCTCGCGAAAGAAACGTTGCCGCACCTCAATTCATCGAACATCAGCGTTCCGGAGCCGACGTTCGGTGAACCCCCGACAACGTCGGACACGGACAACCTTGCCACGCAGTATAACTTGGCCAATCCTTCCGCGCGTCACGGCGGCGTTTCGATGATTCAGCCGGTGCAAACGATCGCGACGGCGCAGAGCACGAACTTTGCCTCGCTGCTGTGGGACTTCGGTAATTCGATCAGCGTTACGGGTATCGCGATCGACCCGGCGTTTCGCCTCATCAACGGCCACGGCGACGTGTCGGGCAACGATTTCAACAACGACGGTGCGTTCGCGACCGCGACCGATCCGCTGGTCAACGGCAACAACGCGCCGCCATATTTCATCGGCTTCAACTATGTCGAAGAATGCCCGTACACGTACGCGCTCAACGCCGCGCCCGGCTGGACGACGTGCCCGCAGCAGATCTTCGCCGGTCTGGGCTTGGCGGAGTACCTCGACACGAACAACTGGGGGCGCGCGGTCAACGGCGTCGTGCCCGCGCCGACGGCCGTCTTCTACGAGGCTCAGCTCCATCAGAACAAGTTCGCCGACATTGCTAGCGCACTCATCAATGCGCCGAGTCAGGCCGCAAAAACCACAATCCTCAATCCGCTAGGCGGGGGCGACGTGCAGTGCGTGTACTCTTTCGACAACACGGCGCTCGGAACGTACAACGCGGGCGCCACGCAGATCGGCACGTACCCGTTGACGCCCGCGGGCGATCCCTCCGTGTGCACGATGCCATGATGCACCGTCAACGCGGACAGACGCTCCCGCTCACCCTGGGCGGCATCATCGCGATCATCGTCTTCGGCTTTTTCGCGCTCAACTACGCGAACACGCTGCGCTGGCAAGTGCGCGCGCAGACCGCCGCGGACTCGGCCGCTCAGGCGATCCTCTCGCTGCAGACACAGCAATTCAACACGATGACCGCGACGCTGTACTCGTCGGCGGTCGAGGAATATCGCCTGCGCCACATCCTCAACGCGATGGTCTTGGCGGCGAACCATCAAGCGGGCTGCCTCTACGGCAACTCCGGGCAGTTGAACTCGTCTCGGGGCTGCGACCGCATCGAGCGCGAGCTCGAGGCATATTACGATCAGTCCGTCGAGCGATATACCGGCGACGTCTTGAACCTGCACCAGGTTACGGTCAATATGAACTTCGGCAACTTCCAGACCGACGCGCTGTCACTTTTGGCGCAGATCGCGGCCTGCAACACGTCGCTGGGCGGCGATTGCGCCTTCAAGTACGGTACGCCGATCATCCAGCCGCGGACCGACACGGAAGCGGTCTTCATGGACGCCAACGGCGTCCTCAAGCCCTCGCCCGACAATCAGACGGCGCTCGCGTCGTCGGTCGGAACGCCGCCGCTCAACACGAATTTGTTCGCGCCCTCGGAAGTCGAAGTGTACGCGTGCGCGACCGTGCCGTCGCTCATCCCGAGCTTCTTGGGTTGGACCTTTCCGCCGTTCACCGCGGTGGCGCGCGGCGCGGCGACCGCGGTGATGGTCGAGGAAGACTGGCTGCAGCCGGGCACGATCACCAATCTGTTCACGCCCGGCACCGCGTATCAGCCGCCGGAGAACTATCTGCGCGGACGGGTCATCACCGACCCCACCGGCTACGACTGGTACAATCTCAACTTTGGCGGCAACGGCGTGGTCGCCGTCGGCGGCAAGCATTTCGTCAACACCATTTTGAAGGACGAATTCAGCGTGTACGTCGGCTGGTGGAATTCGATCCCGATTCATCCGTTCGGAGGAGCAAAAGACTTGAGCGTCATGGGGTGCGGAACGTGAGCGAGCGCGAACGCGGCGCGGCGATGATCGAGACCGCGATCGCGCTGCCGGTCATTCTCGTGGCCTTATACGGCGTGAGTTGGGGCATCCGCGAAGGCGCGGTCTCCGAGCGCGCCGAGTCGGCGGTCCGCTATGCGGGCGTCGTTTCGGCGGTGCAGAATCCGTATCACGACTACAGCCTCTACGCGCTCTACAACAATCTCGGCGCGACGAGCAACGTTCAAACGTCGCAGTGCACGCCGCCGAGCAGCTTGTTCCTGACCGGCGGCACGCTGCCGGTGCAAATCCCCGGTACGCCGGCTTCTCAGTCCGTCACGCCGTCGTTCTGGCAGCCCGACTCCGCGCCGTCCGCCTTTTGCGGAAGTGCGCCGGTTCGTCAACTGTTCAGTGGGGCGAACCGTTCGTATCTGCTGCTGCAAAGCGTGCCGAGCATCAGCGCCGTCGTCAGCGACGGCGGTTTTCTCGGAACGTCGTGGACGCTGGGCAACTCGCTGGCGACAAGCTATAACTTTTATCGATCGCCGGACGTCGCGACGCTCATGCACTGCATCAACAGCGTGAACGTCCCGGTCTCGGCGTCGCTGGCGCCGCTCACCTATTCATCGAGCGTTTCCACCATCGCCCCGCTGGGAGCGGGCGACTTCAATTCGCAGGCGCTCTCGCTGGATCCCAATTGTCAGAGCGGAATCGGTACGCAGCCGCCCGTGCCGACGCCGGTACCGCAGCAGTGGGCCGGCGGAACGACGCCGCCGCCCAGTCCGGGACCGGGCGCGTCCCCGGGTGCGACACCGACGCCGAACGCAACCGCAACCCCCGGGGCAACCCCCGGTCCGACGGCTGTGCCGAGCGCATCGCCGACGGCTGCGCCGAGCGCTACGCCGACGCCGACGCCGAGCGACACCCCGACGCCGGCCCCGACCCCGGTGCCGTCGCCGACCCCGACCCAGACGCCGCGACCCCGGCCGAGCCACACTCCCAGGCCGTCGCCTTCGCCGACCATACCGCCGTCGCCGACTCCAACCCCGAGCGGGCCGGCATCGCCGACACCCGTCCCGACGCCGAGGCCGTCATGGACGCCGAAACCGACGCCCGTGCCGACGCCGACTCCGGTCCCGACGCCGACCCCGGTCCCGACGCCGACTCCGGTCCGGACGCCGACCCCGGCGCCGACGCCGACGCCCACGAAGGCGCCGACCCCGGTTCCGACGCCGACCCCGGCTCCGACGACCAAGCCGACGACCTCACCGTCGTCGACCCCGGCTCCGACGGCCGTTCCATCGGCACCGCCTGGCTCGATCTCGTAACTCCCGGCCGCAGCGCCGCCCCGTGCTCATCAAGCGCGGGGTGGCGCTGACGTTCGGGCGCGCGAGGCCGCTCGTCACATGAACGCCACGATCTCACCCCTGACGTGAACGCCGTGTCTCGCGCCGCGCTGCTGGTGCTCGTGGGTCTCCTGGCAGCCGACGCATCGATAACGGGCCTCGACGGCGACCTCTGGTGGCAGCGCGCGCTGGGTGATTTCGTCTTGGCCCATCACGCCTTGCCGCAAACGCTCGGACCGGCAACATTCGCCGCGCCGGACGCCCGCTGGCTCCCGCACGAGTGGGTCTTCGCCACGCTCTGGGCGCTGGCCGCGCGCGCGGATCTCGCGACCGCGTTCCGTTTCGGCTGCGTGCTCGTGGCATTCGCGGCACTGACGATCGATGCGCTGCGCGCTCGCGGAGCTGCCCCGGCGCCGAACACGATCGCGCTGACGCTCGTCGTCGTCGGGATGCTGCCGTCGTTCGGCATGCGTGCCCAGATCCTCGCCTGGCCGTTGCTCGCGCTCGTCTTGCTGGTGCTTGAAACCGGGCCGCGCGCGGCGTGGCTGACGATCCCGTTGGCGATCGTCTGGGACAACCTGCACGCCAGCGGGCTGATCGTGCCGGCGCTCGTCCTCGTCTACGGCTTGGGCCGCGCCCTCACCCAGCGTCGCTGGTCGATCGTCGCTTCGGCGTTCGCGCTCGCGGCCGCGACGGGATTGGCTTCGGCCGCCACGCCGTTCGGCTTCGGCTACGCGCGCTTTGCCGCCGAATGGTCGGTCAATCCGGCGACGAGTTTCATCACCGAATGGCAACCGATCTCGCGTTCGGCGCTGCTCATGTTCATCGGCCCCTTCGCGCTGTTCGGCCTGATCCTCATCGGTGAACTGCGCGGAGCGCGCCTGTCGTGGCCGCAGCGATTCGTGGGCCTGGCACTGTTCGGAGCCGCGCTGCTGCACACCCGAAACATTCCATTGTTTTGCATCGCCGCGGGGCCCTGGGCCGCGCACGCGCTGAGCGCGATCTTGCCCCGCGAATCGCCCGCGCCGGCACGCTCGCCGCGCTCCGACGCCGGGCTGCTCGTGTTGGCCGCTTTTGGCGCGTGCTTGCTGGCCGTCGCCGGACAACGCATGACCAAGGCGGCCGCCGACGATCCATCCGCGGCGGTCGCGCGACTTGCAGCGAGCCGTCGCACACTGCGCGTCGCTTGCGAAGATTTCAGCACGTGCAGCCGGTTCGCGGCGACTCCCAACGTGCGTGTTTTCATCGACGGCCGCGTGGACGGTTATCCCGCGCTCGTCGTCGCGGACTATCGCCGGATCTTGGCCGGCGATACCGCGCATGTGCTCGAGCGCTGGGACGTCGACGCGGTGCTGGCGCAACGCGACAGTTCGCTGGCGCGCAGCTTACGGCGGCCGCGTTGGCAGCGCGTGATGGGCGGCGGAACGCAGCTTTACCTGCGGATCTGAGCGCGCGTCGTTCAGGGGAGAACGACGATCGGCTTGACGATCGTTTCGGCTCCCGTTCCGCGCGGTGACGTTGCTTCGAGCATGAATTGCGAACGCGTGCGGACCGCGGGCGCGCGAAACACGGACCTGCTTCGTCCGGCCGGGATATCGCGGTGCGCCACTTCGTTGCCCGCGTCGTCGAGCAGCACCAGCAGCAGACCGGCGGCCGCGCCGCCGACGTCGACGCGAATCGGTTGCTGCGAATGCACGCTGGGCGGAGCGGAGATGGTGACGGCCGACGGCCGGCCGGGCATCGCCGATCCGCTCGTGCCGAGTGCGCCCGCGCTCGGCAAGCCCGCGTCGCCCGCATCGGATTGCGCCGGCGCCACGGCAACCGGCGGCGTCAGGCTGACGCCGCTGCGCGATTCGGTCGTTGCCTTTCCGCGCACGGCGGTTACGATCACGGTGAGAAAGCGCGGAATGTCCGTGCCCGGCGCGGTGAACGACGTGTGCCCGGACATATCGAGCGCCGACTTGCCGTAGGTGATTTGGGCCGCCGGATCGACGAGCGCGACCGTGCCGCTCGTCGCGGCGATATCGTAGTAAACGTTAAGCGTGTCGCCGCTGGTAACGGTCGCGCGGTCGAGTGCCAACGAATGAATCTGCGGGGGAGCTAGCGGCGCGGCAATATGCCGCCGCCGCGGTGCGGGCGGCGCCGGCGTGGCCGGCGGGGCGGGCACGTGCAAATAGTTTTCGGCCACGGCCGAGCCCAAAAAGCTGCGCATGCGCACGCGCACGAGATACGCCTGCGCCGCCGCGGCTTTGGGCAACGTGAAATTGAAGCTGCTGCCGCCCAACGCGAGCGGACCTTCGGCGATCGGCGCGGCGTCGGGGCCGAGCACCGTGTAGTCGGCCGTGCCGAAGCCTGACGTTTGATACAGGACCGGCACCGACGTCAGCGGCATGGCGGTGGCCGGCAGAGCGAAGTCGGCGATGCGCGGTCGGGCAATGAGGAATGCGCCGATGAGCACGTAGCCCGCGAACATGATCAGGATCGGGATGACGGCGGGAGTTCGCGGACGGCTCGCGGAGCGGTCGATGATGCGCGGCTCCGCTTCGGGTTGCCGCTCCGGCCGGCGAATCGTCGCGACCAGCGGCTGGATGGGTGCGGCGTACGTTTCGCGCACGACCGGCGAGAGCCGCCGCTGCGGCGCGCTCGACGACGAGACGCGCTTCGCGATGAGCGCGTCGTCGGCCGGAGGTTCGCTTTGCGCCTCGCCGACGGAGACGCTGGGCACGGTCAGCGTGAATTCCACTACCCCGGTGCTGACCGCGACACGAAGCTCGGGCAGAAAACCGCTGGGCGTGAGGTCGAGAACGGTGGTCGTCGAGAAATCCGAGCCCGGTCCGGCGGCCATCTGCGCGATCGTCCGGTGATCCGCCCCCGCGCTTTCCGGGACGAAGGCGAGGGCTTGCGCGTCGCCACTGGTTTCGTTCGAGACGAAGATGGTGTAGTGCGCCCGGCGTTCGCGCGCGAGATGGCGCCGGACGACGTGACAGCGAACGTTTCCATCATTGCCCGCAGCCTCGGCGGAATACGTCATTCCGCGGCTCTCCGCAACGGTGTTCACGCATAAGCAATCGTCGCTTCCGGCGCGCCCTTCCTGCGCTTGACGGCGCTCCTAACCTAATCAAAACGCGCGCTATACCGACTTCGCGATTACGCTCGTAACGCAGGAGTAGGGCATCCGAGCGGGTAGTCGGAGGCTCTATGACAAGCGAACATCGTGAACGCGTAAGCATCGTCACCGGCGCGGCGCGCGGAATTGGGCTGGCCTGTGCCACGGAGCTCGCGCGGGCGGGGTCCGCCGTCGCAATTTGCGATCTACAGCAGGCCGATGCCGACGCGGCCGCCGCCGCGCTCGCCGCCGAGTTCGCGGTGACGGCGCGCGGCTATGCGGTCGACGTGCGCGAATGGCCGGCCGTGTCGGCGGCCATCGAGCGCATTGCCGGCGATTTCGGGCGCATCGATCATCTGGTGAACAACGCCGGCGTGCAGTTCGTCTCGCCGATCGCCGAATTTCCGATCGAGAAGTATCAGCTCGTGCGCAGCGTCGATCTCGACGGCGTGTTCTACGCGACCAAAGCCGTGTGGCCGCATCTCGTCGCGCGCGGCCGCGGCCGGGTCGTCAACATCGCCAGCGTGCAAGGCGTGATCGGCTCGCCGTTCAAAGCGGCGTACGTCGCGGCCAAGCACGGCGTCGTGGGCCTTACGAAGGTCGCCGCGATCGAAGGCGCGCCGGTCGGGATTACCGTCAACGCGATCTGCCCGGGCGCGGTGATGACCGATCTCATCCGCGGACAAGCGGCCGATCTCGTGACGTCGTTCGGCGGCGGGATCAGCGAAGAAGAAGCGCTGGACCGGGCGTTCCTCGAGGCGATGCCGACGCGGCGCTTTATCGAACCCATCGAAGTCGGCGCGCTGTGCGCGTATCTCTGCGGCGACCTAGCGCGCTCGATCACGGGCGCACCGATCTCCATCGACGGCGGCTGGTTCGCGCATTAGCATTCGGCGCTTCTGCGCCCAGCGGCGCGTCGCATTGCGGCTTCGCCGAGCGGCACATCGCATTCGAGGGGTCTTTAGGGGCGAAAGTACTTTTGTTGTGCGCCTACGACTTTTTTGGTGCGCCTTGCAAATTATCGTGGAGCGTGATACCGTTGTCGAACGTTGTCGTTGGCCGCAACGCGGCCGCTCAGCGCGGAAAGGAGCCTCGATGAATACGATTCTTTCTCACATGTTCCCGATGGCTACCGTCGGTCGCGAATCGGCGCAGCTTCTTTTTTGCGCGGAGGGTCACGTTACCTAACTGCACCATAACCGGTTCAGTCATGTGACCTCCGCATCTGCCGGAGGTTTTTTTATGCTCAACTTATCCGTGTTGACCGAACTGGGTCGACAGCGTCAGCGCGCCGTTGCGCACGACGTCGCGCTCTGTCATCACGTTCGCAGTCCGCGTGTCGTCATCGGACGAACCCTTGTCGCCCTCGGCGCTTTGGTCGTCTGCATCGGCACGGCGCTCGACGAAGAATCGGAACGCAAGCCCGAAATTACCGTCGCGTGACGCGCGACGGCGCCGGAAGAGAGCGCTCCCTGCCGCGGCATCGAGCACTCTTTTTCCATTGGTGCATGCTCGAATGGCGCGACGGGCGACTACCAAGAAATTGGCGCACGAAGCGCTAACATCCGGCGTATGACCGTCCTGGGGATCGTTTCCGACACCCACCTGCCGCGCTTCGGGCAAGCGTTGCCGCGTTCGCTCGTTACCGGGCTGCAGGTCGCGCGGGTCGATCGCATCATTCACTGCGGGGACATGACCGACTTGCTGGCGGTCGATCTACTCGCCGCGATCGCTCCGGTCGAAGCCGTCGCCGGAAACAACGACGGCGACGAGATTCGCTCGCGCTACGGCCGCAAGAAGATCCTGACGATCGACGGCGTGCGAATCGGGCTCGTGCATGGAGACAAGGGAGCGCACGCGGCGCCCCGCAACGCGTTCGAAGCTTTTGCCGGCGAACAGGTCGACGTCATCTGTTTCGGTCACAGCCATCGCCCGCTGCGCGAAGAGCGCGGCGGCCGGCTGATGCTCAATCCGGGGTCACCCACCGACAAGCGGATGAATCCGCGCTACTCGTACGCGACGCTGCACATCGACGCCGGGCGCATCCTCGATGCCGAAGTTCACTACTATTTCGATCGCCGTGTGAACTAATGTCCTCAGGGCGCCGGGCCGGACAGCGCTTCGACGCGGCGCATCATGTGACGACCGAGGCACTCATCTTCCTGGGCGAACTCGACCCTGAAAACGTCGGTCCGGGCATCGAGTTCGCAACGCACTATGAAGCGACACCCGTGGCCGAAGCGGAACGGCTGCTCGATGCCTCCCCGCTGGCCCCCGAACGCTGCACGTTCGTCGACGTCGGCTCGGGCATGGGCCGGGTCGTGCTGCTCGCCTCGCAGCGACCGTTTCGCCAAATCGTCGGTGTCGAGATCTCGCCCGCGCTGCACGAGATCGCGCGCGAAAACCGCGCGCGATTTCCCGCCGACCTCGTACGCTGCCGGGACGTCCGGCTCGTCCGGTCCGACGCGGCGAGCTTCACCTTCCCGCGCGGCAACCTCGTCGTCTATCTCTACAATCCGTTTCGGGCGGAAGTCTTCGAGCCGATGCTTGACGGATTACTGGCAGTTCCCAAGCGCGATCTCGTGCTGCTCTATCACACCCCACTCGAGCGCGAATCAATCGAACGCCGCGCGGCGTTCGATTGCATCGCGGACCTCGGTTTCGGTTGCTTATTTCGGCGCAGGCTGCCGGCGCCGTGACCCAGCGGCTACTTCGCCGCCGGCTCGGCGGTCGGCAGAAAGGGAACGTGATCCGGCGTTAGGATTCGCGCGATCTCGCGAGCGATCGTGTTCGCCATACCCGGAGGCGGCGTATCGTTTTGCACCGTTACCCACGCGAGGATCATCGTTCCGCTTTTCGGCTCGTAAAAGTTCGCTGTGTTATAGCCCGGAAGACCGCCGGTATAGCCGAAGTAACCGGCGCTGCAACCGATACCCAGACCAAAGTAGTTATTTCCTTTACCGGTGTAGATGCAGTCGAGGCGCTCTTTTTGCGTCGCCGCGCCGTTTGTTTTTCCGGTGACGTAGAGCTTCGTCCATGTCGTCATATCGTCCATATCGGAGATCATCTCTCCGGCGGCACCCATGAGCGACACGGGTATCGTCCCGCTCACGTCTTCCCACGCTTTCTTGTCGTTCAAGCCGTATCCGTGAGCCCACGGCGAAGGCATCGCCTGCGTCGTCGGATACGAAGTGTGGCTCAGCGTGAACTTTCGGAGGAGACGCTCTTCGATTTGGTGACCGACCGTGTCTTTCGTGATGGATTCGATGATGAGTCCGAGGATCAAGTAATTCGTGTTGCTGTAGTTGTACCGCGTGCCCGGCGCGAAAAGCGGCTTCTGCCGCACCGCCCATTTCACGAGCGTGCGCGTATCGAACGTCGACTTCCCGGTGACGTTGCGCCCGTCGATCTCGGGCACATTGTAGGCCTCGAAAAGCCCGCTGCGCATCTGGCAAAGTTCGCGAACCGTAATTCCGTCCGCGTTGGGGATATCGACGCCGAGCGCAAACGTACTGAGCTTGTCGTCGAGGCGGAGCTTGCCCTCATCGACGAGCTGCAAGAGCACGCTGATCACGAATGTCTTCGTGTTGCTGCCGATCCGGAAATGATCTTGCGCAGTTAAATTGCGGTGCGTCGCGAGGTCGGCATAGCCATACGCGCGCACGTAGTTGCCGGTGTTCGTGAAAACTCCGACGAGCACCCCGGGAACCGGCGTGCGCCCGCCAAAGATCTTGCGCTCCTTTTGCACGACCGCGTCGATCGCCGCGCGAACCGCCTTGTCGCCCGCGGAGGCTTGCGCGAACGCCGGCCGGGCCGTCAAAGTACCGAACATCAGGCAGGCGGCAAGACAGGCAAGTGCGGGAGCCCTTCGCATCGATGACCTCCTAGTTGGCGCGAAATAGCTGATCCGGTTTCGAGGTGACTCCATCCTGGAAGAACGGTGACATTCGGTCGCCAGCCGCGACCTTGTCGGACCGAAGGAACGAAGGTGCGTTTGCGCGCCAAGCCGGTGACGATCCCAAGTGAGCGTGCCTTCGTCGATCCGGCCTGTTCGTGTAGTATGGTCTTTCGTCCTTAGCGCACCGGTACGTGCGTACCTTAGCTTCGCAGCCCCGGTCTGCAAAATAGTGACAGCAGCCTTTTCACGAGCGCGTCGTCCCGCCGTCGGTATTGCGCTCCAGGTATCGGCAACACGCGTGGCTTCGACCGCGGCGAATGGTCGAGCACCGGACAGTTCGTCGCCCGCAGCCCGAGTCGTGCGTAAAATCGAACGTGCACCCTAATTGCAAGCAAGCCGTTGGAAAGAAGCATGAATATACAGCCTGGAACACCGCTCTTGCCGGAAGCTCTGGCAACCGCTCAAGCATTTAGCCGTACCCTACCCGATCTAGGTACGGGTTTCATTCACCGAATCTATATGCACTGGACGGTGGCGGGGTTCGGCTGCACGTTCGGTGACTATAACGGCGAAGCCGACTTTGAGAACGGCAAGTGGGTCATGAAGCTCACCCACTCGCCGGTGGACAACGCAACGGGCGATCAAAGTAAGGAAGCGGCGCACACGTTCCATCGGAATTCGCACGCTCTGGGCGTGTCGATCGCGGGGATGGACGCGGCGAGTTTCCGCAACTTTGGCGCGCACGCGGTGAACCAGCACGGTATCGAGCACATGCTGGCTCTCGCTGCTTCGTTTTGCGTGAAATACGGCGTGGAGGCGGATGCTGAAGCACCCAACGTTTTCGGCGTCGCGGTCGAGCCGCAATGGGGAACCGGCGAGCACACCATCATGACGCACGCCGAAGCGGCGCTGATGACGCCGTCGGGAAATTTCCCTCACTATTTCTGCTTCAAGCAGGGCGGCGATCCGGACTGCCGCTGGGATCATGCCACGCAAAATCCGCAAGTGACGGCGCCCGACGAAGCCGAAGCACGGGCCACCGGCGACATCTATCGCCGGCGCATTCACGATTACGCACTCGCGCTCAAGACCGCGAGCGCGACTAGCGCGACTACTGCGAGCGTCGCCTCCGTTCTTTCAAGCGTCTAACACATCGCCGGAAGGAGCGCCGACGCACCGAGCCACGGGCGCGGGAAGCGGCGGGTTCTCGCCGCACAGCGACTGTTCCCGTAAGTAGGACGACACGTCGGCGTTGAAGCTCCTGCCCGCCGTACACGAGAGCGCCGGACACTGGCAATAAGCCTTCGTCCGGCGGGGGGTGCTTTCTCGCTTCGCGAAAACCAATTCCGTGGCAATCGTCATTTCGCCGCCCACGGAAATCGCCGTTCTCAACGTCGGTTGGCCGGTCTACGAAGCGCTCTTGCAAGACAATCGCGAGAGCGCAAGTTCGCGCATGGCTTACGACGGAGACGTTCTCGAGATCATGGCGCCGACGCCGAAGCACGAAGTCTATAACGGTCTCTTAGAATTGCTCGTTCGCGAAACGGCTCGTGAATGGAAGGTCGACTTGGTGGGGTTCGGCTCGACAACGTTTCGGGCGAAGCCGCGCGGCGCCGAGCCGGATTCGAGCTTCTATATCGCCGACCGCGCCGAGCTGATGCGCAATCGCGATACGGTCGATCTCGAAGTAGATCCGGCGCCCGACATCGTGGTGGAAATCGACATAAGCCGCCGCCGCATTGAAAAGATGGGGCTATACGCGGCGCTCGGGGTTCGCGAGTTTTGGCGCTATAACGGCGAGCGATTGCGCGCCTTCGATTTGGCGTCCGCGGGCTATCCGGAACTCACCAACAGCATCGGCATCGCCGGTCTTCCAATCGCGCAACTCGACTGCTTTCTCGAAATGCGGACCGAGGTGAGCCATTCGGTTCTTCCCGATTTATGGCAGCAGTCGCTGCGCGAGCATCGCCCGGAATAGCGAGCTATCGATTCCATTCGGGAAATCCTGAAAACCGAAATCGAGCCCACAAGCGGCAATGTGCCGGAGCGTGCCGCGAAATTCTTCGGACGGTTCCGGACCGGCTCGTGGGTCACGGTCGCGGGCGGCGGTTGCCTCGATTGCTGCGCGAACGTTTCGCTGTTCCCGGGACGCCGCCGGGCTTCGCGGCGCCGGGCGTTGGGGGAGCCGGGCGCGGGCGGCCGTTGGGAAGCGTTGCGATCTGGGTGTAGCCCGAGAGCATCTCGTCGACCCGCGTATACGCGCTCCCCAGCGCACCGGGTAAGGACGATGACTTGTCGATCACGCGCTCGGGCAGATCGTCCGTCGTGTAGAGCGTGAGGTAGAAGTCGCCGTCGCGTTTGACGTCGATCCGCGAGCGCTCGTAGCGAATCATCTTGGGGTCGACGTTGAGCATGCGGCGTGCGAACGACTCGGCGTCTTCGTGCGGTGCGATGCGTTTGGCTTCGGTGACCCACTGATCGTACAGTTTGCTGAAATTGGGGATCGGGCGGCCCTTGCGGTCGTAGGCGACGCGCTGTGCCGGCAGTTCCATCCGCCAATGATCCATCGGATCGATCGCGGTCCAAGTCGGCTTGATCTCGGGCGGTGCCGCGAAGGCGTCGATCTCGGCGAGCATCGTGATGATGTCGTCGGCGCTGCGGACCTTGGCGGCGCGTTTGGGATCGAGCTTGAGCAGCTCCTCGAACTTGTCGGCGACCTGCGCCGTCATCCGGCCCTGCGCGTCGATCTGCGGCGGCAAACCGTACAGCGACGGGAGCGTGACGAGCGCGTGCCGCTGGGCCTGATCGACGAGATCGATGATGATCGCCGCCGGCTTGATGCTCTTCTCGATCAGCTCGCGCCGAGTCAACGCAGAATCGGTGTTCGAGAGCGCGTTGGCGATGTCGTCGACGGGCCGCAGCGCGCGGCCGGTGATCTGCGTGTAGAGCGTCGTCGACTTGGTCGGCCGCGCATTCAAGATAACCTGAACCGACGGCACGTCGAATCCTTCGAGGTACAATCCGCAGTTGACCAAAACGTGCGTCTTGCCGCTGCGGAAATCGCGCACGATCC
>Ga0182013_10002436_pt1 | contig 24252 bp, 22 predicted proteins | sample 612S2MmetaG_FD_120487 | JGI IMG/M metagenome (GOLD analysis project Ga0182013, IMG submission 120487) | Permafrost microbial communities from Stordalen Mire, Sweden - 612S2M metaG | ecosystem: Environmental > Terrestrial > Soil > Wetlands > Permafrost | place: Sweden: Stordalen | collected...
ATGCCGCGCGGCTGTCGTTCGGTAAACCGGATCTGCTGCTGGAGGTGCTTGGCCTGACGCCTGGCTCGGTAACTCCGTTTGGGTTGATGAACGATGTGACGTGCCGGGTCACGGTGGTTGTCGATGACGATCTGCCGAAAAGTGAATGGGTCAACTTCCATCCGCTGCACAACGCGGCGTCGACCACGTTGCGCTCGGCGGATTTGTTACGGTTCATGCGCGCTCTGGGCTACGACCCGCTGATCGTCGATTGCGGGCCCTAGGCGCGGTCAGCCCAATCGACGGCGATAGAGGGCGATGAGACGCTCCCAATGGCGCTCGGCGGCGGGTTTGTCGTAACACCAGCGTTGCGGAAACGCGAAGCCGTGATGCACCTCGGGATACATTTCCAGGGTGCCCGGATTGCCGGATTTCACGAACAGGGCTTTGAGTTCCGCGACCATCGGCAACGGCGCCAGCTCGTCGTGCTCGGCGCAGGCGATGTAGAGTTCGCCTTTGGCCTTGGCGAGATTGAGGTGCGGGCTTTCTTCGTTCTCCGACACCAGCCAGGTGCCGTAAAACGACGCGGCGGCGGCAATGCGATCCGGGTAGCGTGCCGCGGCAGCGAGCGAGTACGGTCCGCTCATGCAATAACCATGCGTGCCGACCGGACCGGGTTTCGCGGCGGGTTGGTTGTCGGCGTAGGCGATCATCGCGGCGACGTCGTCCATCATCGGCGGGATGGTCATCTTGGTGCGGACCGCGCGCATGCGGGCTTGCTCGGTGCTGCCTTTGGTGAGGACGTCGGGACCGTAAATTGTATCGCGGCCGGCTCGGTAATAAAGATTCGGCAGCATGACGTAATAGCCAACGGTGGCGAGGCGGCGCGCCATGTCGCGCAATTCCTCACGGATGCCGGGGGCGTCCATCAGCATCAGCACGGGCGGGTGCGCGCCATGGTCCGGATGCACAATGAATGTTTCCATCGCCCCGTCTTTGGTGGCGATATCCGAAGTTTGTTCGATCACGAGCGTGCCTCCCCGGCGTTTCCGTCGGGGAGGATTCCATCCGGCTCGGGTTCACGCAAGCAGCGATCAGCGCAGCCCATAAAACTTCATCGCGCTGCCGGCCATGATCTGTTTCACGGTTTCGGCGGAGGCGTTGCCCAGAAGGCCGCGCACCATATCCGGGGCACCGGGGAAGAACCCATCCGGATGCGGGTAATCGGTGGCCCAAAGGATCTTGTGCGGGCCGATATGTTCGGCGAGGACTTTCAAACTTGTCTCCACCGGCTCGAACGCGATCCAGCAATTGCGTTCGAACAACTCGCTTGGTCTGGTTTTCAATCCGGAATCGTTGAAGCCGATATCGTCGAAGCGGCGGTTCATGCGATCCAGCCACGGCGCCACCCAGCCGCCGCCGGATTCCAGAAAGCCGATGCGAATGTTCGGATGCCGTTCACACACGCCGCCCCAGATCACCGCGAGGCAGGCCATCATCATTTCCATCGTGTGCGAAACGATGTGCCGGGCGCCGCGGCCTTCGAAACGATCCGTGCCGACCTGCGGCATGCCTGCTCCGGCGCCTTCGTGGAAGCACACCGACATGTCGAGCGCTTCCGCGGCGGCCCAGAACGGCTCGTATTCCGGTTGGTCGATCATTTTGTCGCTGTATGGATTGGGGCGGATAAACGCGGCCTTCATCCCCAGAGTGCGACGGGCGAATGTCATTTCCGCGATGGCGCCTTCGACGGATTGCAACGGGATCATCGCGACGCCGAACAACCGGTCGGGATAGGGTTTGCAGTAATCCGCGAGCCATCGGTTGTAAGCGCGCGCGACGGCGCCGGCGAGCGCGGGATCCTTCACCGCGCCACAAAACAATCCGACGCTGGGGAACAGGAAAGCGGCGTCGATGCCGTCCAGATCCATGTCCGGAATCCTCGCGTGGGGGTCGAAGCCGCCCTTGCGTCCTTGCTCATATTCCATGGTGTCATCAACAACGATCCCATCGCGCGCGCCGACGGCGCCGATCGCGCCCATGCCTTTTTTGCTGCCAAGCACTTGTTGCTCGATCAGCAGGCGTTCCTTGCCGTCGGTGTCGCGGATCAGGCGTGGCGCGCGGTCGCGAAACGCGGGGTCGATGTAGTCGTTCCAGAGCGACAATGGCTCCAGGATATGGCCGTCGGCGTCGATCACATGATAGGCGCGGGTCATGGCACGTTCCTTTTTTTGACGATCGCTTCTTGAGGCGAGGTTACGGTCGCACCGGACGGGAATGGGATCAAGCGCCGCGACGGAATCCCGTCGCGACGTGGCTGTGACGCGGCGTTTCCTTCAGATGTTCGGCCGGGCGGTCAGGCTCACGTCAAGTTCAATGCGGCAGCGCGCGCATCGACGCGGGCTGACCGCCGAGTTTGATGTTGGCGCCAACCTGTTTCAGCGTTCCTCCCTGCGTGCGAAATACCTGTAGATCGTTATCGAAATAATTGCCGACATACACGTAATCGCTCCTGGGGCTGAACGCGAGACCTTCCGGCAGGCCACCCAACGGCGCGCGCGACTTCACCTCCATCTCTCCAGTGGCGGAGTCGAGCGACATCAACGCCAACTCGCCGCCTTTGGTCTTGAACCAGTCGGTTTGCTTCGCGCCGGTCCCGAGCAGCAGCGCGGCGGCGACATATTTGCCGTCCGGGGAGATCGCGAAACCTTCCGGCCCGTTGCCGGGAGTCATCACGAAGACCGTGCGTGGATGCGGCCCCGTCGCATCGATCACCGCCATGGTGTCGCCGTTATTCTTGCCGGCACCGGTGGTCGAAACGATGGCGAATTTACCGTTCGGCGTCACGTCGATGTTGTAGGGGTTGAAGGCCACCGGAATGTCAAGAGTTTTGTCGTAGGTGACCTTTTGGCCGTCGATGCTCAACACACCGACCCGGTTGGCGAGGTTCAGGCACACGAAAGCCCGCTTGCCGTCCGGCGTGATGGCGACGGCGGCGGCTTCTTGCTCGACCGGAACGTCACCGGCCAGGGAAACCTTGCCGTTGACGATCGACAGCACGGAGACGCTCTTGCCATTGCGGTTGGCGACCAACGCCAGATCGCCTTTGCGGGAAATCGCCAGTCCTGATGGCTGCTTTCCGACGGTAACGGTATCGGCGAGCTTCGGTGGCGTCGCGGTCAGATCGATCACGAACAGACGCTCATCGGGGGAAACTTTGAAACCATTGGCGTCCGGCGTGTGTAGCACCGAGTTGGCGACAAGCCCCAACTTGCCGTCAGGAGTGATTTGCAGATTTGTCGGCGGCCCAAGCAGCGAGTTTATCAGCGGCAGCCGCGCGCGGATCACCGGCTTCGCCGGCGTCGTGACATCCATGATCAGAACTTCATCTTTGCCCGGCGCCCCATTGACCGAGCCATCCGGACCATAAGTGACCTTCTCATCGAGTCCGATCAAAATATCGTTCGGTCCCGCTTGCGCCGGACCGGCGGCCAACAGCAAAGCGGGCGTGACGCAGAGTGCGAGAAGCGCGCGTTTCAGCATGGTCGGTTTCCTCCGGTTCTCGGCAGACCCTACCGGTTCGTGGCGGACCCTGGAAGTCCCGCGCCCGCCTGGCAGCCGGCCCGTCAGGGTTTCCAACCGAAGGCGGGAAACATCCAGGCAAGCTCTCGCAACACGAGTTGGTTCATCTCCGGCGTCAGGGTCGAGCGCCAGTCGCCGGCGATGCCTTTACGGAAGAACGAGCCCTTTTGCTCGTTGCCCGCCTCCCGGCCGCCGGTCAGCGCCGCGAACGAAGTGCGAGCGACGCAATCCGCGACGATGGAGGACGCATCGGACACGCTCAGAAAGCGAAACATGTTGGCGACGACGAATTCCGGCGTGCGGCGCAAACTTTCATACGTGATCGTCATGACGTCGGCGGGATGCCGCGCGGCGAGGTCCAGCGTCGCGCGCGCGCCCTGATCCAGCGACGGCAATGCCAGGCGGATGAAGGCGAATTTCGCTTCGCTTTCGTCCTCATTCGCGACCGGTTGATGGAAGAAGTGCCAGGCGGAGGTCAGGACATCGCGCGGATCACGGGCGATGGCGATACATTTCGACTTCGGAAATAACTGCCTTAAGCGAGGGTAGAAGAACACGTTCTCGGGCGTCTTTTCGCCGATCGCGCGGCAGGATTTCCCGGCGCTTTGCTGGCGCAGCGACAGCAGGATGGCAGTGCCTACCAGGAACTCCACGTCCTCCTCCACCGGCAGGGGGAAGCCGCCGGTGTGGCTGAACAAGCCGGTGTTCTTGGCGGATAACGCTTCGGAGCGCCGCGTCATCATGGCTTCCAGAGGCTCGGCGAGTTGCTTTTGGAACAGCCCCTCGCCGCCGCAGGACACTTCGGGATGCGCGTTGAGGATCTGCTGCACCCAGGTGGTCCCGGACCGCGGTGCGCCACCGACGAAGAACAGCTGCTTGCGCGCGAGGTCCGTGAGCGCCTGCTGATGTTCAATCCAGGATGGCAATGGATGGTTCCAGATCGCGGGGGTCGCGGCGGGGATGTTCGCGCTCCGCCGCGCAACTGGCAACCCGGGTCAGTAGCGTTTGTAAGGCAGGAACTTGCCGGTCATCGACAGCTTCACCCGGTCGCCTTTTTGATCCGGCTGACGTTCCAGCGTCATGTCGAAATCGATCGCGCTCATGATGCCGTCACCGAATTCTTCGTGAATGAGTTCCTTCCAGGTGGTGCCGTAGACCTGGATCAGTTCGTAGAAGCGGTAGATCAGCGGATCGGTCGGCACGGCGGTGGGCAGGCTGCCGCGATAGGGTGGTTCTTGCAACAAAGCCACTTCGTCATCGGTCAGGCCGAACAGTTTGCCGGCTTTTTCGGCGGTCGCTTCGGTCATCGACATCTGGCCGAGGCACGCGGCGCAGGTCCAGACCGGGGAATGCTCCAGCTTCGCGGCGATGTCCGGCCAGGTCCACTTCTTTTGCTTTTTGATAGTGGTGATCTTGTGGCCCAGAGCGGTTTTGGCTTCGTTCACGTGGCAGCCTCCTGCGGTGATAAAAACATAGGCAATGGATTCCAAAGCGGGCAACATTGCGTGACGGCTTTTGGATTTGCCCACGAACGGTGCGGATAGACGGGGTCGCGGCTCATAGGGCATAAATCGTGCCAGCATTCTTCACGGCCAACAGGAGCGGTCTGAATGGCGGCGAGACCTTTTCATCTCGGTTGGTTCCTCCAGGGATCGAGCGTCCAGGCCTGGGCTGAATCCTGGACCGGCCATATCGGGCGCACCTGGATGGTGCCGGAATTGTTCACCGACATGGCTCGGAGCCTGGAACGGGCGTGCTTCGACTATCTGTTGATCGAGGACTCGTCGTACGTCGGTGAAAGTTACGGCGGTTCGACCGAGCTGTACTTGAAACACGGGATCGCGGTGCCGCGGCAGGACCCCTCGGTTGTGGCGTCGTTGATGAGCCAGGTGACGTCACGTATCGGTATCGTTCCAACGTTCGGCACTTATGCTTATCCGCCGTATTTGTTGGCACGTCTGGTGGCGACGTTGGATCAGGTGTCGCAAGGCCGCATCGGCTGGAACGCGGTGACCGGCAGTTCGGATTTCGCGGCGATGAACTTTGGTCTGCCGGGCATGCCGGAACACGATCTGCGTTACGAGATGGCGGACGAATACATGGAGGTCTGCCGCCGCTTATGGGCCTCGTGGGAGCCTGGGGCGATTATCGCGGACCGGCACGGCGGCGTCTTGGTCGATCACACAAAAGTGCATGCGGTTAATTTCGAGGGTAAGTATTTCAAAACGCGCGGGCCGTTGAACTCCGGGCCGTGTCCGCAAGGCCAGCCGGTGATCGCGCAGGCCGGTGGGTCGCCGCGCGGGCGCCAGTTCGCGTCGCGTTACGCCGACACGATCGTCGCGCACACGAAAGGGATCGCGGCGATGAAGGCGTATCGCGACGATGTGCGGGCGCGGATGGTGGCGCATGGGCGCGATCCGGACTCGTGCAAGGTTCTGTTCCTGGTGGCACCAATCATCGGGGAGACGGAATCCGAAGCTCAGGACAGGAAACTGCAACGGGCCGCGCGGGCCGCGGCGACGATCCCCGAGCGGCTGGCGCATCTGGGCAAGGTGACCAACATCGATTTTGGCCGATTCGACATCGACAAACCGCTGCCGGACGATGTCAGCACCAACGGTCATCAACAGACACTGGAAGAATTCCGTCGCAAGGCCGCGGGACGCTCGATCCGGGAGACCATGGCGGATCATAACGCCACGGAACTATCGGTCGAACTGGTTGGCACACCGGACGCGATGGCGGCTCGGATGGGCGAGGTCATGGAAGAAGTCGGCGGCGACGGATTCTTGTTCTCGATGCCTAACGTCAGCCGGCGTACGCTGGCGGAAGTGGAGGATGGATTGGTTCCGGCGTTGCAGGCGCGCGGTCTGGTGCGGGCGGCGTACACGCACGCGCATTTCCGCGATAATCTGCTGGAATTCTAAGCGACCGGCGGCAGCCAGCTTCGACCGGGAATCGAATCGAGCAGGCCGCGTGTGTAGGGGTGTTGGGGTGCGGAGAAGACTTCGCTGGTGAGGCCTTGCTCGACGATGACGCCACGCTGCATCACGGCGACACGGCCACAGATTTGCGCTGCGACCCGCAAGTCGTGGGTTATGAACAGCATGGTCAAGCCAAGGCGCTGACGCAGTTCCTCCAGCAAGGCGAGGATTTGCGCCTGAACCGAAACATCCAACGCGGAGACGGGCTCATCGGCGATCAGCAGTTCGGGCTCCATGGCCAATGCTCGGGCGATGCCTATGCGTTGGCGCTGGCCGCCGCTGAATTCGTGCGGGTAACGCTCGGCCGCGCCGGGGTCCAGTTGCACGAGGGCCAGTAAATCGCGGACGCGTCGGTGCGCCTCGTGGCGGGAGACGCCGTGTGCCATCGGGCCGGTGGCGATGATGTCGCCGACGCGGCGGCGTGGATTGAGTGACGCGAAGGGGTCCTGGAACACCATCTGGATACGATTTCGGAATGGCTTCCAATTCGCGCGGGACAGCAGGCGCAGGTCGGTATCGTGGAAGCGGATCGCCCCGGCTTCCGGGTGCACCAGATTGACCACGCAACGGGCCAGAGTGGATTTGCCGGAGCCGCTTTCGCCGACCAGTCCCAGAGTCTCGCCTTTGCGGAGAACGATGTCGGCGTCGCTGACGGCGGGGACGGCAACGCGCCGGCCGAACAATCCGCCGCCGCGCCAAAACGTTTTGCGGACGCCGACAAGTTCCAGTACTGGGCGTCCGGTGGCCGCGGGTTCCGGCGGGCGGGCCAAATGCGGGACGGCGGCGATCAGGGCCTTCGTATAGTCGTGTTGGGGCGTGTCCAGAACCGCGGCGACGGCGCCGGTTTCGACAATGTGGCCTTGCCGCATCACCACGACGCGGTCGGCGATTTCCGCGACCACACCGAAATCATGCGTTATGAACAGGACGCCCATGCCGCGGCGTCGCTGGATGTCCTTAATCAGGCGCAGGATCTGCATCTGAGTGGTGACGTCGAGCGCGGTGGTCGGCTCGTCGGCGATCAGGACCGCGGGCTCCAGCGCCAGGGCCATGGCGATCATCACGCGCTGACGCTGCCCGCCGGACAGCAAATGCGGATAAGATCTGGCGAGACGCGCGGGGTCCGGCAGGTTCACCGCCGCGAGCAACTCCGGCACGCGGGACGACGATCCACGTACGTTATGAACCTGCAGGACTTCGGCGATCTGGTCGCCGACGCGCATCAACGGATTGAGCGCGGTCATTGGTTCCTGGAAGATCATGCCGAGGCGACGGCCACGAAGGACGCGCATCGCCTCCGGTGGCAGACGGAGCAGGTCGTTGCCTTCGAAACCGATAATTCCGGTTTGTACCTTTAATGCCGGCGGCAGCAGCCCCATGATCGCGGCGGCCGATATGGATTTGCCGGAACCGCTTTCGCCGACGATGCAAAGGATTTCTCCGGCGTCGAGGGTAAAGTTGACGTCTTCGATCGCGTGGTCTCGGTCGCCGCCGGGAGGCAGCGCGACGGTGAGATTTTCGACAGTCAACAATGTCATCGGCGGCGGGCCAGGCGCGGGTTCAACGCGTCGCTGAGGCCCTCACCGACCAGGTTGAGCGCGAGGACGGTTAAGAAGATGGCGACGCCGGGGAACACGCTCATCCACCAGGCGAGACGGATCACGCTGCGGCCGGCGCCGATCATGAAGCCCCACGACATCATGTTTGGATCGCCCAGTCCGAGGAAGGACAAGCCGCTTTCAAGCAAGATCGCGTTGGCGACCATCAGGCTGGACAGCACGATGATCGGTGTCAGGGCGTTGGGCAGGATTTCCAGGAAGACGATCGCGAGGCGGGAGCGGCCGAGAACTTCGGCGGCCTGAACGAACTCCCTCGATCTCAACGAGAGAAATTCGGCGCGAATGACTCGGGTGACTGGCGGCCAGGAGACGATGGCGATGGCGGCGACGATGGACCCCAAACTTGGGGAAAAGATCGCGACCAGCACGACGGCGAGAACAAAGCTAGGTACCGTCTGGAAGAATTCGCTGAAACGCATGATCGCATCGTCGATTATCCCGCCCGCGTAGCCGGCGATGGCGCCCAACGTGACGCCGAGGAAAACGGCGACGGCGGTGGAGACGGCGCCGATCAGCAACGAAACGCGCGCGCCGTAGGCGATGCCGGCGGCGACATCTCGGCCGAGGCTGTCGGAGCCGAGCAGAAAGTCCATTTCGCCGGGCATCGCGAAGGGGATGCCTCGCATGTCCCATGGGGAGAACGGGAACAGGACGCTGGCGGTGGCGGCGACGAATGCGACGAAGAGTAAGACAACGACACCGGCGATGGCGCCGCGATTGCGGAGATAGGCGGCGAGGAAGCCGTTCATGTGACGTCCACGCGGGGATCGATCACGGCGTAAAGCAGGTCGGTGATTAAATTGAAGACGACGACCAGAACCGATGTGCAGAGGAAAACACCAAGCAGCAACTGGTAATCTCGGGCGAGCAACGCGTCGAAGGCGAGGCGGCCGATACCGGGCCACGCGAACACGGTTTCAACCAGGATCGATCCGCCGATCAATTGGCCGGCCTGGATGCCGGCGAAGGTGATCACTGGAAGCAAAGCGTTGCGCAGAATGTGGCGGCGTTGAACGCGGCCTTCCGGTACGCCTTTGGCTCGGGCGGTGCGGACGAAATCCTGTGACGCGACCTCCAACATCGAGGCGCGCGTCAACCGTGCGTAAACCGCCATATAAAATAAACCCAACGTCAAACTGGGCAGTACTAAGTACTTCGCGGTATCGGCGACGGCGGCGAGGCCGGTCAGATCGGCGCCGACGGTGTTCATGCCGAAGCTCGGCAGCCAGTCCAGGGTGACGCTGAACAGCAAGACGAGCATGAGGCCGACCCAGAAGATCGGTGTCGCGTAAAAGCCGAGTGCCAATACCGTGATCATGCTGTCGGTCCAATGTCCAACACGCCGCGCGGCCAGAGCGCCGAGGGATATTCCGGAAATGATCGCGAAGGCGAAAGCGGTGCCGGTCAGTAGCAACGTCGCGGGCAACCGTTCCAGTATCAGGTCCGCGACCGGGCGTTGCTGACGGTGGGAAACGCCGAGATCGCCGGACGCGACACCTCGGACGTAAATCCATAATTGTGTGGAGAGCGGCTTGTCCAAACCGAATTGTTGGCGGAGTTGCGCGATGAATTGCGGGTCGGCGGCGCCGGATTCTCCGGCGATGACGCTGGCGGGATCGCCGGGGGCGGCGTGGATCAGCAGGAAATTCGTGACGATGATGGCGAAGATCACCACGACCATTTTGACCACGCGCGCCGCGACGTAACGAACCAGACGGCCGCCGCCCATGGTCAGGCCTGAATCACGCCAGGAACACGTTATCGAAACAGGCGTTGGGACCCATCGCGGAGGTGATGACGTTGTGCAACTTTTTCTCGTGGATCGTTGGCCACGCGAGCTCCATCAACCAGATTTGCGGCACTTCGTCGCACAGGATCTTTTGCGCTTCGGAAAAAGCTTGCTGACGCACCGCGGGATCGGCGGAATTGCGCGCGGTCGCGAACAGCTCATCGACCTTGGGATTGCTGTAGCCGCCAGTGTTGGTGAACGTAATTTTTTTAATGTTGGAGGACACGTAGCTGCGCTCCACGCCCAACGTGGGATCGCCATATTGCGACAGGAAGTTGGTGCTGGTTTCGTAGTCCCAGTCGCCGATGCGGCGAGCCCAGGCTCCGGCGTCGGTGGTTTCGAGAACGACTTCTATGCCGACCTGACGGAGGGCGGTGCGGAAGTATTCCGATAGGCGCGTCCACACTTCGCCGTATGGCAGCGAAAGTTGTTTGATGGTGAAACGGACGCCTTTGGAGTCGGGCTTCAGGCCGGCGGCGTCCAGCAGTTCGTTGGCTTTCTTCGGGTCGTAGGCTTGCAATTTCGCCACGGCGGGATCGTAGAATTTCGTCGTGGAGGCGATCGGTCCGGTGGCGACCTTGCCGATACCGAACCATAACCGATTGAGGATGAAATTGCGGTCCAGCGCGTGACTGATCGCCTGGCGCACGCGGACGTCGTCCAGTGGCTTGACGCGATGATTGATCTCGATCCATGAAAGTTGTGAGGCGTATTCCCAACCTTTCAACTCGACTTCAAGGTTGGGCATCGCTTTGAAACGGGGGACGTCGAACGGTTCGATATCGTTCGCCTGGGTCATTTGCACCTGACCGGTCTGCAAAGCGAGGGCACGGCTCTGGCTGTCTGGAATGATGCGATAGATAATTTCGTCGAGATAGGGTTGGCCGGGCTTCCAATAATCTTCGAAGCGTTTCATGCGAATGAAATTGCCGCGCTGCCACTCCACGAACTGGAATGGGCCGGTGCCGATCGGCTTCTGATTGGCTGGATTGGTACGGTAATCGGTGCCGTCGTAGATATGCTTTGGCACAATGGCGCAGGCGGTCACGTCGAACATCAACATAAACGGCTCGAACGGCGCATCGAGCGTCAGTACCACGGTTTGAGGATCGGGCGCTATGGCGCTTTTGATTTTGGCGAAGATCGGGCGGGCGCGGGGCGATAACTCGGTATGGAATTTCGTGATCGAAAAGATCACGTCGTCGGCGGTCATCGGCTGACCGTCGTGAAATTTCACATTGTCCTGCAAGTGGAACGTATACGCCAGCTTGTCGTCGGACATTGTCCAACTTTTGGCCAACTGGGGCATCGGTTGCAGGGTGGGGGAATATTCGCACAGGCCTTGGTAAAGCTTGCCGGCCGCGAGCTGTGTCGGTCCCTGGTTGTTTACTCCCAACACCAGAACCGGCGGCTCGGGCGTCAGGATTGTGTTGAGCGTGCCGCCCTTTTTCGCAGCCACGCCCTGAGCGAACGCGGTCAGCGGTTCCCACGTAAGCCCAGAGAAGGCAGTCCCGGCCAGCAGGGTGCGGCGCGTTAGCTTCGACATGCGAAATCTCCGGGCCCACAACCGATTTTGTGCACCGCAGCAAAATTAGCCTCATTCCGCGGAAGCTGGCAAGCGGGGTCGTGATCCGGGGCTATTTCAGCAGCAGCACCTGGCGTTGGTTGTCGATCGACCAGGAGCGGAACCTGGTCAGGAAGCTTTGTCCCAACAGCAGGCTGTCCGCGTCATTCGTGACGCTGCCTAGTACGTCGTGCACTTCACGATCACCGACTTTCAATACGTGAATGCGGAACGTATCGCTTGAAACCTTCGATCCGTCGGCCAGGTAATACACTTGTTTGCCCTGGAAGTCCGCTCGGCTCATCGTTCCTGAGTCGATCAGTTTTTGCAGAATCTCGGACGAGATACTGACGTCGGACGCGCCGCTGTCGACCGTGAACGGCACGGTGATCGTGTTGTTGATCACCACCGGCACGACCAGCGTTCCGCGATAGTTGCGCAAGCGGATTTCCGTCGCGTCCGGCTCGGCTGCCGCGCGAGGAGGCGGCGTGGGATCGACGTCGACCGGAAGGTAATGCGGCGCGATCGTCATCCTGGGTGACGGACCGTTGGGCGAGGAACTGGCGGCGACCGGGATCAGCGTTGGGGGCGTGGGACGGCTCATGTCATCGACGGGGCCTCGCCACGCGGATTGGGTGCGCTCACGCAACAACAAGGCACGGACGTGGCGCGGCGGATTGCCGTAAATTCGCATGCGGCCGCCATCGATGATGCCGACCCAGACGTCGTCGGGGGAGAAGACGAACCGGGCTTCGGAGGCTCCGCATGCTTGCGGCTCACAGGCGGCACCGATGGTGAAACGGCCGGTGAATTCCATTGGCGCGCCGAAACTGTAATTTTTCAGCCGCGCGAAGACCGAGGATCCCACGAGGTGGCGCAAGGCATCGGCGACATCGCGATCTCGCAGCGCTTCTCTCGGATATTTGCCGTCCGCCGTACGGGCCAGGTCGGTTTGAGGGTCTCGGGCACCGCTGTCGGTGACGGGGGGATTGGGGAATTCACGACCGCCGACATCGCCCGCGCCGAACTCTCGCGCACCGCCGTCGGATGTGCCGCTGTCGGGAGTGAAGCCGGCGGCGGCCCATCGGCGATAGCGGTCCAGCCACGCCTGGCGCGGACCGGGAGGGATGCCCATGATCTCGAGCATTTCGTTCTGGCCAGGCGCGGCGATGTCCGCGGTCAGATGACGCATCCAGGGCGTGGCGTTGCCGCCGGCCTCACCGGCGAGCAGCGCGCCGTAGCCGTAAACGATGCAGCGTTCGGCGGCGTTCGCGTCCTGGCTGGCTCGTGCCTGATCCACGCAGGCGTACCAGGCGTTGCTAAGTTTACGAATGCCGCCCGCCGCGAAGTCGTTTTGCACGTGCCGGAGTTCTTCGGCGACGACAGGCGGCGGAGAGGGTTCCGCGCGCGCTGAAAGCGCCGCGCCCACCATGCCGGCCAACACGAGTGTCCCGATCGCGGTCGGAGCTATTTTGTGGAACGGACGCATGTGACGTCACCGCTGCTGTGGCTTTTGTGCGAAGGCTCCGGCGCCCTTGGACCATTTCCTTGCGTGAACATTCCCCTCTCGCGCGATCGGCGAGCGTTTCGCGTCGGACACAGCAACGGGCGATCAAACCTGGGACACGGATCGCGGGACTGTCAAATTAAATCGCTAAACTTTCCGGCATTTCGCTTTGCAATCTTTGTGAAAGAACCGCGCGGGCGGAAACGTTCCGGCACGCATGGCATGGAGGCGGCGAACGGATGGCGTGATTCTCGCGTGACATGATCCCGCCGCGGACGGGCGGCGGCGGCGGGGCCCCGATGGAATAAAATCGCGGGATAAAATGACCGGACAAAATGCTTGCCCGGTCAGGGGGTTCGCCAATATGGGAGGGCCGGACGATCCTCCGCGATCCGGCGGCCGTAACACGAGACGCAGCATGACCCAGGTGACCGTGACACAATGCGCCGTGCTCGCCGGCGGTCTGGGCTCTCGGCTCGGCTCGCTGACCGAAGCGACGCCGAAACCGTTATTGACCCGCGGCGGGCGGCCGTTCCTGGCTTGGCTGTTGCGCGAACTCAGCCGGTTCGGTGTCAGCGAGTTCCTGTTGCTGACCGGACATTTGTCGGAAGAGATCGAGCGCGCCATCCCCGCGATGCGCGCCATGCTGCCGCGTCCGGTGTCGATCGAGGTCTCACGGGAACCGAGGCGCGCGGGCACCGGCGGCGCGGTGTTTCACGCGAAAGAACGTTTGCATGAGCGGTTTCTGCTGTGTAACGGCGACTCGCTGTTCGACGCCAATCTCGCGGATTTGCTGTCCGCGGCCGCGACGGATGGTCCGAACATCGTGGGACGCATGCTGCTGCGGCGGCTGCCGGACGCATCGCGGTCGGGGGTGGTCACGCTGGACGGCGATCGGGTGACGACATTTCAGCAGCGGCCGCCGCCGGGAACGCCGGGGATCATCAACGCGGGCGTCTATCTGTTCAATCGCGGACTGCTGGACGCGTTGACCTCGGATTGCTCGCTGGAGGCGGACATTCTGCCGGCGCTCGCGGAAGCCGGCCGGCTGCGGGGAACCTTGGGGGAAGGCTACTTCCGGGATATCGGCGTGCCCGGCGACTTCGATCGCGCCGATGACGAATTGCGCGCGTTGCGTGGGCGGCGCGCGTTGTTTCTTGATCGCGACGGGGTGATCAACATCGATCACGGCCACGTCGGCTCGCACGATCGGTTCGAGTGGGTACCGGGCGCGCTGGACACCATCCGTTCCGCGACGACCGCTGGGTGGCATGTGTTCGTCGTGACCAATCAATCCGGCGTGGCGCGCGGGTTTTACGATGAGGGCGAGGTGCGGGGGTTGCTGACCTGGATCGGCGATGAGTCGCGACGGCACGGCGGCACGATCGATGACGCGCGGTATTGCCCATTCCATCCTCAGGCGACTGTTCCGGCGTATCGGGCCGTCAGCGACTGGCGGAAGCCGGCGCCAGGAATGCTTCGGGATCTGATCCGGGCGTGGGAGCTGGACCCGGCGCGGTGCGTCATGATCGGCGATCAGCCGACCGATCTCGCGGCCGCGGCTTCGGCCGGAATCGAGGCGCATCTTTTCCCGGGTGGAAACCTGCTGTCATTTTCTCGGCCTATCCTCGATAAGAAGACCTGATCCGAAGGGAGATCGCGTATGCCGGACATAGGCGCCAATGGGACGACCGTGCGGGCTCGCGTGCCGCTCCGTCTGGGCCTCGCGGGTGGCGGCACGGACCTCAGCCCGTACTGCGACGAGTTCGGCGGCGCGGTGCTGAACCTGACGATCGACCGTTACGCCTATGCGACCATCGAGCCGTCGCCGGACGGGATGGTGCATTTCGTCGCGCCCGATTTGAACATGACCGAAACGTTCGCGGCGGATCTGACCGCGATCCAGGCGTCGAAGCTGCCGCTGCACGCCGGAGTCGTGAGTCGCATGGTGAAGGACTGGGGCGGCGGCGTGGTGCCGGCGGTCCGGGTCACCTCCTTCGTCGATGCGCCGCCAGGATCAGGACTTGGCTCATCCTCGGCGTTGGTGGTGGCGCTGGTGGAGGCGTTTCGGGAATTGTACGCGGCGCCGTTGGGGCCCTACGACGTCGCGCACCTGGCGTTCGAGATCGAGCGGATCGACCTGGCCCTGGCCGGCGGACGGCAGGACCAATACGCGGCGACGTTCGGCGGCGTGAACTTCATCGAGTTCCACGCCAATGACCGGGTGATCGTCAATCCGCTGCGGGTGCCTCCCGGCGTGTTGAACGAACTTGAGATCTCGCTGATCACGTGTTTCTCGGGCGTGACGCGGCGGTCGGACGAAATCATCGCGGAGCAGCAGCGGCGCATGACAACCGTCGCCGATCCGGCGATCGACAGTCTGCATCAGTTGAAACGCGACGCGATTGAAATGAAGTCGGCGTTGTTACGCGGCGAAATTCGCCACATGGCCAGGTTGCTGAATCACTCGTGGGAAGCGAAGAAACGCACCGCCGGCGGGATCAGCACGGCGGCGATCGAGCAATTGTACGAACGCGCGTTCGCCGACGGCGCGATCGGCGGCAAGGTCTCCGGCGCGGGCGGCGGCGGCTTCATGATGTTCATTGTGCCACCGGAACGGCGAATCGCGGTCGTGCGCGGGTTGAACGCGTTGGGCGGCACCGCCAGTGGCGTCCATTTCACCCAGACCGGCGCCGAATCCTGGGCCGTATAGGCCTACTGCGCCAGCCAGCCGCCATCGATGGAGATCGGCGTTCCCGTCATCTCCCGCGCTGACTCGCCGCACAGGAAATGGATCAGGGAGGCGACATCCTCGGGCCGCACGAAGCGGCGCGAAGGCTGACGTTCGGCCAATAGTCCGGCCATCAGGTCTTCGCGGCTTTTGTTGCTGGTGGCGGCGCGTTGCGCCAGTTGCCGTTCCGCGTGCGGCGTGAGCGTCGCGCCGGGACAAATCGCGTTGCAGGTGATCCCATACGGCAAACCTTCAAGCGCGACCGCTCGGGTCAGACCGAGGATGCCCGCTTTCGTGGCGCAATAATCGACGCGATTGACCACGGCGGTCTGGCCGTAATTGGATGACATGTTGATGATGCGCCCCCAGCCTCGGGCCTTCATGCCACGCATCGCGAGTTTGCTGAGATGGAATGGCGCGGTCAGGTTGACGGCCAAGGCCATGGACCAGGATTCAAGGGGAAAATCCTCGACCTGGGCGTAATGGCGCACGACCGCGTTGTTCACCAGGATATCGATCGAGCCGAGAGTCGTTTCGGTGTGGGCGAAGAGTGCTTCGATTTGCGCGGAGATCGCCAGGTCCGCGCCGTGAAAGCCGACCTTCACGCCGGTTTGCGTGGCCAAAGCGGCGCGGATCGTTTCGGCTTCCGCCGGGTCGGCGAGGCCGTGCAGCATGACGTCGCAGCCGTCCTCGGCGAGGGCTTTCGCCGTGGCATGGCCGATGCCGCCGACCGACCCGGTGATCAACGCATGGCGCCCTTTGAGTTTCATTGTCATCTCCGTTCAATGCGCCTGCCAGCGCAACAAGTGGCGCTCCGCGGCGGTCACGATCAGGTCGAGCACGTAGGCGCAGATCGTCAGCACGATCACCCCGGCGAGGACGGCGTCGATGTCGAAGATGCCCTCGGCTTCCAGAATGAGGTAGCCGATGCCTTTGACGGAGCCGAGGTATTCGCCGATCACCGCGCCGACGAAGGCCATGCCGACGGCGTTGTGCAGGCTGGCGAACACCCAGGTCATCGCTGAGGGAAGATAAACCATGCGCAACAGTTGCCGCTGGTTGGCACCTATCATGCGGGTATTGGCGAGCACCACCGGGTTCACCTCGCGGACACCGTGGAACACGTTGAAGAACACCAGGAAGAAAACGATGCTGATGCCGAGGGCGACTTTCGACCAGATGCCAAGTCCGAACCACACCGCGAAGATCGGCGCCAGGATCAGCCGAGGCATCGAATTGAAGGCTTTCAGGTACGGCGACAGCAAGGCCGAGGCGGTGGGTTGCAGGCCCAGCCAAAGGCCGAGGATCAGGCCGAGGAGCGTGCCGCCGAAGAAGGCGAGCAACGTCTCCAGCAGCGTGATCCCCAGATGCCGCCAGATCGTTCCGGTTGAAAACCAAACCCAGATCTGGTAAAATACCTTGATCGGCGTGCCGAAAAAGAACGGCGGCAAAATGCCGGTCGCGGTCAGCACGTGCCAGGCGAGCAAGACGCCAACGAGCATCGCCGCACGGCCGAGGTTTAACAGGAAACCATGCGGTTCAGACGCGTTCATGCTGATGGTAGCCTTTCAGCACTTCGTCGCGCATGGTGTCCCAGATCGCCGCGTGGATCTTCAGGAACGCAGGCGTCAGACGCACTTCCGCGACGTCGCGCGGGCGCGGCAGATCGATGACGAACTCGCCGATTGGACGGGCGGCCGGACCGGCGGACATCACCACGACGCGATCGGACATGGAGATCGCTTCCTCCAGATCGTGCGTGATGAACACAACGGATTTTCGATTGGCCGACCAAAGCGCGAGCAACTCGTTTTCCATCAACTGGCGAGTCTGCACATCCAACGCGCCGAAGGGTTCGTCCATCAACAGAATGCGCGGTTCCAGAATGAGGATTTGCGCCAGCGCCACGCGCTTTCGCATACCTCCCGAGAGTTGATGCAGCCAGGCCTCGCCGCGGGTGCGCAGGCCGACTCGTTGCAACCAGTCCTGCGCCTGGCGGCGGCATTCGGCGGCTGGGATGCCACGGATTTCGAGGCCGGCCATCACGTTCTGGATGGCATTGCGCCAGGGCATCAGCGCGTCGGCCTGGAACATATAACCGGCCTGGCGATTGAGTCCGGATAACGGCGTGCCGAACACCGACACGGTGCCGGATGCCGGCGTCAGCAAGCCGGCGATCATGTTCAGGATCGTGGATTTTCCGCAGCCGGTTGGTCCGACAATCGAAACGAATTCGCCGTCGGCGATCGCCAGGGATACGTCGCGCACGGCGGTATACGGCGTGTCGCGGCGGGTGCGAGGCTGGAAGGCGCAGGTGACGTCCCGCAGCGAAACGGCGGGTGTGATCACTGGTATTTCTTCAACGCCTCATCGACGAAGCGGTTCGTGAAAGTTTTCGACAGGTCGATGTTGGCCTCGCGCAACTTCGGCTCGAAGATCGACACCGAGTCCAGGGCGTTCTTCGCCATCGTGTCGTTCAGGCGGCCGTCGAACTGCATCGCACCGATATTTGCTTTCAGCATGCGGCGATATTGATCCTTGTCCTTGATGTATTGCGCGGGCACTTTCGCGATCACCTCGTCGAGGGGGACTTTCGTCAGCCATAGCATCGCGCGCACGGTGGCGTTGACGACCGCTTGCGTGGTGCGTGGGTTCTTCGTGATGAAATCGGCGGTGGTGTAAAGACTGTCGAGCATATAGTCGCCGCCGTATGCGAACTTCGTACCCTCGGCGTCACGCGAGTCGATCAATGGAATGATGTCGTCCCACATTTCGGTGGTCGCGGGATCTTGCGTGACGATGGCGTCGATTTCTCCGGCGCGTACCGCGGCGACGGCGGTCGGTCCAAGCCCGACTCCAACGTAAGACGCATCGTCTTTGGTCAGGCCGACACGTTGCAGCGCACGCACGGCGAAGATTTGCGTGGCGCTGCCCGGTCCGGAAATGCCGATCGATTTGCCCTTCAGATCCTTCACGCTCTTGATGGCGCCGCCTTTGGCTTTCACCACGCCGAGGACATAGCCGGGATAACGGTTGGTGCCGACGACATCGACCATCATGAAGCCTTTGGCCTGCAGATCGATCGTGTGCTCATAGGCGCCGGCGACGAAGTCCGTATTGCCGGCGATCAGCGCCTGCGCACCTTTGGCCCCGGTGTTGAAATCGATCATTTCCAGGTCCAGGCCCTCGTCTTTGAAGTAACCCAGAGCGTTGGCCATGACCAAAGGCAGCTTCGCTACCTGGCTGAACAAGCCGCCGGCGCCGATCACCACATGCGGATGTTCCAATCCGGTGCTTTGGCCAAACGCCGGGAGCGCGATACCGCCGAGCAGAGCGGTTAATGCGGATCGTCTGCCAAATGTCATGATTTACGTTCCCAACCGGCGTTTTTGATATTTGCCGGGATCGTATGGGCGCGGCGCGGGAGAGTCAAACCTGTGGCTTGTCAATCTCCGGCTCTGGTGGATGCGCGATCTCTGACGCATGCTTTGTCCGATCGTTGGAGGGGCAGGCCATGACCGTTGGATTTATCGGATTGGGCGCGATTGGGCGTCCCATCGCGGAACATGTCGCGGCGCACACCGACTCTGTCGTGTTCGACATTCGCGAGGACGCGTTGGCACCGTTCCGCGGCCGTGCCGGCATCGCGCTGTCGCCGGCCGATGTCGCGGCACGCTCCGATATCGTGATCGGATGCTTATCCACCCTGGATGCTTATCGCTCCGCGATCGTCGAGCAGCAGGGCATCTTTGGCGGGCGCGCGAAGATCTACGTGCATATCGGCACCACCGGCTCCGATCTGGCGCATGAACTGGAAGCCGCGTTGGCCACGCACGGCATCGCGATGGTCGACGCGCCGATCACCGGTGGCGTGCCGCGCGCGAAAGAGGGGACGTTGACCACGATGGTGTCAGGCCCGCGCGATGTGGTGGATCAGGTGATGCCGGTGCTGCGCTCGTACAGCAGCCGCGTTGTGCATGTCGGCGATAAGGTCGGCGCGGCGCAAACCATGAAGGTGATCAACAACATGCTGTCCGCGGCGAATCTGGCGATCGCGGCGGAAGGGCTGGTGCTAGGGGTGAAAGCGGGCCTCGATCCGGACACGATGCTGGAAGTGATCAACGCTGGCACCGGACAGAACAGTGCCACGCTGACGAAATTGCCCAACAATATTCTGACGCGCGGATTTGATTACGGTGGCAGCATGGCGATCACGATCAAGGACCTGTCCGCGTTCATGCATGAGGCAGAGGCTCTGGCGTTCGATACCCCGCTGGGGGCGATGGTGCGGCGGGCTTATCAGGCGGCGGATCGGGCCGCGGCGGGTCAGGACATGACGGAGGTGATCCAGCCGATGGAACGGCGGGCGGGAGTAGAGGTGAAAGGGCGTTGAGCGATTGGGCTGATGAGACGGCGGCCCTTGGTAGCTGGGCTCGCCGCGGATGAGGCCACTACGGTCATGCGCGGGCGCGGACCCGAGCATCGGTCGCCGCACGGAAGATCGCCGATATGGAATATGGTGCGTGTTCGCAATGATCATCGGGTCGAGCCCGCGGATGACGGGAAAGGCGCACAGGATGACGAGGGAGGAGACGAGGAGGCCGCCCCCGCCGGTTCAAAACCAGGCGTCGCAATCCTTCAATCGCGGCAGCACCTTGTCCTTGTCGGACAAGATCACGTCCTCCGCGGCGATCGGCCACATCACGGCCAGATCGGGATCGTTCCAGATCACCCCGCGTTCGGCCGCTCGATCCCAGGGGGCGGTGACTTTATAGATCACCTCGGTCTCTTCGGTCAGCGTGCAATAGCCGTGCAGGAAGCCGACAGGGACCCAGAGTTGGCACCAGTTCTCGGCGCTCAGCATGGCGCCGGCCTGCTGACCGTAGGTGGGGGAACCGCGCCGTACATCGACCGCGACGTCCCAGATGGCGCCTTTCACGACGCGAACCAATTTGCCCTGCGCGTTCTCGCCGATCTGGCAATGCAAGCCGCGCAGCACGCTACGCGCGTTCGACACGGCGTGGTTGTCCTGCACGAAGGGTCCGGGAACGCCGGCCTCAGCGAAGCGGGTCTGGTTCCAGGTTTCGGAGAAAAAGCCGCGGGGATCGGAAAAACGAGGCGGGGTCAGCAGCAGCACATCCGGAAGCGTCAGCGGTTCAACCTTCAATCGTGCTCTCCTTCAGCGAGTTCCATCAGCACGCGCCCGAGTTCGGTCTTGCCCAGATCGGCGGCGTGCCCGCGTAATGTGTCGGCGGTAATGAAGCCCATGCGAAACGCCACCTCCTCCGGGCAACCGACCAGGTTGCCGGTGCGAGATTGAATTGTCTGCACGAAAGTCGCGGCTTGCAACAAGCTGTCCGGGGTGCCGGCGTCGAGCCAGGCGCAGCCGCGCGACAACCGCTCCACCCGTAAGGTCCCGGCGTTGAAATACACGTTGTTGAGGTCGGTGATTTCCAGTTCGCCTCGCGCCGAGGGTTTGATGCGCGGCGCGATCTCCGACACGTGGCGGTCGTAGAAATACAGGCCGGTGACGGCCCAATTGGACGTTGGCGCGGTGGGTTTTTCGACGAGGTCGGTGGCACGGCCGGTGGCGTCGAAGGTCACGACACCATATCGTTCCGGGTCGCGCACCTGATAAGCGAATACGGTGGCGCCGTCCTCGCCCTTGGCGGCTTTTTGCAGAAGGCGGGATAAGTGGTCGGCGTGGATGATGTTGTCGCCCAAAGCCAGGGCGCAGGGCGCTCCGGCGATCCAGTCGCTGGCAATGAGAAACGCTTGCGCGATGCCGTCGGGTTTCGGTTGCACGGCGTATTCGAAGCGCACGCCGAAGCGGCTGCCGTCGCCCAGGAGACGGCGGAACTGCGGCAGGTCCTCGGGTGTGGAGATGATCATAATGTCGCGAATGCCCGCCAGCATCAGAGTCGACAGCGGATAATACACCATCGGCTTGTCGTACACCGGCAGCAGTTGTTTCGACGCGGCCAGGGTCATCGGATGCAAACGAGAGCCGGAGCCGCCGGCGAGCAGAATTCCCTTCATGCCGCTGTCCCCAAACGTTGGCCCGCGTAACGGGCGGCGCGCACGCCCTCCCACCAAGGCTGGTTCGCCAGATACCAGTCGATGGTGAGGCCGATACCGGTTTCGAAATCGTGCGGGGCTTTCCAGTCCAACGCGGCCTCCGACCGGGTGGGGTCGATCTCGTAACGGAAATCGTGGCCGGGCCGGTCGGTGACGAAGCGGATCAGCCGCTCACGCGGGCCGGCGGGGTCGGGACGGCGATGGTCGAGGTGGGCGCAGATCGCTTTCACGACCTCCAGGTTCGAACGAGGCTGGCGGCCGCCGATGGCATAGGTCGCGCCCGGCTGCCCAACTTCGATCACCCGTACCAATGCTTCGGCGTGGTCATGGACAAAAATCCAGTCCCGGATGTTGGAGCCGTCGCCGTAGACCGGCAGGGTCAGGCCTCCCAGTGCGTTCAGGGTGACCAGTGGGATCAATTTCTCGGGAAATTGCCAGGGGCCGTAGTTGTTGCAGGTGTTGGAGACCATCGTCGGCAGGCCGTAGGTGTGATGCCAGGCGCGGACCAGATGGTCGGAGGCCGCCTTGGTCGAGGAATAGGGGCTGCGCGGATCGTAAGGGGTGATCTCGGTGAAAGGGGCGTCGCCGGGGTTCAGGGCGCCGAACACCTCATCGGTGGAGACGTGGTGGAAGCGGAACGCGGCCTTCCGAGCGGGGTCGAGTCCGCTGTAATGGCGGCGCGCGGCTTCCAGCAATGTAAACGTGCCCACGACGTTGGTGCGGACGAAATCGTCGGGGCCGTCGATGGAGCGATCGACGTGGCTCTCGGCGGCGAGATGCATGACGGCATCGGGGTCATGCGTCTCGAACACCTGGCGCATGGCGGCGGCGTCGGCGATGTCGGCGCGGATCAGCACGTGGCGGTTGTGGTGACGCGCTTCCTCCAGCGCTTCTTCCGAGGCGGCGTAGGTCATCTTGTCGACGTTGATGACGACGTGGCCGGTGTGGCGGATCAAATGGCGGATCACGGCGGAGCCGATAAAGCCGCAGCCACCGGTCAATAAGAGCTTCATGCGTCGAGGGTTCCTTTGGTCCGTCGTATCCGGTGCGCGGGTCGCCTTAGCATCATGGGGCATGAAATCTCAACAAAACGTTGCCGGCGGGAGTGGTTCCTGGGGCCGCGGATGGACAGGCGGCCCAGGAAGTTGCGTATTAGGCCCGGAGCATGGGCGATGGGAGAAGCGATCGCATGAGCAACCAGATGCGGGGCCTGGACTTCGACCTCGGTGAGGTCGCCGACATGTTGCGCGACGCCGTTAGTAGCTTCGCCGCCGATGAGATTGCGCCCCGGGCCGCCGCGATCGACACCGAAAACGAGTTTCCCGCCGATCTGTGGCCAAAATTGGGCTCGTTGGGCGTGCTCGGCGTGACCGTCGCGGAGGAATACGGCGGCGCCGGCATGGGCTACCTGGAGCACGTGGTGGCGATGGAGGAAATCAGCCGGGCTTCGGCCTCGGTGGGACTGTCGTACGGGGCGCATTCGAACCTCTGCGTGAACCAGATCTTCCGAAATGGGACCGAGGACCAGAAGCGCCGGTATCTGCCGAGGCTGGTGTCGGGGGAGCATGTCGGGGCGTTGGCGATGTCGGAGCCGGGCGCGGGATCGGACGTGGTGTCGATGCGGTTGCGGGCGGACCGGCAGGGTGATCGTTACGTATTGAACGGCACCAAGATGTGGATCACCAACGGGCCGAACGCCAACGTGTTGGTCATCTATGCCAAGACCGATCCGGACGCGGGAGCCAGAGGGATGACGGCGTTTCTTGTGGAGAAAGGGTTCAAGGGGTTTTCGACGTCGCCGAAGCTGGACAAGCTCGGCATGCGCGGGTCGAACACCTGCGAACTGGTGTTCCAGGACTGCGAGGTGCCCGTGGAAAACGTGCTTGGCGCGGTCGGGCGCGGCGTCAACGTGTTGATGAGCGGGCTGGATTATGAGCGGGCGGTGCTGGCGGCGGGTCCTCTGGGGATCATGCAAGCCTGTATGGACGCGGTGTTGCCGTACGTGCATGAGCGCAAACAATTCGGCCAGGCGATCGGCGAGTTTCAACTGATGCAAGGCAAGCTGGCGGATATGTATACCACGATGAACGCGGCGCGATCCTACGTTTACGCGGTGGCCAAGGCCTGCGATCGCGGTCAGACGACACGGAAAGACGCGGCGGGAGCGATCTTGTACGCGGCGGAAAAGGCCACGTGGATGGCGCTGGAAGCGATCCAGGCGTTAGGCGGCAATGGGTATATCAACGACTATCCGACGGGACGGTTGTTACGCGACGCCAAATTGTATGAGATCGGCGCCGGAACGAGTGAAATCCGCCGCATGCTGATCGGCCGCGAATTGTTCGCCGAGACCGCCTGATCATGCCCGTCATCGACAGCGTGATCGACCGGCGCTCGGCGGGGTTTCAGGCCAATGCCG
>Ga0182013_10002440_pt1 | contig 24201 bp, 17 predicted proteins | sample 612S2MmetaG_FD_120487 | JGI IMG/M metagenome (GOLD analysis project Ga0182013, IMG submission 120487) | Permafrost microbial communities from Stordalen Mire, Sweden - 612S2M metaG | ecosystem: Environmental > Terrestrial > Soil > Wetlands > Permafrost | place: Sweden: Stordalen | collected...
ATTAGGCCATCTAGAATTTGTCGGGGACGCACTGGAATGTGTCCCGTGCGAAGCGAGAGGTCCTTTCTTGCGGGGCCCTTGTTATTAGGCCTGTGACTGCCTCATGTCGACCGATCAGATCGACATGAGGCGTGAATGGTTGATTAGCGCTAGCCTCTCCTCCTCGTCACTCACGGTCTCCATTTGCAGGAGAGTGAGTTCGAATGTGCAACCGCAATGGAAGCCTCGTGGAGGCAACTCCTTCTGTGCCATCGTATGTCGCCGCACAATGTGCACAGATGTGCGCGAGAATGCATCACGCGCGCGTTCGTGATGAGGCTTGCTGTTATACCGCCATGGTTTGCTCGAGCGCGTTTCTCCGCTCACGAGTCATACGGAACCATATCTTTTCTCGTCCCGCTGCGAGCGTGGACTCGAAGTCTTGGCGGCCGTTCAGATCCTCGATATGAGCATGTCCACGCCGAGCTGTTCAGTGCACCTTAGCGGCGTCGCAGTAGGTGGGCCAGCTTACCAGTGCGCGAACAGTGCCCGAGAGCGGGTGAATTGGGTGAAGGAACGGAGGAAACCACGGTCGTCGGTCTCTCTGAATTCGGAACATTTTCGCCATCGGTCATGGGAAATCACCTAACAACAAAATGGCCGCACCGGAGCTTTTGGATCCGACGCGGCTATGTACATGGCCCCCGCATATGCTGGGCGTAATCAACTGCTGCGCCCCATGCGTGGGATCGTCGGTCGGATCGAGATCGATGGTGACCAGCCGGGCGCCATGCTGCAGTCGCTGCGCATGGCGCTCGATTACGCTCTCGGCCAGCGCCGCGCCCATGTTGTAAAGCTGGCGCGGACCAACGGCATTTTCAAAGCGCGACAGCGTCGGCTGCGAAGCCATATCGAGACCCCTGATCGGATCCCGGCCGAGCACCATTTTGTGCATCGGATCGGCAGCGAGCCGAGTCGTTGGCGTCCGCATAGCCGCAGCCGGTGGAGAAAACGCGCTGGGCGAAAAGATCGTGCAACGAATGATCCACCTTGCCCGCCTGCCGCGGATCGCGCAAACAGCCGGACATGCTGGCGATCAATCCGTAGCGACGCTCGGCCGCTTTCAACAGCACCGCGCCACCATCGGTGGAGCCCAGCCGCTGGTCGAATTCCAACGTCACCGGCCTGGCGAAAATCTCTGCAAACAACAAACGCTCTGTTGCGGCAGAATCGCTCAAGCGAAAGCCTCTCTTTGTGCCTTAAACACTGTCTCGTCAACTTGTTTGTTGCACAAGAGGCTTTCGCTAACTCACGCTTCACGAATTATCCGGGCTAGTGTATGCCTGTGCCACTTTCATGTGGTGATCCGTTTATCAGAGCATTTCTCTCATAGGTATACTCCGTGTCCGGAAAACCGGAACCAAGCTTTCAATGTTGGGAGTGATCTGTGGAAGCAGGTCAGTGATCGCCTGATCGAGAATCTCTCTGGTTCGGGCTTTGGCCGGGCGAAGCGGAGCTTGAGTTTGGACCACGTTTTTTCGATGGAATTCAAGTCTGGCGAATAAGGCGGCAGGTAAAGCAATTCTTCTCCTGCCGCTTCGATCCTCTCACGCACGCCTTTAACCTTATGCGAACTCAAGTTGTCCATCACCTCCACGTCGCCAGGCCGTAGTTGCCGACACAAGACATGATCCAGATAGGCAAGAAAAACATCTGTGCCGGCAGCCTCCTCGATGGTCATTGTTGCCATGATGCCGCGGGTATTCATCGCGCCAAAGATGGTTAGCCTTATCTTGATAAAGGAGACCTAAGCTCGCTTCGTGCTGGTGGTCTGTTCCCTGGCGGCCCCATGCTTGTTGGCCTCGGCATTCGCCGGCACATCGAGAATTGCGTCCACGCCGGCGCGCAAGCGGCAGAGAATCTGGTTTGAGTCAAGACTCGCGGGATCGAAGAGATGATTGATGGCCAGGCCGTCGACAAGTGCGCCAAACTGTGCCGCCTGCGCGCGTTTGATCGCTGGGTTCTCGTGGCGCAATTCAGGAACGAGGTGGTCGATCCCGGTCTCCGCACAGCAAAGGCACATTGCGGAAACAAGGGCGACCAGCCGCTTTTGCCGATGGGGATGGCGGATGGCATAGGCCTTGAACTCGAGGTTCAGCAACATGCGACGCCGGTCGTTGAGCAGCGTGGCCAGATGCTGCGCGAGCACCTCGGCGCGTTCCTGGCGTGACGTGGCCGCGCGAAGCGGAGGCCAGATTCGCTCCTGGTCGCGCGCCATATCTTCTTCGAAGATAGCGAAGAAGACATCTTCCTTGTCGCGAAAATGAGCGTAAAACGCGCCCCGGGTCTTGCCAGCGGCGGCAGCAATGTCCTCCAGACGCGCCAGTTCAAAGCCATCGCGGGCAAAAATGCCCCGTGCGGCATCGACAAGTTGCTTGCGTGTTGCCTGAGCCCTCAACTGCTTGCTGAGGACGGCAACCTGGTCTTCGCCAACTTCCGCAGATGTTTTTGCATCGTTCACTGCACTTTTAGAATCTCACAGTTTGCATACATCCGTGTATGTTTTTTTGCGAGAACGACCTGAGCAGAGAGGGTGGCAATGCAGATGCGGCAGGAGAGCAAAGTCTTCAAACAAGAGCAGCTTGGACCCGGTGCGTGGGTGGCCGTTCTGGCGTTGGCAGTTTCCGCGGCGCTGATGGGCGGCTGCAAATCGGTCGAGGGCGCCACGTCTGGCCCGACGGGGCCGATGGCAGTGACAGTCGTGAAGATTCACCCGGACGATGTTCCCCTCAAGCGCGAATGGGTGGGTACGCTGGACGGCTTTGTCAATGCGCAGATTCAGCCGCAGGTGAGCGGCTACCTAGTGCGGCAGAACTACAGCGAAGGCTCGCAGGTGGAAAAGGGCCATGTGCTCTTCGAGATCGATCCGCGGCCGTTTCAGGCAGCGCTCGATCAGGCTGAAGGGCAACTGGGGCAGGCTGAAGGCCAGCTTGGCCAGGCGCAGGCGCAACTGGTTCTGGCGCAGATTAATGTGAAGCGCGATACGCCCATGGCCGCGGAGCGTGCCATTGCGCAGAGCCAGTTGGACAATGAATTGCAGCAACAGGCGCAGGCCGAAGCCGCGGTGAAGCAGGCGCGGGCGGCCATCAGCACGGCGCAAGCGAACATCGCTACCGCCAAGCTGAACTTGGGCTTTACACAGGTGCGCTCGCTGATCTCGGGCGTGGCCGGCCAGGCGACGACACAGGTCGGCAACCTGGTCAGCCCGCAGTCGATTCTGACTTCTGTCTCGCAGCTTGACCCCATCAAGGTTTTTTTCTCCATCAGCGACAGCGAATACCTGGCGCTGACGCGGCGCGCGGAAAAGGGCGGCGGAGACCTGCTTAAAGCTTCCGACAAACTGCCGCTGACGCTGACGCTGGCAGACGGCGGGGTCTATCCGCACCAGGGACACATTGTCTTCGTCGATCGGCAAATGAACCAGCAGACAGGCGCGATCCGCATCGCGGCGGCATTTCCAAATCCAGGCAATCTGCTGCGGCCAGGGCAGTTCGGCCGAGTCAGCGCCAGCACTGAAGTGGAGCACAACGCACTGCTGGTGCCACAGATCGCCGTGCAGGAGCTGCAGGGCATTCAGCAGATCGCCACTGTGGACGCGAACGACAAGGTGCATGTGCTGAATGTTCAGCTCGGCGCGCAGGTCGGTAACAACTGGATTGTCGCCAGTGGACTCGAGCCGGGCACACGGGTCATTACCGACAACCTGCAAAAGCTGCGGGAGGGCGCGCCCGTGAACCCGCGCGAAATTCCTCTTGCCGAGGCGGCCGGCGCCACCTCCACCACCGACAGCAGCAGCTCACCGGCGGGGAGGTAAGGGGTGTCGAAATTCTTCATTCGGCGGCCCATTGTCGCCATTGTGATCGCGATCGTCACCGTTGTCGTCGGTCTGGTGTCGATGCTCAGCTTGCCTACCTCGCAATACCCCGACATCGTTCCGCCGGAGATCATGGTGCAGGCCACCTATCCCGGCGCCGACGCAAGGACATTGCAGCAGGCCGTAGCCACGCCGCTCGAGCAGCAGATGAACGGCGTGGACAACATGCTCTACATGTACTCGGTGAGCGCCAACAACGGGCAGGCTACCGTCTATGTGGACTTCGATGTAAAGAGCAACCCGGACACCGATCAGGTGCTGTCGCAGTTGCGCGTCTCGCAGGCCCAGCCGCAGTTGCCGTCCGAGGTGAATACCGCGGGCGTTGTGGTGCAGAAGTCACTTACGTCGCCGCTGATGATCGTCGGGCTCTCCTCGCCTTCGGGCCAGTACGGCGCGGATTTCCTGACCAACTACGCAATCATCAATCTGCAAGATCAGTTGACACGCGTGAAGGGCGTGAGCCGCGTGCAGATTTTCGGCGGCCAGTACGCGCTGCGCATCTGGGTGCAGCCGGATAAGCTGGCGCAACTGGGCGTGACAGCCACCGACGTCGTCAACGCCCTCACGACGCAGAACAATGTGAATCCCGCGGGACAGATCGGCGGCGAGCCGGTGCCAGCGGGCCAGCAGTTCACTTATACCGTTCGCACGCAGGGCCGCCTCATCACGCCGGACGAATTCGGCAACATCGTTCTGCGCGCAAATCCGGATGGATCGATCCTGCACCTGCGCGACGTGGCGCGTGTCGAGTTGGGCGCGCAGGCTTACAGCCTTACCGCGCGGTACAACGGCGCTCCGGCCGGCATGATGGGCATCTATCAATTGCCCGGATCGAACGCTGTGGAAACCGCAAAGGCCGTGCGCCAGCGCCTCGACGAGCTATCGCACAGTTTCCCCGCCGGCCTTCGCTACGATGTGCCCCTCGATACCACGAAAGCCGTCACCGCCGGTATCCATGAAATTGTCATCACCCTGGGCATCGCTCTGCTGCTGGTCATCCTGGTGGTGTTCCTGTTCCTGCAGGGCTGGCGCGCGACGCTGATTCCGCTGATGGCTGTGCCGGTCTCGCTGATCGGCACATTCGCCCTGTTCCCGCTGCTGGGCTTCTCCATCAATACGCTGTCGCTCTTCGGCCTGGTGCTTGCCATCGGCCTGGTTGTGGACGACGCCATCATTGTTGTCGAAGCCGTCGAGCACCACATCGAAGAGGGCATGACTCCGCGCGACGCGACCGTCAAAGCCATGGAAGAAGTGGGCGGGCCGGTGGTGGCGATTGCGCTGATTCTCGCCGCCGTCTTCATCCCCACGGCGGCGATTCCCGGCATTACAGGACGGCTCTATCAGCAGTTCGCGGTCACCATCGCCGTCTCGGTGATGATCTCCGCGTTCAATGCGCTTACGCTGAGTCCCGCGCTGGCCGCCATGCTGCTCAAGCCGAAAGGCGCGGACCATCAACGCGGACCGCTGGGGCGCTTCTTTGCGTGGTTCAACCGGCTCTTCAGCAAGACCACGGACAAGTACGTTTCCACCTCCGGCGTGCTGGTACATAAGTCTGGGTTCACCCTGCTGGCGCTGGTTTTGGTGGCTGTTGCGGCTGTGTTCATGGGTTCGCGGCTGCCCAGCGGATTCATTCCGACAGAAGACCAGGGCTACATGTTCGTCGCCATGCAACTGCCTGATGCGGCCAGTCTGCAACGCACCGATGCCGCCGCTCTGCACGTGACAAAAGCGCTGCTGAATACACCTGGAATCGGCGGTGTGGTGCAGGTAAACGGCTTCAGCCTGCTGACGCAAACACAAAGCACGAACACGGCTTTCTTCTTTGTCTCGCTCAAGCCGTGGGAGGTGCGCAAATCGAAGCAGGAGCAGTTCGCGGCGATTCAGGCCAGCCTGCTGCGACAACTCGGCGGAGTCAGCGACGGGCTGGCGTTCAGCTTCCCGCCCCCGGCAATTCCCGGCGTCGGCACCTCGGGCGGCGTGACGATGATCCTCGAAGACCGCTCGGGCAACGACGATCCAACCTTCCTTACGAAAAATCTGATGGCGTACCTGGGCGCGCTCGCAAAGCACAAAGAGATTGCCGCGGCGGTCCCGTCGTATCTGCCCGCAGTGCCACAGCTCTACGCGGATGTGGACAAGGAAAAAGCATCGCAGCAGCAGGTGGACCTGAACAATGTCTACACCACTATGCAGACCTTCATGGGCGGCTACCTGGTGAACTACTTCAACCGTTTTGGCCGCCAATGGCAGACGTATGTGGAAGCCGAAGGCAGTTCGCGCACGCAGATCGATAACATCAGTCAGTTCTACGTGCGCAGCGCCAACGGCAGCCAGGTGCCGCTGTCGTCGCTGGTGCATGTGCGGCAGATTACCGGACCTGAGTTCGTCATGCGGTTCAACGAATTCAACGCCGCGCAGTTGAACATTACCGGAGCGCCCGGCTACAGTTCGGGCCAGGTGCGGGCCGCGCTCGAGGATGCCTTCCACGAAACGATGCTGCCGGGCATGGGCTTCGACTACCAGGGCATGAGCTTTCAGGAGCAGCAGGCCGCGCGGGGCGTGCCGGCGTGGGCGGTGTTCGCGCTGTCGCTGCTGTTCGTCTTCCTGATTCTCGCGGGACTCTACGAAAGCTGGACGCTGCCTTTCAGCGTTCTGCTCAGCACCCCGGTCGCGATCCTGGGCGCGTATCTTGCGCTCAGCATGCGCTCGCTTGAAAACGACATCTTCGCGACCATCGGCCTCATCATGCTCATCGGCCTTTCGGCGAAGAACGCGATTCTGATTGTGGAGTTCGCCGTGCTCAATTACAAGAGCGGCCACAGCATCGCCGATGCCGCATTGCACGCGGCGCGGCTTCGCTTCCGCCCCATCGTCATGACCGCGCTGGCGTTCATCGTCGGCTGCCTGCCGTTGTGGACCGCGACCGGAGCGGGATCGGCGTCGCGGCGCATTCTGGGCACCGTCGTCATCGGAGGAATGACCCTGGCTACCGGTGTCGGCATCCTGATGGTACCGGTCACCTTCTCGGTGGTGGAGTACCTGTCGCACAGGCTGCGCCACGGCGGCAAGGGAATCACGATGGATTCGCGCCATGTGCCGGAACCGCTTCATACGGGCGACCGGCCATCGGCTGAGCCAGAAGGAGGCCAGGCGTGAAAGAGCAACTCCGAATGAGCAGATTCGCCTTGGCGATTGGATTCGCCGTCGTCTTTGTTGCCGGCTGCAACGTGGGGCCGAAGTACGTACGACCGCAAGTGACTGCGCCGCCGGTATATCGGGGCGCGGACGAGGCCGCAGTCTCGAGCGATGCCGAGAATTCGCTTGGCGATCGGCAGTGGGCCGCGGCCTTTCACGAGCCGGAGCTCCAGGATCTGATCCGCACGGCGCTCGCCAATAACTACGATCTGCGGATCGCCGCGCAGCATGTGCTGGAAGCTTCAGCGCAGGTGCGCATCGCACGCTCGCAGCAGTTTCCGCAAATCACCGTTGGCGGCTCCGGCATCGGCGCCGCATTTCCCTCCGGGGAGTTCGGCAGCTCGTTTGAAAGCCCTGTTTCTGTCGGCAGCCTGAGTCTTTCCGCCGCATGGACGCCGGACTTTTGGGGCCTCTATCGCAAGCAGACCGAGGCCGCGCGCGACCAGATGCTGGCGCAGACGTGGGCGCAGAGGGCCGTGCGCATGAGCCTGGTTGAGCAGGTGGCCACGACGTATATTCAACTGCGCGCGCTCGATCGGCAACTGGAGATCGCGCGCCAGGCGTCGAAGGTGCGGCAGGATTCCGTCGATCTGACACGGACGCTGGAGGGGGGCGGCGATGCGCCGCTCTCCGACGTGCGCGAGGCGGAACAGTTGCTCTACACGGCGACTTCGCAGATTCCGCAGATCCAGCAGCAGATCCAGCAGGACGAAAACGCCATGCGCCTGCTGCTCGGCCAGAACCCCGGCCCCGTCGCGCACACCAGCCCCGGCGTGCTGTCTCCGACGCCGGAGAATCTGCCCACGGGCCTGCCGTCGCAACTGCTCGAGCGCCGCCCAGACATTCAACAGGCCGAAGCTCAACTGAAGGCTGCCAACGCGCAAGTCGGTGTGGCTCGCGCGCAGCTCTTTCCGCAGCTTTCCATCAGCGCATCCGGCGGCACCAGCGGCAGTTCCCTAGCCGATCTCTTCGACTCCTCGGGCGGCTTGGTTTACGCCATCGGGTCGCTAACGCAGCCCATCTTCGAAGGCGGCAAACTGCGCGGCCAGTTGCAGCTCTCGAAGGAACAGAAGCAGGAGATGGTCTTGTCTTACCAGAAGACCATCCTGGGCGCCTTCCGCGATGTGTCCAACGCGCTGATCGCAGTCAACAAACAGCGCTCCACGCGTGAGGAACAGGAAAAGCTGGTGGGGGCGGCCGAAGACGCAACCCGGCTGGCGCGCGTTCGCTATCGCGGCGGAGCGACAAGCTATCTGGAAGTGCTGACCACGGACTCGAACCTGTTTACCGCTCAGCTCAACCTGACCACCGCGCAGCAGAACGAGGCGCTGGCGCTTGTCCAACTCTACAGCGCACTGGGCGGCGGCTGGCAATGATGTGTTCTTAGTTTTTCCTGCTGGCGACGCGAGCCATGTGATTCCGCGAGTGTCACGGATGGCGCCTGAAAGTTAACGCATGGATGGCCTTCTGGATGGCGATCGCATGAATTGTGCCAGAACGAGAATATGTCCCGAGGCGCGGAATCCGGGAGAAACTCTCTAGTGCTGGGCGGACTTGGGTGACGTCTTAGCCGCCGATCTGGCGCCGGCTGGAGCATGCGCTGCAGCCGGGACGGTGGGGAGGATCCGAGCCAGCCTGATCCTGTCGATGTCCGGAAAATTAGCCCTCAGGTAAGCGTCGCCCTGCTCGGTAATCAGGTCCTGGCGGGGGGTGTCGCGATAGCCTGGGTATATTTTGTCGACCACATCCATGCCTTCGACGACGGTGCCAAAGGGGGCGAAACCCATTCCGTCGAGGCGGGTATTGTCTGCATAATTGATGAAGAGCTGGGTAGTGCGAGTGTTGGGGCCGGCCGTGGCAAAGACAATGCTTCCGCGCTTGTTGCTCTGAATCACGGGATCGTCATGGATTGTCGCGGTGTGCCAGACCTTGTTCACGGCGGGATTGGCGCTGAGTCCGAATTGCACGACAAAGCCGAGCACGACGCGAAAGAAGGACGCGTTGGTGAAGTAGCCGGAGCGGACCAGGTCATAGAAGCGGTCTGCGCCGATCGGCGCCCAGTCGCGATGGACTTCCACAACGAAGCTGCCCACATTGGTGGTGAACTTCGCCTTGAAAACCGCCGGCGCCTTGGCCTTGAGCGATGCCGGGTTGAGCAGGGACGGACGCGGGCCTACAGCGGCGGCGTGGGTGCCACTCGTCTTGGCAGGCGCGCTCTTCTGATCCGGGGCCTGGGCGTGGACGAGAAGGCTGGCAAACAGAACAATGACAGTCGCAATTGCTTTCATGAGCAGGATTATACGAAGCGACGGCCTCGGTCCGAGCGACAAAGTGGCAGAATTTTCAATTCGAGGCTGGAAGCGCCGTTGGGATCTGAATGACAAGCCGCCTGCCGCCAGACCGGCGCTCGGATACCACTGCATGGCGTGTTGATGCGGACTCGTCGTCTCCATAAAGTGGAAATCGCGTACGGAACGGCATTGGGAACCGCTGGGCTTCCCCAGCAGGCCGAATCTGTACTGCTGTCCTTGCCGGTTGCAAGCGTCCCACTTATCAGCCCTGTTCATGGGAATTCCGACACCCGTTTGACTCTCGCCGAATGCGCAATCCGCGATGCGCTCATTGAACTCAAATAAGCCCTCAGCAAGTCGCCAACGCGACTTGGATCTCGCGGCCGGCTCGTGGATTGATTACGGCTTGCGGAGCCGAGGGCGAGTGGGCACCAGCGCTCCTTGGCTCTGCCGCCTGTTCTTCAAGAAACGCGGAACTGGCCCAGAAAAATGCCCTTGCGACCGAGGGAATTCTCGCTTTACGCATGATCGACGATGCGCTCACTGAGGCACCTCTGGGTGGCATCTTGCCAGATCGCAAGAAAGATGCAGCCATCGCAGATCGTTTGTGCTAGTCTGGCGGCGTGGCGGTCGCTCCCCAAGTTGAAACAATCACGATTCGTCGTCACGGCGTAGTGGTGCGCATAACGCATTGGCTGACCTTCCTCGCGGTTATCGCCCTGCTTGTTACCGGCGCCGAGATTCTGATTTCGCACCCGCGGTTCTATTGGGGCGAGGTGGGCAATGTGAATACCCGGCCTCTGATCGTCCTTCCCATTCCCGCTTCCCGGGACACAGTCCCAACGGGCTACCGCTATGTGATGCCGGACCAGAATGGCTGGAGCCGATCTCTGCACTTCGAAGCGGCATGGGTTGCCGTGCTCACTGGCCTCTTGTATGTAACCTACGGTTTTTTTAGCGGGCATTTCCGCAGGAGCCTCTTACCCAGGCCGCAGGACTGGAGCTGGCGCGCTTACCGGAACCGCATCGCCAAGTACTTCCACGGCAGCCGGTCCGATCATGCGGAGGAACTCTCCTACAACGTCCTGCAGCAGACGGCTTACCTGATCGTGATCTTCGTGCTTTTTCCGCTCATCATCTGGACCGGCCTGGCAATGTCGCCCTCGTTTACTTCGGCATTTCCGGCCAGCGCAGCGCTACTCGGCGGACGTCAATCGGCTCGCACGATCCACTTCGTCATTTCGTGCCTGCTGCTCCTGTTTCTTCTGGTGCACGTCACGATGATTGCTTTGTCAGGCTTCCGAAGCCGTATGCGGGCGATGATCACGGGTTCTTCACGACGGTCTGAGGAGGGCGAATGAATCCAATCTCACGGCGGAAAATGATCTATGGCGGCGTTGCCGCTGTGGCAGGTGTCAGCGGACTGGCCGTGGCCGACCGGCTCGCCAAGCGCTATGGGCTGATTCCTCCGGATGGCGGTGGAATCTTCGGGCCGGGAGAGACCCTCACTTACGCGTGCCAGCGACTTCTCACCGCCCGCACCCCTGCTCGCGAATTTGCCCGCAACATGATCTCCAAGGCTCCGTTTGCCAACGCGGTCGAACCCCCAACGGATCAGTTCAAGCGTCTGCAGGCGGGTGGATTCAGAGACTGGCGTCTCGTCGTGGACGGAACCGTCGCGCGTCCTTTGGTACTTTCGCTCGCCGATCTGAAGAGCTTGCCGATTCACAGCCAGATCACCGAGGTCGCGTGCGAGGAAGGCTGGTCTTACATCGCCGAATGGATCGGCACGCCGCTCTCGGTCGTACTGCGCGAAGCGGGCGTCCTGCCGCAGTCGCGCTATGTCGTCTATTACGGTGTCGAAAAATGGGCGTGGGAGAGCATTGACCTTGCCGACGCGATGCATCCTCACACGCTGTTGACGGTGGGCATGAACGACGGCGACCTGCCCGTGCCGTTCGGCGGACCACTGCGCCTGCGTGTGCCCCGGCAACTCGGTTACAAAAGCCTGAAGTACCTGCACCACATCACCGTCACCGATGACATCAAGAAGTTCGGAAAAGGACTGGGTTCCATCGACCCGGAAGGCGGATATTCGTGGTATGCGGGAATCTGAACGTATCGCGATCGGGCAAAGCGCACTCCAGAGCGGATCAAGGTCAATGAGGAGCATTCGCGATTGAGGCCGGGCGACAGGAAACTGTCTATAACTGGGGGCTACCTTCTGAACCTTCCAAACGCCACGCTGCTGCTATTCGTGTCCATTGTCCTCTGTAGCCAAATCGGCGTGCCACAGACGGCTCCCTTAAACGCATGGCACGATCCCTCTCCGCACCACAGCCAGATGATCACGGTCGATCAAGGTGTTGAGCTCGAAGTACTGGATTGGGGCGGATCGGGGCGCCCCCTGGTCTTCCTCTCCGGTCTGGGAAACACTGCACATATCTGGGACAGCTTCGCTCCGAAGTTTGTCGGGAAGCATCACGTTTACGCCATTACGCGGCGTGGCTTCGGCAGGTCCACGCACGCCGGCGCGGGTTACACTCCCGACAGACTCGCCGAAGACATTCTCGCCGTCATGTCACAACTCAAGATCGAGAAGCCCGTTCTCATCGGCCATTCGATCGCCGGCGAAGAATTGAGTTTCATCGGTACGCGCCATCCCGAACGCGTTGCCGCGCTCATCTATCTCGATGCCGCCTACACCTATGCCTTCTACGACGCTGCCGGCGACTATGCAGCCAGCCTCGCGGAGTTGCAACAGAAGATCGACGCCCTCGCACAAGCGCCCGAAGACGTCACCTTGATGGACCAGGTAAGAACCGCACTGCCGCAATTCGAAGACAATCTAAACCGCAAAGCGAATAGCCTGGAGAACCCGCTCCCGCCGCCCTTTGCTCCTCCTGGCCCGGCCGACAAGGCCAACTTTACCGCCATGACGAACCGACTCGCCATTGCAGTCGGCGGCGTTCCACCCCCGGCCGAACCGTATGAGAGTTTCCTGGCAACGCCGGACGGCGGTGTCGGCGACCGCAACGCAGCGCCTGAAGCGGGCAGTTCCATCCTCAAGGACGTCGAACACTTCACCGCGCCCATCCACCTGCCGATTCTTGCGATCATGGGTTATCCGCAAAACAAGGGGCCCGGTTTTCGAGCGGACACACCAAAGAACATTGCCGCTGCGGCTGCCGCCGATGCAAATCAGGCACGCCAGATCGATGCCTTTGAGAGAGGCCAGCCAACCGCGCATGTTATCCGTATTGCCAATGCGAACCATTACATTTTCATTTCAAACGAGATACAAGTCTTGAATGAAATGAACGGGTTTCTCGATACGGTGGAATGAAAAAATGCCGCCCCGTATGGGCGTGCGGCTCACCGAACGCGGCGCCGCTTGTCTCTTATCATGGAGCATCCTGTTCGTGTGGAACGTATGTCCGACCGTCTGCGTACTGTTCCTTTTGCCACCAGGGAGCGCAGCGCAGGGCCTTGAGGGGCGATTGAGGCAGCAAACACTTCATCGGGGGTGGACTCTTGGATAATCTCCTTGCGGACCTCAAACATGCGTTGCGCATGTTCGCGAAGAACCCCGGATTCACATTTGCCGTAGTGGCCGCGCTCGCCCTGGGCATCGGGGCAGACACGGCAATCTTCTCGGTCGTCAACACGGTTCTGCTGAAGCCGCTGAGTTATCCCGATCCTGACCGAATCGTGCAATTCCTTCTGACCTCGCCGGAGGGGCAAGGGCCGGGTGCGTCGGCTACCGAATTCCACGTATGGCAGGAGCAGAAGAATGTCTTTGGGGACGTGGCCGCCTACGACTTCAGCGGCAAAGGGCTCAACCTGACCGGAGCGGTTCCCGAACAAGTGCACGGGGTGCACGTGACGGAGGCGTACTTTCGGCTGTTTGGCGCGCCCGTGATGCTGGGACGGACATTCACCGCACAGGAAGACGCGCCGCACGGGGGGAATGTGGCGGTGCTGAGTTATGGGCTGTGGAAACGCAAGTACGGAGGCGATGCACACATCGTGGGCCACGCGATCTCCCTGAGCGGCGAGCCCTATACCGTGCTGGGCGTGACGAGGCCGGAATTCAGGACCGATCCGGTGGCCGATCTGTGGCTGCCGTTCCAGTTTCCGCCCAACACGGCCGACCAAGCGCATTATTTTCTGGCCGCGGGGCGGCTGAAGCCGGGAGTAACGCTAGACCAAGCGAAAGCCCAGCTCAAGCTGGCGTATGCGGAGTTCTGCCGGCGTTACCCGGAGGCCGATCCAAAAGACGGCTTCAGCGCGCAGCTACTCAAGGACTCGATTGTCAGCGATGTGCGGTCGTCCTTGCTGGTGCTGATTGGCGCGGTGAGCTTTGTGCTGCTGATTGCCTGCGCAAACGTGGCCAATCTCCTGATGGTGCGGGCGGCAGGGAGGCAGCGGGAGTTCGCCATACGCGCTGCGATGGGAGCAGGGCGGGGACGCATGATTCGCCAGTTGCTGACCGAGAGCGTGCTGCTGGCGCTGATGGGCGGCGCCGTGGGGTTGGGGCTGGGATTTGCAGGCGTGCGATGGCTGCTGAGCGTCAGCCCTGCGAGCCTTCCACGGATCGGCGAGAAGGGCGTGGGGGTAACGCTGGATTGGCGCGTGGCTGTGTTTACGATATCAATCTCCGTGCTGACGGGGATTCTGTTCGGCTTGATTCCGGCGCTAGGTGCATCGAGGCCTGACCTCAGTGCGACCATGAAGGAAGGCGGCAGCCGGGCCGGCTTCGGATTGCGGCAAAGCAGGATGCGGTCTCTGTTGATTGTGACCGAGGTGTCGCTGGCGCTGGTGCTGCCGGTGGGCTCCGCGCTGTTGATCCGCACGTTCATCGCACTGCGGGCAGTAAACCCGGGGCTCGATGCGCACAACGTGCTGATCATGGACATGGCGCTGACCGGTACGCGGTACGAGAAGACGGCTGGGGTGGCCCAACTGGTGCGGGACGGGCGGGAACGGGTGGCTGCGATTCCCGGTGTGATGGACGTGGCTGTCACGAATTCGCTCCCGCTTGAAGGCGGCTTCGGTCTGCCGTTCATCGTGGTGGGCCGGCCGCTGACCGGGCCGAGCACCGGCGGCGCGGAGTGGAAGGCGGTTTCGCCGAATTACTTCAATGCTTTCAAGATTCCCATCCTTCGCGGGCGAGATTTCACGGTGAACGACGATGCCGCCGCGCCGGGCGTGACTCTGATCAACCAGGCGATGGCCAGGGAGTTCTGGAAGAACGACCAAGATCCTCTGGGTCGGCAGATTGTTATCGGGAAAGGAGTCGGTCCGGAATTCGAAGAGCCGGCGCGCACCATCATCGGGATCGTGGGCGACGTGCGGGACGGCGGGCTGAACCGCGACCCGGGTTCGCTGATGATTGTGCCGCTTGCCCAGTTGACGGACGGACTGACTCTGCTGAACTCGAAGGTTGCGCCGGTCACGTGGGTGGTTCGCACGCAGTTGGAGCCGCATCAGGCAGTCGCGGCTGTCACCGATCAGTTGAGAAATGCCAGCGGAGGGTTCCCGGTGGCGCGGGTGCGTACGATGGATGAGGTCCTGGTGAACTCGACGGCGCGGCAGGACTTTAACATGCTGCTGCTGACGCTGTTTGGTGCGGCGGCGCTGGTGCTGGCGGCAATCGGCATCTATGGGCTCATGGCGTACTCGGTTGAGCAGCGCATTCAGGAGATCGGAATCAGGATGGCACTGGGGGCCGACCGCGGGCGCATCCGGGGGATGGTGGTGTGGCAAGGGATGCGTCTGGCGCTGGTCGGAGTGGCGCTTGGCGTGTGCGCGGCGTTCGGGCTGACGCGGCTGATTGCCAGTTTCCTGTTTGGCGTGAAGAGCTGGGACCCCGTTGTGTTTGTCACCGTGCCGGTGGTTTTATGCGCCGTGGCCCTGTTGGCGGTGTGGCTGCCAGCCACGCGCGCCGCACGGCTGGACCCGGTGCGCGCGATGAGAATTGACTAAAGAGGAAGCGGGCATCTTCTTCGCCTCGGATTTGCGAATGATTCCAATCAAACAAGGCGATCTTGTGCGAGCCGAGAACCCCTCCCGGCCACATCGGCGTTTCTGAGGACCTTTACGATGAATCACGTCAACATCTCGGCGGTTACTCCTCGGTCGTGGTCCGATTGGCCGGGAAGAGTTGATGATTTCTTATCATCGCTACGAACGAGGCGACCTCCCCATTGACCAGATCGGGCCTGTCGTTCTGAATGTAGTGATCGCTGCCTTTGGCGATGATGCGCCGGCTCTGGCTGGAAAGGCCATTTGCCTCTTCCTGCATCTGATTCCAGACGACAGAGTTCGCTTTCGCGACGGGCGCGGGCCAGTTGGAAGGAAAAACATTCGGATCGCGCGAAAGGATCAGGACCGGGAGGTTGCCAAATGGCCCTGCGTGGATCGTTTCTTCTCCTGAAGCTCGCTCCGCATCCAGTTCGTTCTCTATTGCGTCCATCTGCGATGGAATGCACGAATCTGCCTTGATCCATGCGCTGTAGGCTTCAAAGCCTGGAGGAATGGATGTGCAGGCTCCTTGTAGTCGATACCACCCCAGCGTCATGAGCAGCTTCTGCCACGGCATCTGACGGCGCTGGTCTTCCTGAATCTTCACCAGATCCTTCGGAATGCGATCATCCTGCAACGGAGTGGCGCCATCAACGAAGACAAGCCCGGCCAGGTCGCCAGGATAATTCGCTGCGTAAGACCGTTGATAGATTCCTGAGATGGAGTGTCCCACAAGCACAAAAGGCCGCTGAACAGCGGCAGCCTCGATCAGCTGGTGAAGTTGCGAGGAGATGGCATTGGCATCCTGAACACCGGGGCGCGAATCGCTCCAGCCGAAACCGGCACGGTCGTAAGAGCAAACTCTCATCTGCCGCGAGAGCGCAGGCTGCACCTTCGCCCAGCCCGTGAAGTCGTCGCCCAAGCCCGAACTCAGCACGATGGTTGGCGAACCTTCCCCCGTGCAGTACAGGTGCATCGAGTAGCCGCCTATGTTGTATAGCTTGCCGGGAACTCCGGCGATCTTACGGTAATGGCGAATGCTCAGCGCGTTGTAGGCAGCTCCACCGGTGCCGGCCAACAGGCAGATGAGAACAACGGTCGCGCCGATTCGGGCCAGAAGCCTGTGGTATCCCATTCAGATGCGATTTTACCGGATGATTCGGGCGGCTATATCAGTAACCATAAGTCGCCCAGGGTCAGGAATTCCGGCTGCCCGTCCCGGAGCCAGACTCCCGGCCGGATCGGCGCTTTTCAGCGCCGTTCCGCACGCCGAGCCATAAAGCGTGTTGAATGAGTGCATTGTCCGTGTGCCCGCCAAGCGGGGTTAAAGTGGGGATTCTCCGTCTTGGCGATTCTAATGACGCAGCTCGCTCCCTCCAATTCGCGGATTGAAGACAACAAAGTTCTCCCGGTTGTTTATATACAGGGAGTGAAACAGCGAAGTCGGCAGCAGTCCGTCGCCAAACTGTAAGGCGGTTTGAATCGAGCTTATCGCTCTGACTTCGCGCAGTTGCTCCGTTCCGAACGTGAGCGTGGAGACCGAGACGCCGAAATCGCCGGCTGAACTCGACCCACAGCGCGGCGCCGCCTCCCGGCTCACCGAAATCGTTATCCTGCTACACCATGAAATTGAGAGCCGCAAGTGATCCCGCGAAATCTCCGTCCGGGTCCACGAAGGATGCTGTTGGCGAGTTCGAGTGAACCTGCTCGAATCCTCGAAGTAATCGAGCCTCCACTTCGGCGGGATTCTGCTCGGGGTGAAGGCCCCCAAATACGCACCAGCCTTAGAAAACGCTGGATGGCTGCGTATTCACGGCGATCCTGGTTGCGGTGATGCTTCCCTGAAGGTGAAAAAGAAGATGGTCCGATTCGTCGTACTGGTTGATCGTGAACGTGCCGGTGAAGCTCTCTCCGTTTTCGGCCAGGGTCACGTTCTCCCGAATACTGACGGGGCCGACGATGACACCCTGGGGAGTTTCCGCCGTTACTTTTGTCGGATCCCAGGCGATGGCGAAGTGATTCAGCGCGTACTTGCGCAGTGCTGTCTTCTCCCAGACGCCAAGACAGAAGGAACTGGTACTCGGCGCGTGACCACCCGAGTTCATGATCTCGGTGCCGTCGCTATGCCATTCCGAGTATCCCGCGTCCACTGGGGCGCCTTTGGGAGGAGCCGGTGACAAGCCTGAGGAGATGCCATCGGAGATGAACTTCACGCGCCAGAAGCCCACGATGGAAGGCTCTTCGTCGAAATCGTCACTCTTGGCAAGCGCCGCCCGCACAATTCGCGCCTGTCCGAACTGCGATTGCCAGTTAGCGTGCGTTGGCAGCGGCTGACGAACGCCGCCGCATTGAGCTGTGGAATTGGGCGCGAACAGGAGTGCGAGCGCACCGAACGTGCCGACCAAAGTGCTGAGAGTTTTCATTGGGTTTTCTTCTCCTTTGCCGGCAACACCGGCTGGGACCGAGCTAACCTCGTTTGCCGCCGGGGACGCAATGAAGAGGTGGTAAAGCCTGAGGTAAAGATTTGGTGAAGTTGCAAGCTACTGAAAACAATTTAGATATTCTCTGTACGCAGAAGATCGGGTACAACACTCCAACCTCGCGGGAGCATTCAAGTGGCCGTTGGGATCTTCGAATTCGGTGATTTCAAGCTGGATTGCGGCACGTTCGAGCTCCGCCGTGACGGGCATGGCATCAAGCTCGAACGCAAGCCAATGGAACTGCTGATCCTGTTGGCGTCGAAAGAAGGCCAGCTCGTTACGCGCGCCGAGATTGCAAGCCGCTTGTGGAACAGCGAAGTTTTTGACGACACTGAGCACGGGATCAACACCGCGATCCGCAAAATCCGCCAGGTTCTTCGCGATGACCCCGAAGAACCCCGCTTTGTGCAGACCGTCACTGGTATGGGCTACCGGTTTATCGCACCCATCGTTTTTGTCCGATTGCCTGTGGAGGGCGAAAGCCAGCCGGCCGAACGAGGCAATGGCGCCAATGCCAGTGGCCCGCCAACAGCTTTGGCAGCTTCATCCTCTGCGGTTCCTGAGCCGGCCCCCGCAATTGAGACTGCGGAATCGCCTGTCGAGCCGTCGACTCGTCAACCGCACAGGGCGCGCCTGGTCATATGGCTCGCCGCCGGAGCATTCGCGGTGTGCGTCCTTCTTGTAGCGGTCATTGTCCTCGGCCCGCGTTCGCTGGCGAATCGTTGGCTGCACCGGAGCACGCAACCCGCGATCAGCTCTCTGGCTGTGATTCCACTCGACAATCTCTCTGGCGATCCAGGCCAGGATTACTCCGCCGATGGCATGACGGACGAGTTGATTACCATGCTGGCGAAGAACTCGACGACTCGCATCGTCTCCCGCACCTCCGTCATGCAATACAAGGGAGTGCACAAGCCCTTGCCGGAGATCGCCAGGGAACTTGGAGTGGACGGCATTCTGGAAGGCTCGATCGCCCGGACCGGCAGCCAGATCCACATGACTCTCCAACTCATCCGCGCCGACACCCATCTCTGGGCCGAAAGCTACGACCGCAATTCCAATGACGTGGCGGCCCTGCCCGGCGAGGCCGCCCGCGCAATCGCAGGCCGCCTGCATAGCTCCGTTCCCGCTTCCACTGCGGCGCGCTATGTCCATCCCGAAGCCCACGACGCCTATCTACGGGGCCGCCATCTCTGGTTCAGGGGCCAGATGGAGGAAGCCGGCAAATACTTCCAGAACGCTGTTGACCTGCAACCGGACTATGCCCCCGGTTGGGCAGGTTTGTCTTCCTACTACGGAGAAAGCGCTGTCGACGGCATTATGAATCCCCTGCAGGCTCAGCCGCAGGCTGAAGCCTGTGCACGGAAAGATGTTGCTCTCGATGACCAGCTCTCGGATGCGCATCTTAACCTGGGCGCTGCCTTCTTCTTCGGTCAATGGGACTGGGCGCACGGACTCGACGAAATCTCCCGCGCGATTGAACTCGACCGAAAAGACACCCAGGCGATCCACATACGCGCCCGGTTTCTCAGCATACTGGGTCGTCATCAGGAGGCCATTCAAGCGCAGAAGACCGCGAACGAACTCGCCCCATTCGAAAGGCCCTGGGCAATGGTCGCGATCCTCAACGAGGCCCGCCAATACGACGCCGCTATCGAGGAAGCCCATCAGCGGCTGCAAGCCGACCTCCCTCTTCCGGGCCACATGTATGAGCTCATTGCCCTTGCATACCGCGGCAAGGGCGTGTCCCGGGAATGGGCGGACGCGTATGAAAAGCAGTTACAACTTTCCGGAGATCCAGCTTCCGCGGCCGCCGTCCAGCCTGCCTTCCAGCAGGGCGGACAAAAGGCAGTGGTTCACTGGCAGTTGGCTCGACTTGAGCGCAAGTCCAGGACCAGGTATGTCTCTCCTGTCGATTTGGCCGAACTACACGCGCAGCTCGACGACCGCGATATGACCCTGACGCTTCTTGAGCAGGGCTTTCGCGAGCACTCCCCGCTCCTGCTCTGGCTCCAGTTCGACCCGGCGTACGATTTTCTGCACTCCGATGAGCGCTACCGCTCGATCATTGGAAGGGTAGGGCTGCCTCCAGCGTATTAGCGCCTGAATCCAAAGGGAAATCAACGCAATGAGGCGGTTTCTGGTGCTGTGTTCGGCGGAGATTCCCACATGCGGCGTCCTAAGACCACGCTTGCTCTGCTCAGCCTCCATGAGTTCGGCAAAACAAGAGTTAACGCCGAACCGTGCCTCCACCTTCGCCATCTCCATTGACGCTAATCGCCAATGCGTTCGTTGTAGAGTGGATTTGCAATGATAAGTGTGCGTCCAGCGAAGGCTGGCATGATCAGTGGGTGATCAAGCAGTCGGGCTACCAGATCTTCCCTGGCGACGAGGAAAGGCATATTTGCTAGATGACGGAGAAGGTGGCGAGCTGTGTGGTGGTCGGCGTGGCGCATGCAGTCGTCTCCGAAGCGCCGGTGGCCGTGGTGGAGAAGAAACTCGAGGCCGAACTGACCCGTCAGGAACTGGATCGGCACGCGCGTCCGTTGCCAGCCTTTCACGCCTTCGAATGTGAATCTTCGAGCTTGTCAAATCGAAGACACTCTCTTGGAATGGCGTCACCGCCTTCAGATCGCGACGCCGCCGCGCCCCGCTGGCTTTCTTCTAGTAAACGCATCGGTTTCGCTTCACCGGCGCGGGTGCTGTAAGGTGAGGGGGACCGGTATCCGCCAGGGCAACCCGATCCGCCACGGGCGCCCTCGGTTTACCCCAATGCGAGGTAGTTCCAGCCCATGCGATTCCATAGCACCGCTGCCTTGATTTTTCTTGCTGCCTCCGCCGCTGCCGCCGCAGCCGCCTACCAGGGCCCGAGCGGCCTCGACCCCTCGGTGCCGCCGATGCGCGCGATCATCGAGCGGTTCTCGGACGACCAGGCCACCCTGGCCAGCGTCTACGCCGATCCCTATGACCCGGCTACCCGCGAGCGCATGGCTGGCTTCTATCGCGACAACCGCGCCCTGCTCGCCAAAATCGAATTCGTCTCTCTCGACCAGGAGGGCAAGGCCGATTACGTGCTCTTCGCCAACCTGCTCACGCTTCAGGAGCACCAGGCGCGGCTCGACCAGCGCCAGTGGAACGAAGTCGCGCCCCTGCTTCCCTATGCTGCCGCCATTTTCCGCCTGGAAGACGCACGGCGTCGCATGGAGCATCCCGACCCGCAGAAGGCCGCCGCAGAGTTGAGCGAGTTGGCCAAGGCCGTTGGCGTCAGCCGCAAGGAGCTGGAGGCCAAGGTCAAGGACGCTTCACCCTCCGACCGCATCGCCGCCTTCAGAGCCGCAGCAGCCCTGGAACAGCTTGCCAGCCAGCTCCAACACTGGTTCGACTTCTGGAACGGGTACGATCCCGGCTTCTCCTGGTGGACCGCGCAGCCTTATAAACAGGTCTCCGCCGCGCTCAAGGACCAGGCGACGTTTCTTCGCGAAAAACTCGCCGGCATCGCGCCTGACGATAAGACCACCGTCATCGGAACTCCCATCGGCCGCGAAGCACTGCTGAAGCAACTTGATGACGCCATGATTCCTTATTCGCCTGAAGAGCTGATCGCCATGGCAAAAACGCAGCTGGCCTGGTGCCAAGAGCAGATGGCGAAGGCCAGCCGCGAACTGGGCTACGGCGACGACTGGCATAAGGCTCTGGAGGCGGTAAAGAACACCTACGTCGAGCCCGGCAAGCAACCGGACCTCATCCGCGCCCTGGCCCTAGAAGGCATGAAGTTCGCCGAAGACCGCAACCTTGTCACCATCCCGCCGCTGGCCAAAGAGACCTGGCGCATGGAAATGATGTCGCCCGAGCGCCAGCTTGTAAGCCCCTTCTTTCTGGGCGGCGACACCATCCTCGTCAGTTATCCAACCGACTCGATGACCTACGACCAGCGCATGATGAGCATGAGGGGCAACAATCCTGGCTTCTCGCACGCAACGGTCTTTCACGAACTCATTCCCGGCCACTGGCTGCAGGAGTTCATGACCGCCCGCTACCGGCCCTACCGCCAGACCTTCGGCTCCGGCTTCTGGATGGAGGGCAACGCTTTCTATTGGGAACTGCTTTTCTGGGATCTCGGATTCGATGCCACGCCGCAACAGAGAATCGGCGCGCTGTTCTGGCGGATGCACCGTTGCGCCCGCATCATCTTCTCACTCAGCTTCCACCTGGGCGCCATGACTCCGCAGCAGGCGATCGACTTTCTGGTCGCCGAGGTGGGCCACGAGCGCGACAATGCTACCGCCGAGGTTCGCCGCTCGGTCAACGGAAGTTACGACCCGCTCTACCAGTGCGCGTATATGCTCGGGGCGCTTCAATTCCGGGCCCTACGCCATGAACTGGTGGACTCCGGGAAGATGACCGACCGCCAGTTTCACGACGCCATCTTAGAGGAAAACATGATGCCGGTTCCGGTACTGCGCGCCATCCTGACCGGGGAGAAGCTCACCCCCGACTGGAAGCCCAACTGGCGCTTCCTTGACGAGGTGCAGTTGGAGACGGGCAAGTAGAGCCGGCTGACCCAGGGAAGTGAACAGAGGGCGCTGCCCTCGCCGCGTCTTTCCCTTGCGGCAAGGGTGGGAGAGCATGAACCAGAGCGGGGCTTTGTCACCCGCTGAAGAGAGTTACAGGACTGGAGAAAGGCCCTCGATCCAGCCTTGCAACAGGTTCGGAAAGCAGCCCAGCACCACCACGGCGGACGCGATGAGAACCAGCACCGCCAAGGTGACCGGATGGGCCTTGATGGGCGTCGGGTCCACGGCAGCCATCACGTAAGCCCGCTTGAGCACCTGCAAATAGTAGTAAAGCGAGACCGCACTGAAGGCCACAGCCAGGGCCACCAGAGCGAAAGGAACTACCCCCGCCGAGGTACCCAGCACCGCCGCAAACAGGTTGAACTTGGCCCAGAAGCCCACCAGCGGCGGAATCCCGGCAAGCGATAAAAACAGCACCAGCAGCACCGCCGCCAGCACCGGGTTGCGCTTGTGCAAGCCGAGGAATGCGTCGAACCGGTCGCTGCCCGTCGCCCGCTGGACCACGTCCACCACGCCGAATGCGCCGATGGTTGTGAGTCCGTAGGTGAGGATGTAAAAGAGCACGGCATTGGTGCTGACCATGGTAGGGCGGATAGTACTGGCAAAGAAATGCAGTGCGCTTCCTTGCCCGTAAAAGGATGCGTGAGTTGCGATTCCCAAAAGGATGTAGCCGGCGTGAGCGATGGCGGAATAGGCCAGCAGCCGCCGGACGCTGGCCTGCGCCAACGCCGCTAGGTTGCCCACGATCATCGAAGCCGCGGCCAAAATGAGCAGAATCACCGCCAGTTTGGGCCATGTCGCATAGTACTGACGGAGATACCCATTGATTGAGCTTGGATTGCCGCTGATTTGACCACCCATCATCAGCCAGTTCATGCTGAGTGTAATCAGCAGCGCAAAGCTCGCCACCTTGGAGACCGAAGCAATGAACGCCGCCGCGGGAGCAGGCGCGCCTTCATAGGTGTCTGGAGCCCACAGGTGAAACGGCACAGCCGCCACCTTGAATCCCAGGCCAGCCACCACCAGAATCCAGGCCACATAGAACATGGGGCTGGGTCCGGACTCGGTAATAGCTTGCCGAATTCCAGCCAGGCTCGTGGTGCCACTCAACCCATAAAGATAACTAAACCCGAACAGCAAAAATGCGGCGGACATTCCGCCAAACAAGTAGTACTTCATCGCCGCTTCGGCACTCTTGGCGGAGCTCTTGGCGAATGCGGTCAGGATGTAAAGCCCCAGGCTCAGCAACTCCAGGCCGACGAAGATCACCAGCAGATCCTGTGCGCCGGCAACAACCAAGCCGCCGGTAGCTGCCATCAGCACCACAGCTACATACTCGCCCACATGGAGCGTGAATACAGAATCCATCAGCAACAGAAGCGTCAACGCCGTCAGCACCAAGATTCCGGATTGCGCTACCGCGATAAAGCCTCCCGAGCCCAGCACCGGAAAACCGCTATCTCCGTAGGTCAGCCATATACCGTCCTGCGCCGATAAAGCCCAGAGCGCCGCCGCACACCCGGCCACACCCAAGAGCGCCGCAATGGCCACGCGTACCTTGAGCGCCGCCTTGCGCAAAAGCCCCAGGTCCACCACCAGCACCAGTAGCGCAGCGATTTCCAGAGCCGTCTCCGGCAGCGTGACGCGGAAGAGATCTGCGTAGTTCATTGTCCCCCTCCCGCAAGCAGCGCCTTCACGGCGGGCTCGATGGTGTCCAGCAG
>Ga0182013_10002441_pt1 | contig 24201 bp, 37 predicted proteins | sample 612S2MmetaG_FD_120487 | JGI IMG/M metagenome (GOLD analysis project Ga0182013, IMG submission 120487) | Permafrost microbial communities from Stordalen Mire, Sweden - 612S2M metaG | ecosystem: Environmental > Terrestrial > Soil > Wetlands > Permafrost | place: Sweden: Stordalen | collected...
AAGCTCGCCGGTGGCCACGGAGTTGCGGAAGAAGATGCGCGCAAAGCTTTCGGCGAGCACAATCTTGCATCCGGCCGAGCCGAGGGCGATGGGGGCGTGTTCGCGTGAGCTGCCGCAGCCGAAATTCTTGCCGGCCACGACGATGGGAAATTCGCTGTCGAGCGCACCTTCCTTGACGAAGCGGACGGGGTAGAGGGATTTGGGCAGGCCGTCGAGGGCGTAGCTGCCGAGCTTCTCGTATTCCTCGACGATGGTGGGCACGAGGTTCAAAAATTGCGCGGAGATGATCTGGTCGGTGTCAATGTTGTCGCGCACGACAAAAACGGGGCCGGTAAAAACAGATTTCGTCATGCGAACAGTGTGGCGTCTGGGGCGGGAATTTTCAAATAGATTTCAGCCGGAGGATTTCCCGGCGTCGCGTTGCCCGCGCTTCCGCAGCGCGATGACGGCGATGGTGCAGGCGGTCCATGTGGGAAGGTCTTCCAAAACGGGGACGAGTTCGAGAACGAATGTCGGCAGCAGAAGCCAGTGAAATCCAATCAGCCAGCTTGTAAGCGCCATTGCGACGCAATCAATGGCTTGATCCAAAAACAACCAGCCGAACGCTCCGAGGAGAATTTGCAATCCGTCGGCAAACAACGCCACGGCAAGCGCGAGAATTATTCGCGGCCATGTGAGTTTTGGCACTCTAAACATCTGGTTCAGGCTGTCTGGCAATTTCATCGTCGGAAGAATTGAAACCAATCAGCTTGCCGAGACCAAGCACGTTTCTATAATTGGCGAATGCTCGATATCAAGTTGATCCGCGAAAAGACCGATTTTGTGCGCCAGCGTCTCGCCACACGCGGGGCAGGGGACGAGTTAAAAGTGGACGAACTGCTCAAACTGGACGAGCAACGGCGGAAACTTCTCTCGGAAGTGGAAACTCTCAAGGCCCAGCGCAATCGCGTGAGCAAGGAAATCGGAGCGTTGATGGGGCAGAAGAAAATCACCGAGGCTGAGGCGAAAAAGGCCGAGACGAAAGACTTGGGTGAAAAAATTGCCGCACTTGACAAGCAGGCGGCGGAAAGCGAAGCCGGACGCGATGTGTTGATGCTGCAATTGCCAAACCTGCCGCACGAATCGGTCGTGATTGGAACATCCGCGGAGGACAATCCGGAGATCCGGGTTCACGGCGGAAAGGCGGACTTCGCCTTCAAACCGAAGTCGCACGTGGAATTGTGCGAATCGCTCAAGCTGGTGGATTTCGCGCGCGGCGCAAAACTTTCCGGCAGCGGATTTTTGCTCTACACGAACTGGGGCGCACGACTGGAACGGGCGTTGATCCAATTTCTCCTCGACCTTCACATCACCGAACACGGCTACACGGAAGTTTCGCCGCCGTTCATGGTCGGCGAGCATTGCCTGGTCGGCGTCGGACAATTCCCGAAGTTCAAGGACCAGTATTATGGAGTGGCCGAAGGCGACGTTCCGGCAAATCTCGGCAAACTTTATCTGGTCCCCACCGCGGAAACGCCGGTGGCGAACATCCATCGAGAGGAAATTTTGCCGGAGAAACAATTGCCGGTATATTATTGCGCCTATACGCCGTGTTTTCGTGGCGAGGCGGGAGCGGCGGGAGTCGGCACGCGCGGCATGATTCGAGTCCACCAGTTCGACAAGGTGGAGCTGATCAAAATCGTCAAGCCGGAGAACGGCTACGACGAATTGGAAAAGATGGTAGCGAATGCGGAGAAAGTTTTACAGTTGCTCGGCCTGCATTACCGTGTGATTTTGCTTTGCACCGGCGACATGGGATTCGGCAGCGCGAAGACTTACGACATCGAAGTGTGGGCGCCAGGGCAGGGGAGCTATCTGGAAGTTTCCAGCTGCTCGAACTGCGAGGATTTCCAGTCGCGCCGGATGAATTTGCGATTCAAAAACGAAGCCGGTGAAAATAAATTCCCGCACATTCTTAATGGCAGCGGCACGGCGCTGGCGAGGTTGTTCGTCGCACTGATTGAAACGCACCAGCAGGCTGACGGCAGCGTTTTGATACCGAAGCCCTTGCAGGCATATTTGAAAACTGATCGCATCTCTGCTTGACCGTTACAATTTACGATATGAGATTTGGAATTAACGCGGTTCTTTTCTCGCGGCGCAAAAATACTAAACGATAAATTCATGAGAATCTTGCTCGCCAGCAGCGAAGTACATCCTTTCTCCAAGACAGGCGGATTGGCAGACATGGTCGGCGCGCTGAGCAAGGCGCTTGCGCAGGACTGCCACGAGGCGCGAATCGTCACGCCGCTGTATCGCGGCATCCGCGAGCGGTTTCCGGAAATCAAGCGCAAGGACTGGGTGTTCGACCTGCCGCTGGGTGCGGGCCGCGAGCAGGCGGAATTATTTTCGCTGGAAATGGAAAAGGGTCTGGCGGTTTATTTCATCCATCATCCGGGATTTTACGACCGAGCCTCGCTTTACGAGGAAGACCATTGCAGCTATCCGGACAACGCTGAGCGATTTATTTTCTTTTCCAAATGCGTCGCGCATTTGGCCCGATATCTGCCGTGGCGACCGGACGCGGTCCATCTCCATGACTGGCAGGTCGCGCTGGTTCCCGCGCTGATACTTCAGCAACGGCGCGAAGGGTGGGGGAATCCACCGCCAACCTGCCTGACGATTCATAACCTCGCGTATCAAGGAACTTTTCCGGCGGCAAAATTCGCGCTGACAAACCTGCCGGAAGAATTTTTCAACATCGAAGCGGCTGAATTTTATGGACACCTTAATTGCCTCAAGGCCGGAATCGCCTTTGCGGACGCCGTCACGACGGTCAGCCCTCGTTACGCGCGCGAAATCATGACGGAGGAATTCGGCTGCGGTCTGGACGGATTCCTGCGCCGCCGGCAAAACAAGCTGTTCGGAATTCTCAATGGCGTTGACTACGGCGTTTGGAACACGACGAACAACAAGTCTTTACCGCATCCGTATTCAGCCGCAAGGCTTGCCGGCAAATCCGCAAACAAACTTGCGCTGCAAAAGGAGCTCGGTTTGCCTGTGACAAAAACCTTGCCGCTCTTTGGCACCATTTCGCGGCTGGCAGAGCAAAAGGGCGTGGACATCCAGCTCGGCGCTCTCGAGGAAATGTTGAGCGCGGACATCCAGTTTGCTTTGCTCGGCAGCGGTTCTCCGGATTATGAGCGCGGCTACCACGCCCTAGCCCGCCGTTTTCCAACCAAGGTAGCCGTCCGCACCGGCTACAACGAGGGCCTGGCGCATCGCATCGAGGCCGGGTGTGATTTCTTCCTCATGCCATCGCGGTTCGAACCGAGCGGGTTGAACCAAATGTACAGCCTGCGCTACGGAACCATCCCGATTGTCCGGGCCACCGGTGGCCTGGACGATAGCGTTATTGATTTCACGGAAAAGCCGGAATCCGCAAATGGCGTCAAATTCCGGCTGTATACCGCCCGCGCACTCGCCAAGGCCATGCGCAAGGCGCTTGCCATCTATCAGCAACCCCAATTGCTCCGCCGTTTTCGCCTGAACGGGATGCGCTCGGATTTCTCATGGGAACTGACCGTGGAGGAATACCTTAAAGTTTACGAAGAAATTGGCTTCATGCATTCCAGCCCTCGTTAAAAAGGACTGATTTAGATTAAATATAACAAACATTGTGACGCTATAATGTATAGCCAAGTCTAGCACGTTTCGCACGTCTGGACTTGGCATGAATCAAGTTCTAAATAAATACGAGTTTCACAATCTCCACACTTTTACAGAGATTTACCTGAAGGCCGCGCGGCGTCTGGCCCGCAACGGCCAAAAAGACGAGGCCCGCAACTGGCTCCGTTTCTTCCGCAATTCCAACATCCTGCAAATCCTCGCCCGGCAAGCCGATCCGGACAGCGTTTTGCCCATGGACGTGCCAAAGCTCTTGACTGAATTGAGCGCGCTCGAATCCGAATGCCATCCGCTGGATCGAGGCGACAACGCCACGGAAATTTCCCAATTGATTGCGTCCAACAAACTCCTCGCCTTTGGCATTCAGGAAATTCTCCTGCGCCTGCCCAAACCGCCGAAATTAAAATGAAAAAGAAAAACCCAATCCGCGAAGGCCCTCAATTGAATTTGCGACTCCCGCCGAATGGCCGTGGCGCACTGGCCCGGCTAGTCCGCAAAACAAAATGGACGAAAACCGAGGTGGTGACAATCGCGCTCATTCAGGCCGAAAAAGAATTTTCCGCCAGTGAACACCGAACAAAACAACTCAACTCAACCAAAAACCCCCATGAAAAATATCCACTTCCTTAACCTTCACAACTTTGCCTTTGCCCACTTTGGCCACGGCGCGGGCGCGGCGGGCGTTGGTGTCATCCTGGTTGCCATCGGCGCGGTCGGCATCGTCGCGGTCATTTTTTCAGCAAGGGGGAAATGAAATGAAATCCACCATTCAACTTTACGAAGAGGCATATGCGTCTCTGCACATCGCCGCTGACGTTTTGAGCAACGCCGCCGCGCCGAGTCTCACCGAAAAATTCACCATCAACACCGCAAGCGTCCGCCGGGCGTTGGTTGAATCGCGTGTGGCAATTTGCAGACTGCAAAAACTCGACAATGTTTTGAGCGGCGAGCCGGAACCCAAGTCAGGCGATTGATGAAACCTTTGCCAAAATTTTTCTGCGAACTGTGCGGGGAAATTCCGGCGATGAAACGAGAGCCGTCACTATGCCCGATATGCGGCGGCGAAATTACGGTGTCAGTGAATCAGACAAACGAACCGAAACGGTTCCCCACTTCCGACGAGCGCGCGGCGGAGTGGTTTAAAAAAATGCGCGAAGCAACCGAACAAAAATAATTATGAAAATCAACACCCCCACCGATCAGGAAAACGCCGACGCACTCAAGGAGTATGTAGCCAGAGCAAAAGAGGTTCGCCGGAAATGCGTCATTAACGCTTCGCTTGCCCACCCTGCCCTTGCCCGGCTGGTGGAAGTGTGCAGGAATAGAACGGGTCAGGGCTACAAGCTGCGCAGCCTTTTATACTCACTTTGGAACGGACAGTCCGCGAGTCTGTCCGCCGTGCTTAACCTCGACCACGAATTGCGCGAAGACTTTTGCGCCGTCGTCTTGGCTTTCGGTTTCGAGTCGTCGCCAAACAGCGAAGTAAAATCATTCTTTTACGATGCAATGCGCGACGCTTTCAAGTCTGCCGGTCTTTACGAATGGTTTTTAGAGGCTCGCAACCAATCCGAAAAATGAACTGCGCTAAATGCTCCAAACCACCGGCCCGCGTTCCATTTGGCAAACGGCCTTACTGTCCGCAAATCCGCTTGCTCAAAATCCGCGAGACGGAAACCGACGAACTTTTTCAATGCCCGCGATGCTCGGCTAGATTTTGGTTTCCGAAGGACACGGCGGCAACGCAGCAAAGTTTTAACCGCAACCTTTTGCCAGCATGAAAATAAAAGACTTGATTTCCGAGTTGCAACGGTTTGACCAAAACGACGACGCGGGCGTCGAAGTCGCGCCAGAAGATTTGCATTGTAGCGAATTAGTTGGCCCCCACCCGGAAACCGATACTTTTGAAATTCATTCAGTAACTAGAAACGGCGGTGGCGATAGAGTCGCCGCTAAAATAATTCTCTACCCAAAATGATGACCGTAAAACAAATCGCCGCCCGCGAGGACGTGGACGTTTCACCGTGGACGGTCAAGCGTTGGTTGAAAAAGTTCTGCATCAAGCCCGACCAAAAAGGCCACGGCCCGGACAAATACAAGTTCACGACGGCAACCAATTTCGTGAAATTATTCAACGACTTTTACAAGGCCAACGGCACAACGCCGCAGATCGCCCGCGCAAAGTTCGCCGGGAAGCTCAAAGACACCAACCAGCTTCCCCTACCCTTTACATTTCATGCCATCAAAAAAATCATCACCCAGAAAATCCAGCAAGCCGAAAAGATCGTCAAAGTCCGCGCCAACGGCAAAGCCCGCCGCCGCGCCTAGCGCGCCCGCTGCGGTGTCGGCGACACAGGCAGAGCCGAAATCCAAGCCCGACCCGCGCGACGAGCCGAACAAGCTGATTGAAGCCTTGGAAATCTTTTACGACGTGCGCGACGGGTCTTATCTCACGTTGCTCAACGGGCGTTATATCAACATGAAGATAAACGACCTGAAAATGAGGTTCCGCGCCATGGGATTACGCGACGACCTTTATGTAAAAACCAAGCTAGGCAGTCTGCCCGAAACTCATTTCCCATTTCACAAGGCGCAGGACGAACGGATGATTGACTTTGCGGGCGCGGTCGCCGGTCGTCGTGTCGGAGTCTTCACTGACAGCGTTGGAAAGAAATTGCTCGTCACTGACGAGGCAAAAGGAGTCTGGGAACCGCTCATTAAAAAATCCGTGCCGAAATTCTTCCCTGATTTCGTGCGCGAGCTTTTGGGAGACGAACAGGCCAACTATTTCTTTTACTGGCTGGCAATCGCCGTGCGCTCGATGCGCGAGCAGGATTTCAGGCCGGGCCAGTGTTTGATATTCGCGGGCGAGCCGAAATGCGGAAAGTCATTGCTTCAACTTTTCATCACTGAAATTTTGGGCGGGCGTTCCGGCGACCCGTTCAAATATCTGATGGGTGAAAACTTCAACAAGGATTTGGCCGTAGCTGAACACTGGATGGTCGAAGACCCCGGAACCTCGACCGACATCCGCACGCGCCGGTTATTCGGCGAGAAAATAAAAGAGGCGACGGTGAACCGGGACATCCGCGTCAACGGCAAGGGCAAGGATGCCGGAAAAATTCAAGTGTTCCGGCGCGTGACAATATCCGTCAATTCAGAAAAGGAATCCGTTGCCGTCTGCCCGCCGATGGTCGAGGGCGTCAAAGACAAAATCATGCTGATGCTCTGCAACAAGGTCGTGACTTCGTTCGACCGTTTCCGCGACAAGCACGGCATTTTCCAGCCCCGCGACATTTGGGCGTGTTTCATGTCGGAACTTCACGCCGTCAGATCGTGGTTGCTCGACACGTTCAAGCGCGTGCCGGGTGAGCTGGTGGACGAACGCATGGGAATAACGGCTTACCACAATCAAGAACTCATGTCGGAGCTTTCCAGCATGACCTACGAAAGCCGGTTTCTCGAACTGGTGGACGAAAAGTTTTTCACAGACGACGACAAGGATGCGGTTTTTACACCGTTTGAAAAGGCCGCGAAGGACTGGCAAAAGGATTTGCTCGAACACAACCGTTTCGAGGCGGAAAAGATTCTGCGCTTTCCGGGCCAGTGCGGTTCGCACCTGTCGAAGCTGTGGCGGTCGGGCGGGGCGATTATGACGGGAACCGAGGCCGCAGAGACGAACACCGTTTACAGAGTTTCCAAGCGCGTTTTACACGGCAACGCGCTTTGGACAATCAAACCGCCGTTGAAAATGGAGAACAAATAAAATGAGCGAAAATGCAAAACCAGAAAAGCAATTCCGCGCGGGCGCGTTGAGCGTGTCCGTCTGGAAACGAACGCACAATGACGAGGTGTTTTACAACGCCACGCCACAACGTGCCTACCTCGACAAAAAAGACACGTCCGAAAGCGCAGAGGGAACGTGGAAATACACCGACAGCATGGGACGCGACGACCTTCCCATCATCGCCGCGCTGTTGAACACGGCGTTTAGCTGGATTGTCGTGACGCAAACGAAATAATGGGCTACCTCGGTTCAAAAGCACAAGCGGGCGTCTGGCAGCGAATCATTTGCCAGATGCCCCCTCACTCTTTATATATCGAACCTTTTTTTGGCAGCGGTCAAATCTTCTTTCGGAAAATTCCAGCGGCCGCCAGCGTCATCATAGACGCGGATCCTAACGCCATTTCCGGCGTTAAGCACCGGCAGTCATCGCCGAAAATGACGATACCAGGACTCCGCGTCATTTGTGGCGATGCACTTCGTGAGCTGGCCGCGCTAAAGCCGACGTTGGTGCAGTCCGCCGTGATTTATGCAGACCCGCCCTATTTGTTTTCCACGCGCACAAGCCGACATCGCTACGCGCACGAGTTTGGCCGTGATGATCAGCACGCGGCACTTCTGGCGTTGCTGCAGACTATGCCTTGCCGGGTATTGCTTTCCGGCTATCCGTCGAAACTCTACGCCCAAAAATTAAAGGGCTGGCGTTGCATCAACTACCTGACGCGGACACGCGGGCGCACTCTCACAGAATGTCTGTGGTGCAATTTTCCAGAGCCAACGGAGTTGCATGACTGGCGTTTTATCGGCAAGGGATTTCGGGAGAGGCTGACACTCAAACGATTCGCCGCGCGATTTCTGACGCGCCTCGATGCAATGCCGGAATTGAAGCGCAACTTTGTTTTGCATCTCGTCCACCAACGCCAGTTCGGACGTGAACCGATCTAAAATGAATCAGCCTGGTCAATCACACATCGCCGCCGGGTCACAGAAAACCCGTTTTACCCCCTTCCCGTCCATCACGGCACTTCATCATCTTCGCTCTAATGCAATCCTAGAGCGTCGTTTTTACAAAAAACAACGCGCACACCCCTTTTGAGGACGTGCGCGGTTGCGGCTGAAAAGGCGGGACTGAACAAAGGCAGTCGGCCAAAAGTGCCGCAGAGTTTAAGGCGTCAGTGTCGAGTCCGGGACAAACTTCCCGTAGCTTTCGTCGGACACCTTGGCACGGAGCGCGGCGATGTCGGCGGGTGTCACGGTGTCTTTGCCGAACACGAGTTTCAGATCCGCGACGAGCGCGGGAGTTTCTTCGATAGCGCCTTCGATGACGGCGAGAGCTAGAGCGATGGGGGGCATATTTTTATTTTTTTGGTTTGGTGGTTTGGTTTAACGGCGGTGCGGGGCAACTTTAGGGTCACAAACGCAGCAACCAATTCTTCAAGCGTCAGGCCGTCCTGTAGACGATCTCACGATTTTGCGCTTTGATTTCCAAGTCCTCATAATTTCACGCCGAAACTCTGGATCAGGTTCACAAGGTCGGTTATGGACTGCGCGACAGACGAGGACGCAGCGGTCATGGCATCGAGAGCCGCGCTGGAATTGATGGAGGTTGCGGCGGTGTAAGAGGCCGTTGCGTCAATGGCCAGAAGCTCGGCAGCCTGATATTTCTCGAACGCGGCGCGGACGGCCAGTTCCTGACTCGCCGGGGGATGATTTGCGGCGACGTAGCTTCCCCAAGCGGTCATCGCCGCGCTCACCGTGGCGTCTGTGGCGGCTTCGGCCTTGTAAGCGTTCGTCGGGGCGGACGCGCAGCCCTGAATCAGCAGGGCGGGCAGCAGGAGCGCAAACAGCAGCATCAGCGGCGGCTTGGACGATATGGACGGGGACGCTGGCGGTGTCGTTGCCGGTGTCGAAAGGCTGTAATGACTCCAAACGAGTCCGGCGATGGTCATTATGACGCCGATGACATCCGGGGAATTGACGATGCTCCCGGCGTTGGTCAGGCCGTGCGCGACAAGGGCCGCGCCGATGATTTTGATGATGCTCCTGATGAGCGAATTGAATTGGTCGGTATTCATTGTTTTAGTGCGTTTGTTTGTCTTGTTTGTCTTCCTGCTGTTCAACCCAGTGGCGGATATACTCGACATCCGTCTGAACCTTGATCGTGGTGTCGTGGTCGGTCTGCGTTGAAACTTTGAGCGCGGCGATGTCGAGCGTGTTTTGTGACACGGTGGCCTTGGACGGGACAATCAGTTCAAAGAGAGCGACGCTGGCGAGGATTGCGCAGACGACGCCCGCAATCTTCCCGTAAGGAACGCGGATTGATTCACGCCCGGCAAATTCGGTGTCTGAAATTTTGTGGTGCATTATTTCGATGCCAGTTTGCGCTTTGCCCAGCCCCAGCCGCCCATGGCGAAGAATCCGAATATCACGAGGGCGAGCAGCACGGCGGGATTTTTGAGGAACGAAAGGAACGTGTTCGACAGCACGCCGTTCAAGGCGTCAAGCGGAGCACCGAGCGGGTTTGTCTCTAGCTGCGTCGTCAAGGCGTCAAGCGTGCTCGTGTCCATTGCCGGGTTTCCCTTGGCATTGGCAATCGCGTTGTTGAGTTGCGTCCGGTCGCCGGTCGCGGCGGCGGCGGCGATGCTGTCGGCAGATTGCGTGCCATACTGCGTCTGAAACTGCGCGTAGATGTCGCCGCCTGCCTGATAACGTAGGATTGGAATTGGTGTCATAGCTTCATCGTCCTAGCGTGCTGTTCATGTTTTGAATGTCGCCGATTAACAACGACATGCTGTTAGTCGTCATGTAATTGGCGAAGAAAATGGAGTTCTCAACAGCCTTGGACGGATATTGCAATCCGTTGTTGTGGTTGTTGGCTTCAAAGTAAACCGGCAACGCTGGCAAGATTGTAGAAGTGACTGCCGATGGACCGCCATTGCCCAGAGCATCATTTACCCAGCCCACACAATTAACAGTCGAGTTTTGCATCAGAGCCATAACGCCCATAAAGTTTGTCGAGCTTGATGTCGGAAACCCTGTGCTTGTCGAAAACGATTCCGGCCCAGAGAAGCTGAAATAATTTGTGGCAATGACAGTGTTGCCCAAGCCAAACAAATACGTCGAACCATTATCGCAACCGGCAAAATCGTTGTATGCGCAAGCATTTGTCGATGAAATAGCCATGCCGAATGATGCCGTCCCAAATCCGGCAAAGACGTTGCTTGGAACGATGAAGGAATTGAAATAGCCAGAGGTTCCATCCGATGCCATGCCAGATGTCGTGACGGTGCTGGTGCCGTAGAATTTTCCGCGATTGGTTGAAGTCACCAGATCGTAAGCCGCCGTGTTTGTGTTACCGCCAAGAACCGGATAGAACGCAATCAGGTTCGCAAAGTAACCATGATTTTTAGCAGCCAGGGTGAAAGTGTTGATGGCCGCTTCCTGGGTGAGATTTGTTAGCCCGGAATTGTTTATATATGCCAGCGCATTCGTGTCAAAATTAAAATGGTTCGTGTAAATCAAAGAGCAGTCGGCGAGGTAGTTTGTTGAGTTTGCAACGACCCGTTCAACGCGGATTTTATAGACATTCTGGTTGAGCATGTTCGTGGGCAACGCACCGCTCCAAAGCCAGTTTGACGGAAAGCTCGCCGTGATATTAGCCAAACCGACGTTCACATTGATGATGCGTTCGTCTTCGTTGTTTGCCCGGGCCCAGGTCTGCGGAACATTTGTGAAGTTGATGTTTTGAGAAATATCCAGCCATGAATCGCGGGCGGTCTCCCAATCCACTCCGAAGTTTGTGCCGGGCGAACTTTCTAAAATATCGCGCGTCTCCCGGCCATGGATCGCAACGCCGTTGCCGTAACCCGAATACGCCCCGAAAATTTCAAAACCTGAAACCGTTCCCGGCAAGGCTCCGTGAAGAAAAATGTATCCAATCCCTTGTTCCGTTCCTATCAAGTTATAAAATGTTTGGGCAAGCGTTCCGTTCGTGTCCAAGGCATGGGCGCGGTTGCCGATGGCGTTTATTTGATTCTGGCTGTTCGTGTAGAACGGCACTTCCTCATAGTGAAGATGGCTGTAACCAAGACCGCCGAGATCGTTTAGGTTCGTCGGGAAATAATCGCCGGTGAAATAAAACGGAGAGGCATCCCCCTGCGGGCTGCCTGCGAATTGCGCGTCTCCGAATTGGAGCGCGGACAGGTGGCGCTGGTCATAACCGGGCAAAAGCGCGATGCGACCGCCCGAAGCGATTTGCATCTCGCCGTCTTCAGAGTGTGCGGACTGCAAAAAGATGTTGCAAAAGTCGGCATTGCCGAATCCAAGAAAATCGTTTGTGCCGGTCATGTGTGCGCGGCTAACACCGTCCGCACCGGGCAAAATGTTTGTTCCGTAAACCGTCCCCGTTGTCGCCGGGATGTAGTTGCTTGCAAGCATCAATCCGCTGAAGACATTTGTCACTTGAACACCGTTCAGCCCGTTTGTGCCGACGCCGCCAAGAATTGACGCCGCCGTCTGTGCATCCGGCGCGTGAAGGAAATTGCGCGTGAAGGGTGTTGTTTCGATGTCCCGGGTTTGCGCGAATAGCGCACCCTGGACAGTCACAAGAATCAGTGTTGCAAGAATTTTTTTCATAGGTTTGGTTTATCCGTAAATGACCACAATGCCGTCGCCGTTGTTATCGGCGTCAACATACCAGTCTGAAAATTTTCTCGGATAAATGCCAGCCGCATCAATCGTTAATTCATCGCCGGGCAGAAGCGTAATCGGCTGGGAGTTTGCGCCCGCCGCCGCGCCGATATAAACATTTCCCGCGTTTGCAGTCCCGCCTTTGGCCGGCGCGCGAACGGTTTTCTGCGCGACGATTTTTGCGGTGAAAAAGTTTCCAGCGCCAAAGGCAACCGGCATGCCTGCGGCGACGACGGATTTCAAAAACTGCCCGCTTGTCACCGGGGCGGTCGAGATCGTGGCCGTGGCGGTCAGGGCGTTGGAGATATACGTCTGCGGCAACACTTCGTAACCGACATAAATTTCCGTTGTGACCTGAACAATCCCGGTGTTTGTAAAAGTAACCCCACCATATTCAGGACCTGTTGGACTGCCAAAGCCTTGGCCGGGGTTGGCAATGGGAATGGCATTGCCATTTAGAGGAACCGCCGAATATGCACCGTCCGTTGCAACGCAGCCAAACACCTTGAACTTTGCGTAAAAATTGAACACGCCCGGAACGCCGCCGACCGCAGCCGGAATGATGATGGTAATAATTTGATTCATTTTTTGCTCCGTGGATAAAAAACAATTGCGATGACCGCGAGGAAACCAAGCCCCATGTAAAGATAAACGTTTGTGACGCCGGACAGCCCGGCTGTCGAGTCGGACGTTGCAAGGCCGGTGATTGCGCTGATGACGGCCTGATTGCCAGAAGAATCCGCCGCCGTCGCGTTGGCCTGCAAATTCTGATAAGCGGTCAAGAAATTATTTACCAAGCCGGTGAGTTCAGCCGGATCATTGATGCTGATGACGCCAGAATTGTCCTGTGCCGTTAATCCGCCCGATTCGGTGTAGGTGCCGCCAGCCCCAACTGCAAGGGAACTATCGCCCGTCGTCACAGCCTGCGCGCCAGTGACAATTTTCCCGTTGTCTGTCGCCGTCGTCGTCGTGTTGGTCGTGGACGATTGTGAGCCGCCGCTGTTTCCAAAGCAGAAGAATTTCGGCTCGCAAAAAAGGCGGCGGCGCGAGCTTGAAAACTCACCGTCGAAACTTTCAAGTTGGAATATATTTCTCATTTCAAAAGCCAAAAATCGGCGTTGCCAACTTTTTCAAAACCCAATTCCGGTAACAGCGGGACGAACGGTGAATCCGGCGAGCAGGGATAAAACACGGGCTTGCCAGCCTCACGCGCCAGCCGTTGCGATTCTTTGACGAAACGGATTGATTCAAGCGGCTTGTTTTTCGTGTGGCTCCAAAACATGACGCAATTGACGCCGCCGACAGAAAAATATCCGCGAACCCTGCCGTCCAGACTTTCAAGGAAGTGCGTCGGCGCAAACGCGGGGTGGCCATCCATCGCCGCCGCACTTTCGATGCGGGCGATGTCGCCGGGAGTTGCGGGAAGGATTTTCATTTTTCCTTGAAGTAGAGCCAGAAAAAAAAACCAAGAAACGCCAGCACGCCGACCACAATCAGCGACGTTGAACCGCCGCCAGTGCCGCCCCCGGTGATACTGATTGCGCCAATGTTCCCGCTTGTCGCATCTGTCGAGGATGACGAGGACGCGCTGATGTCATATCCGACGCTCATTTATTTTTCTTCCCCAAATACGCCAGCGCGCCAAGCACGAGGACTGCAATCACAATCCACGGCAGCCAGGTTGACAGGCCGCTTGGGGCGATGTTGCCCCCTTGCGAGTTGCTACCAAGGCCGGATGATTCTGCTACGGCGGATGACATTTTATTTACCTTTCGTTTTCAAAACTGTCAGCAGTCCAAAAAGGACGACGACCACAATTGCCCCAATCAAAATCGGTATCGTGACAGAGTTTTGCTGTTTCACCGCCGCCGAGCCGATGACTTTCTGGGCCGTGTCCATTTCATTTTCCCCGGCGCGACATGAAGACAACGCCCAAAACCAGCAGCACGCCGCCGCCGATGATGTAAGGCAGATACTTCGTCAGGGATGAAATCAGCGAAGTCGTGTTCGCGGCCTGCGCTTGCGCCGCCGCCAATTGCGCCTGCGTCGTGGCAAGCGTGTTTGAGTTGCTCTGTGTGGCAACCGCGTTGTATGCCTGCGCGCCGGTCAAACCGAGCGCAGCCAGGTTGTCTAAAAAATCACTCATATTTTTTTATGAAAAACGGCGCGAACCGCACCCGCAATTCGCGCCGTTGGTTGAATTTCAGTTCAGGCGCGAATCAAGCAGGCATGCCGAGCCGCTGTGTCACGCGACGCAAGGTTCCCGCGCTGGCCGCAGAGAACGTGAGCTTGACCGATGACGAGCCGATTTCACTGACGAGCGGCCCGGCGTTGAGCGAGTCAAAGCCGTCGAACATCCAGTGGAACGCGCCAGCGGCGGGAAGCGCGCCGAGATTCTTCAGCAGCGCGTTGTTTTCCGTCGAGGCCAGATCGTCCAGCACAAGCTGGCCGTTCAGGATTGCGCGGACGGTCGTAACCTGTTTGCCGTCGCTCGTATCCATGAACGAGATTTGCAAGAGGCGGTCGGACGGGGCCGCGCCCTGCACGATGTTGGACAGTTCCAGCGTCGTGTCGTTCGTGTTCGAGGACTGGCTATACCATTTGACAATCGGACGAGCCTTGCCATTCACGTTGTCGTCAACAATCGCATACGCCGACAATGCCGGGGTGATGCCGCCCTGGAGCGTCACCTTGATTTGAAACACGTCATTCGCGCCGAGATAATCAGTCGGCCATCCGAACGCCGCAGAGATGCCCGGCTCTTCGCGGAAAGTTTCATCAAAGAAAATCGGCACCACGCTGCGGCCCGTTCCGTTTGCGCCGCCAGTCACGACCGCTTGCGTGCTCTGGTCGCGCCCGTTGGACATCGCCGTGTTGATGAGGTCGAGGTCTGCGCCGGAAACGTCGCGCTGTATCCCGTTGCCCAGAATAATCTGAACGTTGGCGATGACGGATGTTGCAGTCGGGGCGTTGCCGTTGCCCGCTGCGGTGTTGCCGATAATGAGGCCAATCTTTTTGTAATTGGCCCCCTTCGGGCAGTTGATGATTGCGACGCCGGCGGCGACGACATTCTGAATGTCACGAAGGGCGATTTTTCTCCAAGGAAGTGAGGCCATATTTTTAAAAAATTTGGGTTGCGGTTGAGGGGTGAATCAGGCGGTGAAATAACCACCGACGACAGGCAGCTTCGCCAGCGTGGGTTGCACGAGCGGGTAAACGACCTTGACGACGATGACGGAAACAACGGCGATGACGGCGATGTTGATCCAGTTGATTTTTTTGAACTTATCCATATTGGTGTGAGGTTGAGCCGGACAGGACTGCACGGCGGTTTTGACGAGACATGTTTCGCGGCGTTCGGCACAGTCGCACGGGGTTTTGTCCGGCTGACTGGTTACTGACTGCGAACCGTATGAAGGGACATTAGACGCACTTTCCAAAAGCACCAGTTGGCACAAGTCAGCAGGTTTTACAGCCTTAAACCAGCACGCCATGACATGCAAAGTGCGCCTGATTTGAGGCGCAGAAAGGGTGTCTGGCGGCGGAAATGCCGCACAATGGGAAAATCGCGCGTGCGGTGAAGTGGTGTCTAAAGCGTGCGATTTTACCGTTTCGGATAGGTGATTATTATCTCACCACGGTCGCGGCGGCGGCGAAGTTTACGCAAATAAAATGCGGCCATATTACGATCAAACCGACGTGCAAACATTTCGCATGACTCCATTAAAGTATGAAGCTTCGTCGGTGATTCACAATTCATGCAATCGTGCAAATTAACCAAACGACGAAACCATTCAGGAAATGGAGAACTTTCGCGGCGGCGGATATAAGTGCGCTTCATGGCTCAAAACATTTTCCCGGCGAGTTCGGTTTCAAAATCGCGGCTGTATGAGATGAATTGGCCGCGCTGCAAATCCTTCACCTTGTCCACGGCGGAAAAATACGGACGCACGGCGGCAAGGTCGTTTTCTTCCGTGCATTTGAAGCAGACCCATTCCGTGACACCGCCGCGAATGTCCGCGTGATAGTCGCGCGGGTATTGTGTCGAGGTCAGCAGTTCAAGCCCGACGAAACGGCCAGTGCGGATAATGCGCGAAAGCTCCGGGGGGACGGCATACTTGCAACCGAAGTTTGCCAGATCGTCAAGGTAGATGATTTTGCGGCCCGGCCCGCGCGCGCTCACTTCGTAAGCCCACTTGCAAAACCAGCGCAAGCCCATCCGGTCATCATTCAAAACTTTTTCACCCTCTGGATTTCTGACGCGCTTGTCACCAGGGAACATGACGTGCGGATTGAACACGACAATTTTTTGCGCAAGCGATTTTTCACAGCCGTCTTCCGTCGTCACAGAGCCGACGCCGAGCCGCCGCGAGATTTCATCCTGCTTCCAGTCGAAAATAAAAATGCACGCGGCTGGCGACGGATTGAACGGCTGGGCATGAAGCGCGTTGACGAGATACTTCAGGCAAAAAGTTGTCTTGCCATACCCGGACGGCCCGAAGCTCAAAGTCACGGACGGCTTTTGGGAAAAGTCAGACATGACGCAAAAACCACGACGAAAGAAAATTGAACCGCGCCGCTTGCTGATGGTTGATTTCAACGCGGATAAAATTCTCACCACGCCAAACGCGCGTTTTTTTTGGCACGGTCGTTTTCCAAAATATCTTGTGAATCAATTTTTTCACACCTTGCCACCCGCCTTTTTCAACATCTCCGCGCGGTCTTCGAGAATTATTTTTTCAATCTGCGCGGACACGTTCAATTCATGGTTCACCACTTCGCCGACACACATTGCCAGTGTGATCCAATGAACGTTTTGTCCGCCTGAAATTGCGCGGCGGTTGAGTTCAATCGCCGTGCAGTCCGCCGCCGCCGTCGCAAGGTCGGATTTCAACGCATCGCCCCATTTGAGCAGTTCTAGAATTTTCTTTTTGCGCTCGGTGGCGATGTTGAGTTTTTCAATCTGCCGGGTGCGGTGAAAATTCCGAAGCCGGTCAAGAATGTTTGTCAGCAGCTTGGCGGGCTTCTCTAACTTTTGCGCGACCCACGGGACAAATGTTGGCGGTAAGCCAGAAACAGGAACGGAAGCAACAGGGTCAAAAGCCACAGGCACGCGCAAAAGAGTTTTATCTTCAGCCAGCGTTTCAACCGAACTTTCAGGCGATGCCACGCGAGACGGCAACGCCGATGGAGTTTTCGCCAGAGCGTCCTTAGCGCGAGAATCGCGCATCCGTGCAGCGTTTTTTTTCTTGTCCGCTTCAATGGCCTCCGGTGAGCCAGCAGCAAGACCGTCCGCTCGTTTCTTGCCGCCGCCTCGATGACCGCCAAACAACGCCGGTGAACTAACCTTCGCAGAAACCAAAGGTGCGGCTGGCAAAACAGGCTTGGCGGGTGTGACAGGCGGGTGAACCGGGACAGGATTTTGCGCTGTCGCTTTTCCTCCGGTGGCGGGAAGAACCGGAACCGGATTTTTTTTAGAAGGTTCATTCATGCGTTTGGATAGATTTCGACTTTTACAATTTCGGTGAGCGGAATCCCAACGGAGAAAAAGAACCTGCAAATAGAATCGGGAAAATTGGTGTTGGGAATCACGCAATACTCCGGCGATTCTTTGCCACGAATCCAGTAAAAGATTTTGACGTTTTTCATAAAATTATTCTTCGTCGTCGCTGAACACCGGGTCGCTCCAATGCTTTTCCCGTTTCACTTTCGGCGGCTTCGGCGGCGGTGGAATTTCGAGCAACATCTGATTGTCGCGCTCCAATTCAGCCGAGCGGCGTTCGGCCTCAAGCGCACGGCGTTCGGCGGCGGTCAGGTTTTCCGTTGTCGAGGCGAGCAATCCTTCAAGCTCGATTTCGCGCTCTGACTTTTCGCCGTTCACGACAAGGATTGCGGCGGGCGGCGGCGTTTTGGTTTGAACCGTCGCGGGCGGTAAATTTGTTTCTTCAGGGGCAGTCTCAAGAATTTCATCGGCCATATGTTTTTAATTGGTTGCTGGTTTCAATTTATTCGTCATTGCGATGCCGATGCTGTCAAAACCCGCGCTCTTGACCAGTTGGCACAAATCAGCAGGTTTGAATTGCCGCTACGCGGGAGAGGGGAGAGATGGATTTTCCGCTTTGGACGGGATCAGCGCAGCGGCCTTCGGAAAAAGGGGGCGCGGGGGAAAAGAAAACGCCGGGCTGGTAAAAAGAACCGGCCCGGCGCAAGGTCGTCTGCCAACCCCGACGAATTGACGCGCTCGTGTTGCGTCCCCGCAGAGCACTATCCTCGTCAACCGCAAAAAAAATTTATCACACGCTACGCGCGGACGCATCGGGAAATTTCCGGTTGAAATGGTCAAACCTGCTCCACCCCTCCACCCTTTTGCATTTTAACCCCATGGTTATTGACTTTTTATGGGTGGACTATGCCCAAAACTCTAAAAACACGTCCACTTTTCAAAGAAGTGGACGGGGTGGACGCTTTTTTTCGGACAGTCCACCCCTTTTCAACCAATGTTTCCGGCATTTTTCCGTGTGTGGGTGGATGGGTGGACTATATTTAACGATTAAGAGATTTTTTTATATATACGGCAGTAGGTAGCTTGGCATGGTATTTGATTTTGCTTTCAAGTTTTCCCCCGCGCCCCCTTTCAAGTTCGTTTGCGCTGATCCCGTCCAAAGCGAAAAATCCATTTCAACCCGGCGAAGCCGCAAATCATTTTTCAGGCGGTGGAATTTGCAAATCCTTCAGCATTACAGGATGCTCGTTTTTCAAAATGTAAAGCTGTTGACAGAAATCGTTGTGCATTTTCACTGTCGCTGCACGTTGCGATTGCCACTGGCTGTAAAGCATCCAGTTAAACAATAAACTCACGGCCAAAGCCGCGATGATGATTGGATTTCCGATTTTCATTTCGCATGACTCTTGACTCTCCTGCCTTTTTTGTCAAAGGGAAGTTACTCACCAAACCACAAGTGCTCACAAATTCTTGTTAATAGCCGGTGAACAACTCAAAAAATAAATCGCATTTTGACCCTTTAACCATGCGGTTAAAACAAAATCACGAAAAATTCTTATTGCTACAAACATTGTATATATATATCTTCCGCACGGCATTCCGATTAATCTGCGGCATTTGCTGATTAATCCCGTTTGTTATACGAATTAACGGCTTTCCTTACCGACCATCGCGGCAGGATTCTTATCAAGAAAACCAAGCATCGGTTTATATAGCCTGGTATGGCCACGGCTTGTTTTTTTCGGAATGCTTGGTAACCATATCTGGACGCTACATCCGCAGGCATTTTCACTGATTTGGAGGCTCGGGATTTCTGTCCACGCGCAACTTGGCTGAAATTGGTCTCCGTCGCGCCAGGACAAAATGCGGAAATGATCACGCCCGTCCCAGCCAGCTCCTCAACGAGCGCCTCCGTGAACGACAGCACAAACGTCTTGCTCGCGTAATAGACCGCCATACTCGGTCCGGGCAGAAAACCCGCCACCGAGGCAACGTTCAGGATACCGCCGCGCTTCCTTGCAATCATCCCGGGCAAAAACAACCCCGTCAGCTCCGTCAACGCCATGACATTCACCTGGATGATTTCCAGCTGCCTGGCCAGCGGCAACTGGACAAATTCGTCGTGCAAACCAAAGCCGGCGTTGTTGACCAGCACATCCACGGAAATCTTTTGCCCGGACAATTCCTGAAATATTCGTTTTGGAGATTCCGGCAAGGACAAATCCGCAGGCAGGACAATCGCCTCAATCTTGTGCTCACTGCGCAATTCCCTGGCAAGTTTTTCCAAGGCTTCGGTATTTCGCGCAGACAGGATCAACCGGCTGCCATCCGCCGCGAAGAGTTTTGCCAGTTCCAGTCCGATGCCCGATGACGCGCCGGTGATCAGGACCGTTTCGGGATTTGCCGCGCTCATTGTGCCGTGGACCAGTGACCTATGCCGAAGCGTTCCGTGATCGGCCAGTAAACGAAGAACGACTTGCCGATGACATCTTTCGCCGGGAACGAACCCCACGTGCGCGAATCGGAACTGTTGCACGTGTTGTCGCCCATCACCATGTAGGAATCCTGCGGCACATTATAAACCGTCGCATCGTCCGGAAACAATGGCGCGAGATTCGGATACAAACCATATTCCTGCGCCACCGAGCCGTTCACATGGCCGGAGAACTGGCTTGCATGCGGCGGCTTGTCAGGATTAAAGCCGTACACATTTTCAAAATGCGGCGTCGCAGCGTCAATCCGCTGGCCGTTGATCACGAGATGCCGGTCATTGCCGATCTGCACATGCTCGCCGGGCAGCGCCACCAGCCGCTTGATATAAAACTCATCCGCAGGAATGCTGTAACGCAGGCGCATGTCCTCCGGGATTCCAGCCGTTTGAAAAACAATGATTTCCCCGCGCGTCGGCTTCCTGAAATTATAAGTCGCACGGTCCACGAACAAATGATCCCCTGCGCTCACCTTCATTTTGATCACCTCGTCGCCCGCGTGATAAAAATGATTCGGGTCAATTCCCGCGCGCCGTTCCAGCGATTGCTCGCCCAAGTCCGGCGGGAACCACAACGTCTGCGGTTTGCCCCCGATCCTGATCGGCTGTTCAATGTTAAAAATCAGGAACTTCACCGGCCTGCCGACTTCCACCGTCCCGTCATTCTGCGCCACCACATGAATGTAGGAATTTCCCTTGAACCACTCCTTGACCCGCGCCCAGCCCGTCGGGATCACCATGTCATCGCGCAGCTTGTTTTGCTCCTTCGCCTCCGCCTCGATCTTCGACCGGTCACCCCAGAAATCCAGGTTGCTGGGGCTGAAATCCGGCTCCGAAGTCACCCCAAACAACGTCGGCTGCATCGACCCCGTGGGAATCTTGAACGGCTGCAGGAAAAAAGTCCGTATGGCCATCGCCACAGCCAGCGCCACCAGCAGCACCTCCACATTTTCGCGGATGCTGGCATGGGGATACGGCCTGAGCCACTTGTTGGCCGTCACCTCCAGAGTGCCCATGTATTTCTTCAACATCTGCTTGTCCACATGGTCATCCAGCCCCTTTTTCAGATCCAGCAGCGCGTTGCTCACCAGTTGCATCGCCGCAGGCGTCATCAAATCCCTCTGCGAGCAAAACATCCGGTAAACATGCTTCCGCATGGCAACGGCATCACGCACAGTCGACGAAAACAGCCAGCAAAAAATCATAATAGTTGGGGTTGGACACCCACCGCGCAAAAACTCACAAACATATCTTCCAGCAAAATACCCGCATCCCCGGCGATTGAAAGAAAATTTCGGGGACGACCAAAATACCACAACGCCGCCCTGCCCGTTTCTGTCCACCCGGGCCGCCCTATTATAGGTTAAGCCCCCAATACACTATTCTTTCGAGCATAGGCTGATTGTCAAAGAACATTTGAGCACCGGCGTCGCTCCATTGCTGGCTGCATTGACATCAATGTGTTAAGAAACGCCGCCAATACCTTTAGAGACGTCACCAACTTCATCGGCAGCGTCATCAAAGCCTATGGCAACGTCACCAAAACGTCTGGTAACGTCATCAAAACTTCTGGCAACGTCTCCGAAATGAACGGTAACGTCGCCAAATAGTCTGGCAACGTTGTCGAAACGTCTGGCCACGTCACCAAAACGTTAAGAAACGTAATCAAACCCTTAAGCAACGACGTCAAAATTAAAAGCAGCGCCTCCAAAATCCCTGGCTCCGCCGAAAAAGGTCTGGGAAACGCCGGCAGCCCGCCTACTCCTGCCGGCGACACGGCCGGTGGCGTTGTATGAACCCGTGGACACGCCCACGCACTCACAGTCCATCCCGCCTACATTTCAGACCAGCCATATTTTGTCATTAGAATGGCAATAAATGTATATATGGATAATGAAATAAATTAATTATTTTATTGACGGCATTCTTCCGTGTCTTAAAATTGACCTAACTTAAACAAACGGAAAAAAGGGAAACATTATGACAGAACCGACACCCACACCGGCACCCGGACCGACGCCCGCCGCCAAGACGCGCAAGCATGGCGTCGTCAACATCAGGCAGCAAAACTCACTCGCACTGGCCGAAACGGTCAGCACCGCCGCCGCCAAGGACGAGTATTCAACCGTCCTCGATACGGAGCACGAAATCACCCCCGCCTTCATCGCCCAGATCGCCGCCGACTGCGTCACGGCGCGCGGCGGACTGGGGCAGGTCGTGGAGAACGCCGTGACCAAAAATGTCGCCACCGGCGGCAAGACCGGCACCAAGCAGACCCTCAAGCGGGCCATCCGCAAAATACAGGCCGCCGCCAAGCAAAAATACGCAGCCAGCCAGCCCGTTATGCTCAAGGACTATTACGTCGGGCAGAAAATTGACGCCAACCAGGATACGCTTGAACAGGTCGGCACCGCCATCCGCGATAAAATTTCCCCGCCCGAAGCCGCCGCCAAGGCAGACAAAGCCGCCGCACCCGCCGCCGACGTTTTGCCCGGCATCACCGCCGGCAAGATTGCCGTCTTGTCCGATGCCGTGGACGCCTTCACGTCCGCATGGAGCGCGCAAACCTCCGCCCAATCCGACAAATCAAAGGGACACATCGCCGTGGCCGCCCTGGTCAAAAGCATAGATACCCGCCGCCGGATTGTTCAATACGCGGTGGATGGCGAGTGGCCCTTTGACGATGCCGCCAACGCCCCCATCCGTCGTGAATTCGGCCTCCCCACCAATCGTCCATTCATTGCCGTCGGCAAGAATGCGCCGGCTGGAAATCCCACATCCCCTGCCCTGTCTGTTTCCTTCAAACGGAAGGCTGGCAAAACGGCCAAACACGTTGCCAAGGTCAAGAAAGCCGTCAAAGCCTGGAAACCCGCGAAGAAGCGGAAGAAATAAAAATCACGGGAGTCTTTTAGCGGCCTCCGGCAACGGGGGCCGCTTTTATATTATACACATTCGGCGGCGGCGGCACGAGCACGAACGGGCAATATTCAGTCGTCGGCACGATTGGTCAGCCAGACGCGAGCGGTGCGATGAGCGGCGGAAATTTTTCGCTGACCGGCGGTTTTTGGAGTTTGATTTCCGTGGTGCAAACAATCGGCTCGCCGACTTTGAACATCATTCATTCCGGCAACAGCGTCACAATATCGTGGCCGTCGGCTTCGACCGGATTCGTCTTGCAACAAAATTCAGATTTGAAGACCGCGAACTGGACGACGAGCGGCTTCAGCATTTCGGATGATGGCACAAATAAAAGCATCACCATCACATCACCGGCGGGAAATCTTTTCTTCCGGTTGCAGCATCCGTAACACCCGACGTGAGTCGGCTCCTATAAAGTTCAGAGCGAATTCACATTCGCTGCTACGCCTTCAATACCTCAATAAACGCCTCCTGCGGGATGTTGACGTTGCCGATGGATTTCATGCGCTTCTTGCCTTCCTTCTGCTTCTCCAGCAGCTTGCGTTTGCGCGAGATGCAGCAGCCGTAGCATTTGGCCGTGCCGTCTTTGCGGGATTGACATCATTAGCGACATGGCTCAACTTTTTGCATCAGGCGGCACGACAAGCACCATCGCAAAACAAAATGAAACCCATAAAAGCGCTATTCGCAGTAATCACATTGATTGTAATAACCGGTTGCGCCTCATCGCATTCGTTCAACACTCATTTGTTGCATTTGCAGCAGGGCATGACCAAAGATCAGGTGGTGAAACTATTGGGCAGCCCTACCGAGGTGGCCACCGGAACACATTATGTGGCCTCCGACTCGATCAGCAACGGGTTTTCCGAGGTGTTCCGCTATACGCGGGCCAATGCGGGACAGGACGACGATTGGCTTGTGGTGTTTGTGGACGGCAAGGTGTCTGAATATGGCTCATACGTGGGTGATTTGCGGTCAAGATATGGCAGTGTATTTCTGAACCGGTGATCTGAGTCATGTGAATATTGCCACCTAGGGAGACGCTGATTTAATTTTTGGTTTTACTGATTTTAATGGAGACGAGCTGAGGATGAATTTCTAAACTGGGAGGCATGACCCACCAGCCGAGTTTTTCCCAGGCCGAGTTTGCCGCCA
>Ga0182013_10002442_pt1 | contig 24199 bp, 16 predicted proteins | sample 612S2MmetaG_FD_120487 | JGI IMG/M metagenome (GOLD analysis project Ga0182013, IMG submission 120487) | Permafrost microbial communities from Stordalen Mire, Sweden - 612S2M metaG | ecosystem: Environmental > Terrestrial > Soil > Wetlands > Permafrost | place: Sweden: Stordalen | collected...
GTAACCCGAGGCCACGGCAATCGCCTTGATGGTTTCGCTCGACGACACTGTGATGGCCCCCGTGTACTGGGTCGAGCTCGCCGTAGGCGTGCTGCCATTGGTGGTGTAGTAGATCGTCGCTCCCGTGGTTCCATCGCTCAAACTCACTGACTGCGCCGAGCTATACGTGCCGCCAGCGGGGCTGAAGGACGGCGTGGCGGCTGTGGATTGGCTGATGGTGTAAGCGGCCGAGGCGACCGCGCTATTGGCGTAACCCGAGGCCACGGCAATCGCCTTGATGGTTTCGCTCGACGACACTGTGATGGCCCCCGTGTACTGGGTCGAGCTCGCCGTGGGCGTGCTGCCATTGGTGGTGTAGTAGATCGTCGCGCCCGTGGTTCCATCGCTCAAACTCACTGACTGCGCCGAGCTATACGTGCCGCCAGCAGGGCTGAAGGACGGCGAAGCGGCGACAGAGCCAGACACAGTAACAGTAATCGCATCGCTCGTGGATCGGCCATAGGCGTTGGTGGAGTTTAACGTATAAGTTTGAGTCGCGGTGGGATAAACCGTCACGCTTCCGCTACCGGCCGTAACCGGGCCGATCGTGTCAATAAAATCATAAGAGTCGCCACTGACGCTGTACGTAAAGGTGACAGGAGACCCGGAGGCTACGGTCGTAGCCGATGGCGTGAAGCTGTTGATTGTTGGCACGGCGCCGGTGGGCGCAGTCCCGGCATCGTAACCGGGAAATTCGGGAGTCGCTTGCACGACATCGAAGTTTGATGAGTCGACTAAGTCCAAATTGGCCAAATCGCTATCGTCCCAGCGCGGATCGGTCGCGCCCTGGACGTAGAAATAGCCTCCGTTATCGGCCAGGATCATCCCATACTGCTTCATCGCCGTCAGGATGACCTGATTGACCTTGGAGTAGCCGGAGATGTCAAAGCTGGCCTTCAAGCGTATTCGCATCCCCATCACGTTCGACACGCCCCAGTTGGTGCCAGCAGCATGAGAGGCGGGAGTTACGAAGTAACCGTTATTGGCGTCGTTCTTTGTTTGTTGCATAGTAAAGCGGATGGCGTGATTGATTGCCCCGGAAGCAACTTCGTCGTAGCGCACGAGGCCTGGGAATACGGGCAATCCGGCGGCATCGGCCGAGGTCCATCCCCAGGGCCGTGACTCATTGTTCGTCATGTCCCAGATCGTCTCGCTCGACGCATCCCACAGTCCAATGCAGCGATTGGTGTTGTATGTTTCATAGAGCCAGCATTTCGCGCGGTCCAGCACCAGCGCGTGAGCATCGGTTTGGTACGTATCCGGCCAGCCCGAGCAGTCGGCCGCATCGCCTTCGATGGGAACAGTGTCCCCCGTGGGATACGGCGCCACCACCACGTCGCTCTCGCTCGCGTAGTCGAGCACATTGATGGGCACGGAAGGAGTTACCGTGGAGTCTACAACAATGTAGGGGATGCCGCCGTCGCTAGATGCGGACCCAAAATTGGGATGCAGGTGCAACCCCGCAAACCCGGCCGCGGAGGTAATCGTCGCCGAATCCGGATCAAGAGGAGCGTTTGCAATGTTGGTATTCCAGGCATTGGCCGCGGGAAATGGAACGAATCCATTCAGAGTTCCCGTGCCGGGTCCAGAAACGCCCAGCGTCATTTGAGAGCAGCTTTGAGCGTAAACCGGAGCAGTTACGCCCAGAATCAGAAGCGCAATAGCCGCCTTGATCGGAAGTTTCATGAAATATGCCCTCGCCGCCGCGAAAACGCCGGCAAATAAAATAGTTAGTCAAGGCTCAGCACCTTGGGGTGGACGCAAAGCTTCATTGGAGCAAGCAGCAACCATGCGGTTGCCTTGCTCCTCCCCGTGATCCACAGCGTCATGCGGGCTCAAGCATTTTCATTTCACATATGGCCCTTGCGGCAGCTTGGAAGGCGGCCTTTCCCTTGAAGGAAAAGCCGCAAGCTGACCGGCCTCTGTAAAAAACAGAAATTAAAATGCTCTTGCGGCGGCAGGCGCCGGTCCGCAGTGACTGTAGCAAGCCGTTTCCCGTATCTTTTCATAAATCGCTTAAATCTTCTTTAACTATTTGGCAACCTGTAACGAAAGCCAGCAGCTTGTCGAAGCATAAATTGTATCTTCTTGATTCCACAAGAGAGCTAAGTGGGCTTCGGGTTGGAAATGCTTCCATACCACAAGCGGACGGCTTTGAAAAGCCTGGAAGCGAGGCATTTTTCGCTCTCGCGCGGCTCTTCGGCCGGCTTGAAGCAATTCTCCAGTTGAGTCTGAGAGGCCGCGGCGGGTAAGTAACTTATTCGTCAAGAACAAGCCACTCAGCCGCATGGATTCTATTCAGAACAAAAACAGAAAAACCGCTGACCGGCAATGCCCCCGCCGTTCTGCGGCAAAATCAGCAACGGCTCAATCCTCCAGCAGCTTGCCGGCGCGCTTCTTGGCGAACCACCACCAGGCGAAACCCGCTATCGCCAGGCCGCCGACGATGGCCAGCAGGGCCAGTCTGTGATGCGCCACCACCGCGACCGCTCCCGGTCCCAGTTTGAGCACCAGCATGGAGAGCGCCAGCCAGCGCAGCATACGGCCGCAGAAGACGGCCAGCATAAAGGAGGTTACTCGCATTTCAAAAACGCCGGCGGCGAAGACAAAGGCCTTCCAGGGTGTGGGCGGAGGCAGCATGGAGGGAATCATCATGGCCAGGAACTCTTGATTCTCGAAGCGGTTGCGCATCCGTTCAAAGCGCTCGCGGTTGACGCGCTTTAGCAGGAAAAGTTCGCCGCCCGCGCGGCCTAGCCCATAAGGCAGGAGGCCGCCGATGGCCGAACCCGCGGCGGCCAGCAGGCAATAGAGCCAGAAATGCTGTTTATCGTTCCACACATAAACGGCCAGCAGCGCGTCCATGGGAATGGGAATGGTGGATGAGTCCAGCATGGCGGCCGCGCCCACGCCCCAAATGCCAAACTTGGCCAGAAACAGGGCGATGAGTTTCCACTCGGCCATCAAATGAGCAAAAAACCGCTTCAAACAATCTCCTTTTCGCCGGTCACTGCGTCTTAACCGTCAGCAACCATTGTACGGGTCGGGCGTGGGGCCGGGAATTCAGGCAGCCTTGCTGATAGCGCGCCATTTTGCCCCGCAGCCATTTCGTTTCTGAGGATAGCCGCCGATCTCTTTCCCCGCGGGCGGAGCCCAGGCAGCGGCCAGAGCGGTTTGGCCGGCCGCTTCTGATGGGCATTCCTGGCTTTCCCGCGGCCACTGCGAAAGGTCTTCCGGCGGGATGAGAGAATAGAGAGAAAGGACTCGAACCGGAGCAGTGGGCTACGCAAGCGCCCAGGCAGGCTCCCGCGCAACGAATGCCCACCGACGAAGCGCCAAATGACGTGAACGAGCCCAACCGGCCAGCGGTAGCCACTCGCGCGCCGGCCGCTTCCGGTTTGCTTGCTTTGGGTTTGACAGCTTCGGGGCCAGCTGCGTCCGATTCGGCCGCTCCAGATTTGACCGCTCCAGATTCGACCGCACCCGATCCGAACGCTCCGGCCGCGGGCGAGCAGGTGGGTGAGGCCGAGGCCGCGCCGCTGGTAACGCGCAGCTCGCGCTGGGTGGACTACGACACCCACGAGTTGCTGGAGATGATCAGCGAGCTCGAGGACGAACGGCGCTGGGCGCGGCTGCGCGAAGGCGTCTGGCTGGCCCTCCTCGTCCACATCCTGCTGATCTCGGCCGTCACCTGGATTCCCCGATACGTCTTCCAGGTGCCGCCGGTGGTGGACCCCTTCGACGCCATCAAGCAGCGCAAGGACTTGACCTACCTGGATTTGCCGCCTGACGCGCTGCGCCCGGCGCACCCCAAGGCAGAGGTCAAGCCGGTTCCCAAAAAGCCGGTGGTGGTGGACAAGCAAACCATGGAGGCGATGAAGCGGATGACGCCGCCCGCGCCGGAGCCCGCGCCACAATCCGCCTCGCCGGCCACGCCGGAGCCCGCGCGCCCGCCCATTCCTTCCAGCCAGCAGTCGCAGATTGAGGCGCCCCGGCCGGCGGCGGTTCCGGCCCGGCCCAACTTCGCCATGAACACGCCGAATCCCGGCGAGCAGTTGCGCGAGGCCCTGCGTGGCGCCTCGCGCTATCCCGGCATGGGCGGAGGCCGCCCGTCGGGCGGGGGCGGCGGTCTGGCCATGCATCCAGGGGCCGGATCGGGCGGATTGCAGATTCTCTCCGACACGCAGGGCGTGGACTTCAACAGTTGGATTCAGCATTGGCACCGCGAGACGCTGCACACCTGGGATCCGCTGATTCCCGATGAGGTGAACCCGCCGATTCTGAAGTCGGGGCAGCTGATGATCCGCTTCAAGGTTCTGCCCAGCGGCCGGCTGATGGACGGCAGCCTGATTTTGGAGACTCGCTCGGGCGACGTGGCCCTGGACCGCGCGGCCTGGGGCGCTCTGACCGGCTCGAACTACCCATCGCTGCCCAGGGACTTCCACGGGCCGTACCTGGAGCTGCGCGCCCTCTTCATGTACAACATGGAGCCGCCGCGGTAGGCGGAGGAACGGGAAGCGACGATCCGCAGGACATTGTCAAGGCGCTGGGGGCCGTGGCGCGGACGTGGGGCGAGATGGCGGCCGCCTTCCGCAAACTGGTCAGGCTCTTCGGCTGCAGCTCTTCGCCGCCTGAGCAACGTGCGCAAATGCTACTCTGGCGAATATGGACTTGGGAGAGCGAAACGAGACGGCGCTCGCGCCTTGTGCCGCGCCGAGGGAGCGGCCCTGGGTCTTCGGGCTGCTGATTGCACCAGTCGCGGTGCTCTCGAATGGGCTCATCGGCGGCGCGCTCTTTTATTTGCTGCTCCGGCAGGGCGTGGGAGCGGCGCGGGCGGCCGGGATTGTGGCGCTGCTGAACCTGCCGCAGACGATCTATTTTCTCTGGAGCCCGATCACCGACTTTTGGATGCGCCGCCGCACTTGGCTGATGGTGGCTGCCACCGCGGCGGCGGCCTTCATGCTGGCCGCCTTCCACCAGTCCAGCCTGGCAAGCCCCTGGGCGGTGGGGCTGATGTTCCTGAGCGCCTGTATGGGCCAGCTGATTGTGGCCGGCAGCGGCGGCATGATGGGCACGCTAGCCACCGAGGCCCATCGCCGCCGGGCAAGCAGTTTCTACCAGTGCGGCTCGCTGGCCTTCGGCGCGCTGGCTCTCAGCGTGCTGGTTGGCCTCGCGGCGCGGCTTCGGTTGGGGGCGCTGGGCTGGATCATGGCCGCGATGATCGCGCTGCCCTCGCTGTCGGCCCTGGCCGCGCCCGAGCAGCGCACCATCGGCGGGCACAGCCTGGCCGCCACCTTCGCGCAGATCTGGCGCGAGTTCAAGGGCACTTTCTTGCGCTGGCAGGCCGTTCCCTACACGCTGGTAATGCTCTTTCCCATGTGTAGCGGCTCGATGATCCAGATTCTGCCCGGCCTGGCGCGCGATTACGGAATCAGCGGCCAGCAGGTGGCCTGGATCAACGGCCTGGGCGGCGCGCTGCTGACGGCCGCCGGAGCGCTTTCAGCAACCCTGATTCCGGTGCGGGTGCGCGCCCCGGTGGTTTACCTGACGGCCGGCCTGGTGAATGCGGCCACGCTTGCCGTGCTCTGGCTGGGACCGCTGAAACCGGCGGTTTATTTGCTGGGAACGGTGCTGTTCCTGTTTACCATCGGAGCCTGTTACGCGCTGTTTACCGCCGTGGTGCTGGAGTTTCTCGGCGGCTCGGGAAAAAGCGGCAGTACGCGCTACTCGATCATCAACTCGCTGGGCAATGTTCCTGTCGCCTACATGGCCTTGATCGACGGAGTCAGCTCCGAGCGCTGGGGGGCGCGCGCCGCCTCCGGCGCCGATGTTCTGCTCAGCACCATCGGCGCCTCGATCCTGCTGGCCTACTTCCTCAACCGTCGCAACGGCAAGGCCGCGGCGTAGAAATGCGCGGAAACCGCCGTCGCGGTATTCTGGAAAGTGGCTATTCTCTTGGCGGAATCACCGTTTAAAAAGGGCGCTTTCAGCCAACGCACTTTGGGCGCATGAACTTTGGGCTAACTCGCTCCGGGCTCATGAACTTTCAGCAAACGTACTTTCACCCCCAGGAATGTGGACAAATGAAGGAAACCGGAAGCAGAAAAGTCGAGATCTTTGAAACCAGCCTGCGCGATGGATTGCAGCAGCCCAACCTCGACATTTCCGTGCCCAGCGCCGTCAGCCTCTTCGAGCGCATGGCGGCCTTTGGCGTGCAGTACGCGGAGATCGGCTTTGCCGGCGCCAACCAGTTTGTGGGAGATTTGACTGTCGCCCTGGCTTCGGTCAATACCGGAGCCATGAAGCTGGCCTTGTTCGGCAGAACGCGCGGCCGCGGCGCCAAGGTTCAGCAGTGGCCCGACGTGCAGTTCATGGTCAGCCACAAAAAGCGCATTCCCGTGGCGGTTGTGGTCGTAAAATCCCGGCTGCTCGATGTGATGAAGTCGCTGGAGACCACGCCGGAGGAAAACCTGCTGATGGCCTTGGAAACCATCGGCTGCCTTCAGGACCACGGCCTGGAAGTGATCGTGGACCTGGAGCACGCCATGGATGCCGCTTGCGGCCGCCGTGAAAACGGCCATCATTGCGACCCCGACTTCAACCAGCGCAGCGTGGACTACCTCCACCAGATGACCGCGCAATGCGCCAGCCAGAAGGTGAGCCGGGTCGTCATCTGCGACACCACCGGAGGAGCCAGCCCCGAAGAGGTCGCCCGGCTTGTCGGCGGCCTCGTGCGGGATTATCCTGGCGTCAAATTCGGATTTCACGGCCACACCGACCGCGGCCTGGGCGTGGCCAACACGCGGGCCGCCATTCTGGCCGGCGCGGCGCAGGTTCAAGGCACGCTGCTGGGCACGGGCGAACGCTGCGGCAATGTGAACCTGACTACCGTCATCGGCAGTATGCAACTGCGGGGCGAGGCCGAGTTTGTCCCTCCCGAATCGCTCGCCGGACTGACCAGCCTCGCGCATTCGGCCTACGCGGCCTTTGGGCTTGATGTGCCGCACGGCGTTCCCATCGTCGGCCCCGGCGCTTTCGGCACCTGGGCCGGAATGCACGGCAGCAGCGAACACAAAAACCCGGGGGCTTACCTCTGGTGCGATCCCTCCAAGGTCGGCGCCACCCCGGTCATCGGGGTCAACAGCCAATCGGGAAGGGCGAACGTCGTTCTGCTGTCGAAGGCGCTGGGGGTTACTCTCGATCCCAAACAAGCGCAGGCTCTGATGGACTCGAACCAGGCGATGATCGAGGGCGGCGGCTTCACGGCCAGCGAGGTCTCCTTCCGTCTGGCCTGCATGAGAGAGCTGAAGACTCTGAAAAATCGTTTCAGCGTCAAGAGCTGGAGGGTGATCGATGAGTCGGACGAGACCGGCAACAAGTACGTTCAGGCCGCGATGTCGTTGTACGTGGGCGATTCCACGGTGGTGGTAACCCGCGCCGAGGGCGCCGGCCCGGTCGATGCGCTGACCAAGGCGATGCGGGTTGAATTGGAGAACTGGTACCCGGCCATCGCCGAGGTGCACCTGGGCCGGTTCAGCGTCACCGCCATCGACGTCTCCGCCCACGACACCGCGGCCCACGTTCGCGTCACGGTCAGCTTCCACGCCGACGGCCACGAACCCTGGACCACGGCCGGCGTGAACAGCGATTTGAACCAGGCGGCGCTGATGGCCATCGTGGACGGCTTCCACTACTGGCTGGCGAAAAACCCCGAGTAATTCGGTTTTTCCCCGAACAAACAGGCTCCCAGAGCATTTCCAGAGCGCATCCGCCTGTGCGCGGACCAGAAAGGCTTCCCCAAGATGAACAGCTTTGCCAGCCGCGCCACACTGACCTCCGGCAACCAGACCTATTTGATTTACCGGCTTCAGGCGCTCGCCGAGCGCGGCTTCAACCTGAGCCGCCTGCCCTTCAGCCTGAAGATTCTGCTCGAAAACCTGCTGCGCCGCGAGGATGGCGAGAGCGTGACGGCCGCTGAGATCGAGTTCCTGGCCAACTGGGAGGCCAAGGCCGAGCCCAGCCGGGAGATCGCCTACATGCCGGCGCGGGTGCTGATGCAGGACTTCACCGGCGTGCCGGCGGTGGTAGATCTGGCCGCCATGCGCGATGCGATCCGGGACTTGGGCGGCGACCCGAGGCGTGTGAATCCGCTGGTTCCGGCCGAGCTGGTAATCGACCACTCGGTGCAGGTGGACGAGTACGGCGCCGCGGGCGCTCTTGATGCCAATACCTTTTTGGAATTTCATAGAAACCGCGAGCGCTACGCTTTTTTAAAGTGGGGGCAGACGGCCTTCAGGAACTTCTCGGCCGTTCCGCCGGGGATGGGAATCTGCCACCAGGTGAATCTGGAGCACCTGGCCCGCGTAGTTTTTACTACAGAGGTTGACGGGGCGCTAGTGGCTTATCCGGACACGCTGGTGGGCACCGATTCGCACACCACGATGATCAACGGCCTGGGCGTGCTGGGCTGGGGCGTGGGCGGCATCGAGGCCGAGGCGGCGATGCTCGGCCAGGCTATTTCGATGCTGGTGCCGCAGGTGGTGGGATTCAAGCTGACCGGCAAGCTGCGCGAGGGCGCGACGGCGACCGATCTGGTGCTGACCGTGACCCAGATGCTGCGCAAGCTGGGCGTCGTCGGCAAATTTGTTGAATTCTACGGGCCCGGAATAGCGGAGCTGCCGCTGGCCGACCGGGCGACGATCAGCAACATGGCCCCCGAGTACGGCGCCACCTGCGGCATCTTCCCGGTTGACGCCGAGACCTTGCGCTACCTGAGATTGACGGGCCGCGGCGAGGAGCAGATTGCGCTGGTCGAGGCCTACTACAAGGAGCAGGGCCTCTTCCACACGGCCAGCTCGCCCGAGGCCGAGTACACGCAGACGCTGGCGCTGGATCTGGCCACGGTCGAGCCCAGCGTGGCCGGACCCAAGCGGCCCCAGGACCGGGTGCTGTTGCGCGATGCGGCGGCCAACTTCCAGCAGCAGTTGCCCAGCCTGCTGGCCCCCACGGCCAAGCCGCTGGGGACGCGCGCCGTGGCCAGGTGGGAGCGGGGAACGGTGACGGACGCCGCAATTGAAAGAACAACCGCAGATCCTTCGACTCATCACCCCAGCGACGAAGACCTGTCGCTGGGGACCCCGACTCCGCTGCGCTCCGCTCAGGATGACAGTGCTTTGAAGGGGCCCACGACCGTCAAAGCCCGTTTTGGCGTCGATCCGGACTTGTATCTCGACCACGGCTCGGTGGTGATCGCCTCCATCACCAGTTGCACCAATACCTCGAACCCCTCGGTGATGATGGCGGCCGGAATTCTGGCCAAAAAGGCCGTCGAAAAGGGCCTGACCGTGCCGCCGTGGGTGAAGACCTCGCTGGCGCCCGGTTCGCGCGTGGTCACCGACTACTACGCCAAGGCGGGTCTACTGCCTTACCTGGAAAAATTGCGCTTCAATGTGGTGGGTTACGGCTGCGCTACCTGCATCGGCAACTCCGGCCCCTTGCCGGCCGACGTTTCCAAGAGCATCGAGGAACACGGGCTGGTTGCCGTCAGCGTGCTGAGTGGCAACCGCAACTTCGAGGGCAGAGTGAACGTGGACGTGCGGGCAAATTATTTGATGAGCCCGCCGCTGGTGGTGGCCTACGCCCTGGCCGGCACCATCAACCACAACTTCGAGACCGACCCGCTGGGCGTGGACCAGGCCGGGAAGCCGGTTTACCTCAGGGAGATCTGGCCCACGCAGGCCGAGGTGGAAGAGGCCATCGAAGCGGGATTGTCCAGCGAGAGCTTCCGCCGCGAGTATGCGGCCATTTCGAAGGGCGACGCCAACTGGCAGGGGCTGAAGTTCCCCACAGGCGAGGTCTACCAGTGGGAGCCGGCTTCGACTTACATTCGCAGAGCGCCCTACTTCGACGGCATTACACTGACTCCCGCGCCGGTTACAGAGATTCTGGGCGCGCGCGTACTGGCCGTGCTGGGCGACTCGGTGACCACCGATCACATCTCGCCGGCCGGCGCGATCAAGGCCAATGGTCCGGCGGGAGAGTACCTTGCCGCCCACGGCGTCAAGCCCGCTGATTTCAACTCCTACGGCTCGCGGCGCGGCAACCACGAGGTAATGGCGCGCGGCACCTTCGCCAATGTACGGCTCCGGAACCGGCTCGCTCCGGGCACAGAGGGCGGCCTGACGCGCCTTTTGCCCGAGGGCGAGCAAATGACGATCTTCGCGGCCAGCCAGCGGTACGCCGAGCGGGGCGTGCCGCTGATGATTCTGGCAGGCAAGGAGTACGGCTCAGGCAGCTCGCGCGACTGGGCGGCCAAAGGGCCGAAGCTGCTGGGGGTGCGCGCCGTCGTCGCCGAGAGCTTCGAGCGCATTCACCGCTCGAATCTGGTGGGGATGGGGATTCTGCCCTTGCAGTTCGAGGCCGGCCAGACTGCGGAATCGCTGGGACTGACCGGCGAGGAGGTTTACGACTTCCCGAATACCGGCGTTAGACTATTTGCAATTCGCACCGGCCAAATAATCCAGACTACAGTTCCATTGGAGAGGTACGCCGCACAAGTCAGCACATCTGACCCGCGTGACTTAGCTGTGAGAGCAACCTCAACTAATGGCAGCACAAAGTTGTTCATTGTTCGCATTCGCATCGACACGCCGCGGGAGGTCGAGTACTTTCTGCACGGCGGGATTCTTCCGTACGTTCTGCGGCAGTTGGCGGGGAAGTAGTCCTACTTCACCAGCCGGAAGTAGCGCTTCGCCTTGGCCACATCGCGGAAGATCTGCTCCTTCAGCGCCTCCGGCGAAGGCCACTGGATTTCGCCACGCAGCCGCAGCAGAAATTCCAGCTCGATCGGCGTCTGCTCGTCGAGCGCCACTGGCTCGAAGTCCAGAATGTGCGACTCAACGGCAAAGGAGGCCCCGCTAAAGGTGGGCCGGTTGCCCACGTTGGTGACCGCCTGAAAGCTGCGCCCGTTCACCGTGAGCCGCGTGACGTAGACCCCGAAGGCGGGCAGTTGCCCGTCATAAGCCGACAGATTCACCGTGGGCACCAGCAGCCGCGTCCCGATGCCGCGCCCCCTGGTCTGGGTGGAGCGCACCTCGAAGGGCCGGCCCAGCAGCCAGCGGGCGCGGGTCATGTCGCCCGCCGCCACGCGCTCCCGGACGGCCGAGCTGGAAACCTCTATTCCGCGCACGTGCACCGCGGAATGAAGGTGGACGGCGAAGCCGAACTCCGCGCCAAACTCCTTCAGCTCGTTCAAGCCAGCCTCGGCGCGATGGCCAAAACGGAAGTTGCCGCCCTCGTGCAGGCCGCGAACACCCAGGGCGTCCACCAGAATGCTGCGCACAAACTCCCGCGCCGGCAGCAAGGCCATTGCCTGATCGAAGGGCAGCACCAGCACCGCATCAACGCCGGTAAAGGCCAGCAGCCGCAGGCGTTCGTCGAGGGGCGTCAGCAGCCGCGGCGCCTGGTCGGGGTGCAAAAACTGCTCCGGGTGGGGGTCGAAGGTGATGGCCACGGCTTGCGCACCCAGCTTCCGCGCCTCGGCCACTACCCCCGAGAGAATCTCCTGGTGGCCCAGATGTACGCCGTCGAAGTTGCCGATGGAGGCCACGCTGGGGCCAAACCCGGCCGGAACCTCCGCCACCGAGCGGAAGAGGAGAGGGTTACGTTGAATGGGAATCGTGCCGCAGTTGCTCATCGATGCGCGGTCCCCTGGTTTACAGCGGCCTGATTTGTGGCTTCCGGATTCACGGAATTCAGTTTGACCCGAATGCCGAGGCCGTCATAGGCCAACCGAATGTTCTCGGGCAGTATGCGGTTGGTCTCCTCATGCCCCAGGTCGTGGGAGATGTGCGTGAGCCAGGTCTGGCGCGCGCCGATGCGCCTGGCCCAGGCCACGGCCTGCGTCAGGGTGGCGTGGCTGGGGTGCGGCTTGTGGCGCAGCGCTGAGAGAACCAGGTGGTCCAGCCCTTCGAGCAGCGCAAAGCTGGACTCGGGAATGGCGCTCACATCGGTCAGATAAGCGGTGCGGCCAAAGCGCAGGCCGGCAATCTCCATCCCCCCATGCAGCACGGGCACGCGCAGGAACTCGACTTCGTGAACAACGGCGCGCTCAGCCAGTGGCTCCAGACGGACACGGGCGCGGGTGGGGTACGTGGAGTCAGGAGAAAAGGTGTATTCGTAAATGCGCTCAAGAACCGCCGTGGTCTCCGGCGTGGCATAGAGTGGAATGGGGCTGCCCTCGCGGAAGACCGTGAAGCTGAGCGGGCGCAGATCGTCCAAACCCAGAATGTGGTCGGCGTGGGAGTGGGTGTAAAAAACCGCGTCCACGCGGGTCAGGCCATTGCGCAGTGCCTGTTCGCGGAAGTCGGGGCCGGTGTCGATCACCACCACGCGCTCACGGCCCTCGGCCTGGCCCGGCTCACGCCAGCGCAAGAGCGCCGAGGGCCTGAGCCGCCGGTCGCGCGGGTCCGCCGAGGCGCAGACCGGGCAGCCGCAGCCCAGCGTCGGAACCCCCATCGAGGTCCCCGTGCCAAGAAATGTGAGCAAACCCTCCATAATCGGAACTGACCCCTGCCCCCTGTTTTACCGACTGCCCTGCGGCGGTGGCGGTGGCGGCGACTGTACACCTTGCAACGTGATCATGCGGGTCAGTTCCAGGAAGGCCATCCGCACCTCGAAGAGCACCGTCTGCAGGGTACGGTCCTCGGTCTCGGTCAGGTTGCCCTTGGTCTTTTCGGCCAGCACGGCCAGCAGGTCGATGGTAGTGCGCGCGCCCAGAATGTCTACTCGCGGACGCTGGCCCTCCTGCGCCCCCGCGCCCATCTGGATCATGGCGGAGACGTAAAACTGCTGCACCAGGTGTTCGAAGCCGACCGGCGGCGGCGCGCCCGCAGCGGGATTCTGCGCCCGCACCAGGTCTTCAAGCCGCTGCGCCGAGGCGTCGTAGGCCTCTTTCTGTTCGCGGCTCTCCTCGGCCGTGGGTGCGGGAGGCAGATCAAACGCGGATTCCGCTTCAGCTCCGGGAATGGCCGTGGACGCAGCCCCCTGCGCGGCCTCGGGCCTGGATTCAAGCCCAGCCTCGGGCTTTGGCTCGTTGACCACCAGCCTCGGACCTGCTCCTGGCTCTGGGGGAGCCGGGGCAGCCTCAGCCGGAGCAGCTGGCTGCTGCTGGTTCCTTTGTTCTTCTTCCGCTTTGATCTTGCGGCGGTCAATCACAGTAAATTTCGGGGTTTCGCTCATGTTTTTTCAATCTTCCAATCCGTCTAGCCGACGTGTTGACTCGTCCATTCTGCTAATTTTGCTTGCCCGGTTCCAGAACAGGCGGCGCGGTCAGAATACGGGCGCTGCCTGTAGCCGTTCCGGCGGTGTAGGTAAAGGGCTGGTTGCGAAGTCCCGGGTTCCCGGCGGCTGGTCCTGGCTGCTGAGGTAAAAATTCGGCCTCGCGAGGAATCATACCCAGGGCAAAGATCCGGGCTCCCGTCGCCAGCGGCAACTCCACCGCGCTGGTGATCTTCCCGGCAGGCGTTCCGTTCTCCAGCATGAGTTCGGTTCCAGCGGCCGGAAGAGGCCCAGAAAGCTCCAGCGGCCGCAGGTGCCGGTGAACGCTGCCACGGGAGCGGATGCGTTCGACGATCTCATGGCCCAGGTAGCAGCCCTTGTCAAAGCTGAGCGCCCGCATCTGCGAGGTCTCCTGCGCCAGATCGCGCTCGGCAATGTCGATGCCGTAGGCGGGAATCCCCTCGGCGATGCGAAAAGCTTCCAGAGAGGCCGCTCCCACTGCGATTGCGCCAGCCCCGCCAGTTTCACCGGGTTCAACCAGCGCCTTCCACAGCGTGGGAATCTCCGCCGCCCGCACCCAAAGCTCGTAATGCGGCGCGAGCACGCCGTAGCCGCGAGCCACTCTGACCTTCAGGCCATTCCAGAGGGCGCAGGCGCTGGTCAGCGACTTCGCCGGCGCGGGCAAAACCAGCCGCGCCAATAGATCGGCGGCCAGCGGACCGGAGAGCCCCAGCGCCGTCTCGCCAGTCAGTTTGCCCTCCGCGTCCAAGCTCCGGGGCACCAGTTCCACGTCGTCCATGATGATGAAGTGGTCCAAGTGAGCCAGCAGCTTTTCGTACTGATCGGCGGCAATCACCAGTTCGAGATCGGCCTCTCCGGCGCCGGATTCTTCCTGCCCGGATAAAGGCGCGTCCACCCCGTGCCACACGTGGAGGTCGCCCTGAATCCGTCCCTGCGCGTTGAGAACAAAGTTCCAGGAGCCGGCGTTCTCTCCCAGGCCGCTCACCGTGTTGGTGACCATGCCATTGAGCCAGCGGAGGCGGTCTTCGCCGCGCACCGCCACCCTCCGCAGCCAGCCCAGATCGTGGACCGCGACTCCGGTAAGAAGCGCAGCGGTTTCCTTCTCCCGTGCGTTCAACTCCCGAGGCGTTAGCACACCGCAATAGACTTGAAGCTGGGGCGGCGCGACGGCTTGAGCCAGCAGCGTGGCCAGCGGAGTCTCCGGGGGGTGGATCACCGGGGTCCCCGCAGACTGGTTCTGGTCCGGGGGTTGAATTGCCGGGGAGAGGTCCGTTTCCATCATAGGAAATCCCTTTCGCGGCTTCGAGCGCAGTTTTTTCAGGGGAAAGCCGAGCTCTGGACCGCATCTTGATTATAGCCTTGGAAGAAGATGTAGCCGTAGCCGCCGAGGCGCCGGACAGAAGCGAACGGGCTCCAGCAACAACTCCTGGCCGCTGGAGTAGAGCAGGCAGGAGTGGAGCAGCGGGGCTCCTGACAACAGGTCTTGATTGCAGTGGCAGAGCAACCAGGATCCCCGGCGAGAGCGGCTTTGCCGCTGGAGTGGAGAAAAGCGATGGACAAGCAGAGTAACAAAGAGAAAAGTGGTTGGCGCGGATGGATTCTGGCGGCAGCGTTGTCGCTGGCCGCAATCGGGTCCGCAGCAGCCCTTCTGCAGCCCACGGCGCTGGCCCAAGAGCCAGCCTCCGCCACTCAGAAGACCAACGCTCAAACCAGCGCTCAGGGCAAGACTCAGAGTAGCGCGGAGAGCAGCGCGCTGCAGACTCAGGCCCAGAAAAGCGATCAGCCCAAGGCCGCGAACCACATTAGCCCGGAGCAGGCCCGCCAACTCTTCTCTCTTGTCGACCAGTTGATCAAGTTCTCCTCCGAGGAGACCGGCCTACCGATCAAGAGTTCGGTGAAGCGCCAGATCACCTCCCGCGCTGCGGTCGAAAGCTACATCGAGAAGAAGTTCGATGAGGACCAGAGCGCCAAGCGCCTCCAACGCGACGAAATTGTGCTCAAGAAGTTCGGCCTGCTGGACCGCGACTTCGCTTTGAAGCCCTTCCTGCTGGCGCTGCTCAAGGAGCAGATTGCGGCCTACTACGACTTCAAAAGCAAGACCGTCTATATGCTGGACTGGGTGGACATCGAGGAGCAGAAGCCGGTGCTGGCCCACGAGTTGACCCACGCGCTGCAGGACCAGCACACCAGCCTCGAAAAATGGAGCGATCAGGCCCCCGACAACCTCTCGCTCGACTCCTCTGACGACACCAGCCACCTGGTCCGGGACGAAATGGACACGGCGCGCCAGGCCGTCGTCGAAGGCCAGGCCACGGCCGTGATGATGGACTACATTCTCAAGCCGATGGGCAAAAGCCTGGTGAAAAACCCGGAGATTATGGACTTCGTCAGGCAGCGGATGGCCGAATCCCAGGATTCCCCTGTCCTGGCCCGCGCGCCGCTGCTGCTCTCCGAGTCGCTGCTCTTCCCCTACCGCGAGGGACTCAGCTTTGAGCAGGAGGTATGGATGGACCAGGGCCAGGCAGCAGCCTTTACCGGAACCCTGGACCAGCCGCCCACCTCAAGCTGGGAGATTATCAACCCGCGCGAGTACGAGCAGAGGCACACGCCCGCCGTGCCTCTGCTGCCCAACATTCACCCCCTGGTCGACAAGCTCTACAAGCCTTATGACATCGGCCAGATCGGCCAGCTCGACCTGCACATTCTCACTGAACTCTTCGGCGGTGACCAGGCCGCCCGCGAACTGACTCCAGCCTGGGACGGCGGCCTTTACTGGGCCGGCGAACGCCGCGACGCCAAAACTTCGGAAAGCCGTTCGACGGACAAGGCCCCGTCGGCGGATTCCAGCGAGCCAGGCCCGTTCGCCGGAGAGGCCGGGGCCAGGGGAAGCTCCACCGGGCAGTCGGGCACAAGCTCCATCGCCTTTTTTTACCTGTCGGCCTGGAAGAACACCGCCTCTGCCCAGGCCTTCACCCGCCTCTACGAGGAAGAGTTGGGCCGCAAGTACTCCGGCGTCCAACTGCTCGACCAGACCACCGATGGTGCCGCCTCCTCCGGCCGTCCCAACGAATTGGGAGGCCCCGCCTCCCAGGAGCAGGTCTACTCCACCAGCGAAGGCCCGGTGGTCATCACCATCCGCGGCAAGCTGGTTTTCGTTGCCGAGAGTTTTCCGCTTGAGCTGGCCCGCAAGCTCACCGCCCTGATCTTCGACGCCCAGGGCACTGGCGCAATGCGCCTGGCCCAGGCCGCGCCTTCGGCCAGCTTGACCGGTCAGACGGCTGCCCGAAGTCTCGATTCTGCACTGGGTGAGGGCGCGCCGGGCGTGGGTGCCCCAGGTCCGGGGTCCCCACGGACAGGTCTTCGTCCGTGGGGTGGAGATCCCGATTCTGGGACCTGGGAAAGCAAGAATCCCAATCGTTTCGGAACCCCGGAGCCTGCCTCGCGACTGCCGGAGGGCTTCGACTCTGAAGACAGGGAGTCGCTTACCGCCAACCTGATCCGCTTTCTTTCCGACTGCGGCGTGATGAAAACCGCGGTCGAGGCCGCCGTCGAGGCAGGAAAGTAGGCCGGAAGACCAAATTTCAGACCAATTCGATTCCGGCGATCTCGGCTTCCAGGCCGCCGTACTCGGGGTGAGTGTTTTCACGGATGCGGTAGGCCAGATCAATCAGCGTTCCCTGCGCGAGGCCGAGCGAGGCCGAACGGGCGGCCAGATCCCAGCCGACAGCGCGCAGGGCGCCGCTGGTGCCGGGCAAGGGCGGCGGCTGAACGGATTCCTGCGCCAGTTCCAGCCTCAGGTGGCGCTCTTTGAGGATGCGCGGCGGGCTGAGCAGGCGCGCCCGGCGCGCGACGAAGACCGGCTCGGGATTGCCGTGGCCGAAGGGCTCCAGCTTGCGCAGCCAGCCGGCCAGCACCGGGGTGATGCGGTTGAGAGGCAGCTCGGCGTGGATGCGGAGCAGGCGTTCGGGCTCGCGGGCGGCCAGGTGCTCCTCGGCGTAGAGGCGGAGGCGGCGTTTCAGCTCTGGCAGCGCGGCGGCGGGCAAGGCAAACCCTACGGCGAAGGCGTGGCCGCCGAAGCGGGTGAACAGATCGGCGCAACTCTCCATGGCGTTGAGCAGATGAAAGCCGTCCACGGAGCGGCCGGAGCCGTAGGCCACACCCTCTTCGACGCTGATGACGATGGCGGGTTTGGCGGTGCGCTCGACGACGCGCGAGGCCAGAATGCCGATCACGCCGCGGTGCCAACCGAGGCCGTCGACCACCAGCAGGCGGTCGGATGCCAGTTCGGCGGCCAGTTCGGAGCCGGGGGCCAAGCGAGCCTCGATGACGGCCAGGGCGACTGCTTCGGTCTCACGGCGCTCGTGGTTGAGCCGTTCCAGCTTGGCAGCCAACTCGGCGGCGCGCGCCCGGTCGCGGGTGGTGAACAGCTCGACGACGTCGGAGGCCACGTCCATGCGCCCGGCGGCGTTGATGCGCGGCGCCAGTCGGAAGGCCACATCGAAGCCGGTGAGCGGCTTGGCTGTCGGATCGAGCGCCGCGGCGGCAAAAAGGGCACATAGACCGGCCCCGGCCGGATGCCGCAACTCGCGCAGGCCAATCGCGGCGACGACGCGGTTTTCGCCCTTCAGCGGCACGGCGTCAGCGATGGTGGCGAGGGCGGCCATTTTGAGAAAACTGGGCAGGGTTTTTTCGCGGGTGCGCTGCCGGTCGCGGCCTTCGAGCAGCGCCTGGGCCAATTTCATCGCGATGCCCGCGCCGCAGAGGAATTTTTCCGGGTAGCCACAGGCCGTCTGATTGGGATTGAGAATAGCGAGCGCCGGGGGCACTCTTTCGCCGGCTTCCAGCAGGTGGTGGTCGGTGATGATCAGATCCAGGCCCAGGCGGCGGGCGGTTTCGGCCTCGGCGAAGGCCCTCATGCCGGTGTCCACCGTGATGACCAGCCGGACGCCCTCGGCGCAAGCGGCTTCGAGAACGCTCGATTGCAGGCCGTAGCCCTCATGCAGCCGGTGGGGCACATGGAAGCGGACCATGCCGCCGAGCATCTCGATGGCCGTCTTGAGCAGCACCACGGCCGTGGCGCCGTCCACGTCGTAATCGCCGTAGAGCAGCACCAGCTCGCGCTGGGCAATAGCCTGCTCCAGCCGGGCGACGGCTGCGTTCATGCCCAGCATAAGCTGCGGATCGTGAAGGTGGGCCAGTTCGGGATTGAGGAAAGTGAAGGCCTCAGCGGGTTGGACGACACCGCGAGCCACCAGCAGTTCGGCCAGCACCTGTGGCAGCCGTGCGGCCTTGGACAATGCGGCGGCCTCGGCCGGATGAGGCTCGGCGAAGATCCAGCGCTGGCGGGGCAGTTGCGGCGGCGGAGCGGGCGGCGGAGCGCAAGGCGGAGCCGGCGGCTGACCTTGCAACAAATCAGCCCCGTTGCCTTTGGCGCCCGCCCCACCCACAGGGTTTACTCGTCCTCGTCGTGATCGTGGTCGTGGTCGTCGATCACGATGTCCTGGAAGCTCTCGATGTCTTCCAGAAGCGTCTGGAAGCGCTCGTACCACTCGGTAGTGGATTCGTGCAGAAAGGCCACTCCGTGGTAAACAAAGCCGAGTTGGATGTAGCCGAGATTCCCGGCGTACTTGCGCAGCCACTGCGCCTCGACCAGTTCCCCAGCCTCTTCATCGGGAAAGTTCATCTCCCCGGCTTCCTCGATCAGCGCGTCGAGTTCCTCGCGCTCCAGCGCCATTTCGCTGAAGGTTACAAAGGGAGCGCCAACGTGCTTGGCCATCTCCACAAAATCTTTCCATGCGTCGGGTTTGCCCTGATCTTCCCATACGACGGAGGGAATATCCTCGGTGACGTAACCGGGAAGGCGTTTGAGTCCGTGGCCCTCGATAAAGGCCACCATGTCGTCTTTCAGTGCGATTAGGTTGTCAGTGCTCATAGTCAAGCTCTTATTCTCGCAGATGAGGGCGGGGCGGCGCTTCCAGGCTCGACTTTTTCCCCGGGCCCGGCTGTTGCTTCTGTGCCGCTTATGTTCTGCTTCGCGCCGACGTGCCGTGTTCGCGCCGATGGGCCTTGGCCGCCCGTCAGGGCGTCCCGGCGTTTTTGCGGCGGGTGAGCACGAAGGATTTGCGGCGGTCCTTGCTGGCGTGGTCGATCCGCTTCCAGAAGCCCACAAAATAATCGATGGCCGAGATGGTCGAGACCAGCATGGTGAAGTAGATGGCGGCCACGGCGATCCACTCGACCGGCACGATCAGCCAGCCGAACTGCCACTGGTACCAGTGGTGGGCCAGGATGGCTGAGACCACGCAGACAATCTGAATGACCGTCTTCAGCTTGCCCAGGTCGCTGGCCTGGATGGTGAAGCCCTCGGAGGCAGCAATCGAGCGCAGGCCGCTGATGAGAAACTCGCGGCCGATGATGACCACCACGATCCAGACCTTGACCACCTGGGGGTTGTATGCCACCAGGGCGATCAGGGCGCCGGCCACCATGATCTTGTCGGCCAGAGGGTCCAGCAGCATTCCCATGGTGGTAATCTGCTGGCGTTTGCGGGCCAGGTAGCCGTCCAGCCCGTCGGTGATCGAGGCCAGCACGAACAGCACCGAGGCGGCAATCTCCTGCGCGCCGTGGCCGTGCCAGGGAAAGTGCGGAGTCAGGATCCACAGCAGCAGCGGGATCATGACGATCCGGCTCATCGTGATGGAGTTGGGTAGGTTCATGCGGGTCGCGTCACGCCGTCAGATTGCTACAGGCTTGGCTCCATTATTGCACCGACAAACGGGCTGGCGTCTCACCGCGCTGCCGCTCGCCGCCGGCAAACCTCAAAGCGGGGTGAGCCAGTGGCCCATCCCGCTTCGTACAGTCCAGAGGCTATTGCGAGCGAAGAGCGAGCGTCTGCCCCACCGCAGGTGGTTATGCGTAAAAGCCGCGCTGCTTGATGGTGTAGGCCACGCGGTCGATGGCCAGCATGTAGGCGGCGATGCGGTTGTTGACGTTATGGGCCTCGGCGTAGCGAACCACATCGTCGAAGCTCTCGCGCAGAATCGCCTCCATCTGCTCGTTGACGGCGGCTTCCTTCCAGAAGTAGCCCTGGCGGTCCTGCACCCACTCGAAATAGCTGGCCGTCACGCCGCCCGCGTTGGCCAGGATGTCGGGCATGACGAAGATGCGCTTCTCGGCCAGAATCTCATCGGCCACCGCGGTGGTAGGGCCGTTGGCGCCCTCGACGATGATGCGCGCCTGAATGCGATCGGCATTGCGGCTGGTGATCGTGTTCTCCGTGGCCGCGGGGATGAGGACATCGCACTCCGAGACCAGCAACTCCTCGCTGGGCGTGGCCTCGGCGTTGCGGAAGCCCAGGATGGTGTTGTTGCGGCGCTCATATTCGATCAACTGGTGAATGTCGATGCCGTTGGGATTCGACAGGCCGCCGTCCCGCTCGGCGACGCCCACGATCTTGTAGCCGCGCTCCATCATCAGGCGGGCGGCATTCGAGCCCACGTTGCCAAAGCCCTCGATGACCACCCGACAGCCGTCGATGTTCATCTTCAGGTAGCGCAGGCTCTCGTCGCAGACCACCTGAAGGCCGTGCCCGGTGGCCTCCGTCCGGCCGCGCGAGCCGCCGATATTCAACGGCTTGCCGGTCACCACGCTGGTCACCGTGTGCCCCATGTGCATCGAGTAGGTGTCCATGATCCAGGCCATGGTCTGCTCGCTGGTGCCCAGGTCGGGGGCGAGAACGTCCTTTTCCGGACCGATAAAATCGATGATCTCCGCGGTGTAGCGGCGGGTCATGCGCTCCAGCTCGCCCTGGCTCAACTTCTCCGGGTCGCAGATCACCCCTCCCTTGGCGCCGCCAAAGGGGATGTTGACCACCGCACACTTCCAGGTCATCCAACTGGCCAGGGCGCGCACCTCGTCCAGCGTCACATCCGGAGAGTAGCGAACGCCGCCCTTGCCGGGGCCGCGGGCGCTCGAGTGCTGTACCCGGAAGCCGGTGAACATCTCGATGCGGCCGTCGTCCATGGTGACGGGAAAGTGCACGATAAGCTCACGCTCCGGCAGGCGCAGCAGTTTCCATAAACCTTCTTCCAGGTTCAGTTTGCGCGCTGCAAAATCGAATCGAGCCGCCTGGGCTTCCCAGGGATTGATCTCCTGCTCAAGGGGTACCGATGCCATAGATTTCTCCACTTACGACTTGTCTTCCCGCCCGGTGACGGCTCCGGGAAAGGCTCCCATGCACAACTGACAGATGCTGCCCGTGCAGCCGGGCTTCAATTCCAATGCTGCCCGGTCTCAATCTCGTCCCGGCCGGGCAACCGCCCCTTCCGCACTCCGCCTTCCGCAATTTGCGGAAACGCCGCGATCGGGAAGCTCCGGTCCGCCGGAAGGGCTTCCCTGGCTGGAATGCTCCGCCCGCGCGGAATCAGCCGGCCATTTGCGGAAAACCCGCGCTAACGGAAAATCTGCCACTTACATTCTGGCAGAGCCAACGGCATTTTCGCGGAATCAGCTAACAGCATTACAGAACAGGCTGACAACTTGCAAAATCGGCCCAAAAAGGCAAAGCCCAATGTGAGTTTAGGCCAGCCTGGGAGCCCCATCAAGCTGGCCGCGGCCGGTTTGCAGCGCCAATTTCGTGACAGCGGCGCCTCAATCGCGCTACTCTGAAGGTTATACGCACGGCGCAAGCAAGGAGCATACCAACCACTATGCCGATCCATACCACCTCCAAAATCTGGCACAACGGAAAACTGATTCCCTGGGAGCAGGCCAACATCCATGTGATGAGCCACGTCATCCATTACGGCTCCAGTGTCTTCGAAGGAATTCGCTGCTACGGGCAGCCGCAAGGCTCGGCCATCTTCCGTCTGCCGGAACACATTCAGCGGCTGCTGGACTCGGCCAAGATCTACCGCATGGAGGTGCCGTTCAGCCTCGAAGAACTCTGCGCCGGCGTGGTGGATCTGCTCGAAGCCAATGGCGTTTCGCCCTGTTACATCCGCCCCATCATCCTGCGCGGCTACGGCGAAATCGGCGTCAGCCCCAAGGGCACACCCATCGAGGTCTACATCGCCAACTTTCCCTGGGGCAAGTACATCGCCGGCCACGGCGGCGCGGACGTCTGCATCTCCAGTTGGAATCGCCTGGCGCCCAACACCCTCCCCTCGCTGGCCAAGGCCGGCGCCAACTACATGAACTCCCAGCTCATCCACATGGAGGCCGAGGTCAACGGCTACTCCGAGGGCATCGCGCTGGATGTGAACGGCCTGGTCAGCGAGGGCTCGGGCGAGAACATCTTCCTGGTCCGCAACGGCGTGCTCTACACCCCGCCCTTGGCCAACTCGACTCTCTCCGGCATTACCCGCGACTCGGTGCTGACCATCGCCCGCCACCTGGGTTTCACCGTCACCGAGCAGGCCATCCCGCGCGAGATGCTCTACATTGCCGACGAGGTCTTCTTCTCCGGCACAGCCGCCGAGGTTGCGCCCATCCGCTCCATCGACCGCATCGTCATCGCCGATGGCAAGCCCGGCGAGATCACCAAGAAGATCGCCGATGAGTTCTTCAGTATCGTCAACGGCATCAAGCCGGACCGCTTCGGCTGGCTCACCCCGGTCAAGGTGCATGCCACGGAACCGGTCGGCGCATAATCGGTTGTGATGGTCAAAAAGGAAGATTGCCGCGCGTGAAACCTGATATGAAAGTCTCGCTGGCGGGCCTGGAGCTGACCAATCCGGTCATCGCCGCCAGCGGTACCTTTGGCTACGGCATCGAGTTCGAGGAGATCGTCTCCCTGGCGCGCATTGGCGGATTCGTCACCAAGGGCATCTCGCTGGAGCCGATGGCCGGCAACCTTGCGCCGCGCATCGTGCAAACCGCTGCGGGAATGCTTAACGCCATCGGGCTCCAGAATGTGGGCGTCGAGGAGTTCATCCGCCGCAAACTGCCGCCGCTCGGCCGCTATCCGGCCTGCCAGGTCATTGTCAACGTCTTCGGCGCGACGGTGAACGAGTACGTCGCGGTTATCGAGCGGCTCAACCAGGCCGAGGGGATCGCGGCCTACGAGCTGAACGTCTCCTGCCCCAACGTCCACGCCGGGGGCATGGCCTTCGGCTCCGATTCGGGCGAGCTCGAGTACCTCGTCCATTGCGCCAAATCCGCCGCCGCCCGGCCGCTGATCGTCAAGCTCTCGCCCAACGTGACCTCGATCGCCCAGATGGCCCAGATCGCCGCTGGCGAGGGAGCCGACGCCGTCAGCCTGACCAATACGTTTTTGGCGATGTCGATCGACGCCGAAACGCGCCGCCCGCGCCTGGCGAACCTCACCGGGGGCCTCTCCGGCCCAGCCATCAAGCCCATCGCGCTGCGCATGGTCTACGAGACCGCGAGAGCCGTCTCCATCCCCATCCTCGGCATGGGCGGCATCGTCACGCCCGAGGACGCGGTCGAGTTCCTGCTGGCCGGGGCCACCGCTATCCAGGTGGGAACGGCCAGCTTTGCCGACCCCCGCGCCACCGAGCGGCTGGCCCACGGCCTGGAGGCCTGGTGCCGCGCGCACGGCGTCGAGCGGGTCTCCAGCCTGACCGGCGCGCTGCAACCTCCCCGCGACTGAGCTGGGAAGGGTTTCTTTTGCCTTCGGAGGGAGCAGGGGCCTTCCAGGTTCAGGGCAGGCCTTCGGAGGGAGCAGGGGCCTTCAGGCCCCCTGAATAGAGCGTCTTCAATGGAGGCCTTTACAGGCTGGGGAAAAACCCCTGATTTCACCCTTGGTTTGTTTCCGTAACGAAAATTTTTGTCGTTTACCTCTGTTTTGCCCCGGTTTCCTCGCTTCGTTTTGCCCCTGAAGGCCGTTTTTTCGGCCTCCAGA
>Ga0182013_10002443_pt1 | contig 24197 bp, 21 predicted proteins | sample 612S2MmetaG_FD_120487 | JGI IMG/M metagenome (GOLD analysis project Ga0182013, IMG submission 120487) | Permafrost microbial communities from Stordalen Mire, Sweden - 612S2M metaG | ecosystem: Environmental > Terrestrial > Soil > Wetlands > Permafrost | place: Sweden: Stordalen | collected...
ATGCTGTCGGTCTACTGCTCGGGAGTCGTCATTCTTGCGTGCCTCAAGTTCCACCTTGCCGGCATATGGCGCACTGTTTTCGCTTTTCTTATACCAGTTGTTCTCTATCTGAATGTTGTATCCCTGTCGATTCAGATGTTCGAACACTTTCCTCTCCTCACAGCGCCTTCCATTGCATTCAGCCCATGCTTTGAAATCACGCAGTTGTGCCTTGCAGTCACCTTTGCCGTCTTGAGCGTTCTGGCGGTGAGAAGCTGTCATGCTGAGCGGTCCGGTTACCACGATGCTCGACAGCCAGCGGGTAGCCGATGATGAGAGTCTCTAGCCTGTTTGCAACCGTTAAGGAGGAAGAGCGTGCAATGATGGCAAATTCCTCGAAATTCAACTCCAAACACACAGCAGGATACATACATATCTGCAAAGGTCCAAGAACGAAGTCAGCATCGGCGCTAGCTCTTCTGTTTCTTGTGTTGTTTGTGAAGCTCCTGGAAGCAGCAGAGCCCAAGCAGGAGACTCTTCGAGCTTGGGATGAATACATTCGGATCGTCAACCTGAACGCAGCAAAGAGCGCGGCCGGGGACAGCCAGTTTTTATGGACCGATGAGTCGCAAGATATGGCTCGGCGCCTGCAGCAAAATGAGGTGGTAATAACAGATCACGATCCCAACGAGGTGCCTCAAGGAATAATCCATGACTGGGTTGGGGCCGTGTTCGTGCCCAACGTGACACTTGATCAGGCATTGAGCGTGATCGAGAATTACGATCGCTATAACGAGTTTTACCAGCCCTTGGTCAGGAAGTGCACGATTCTCGCGCGAGATGGGGATCGGGTGAAGCTAAACGTTGTTGCGACTCAAAAAGCCTTTTCAGTGACAGCGGCAGTGAAGACCGATGAGCAGGTCCAAATTGTGAGGTTGGGTCCTAGGAAAGCATACATCACGAGCAGTGCTATTCGGGTCCAGGAAATTGCCGATTATGGCCGGCCCACAGAGCATCCGTTTCCGGAGAGCCGGCGACCGGGTTACGTCTGGCGCGAGGTTACTGTTCAGCGACTCGAAGAGCGCGATGGTGGCGTGTACGTTGAATTGGAGACGGTCGTTTTGAGCCGTGGCATTCCTCAGGGGTTCCGCTGGCTGATCAAGCCGTTAGTTGACGAGTTGCCCCGAAAGCTCATGCTCGATACGCTCAATGACACGCGGACTGCTGTCATGCAAGGAGCCCAATTGTCCAGGCCCCAAAGGGCTGCGCTCAACACAGAGCCGGTGACTAACAGGCATTGACTTCACCGAGAGCGTGCTAGTCGGTCGCGTTTTCTCCGCAATAGATATGCGGCCCAATGCTATCTGAAATGCGTGTCACGCAACTCCGCCAACTGTCGGAGTAGGTGTCGACACTTCCGACACTCGACGGCCGTGTTGACCCAATGTCATTGCCCTATCTTATGTCTATTCAATTACTCAGCCCAAATCTAGTTGCGCAGGATTTCCTGGCATTCCAATTGCACATCTTGAGATGAATCACCAACTCACCGCTGCGGAGAGGTAAATGAATTCGACGGCCAAGTTTCCAGTGAATGACAGAGGCTCGCGCTTGTTCATTGCGATCCGGAACGCGCGAACCTGGAATCGTACGACGATTGGAAAGTCTGTGTCCAGGACCGCGCAATTTCAACCAGCACAATCGCAGCAAAATACCCCAAAGGAAACACAAGAGGCCGAACAACCTTCCGAGTCGGAGCCCTCCTCGCCCATAACTACGCAAACGCCCTTGCGCTCTGCGCTCCTGCTTGCCTCTCTCTTTGCCTCCATCACCTTCCTCATCCATTTTCTGAGCTCAATCTGGGGCAGCCATCTCGGCTATGGCTACTTCCGGGACGAATTGTATTTCCTCGTCTGCGGCCGCCATCTTGCCTGGGGCTATGTCGATCAGCCACCGCTCGTTGCCATCCAGGCCCGGCTCGCAGAAGCCCTCTTCGGCCTCTCGCCCACCGGCATTCGCACCTTTAGTTACCTGGCGGGCAGCGGCACCGTCGCTCTCACTGGTCTGCTCACATGGCAGTTCGGCGGACGCCGCAGTGCGCAGGTGCTGGCCATGTGCGGCGTCCTCGCCGCCCCTGTGTTCCTCGGCACCTCAAACTATCTCTCCATGAACTCGTTCGAGCCTTGCTTCTGGATGGGTGCTCTGTTTGTCATCCTTCGCATTGCTGATTGCACGGCCAGTCCTCGCGCATGGCTCCTCTTTGGTTTTTTGTCGGGTTTCGGAATCGAAAACAAGCACTCCACCGTCTTCTTTCTCGCCGCACTGCTTGTCGGCCTCCTGCTAAGCCCGCAGCGCCGCATCCTCTTCACCAAGGAATGCGCCGCCGGCATCGTTCTCCTCCTGCTTGTCGCCATGCCTAACCTCTTGTGGCAGGTCGCTAATCAGTTTCCCACCTACCAGTTTCTCAGCATCGTTGCCCACTCTGATAAGAACATCAAGTTCCCCCCACTGGCGTTCCTTCTGGAACAGGTCAAGGTTCTGCTTGTCTTCTCCGCTCCACTTTGGATCGGGGGGTTGGCTTGGCTCGCCTTCGCCCGCACCGCCCGTCGCTGGCGCTTCGTCGCTTTCACCTATCTATTCTTTCTCGGCACGATGATGCTCATGCACGGCAAGGATTACTACCTCGCGCCCATTTATCCCGTGCTCTTCGCCGCTGGGGCCACGGCATTCGCCCGATTCACCCGCCGCGATTGGCCGCTTGCCGCCTACTCAGTGAACCTCATCGTCGTGCTGTGTTTGGCCACCGGTCCCACCGTACTCACAATTTTGCCTCCAGCAAAGTACGTCATCTACACCGCTCCCTTCGATCCCAATTCCACCAGGTTTGAAAAGTTCACAAGCCCTTTACCGGAAATCCTCTCCGATCGTCTCGGCTGGCCGCAAATGGTGCAGGGTTTCGCAGCTCGATACAACGCCCTCCCTCCTGAGGTTCGCTCCCGCACCGCCATTTTCTGCGATAACTACGGCGAAGCGAGCGCAGTCAACATTCTCGGCCCACGGTACGGTTTGCCGCCCGCCATCAGCGGCCATCAAAACTACTTCTACTGGGGCTGGAACAACGATACCGGCGAGTCCGTCCTGACCCTGGGCACCGACCCCAAGGAGTACGCCGGCAACTACGCCGAGGTCGTCGACCTTGGCTCCTTTGACGCTCCATGGATCATGGACCACGAGCATGGTCACTACCTTTGGCTGCGCCACCGCAAGCGCACCTATGCAGAGGACTGGCCCCGGCTCAAGTACTGGAATTGACACCGTCGTTCTGACTCCTCGCTGCACCGAGAACCGCAGAATCTCCCCTTCAGTATGACCCTTCTTCCCTATCTCCTGGTTCTCCTCTCCCCCTACCAGAGAACTACGACAACCCCAATCTCTCATCTGCGGATATTCCGGGTGTCGGGGATGACATCGGCAATTTCGACAAATGTAGACAATCGGCACTTAGTCTCTTCGCATAATCAATAACTTGCGCGGCTCAGGGTCTGGCATTTCGATTGCAATTTCTCAAATCGCAAGGGTGAAACCACATGCTGACGATCCTTGACCCTGAAACTCGCACACCGCAAAGTTCCGCCAGGGGACAAGCGCCGCCTGCACCTCGCATCGGCGTCGCATTGCATTGAGCGCCGAGTCGAAAGAGGGCGCGCTCCAAGTCCGTCCAGCGAGAAGACGGCGAACAGGCCGCGTCTGCCTAGTTGACAAGCGCGAAGGAGGAGGAATGAAAAACGTGCTCCAATTCCACAGTGATCGGTTCAAGTTGATTGAAGACGAGAATTATGCGGTAAACGATGAATTCCAACAACTGTTCGCAACCGAGATGACCGACATCTTTCGTCTGTCGTTGAATCTCACTGCCGATACAGAGACGGCGGAAAGATGTCTCATCCTCGCGATGGGAGAGTGCCTTCAGAGCAACTGCGTCTTCAATTCAAGAGAATTGTCGCGCGCCTGGGCTCGCCGCGTGGTGATCCGCAACGCAGTTCATCTGGTCCGGGCGGAAGAGAGCCGGAAGCCCGGCGGTTCTCTCAGCGGAACCACATCCTATGTTCAATCGCAACCCAACCGGTATCGGGCCACCGCTGTGCCGGAATCTCTTGCAGTTCTCAACCTGCCCGATTTCGATCGCCTGGTTTATGTGATCTGCGTTCTCGAGCATTATTCCGTCGCCCATTGTGCCCTGCTTCTGAGTCGATCCGAGAAAGACGTGAACGATGCGCGGGTGCGCGCGATCATCCGAGTCATTGCAGCCGAAGAGCGGCATCTTTCCGCGAAACGCGCGACATTTCGAACCGGTACGTACGATACCTGCAGCTATGGAGAAGACGAGTTCGATGGTGCATGTGGACAACTTCTCAATTAACCGCCCTGTCGCATTGCCGGCCGCAAGTATCTTCTTGGAACAGACAGGCATCCCTATCGCCAGCACCCCCATGTCACGTCAAAATCATTTTCCGGGGGTCGATCGTGGCTAGTCCATCCTTTCCAATGAATCCCATCGACCTGAAATCGGTCCTGGTAGCAACTGACTTGACTGAGTCCGCCGATAAGGCTCTGGAGCATGGAATTGCCATCGCACGCCACTATCACGCGACTCTTTACATCGTTCACATCGTCTCATCGCTGGGATTCACAATCGCTGGCCCGGAGGCGGTCGAACTCGCCGCTGAAGTTTGCGAGCGGGATATCGAAGGCCTCGTGAACCAACTGATGGCCTCTGGAAAACTTCATGGGGTCGAGGCTCAGGCTATTGTTCTCAAAGGAAACATCGATGAGCAGATGGAGTCCTTCGCATGCGCTCGTCACGTGGCCCTGATTGTCGTGGGCACTCACGGCAGACAGGGCATGGCCAGATTATTTTTCGGATCGTTCGCACAACTTATCTCAAAGTGCTGCTGCTGCCCGGTGCTGACGGTAGGTCCGCATACCTCCGGTCCCTGGCTCGGCAATCCAGCCGATTCTGAAAGACCCCTGCTCTTTGCCACTGCATTCGACAAGGCTTCGGCCAAAGCCATGCCTTATGCGATCTCGATGGCAAACGATTTCGAGCGCCAGTTGTTTGTACTGCATGTCATGCCTCCTCATCATTCGTATCTCCTTTACAAAGACCGATTGACCCACGAGAATATCGAAGTAGCGGCACGCGAGCATCTGAGCGCACTCATCCGTCCAGCCGCCGCCCTCAAGCGCACAGCTAACTTTCTTGTCGAGTTCGGCGATCCCGCCGAAGGCATCCTCCGTACGGCATCGCGCATCCGTGCCGCCGCCATCATCATGGGAGCGCATCGAGATTCGCTTTCTGACCTGACCATTCGGCTTCCCTGGTTGATCGCCAACCGTGTGAATCGTGAGGCGAAGTGCCCGGTCCTCACGGTAAGGGAGTAGTTTCATGTTTCCGCGCGGCCCCGCTTTCGAACCACTCTGGCCCGCTGGGCCGGTTCTTGTTAGAGCGCACAGGCTCTGAAGTTTCGCGGAGCCTTCTGATCGATTTTGCGGGTCAGCGGGCTTTGTTCAGGCGATTCCATCCGTCAACAATCCGAACTTGGCGTACACTAACAGCGGCATCATCCAATTTGCGGCCACCGTTTCTTAAGTGTTTGATTGCAAAGATACGAAGATGACTTCCCGCCGACCGCTTATGTTTCGCTTTCACTGGCCCCGGACCGCGATTGCGGCGCTCTGGAGCGCTTATGTTGCCTGCGTATTGTTCTTGCCAGCCCCGGTTCACGCCCTCGACCCGAACAAGCGCATCACCCAATACGTCCACACTTCCTGGCGGGGAGAACAAGATAACTTCAAGCCGGCTGGGTATAGGATTGCGCAAACCTCAGACGGTTTTCTCTGGTTCGTAGGCGGCGATATGGCGACCTTCGACGGCGTCCGATTCGCCTCCTGGGATGGGCCACCTAATTACGGTTCGATCAGCACACACAATACTAGCTTTGGCCAAATAGTAAACATGTTCGGCGATCGAGCCGGTGGACTGTGGGTACTTGGATTGCGTGGGATCGTTCACCTGAAGGGCCGGGTCGTCACTTCTCAGTTCGAGTTGGACGGGCTTCGGAGTCATCAAAACATGAGTGAGGATCCCGACGGCTCGCTGTGGGTAGTGCGAGGCGACAACAGGATTTCAGACGCGCCCTTGTGCCATGTTACCGACCGCGCGGTCAGGTGTTTCGGAAAAGCCGATGGAATACCGATCTCTCCTGTGAATTCAATACTGGCAGACGGGAAAGGCGGCTTTTGGCTCGGAGGACAGACGTCCCTCGTCCATTGGCATAACGGCGTCTCGGAGACGTACCCGATCGAAGGACTGAAATCCAACGCAGGGCAGTCCGGGATCATGGGCCTGGCGCGTGGTATCGATGGCTCCCTCTGGGTCGGCACATTTACAGACGGGCCCGGGCGAGGGCTTGGACGATTGATAAATGGTATCTTCCAACCATTTATGACGCCTGGTTTCGACGGAAGCAAACTCCGTGTCCAAAACATGATATTCGACCGCGATGGCAATCTTTGGGTCGGCACAGAAGGGCAAGGGATCTTTCGTATCCAGGGAAACCTTGTGGACCACTATGGACGAGCGGAAGGCCTGTCCGGCGATACCGTACCCGCTGTCTTTGAGGACAGAGAGGGCATTCTGTGGGCTGTGACGCCTGACGGGATAGACAACTTTCGCGATCCGCGGGTCACGAGCTTCTCTACGTCTGAGGGGTTGGGAGCTCGTCCGATGGGAGTTCTAGCCGGCAGAGACGGTGGCATCTGGGTCGCAAGTACCGGCTCCCTCGATCGCATTGAGAAGAATGGGACCATCTCCTTCATTCATGCCAGAGATGGTCTGCCGGGTAGTCAAGTCACCTCCATGCTGGTAGACCGCGCCGGCGACATGTGGGTGGGAGTGGATGACGGACTGTATTTGTTCAAGGATGGGCGCTTCCGCCGCCTGCCCGAGCCAGATCACAAGCCGCTTGGATCGGTGGTTGGCATGGCTGAGGACATCGACGGAAATATATGGGCAGAGTGCGCCGGGAATCCAGGAAAGCTGGTGCGCATCCGCGATTTCCAGGTGCGCGAAGAGTTCCCTGCATCGCAAGTTCCCACGGGCCGCACCCTCGCGCCGGATCCACAGGGAGGGATTTGGATAGGAACTCTCAAGGGGGACCTCACGCTATTCCGCCATGGCGCTGTTGAGACAATCCCGCTGAACGCAAAAGGGGATCCGTTTATACGCCAGATGATTGCCAGCGCAGACGGCTCCGTGCTTGCCGCTTCCGCCGACGGGCTAGTCGGGGTGCGCCAAGGCAAGGTGCAGCGGCTGACGACGAAGAACGGGTTGCCGTGCAATTTCGTGACCTCTTTTATTCAGGATAGGGAGAAGCGCTGGTGGCTCTACACCGACTGCGGCATTGTCGAGTTTCCCGATTTAGAGCTGCAACGATGGTGGACCAATCCCGAAGTGATCGTGCAGACCCGCGTCTACGATGAACTGGATGGAGCCCAGGCAGGACGACCGGATTACAACTCTGCGGCGCTTTCCTCGGATGGGCGCGTGTGGTTTGCCAGCGGAGTCTGGGTACAGATGGTGGACCCGTCCAGGCTCGTGCAAAAAGCACTACCCGCGACCACGACCATCGAATCGGTCACCGTTGATCGAAACGAATTCCGCGCAACGGATGACCTTAAGCTCGCGCCGCATCCCCGTGACTTGCAGATTGATTACACTTCGCCCACGTTTCTGATTCCACAGAGAGTGAACTTTCGCTACCGGCTCGAGGGCTACGACCGCGAATGGCACGAGGCCGGTACGCGTCGTCAGGCCTTCTACACGGATTTACCTCCAGGGAAGTACTCGTTTCGAGTTATCGCATGCAATAGTGACGGCGTCTGGAACGATAGTGCCGCAAAACTAGATTTCTACGTCGCTCCGGCGTACTACCAGACGAATTGGTTCCGCGCCCTGTGCGCCGTCTGCGTGCTGGTACTGCTGTGGGCGGCCTATCAGCTCCGCGTCCGGCAATTACGTCATCAGTTCGCCATGACGCTGGAGGCGCGCGTTCGTGAGCGGACAAGCATCGCGCGGGACCTTCACGATACTTTGCTGCAGAGCTTCCACGGGTTGCTGCTGCGGTTCCAGACAGTTTCGCAACTGCTTCCCGACCGGCCCATTGAGGCCAAGGAGAAGCTGGACAGCTCGATTGAGCGGGCTGTGGATGCGATCACCGAAGGCCGGGATACGGTGCAGGGGCTGCGCGATTCCACAGTGCAAACCAACGACCTCGCACGGGCCGTAGATACGCTGGGTGCAGAACTCGCAGCCGATCCGGCCAACCCCAGCTCGCCGGCATTCCGCGTCACGGTTGAAGGCGAGGCACGGAATCTGCATCCCATCCTGCGCGACGAAATCTATAGAATTGCCGCCGAAGCGCTGCGCAACGCCTTCCGGCACGCTCAGGCTCAGCATCTCGAGGTCGAAATCCGGTATGACGATCAGCAATTCCGGATGCGCGTGCGCGACGATGGAAAAGGCATCGATCCAGCCGTCCTGTCGGGGCAGGTTCCCGAGGGACATTTTGGCTTGAATGGCATGCGGGAACGCGCCAAACTTGCAGGAGGAGACCTGACAGTGTGGAGCGAAGTGCATGCAGGCACCGAAGTAGAATTACGCATTCCTGCCAGCATCGCCTACACAGCCTCCCGGAGAGGTTCCTGGTGGTCACGAATCTTTACCGGAAGTGCGAAGGCATGAATGAGAAGATACCATCATGAGTTCCGAAGCCGGTTTAATTCGTATTCTTGCGGTCGACGACCATCCCATCGTCCGCGAAGGGATCGCCGGTTTGATCGCGATTCAGTCAGACATGGTCCTGGCCGGGGAAGCCTGCGACGGTCGTGAAGCGATCCAGCAGTTCCGGACGCTTCGCCCGGACGTTACGCTGATGGACCTGCAAATGCCGGAGATGAACGGACTCGATGCGCTGATTGCCATTCGCAATGAATTTCCCGATGCCAAAGTCATCATGCTGACAACCTACAAGAGCGACACACAAATCATCAGGGCGCTCAGAGCCGGTGCTCAGGGATACCTTTTAAAGAATGCCTTGCACAAAGAATTGCTGGCCACGATCCGTGCGGCGTATGCGGGGAAAAAGACTCTCAGCCCGGAGGCTTCCCTGGAAATCGCCGAGCATGTCACTGACGACGCGTTGACGCCGGCAGAAATCAGCGTGTTGCGACTGATAGCAGCTGGAAACGCCAATAAGCAAATTGCGGATGAGCTCTCCACTACGGAAGAGTCCGTCAAGAGCCGAGTGAAGAGCATTCTTTCCAAATTGGGCGCCAACGACCGGACCCACGCTACGACGATCGCGCTCAAGCGAGGAATCATCGAGCTGTAGTTTCCGGAGGTTTTTCCTCTTCACTCTGGCGCCTCGAAAGAGGGTCGATTAACACCCATTCGGGGATTCCATTCCCTTCGGAAAAAATTGATACTCAAAGGGTTGTGGAAAGGTGCGTCCGTTGCGGCGCTTATATTCTACTTTTGCAGGTGGTTGGCCCGGGACCGGTCTTATCTTAATGCGGTTGGTTGCCGGTGTTGCTCTGACGTATATTGCCGGCTTCACTCTGCGAAGCAGCCCTCCCATTCCGATCGCGATTGTGTCCCTGCTTCTGCTTGGTGGAGGATTTCTCCTTGCGGTCGGTCTATGCACGCCCATCGTAGGCATGCTGGTTGCTCTCATTGAAACCTTGAGGCTCTTCACTTCACCTTCAGTCTGGCTGCCCGATCTTCTCCTGGCAACGTTTGGCGCTGCCTTGGCAATGTTAGGACCGGGTCAATGGTCTATCGATGCACGCCTTTTTGGTTGGAAGCGTATCGAGCCTTCGCCTCGAAAGAGATAGCCTCGCACCTGCCAGCGATCTGCCCCCGTAATAAACCAGCCCATCCTTCCTTCAGGGGGAGGCGTCCGTTTGCCTCCACGGAGGTTGTGATTCGCCTCGATCTGGGATTTCGCGGTGGAGATTCCAGGCCGAGAATGTCATCAATAGCGATCTCACGACCCGCTCCGTATGAAATCAAAATGGAGGCATCATGGGTAACCCAGGATCGGCGCCTGTATCCTTCCCCCACACTGCGAGCACAGATTTTGCGACCGGAGCGGGACAACGAAAACATTTCCGCATCCGGTCCTCTGCTGCGAGTTCCGGCGAGCACGACAGCCAGCGAGTGGAATTCGCCGCCGATCCCTGGGAACCGCACACAGCCCAGGCGGAACTGCTACACCAGAATGATCGGCTCCAACTGCTGGTGAACCTGATGAAGCAGATTACGTCGAGCCTGAACCTTCATGAGGTCATGCAATCGATTTCTGCCAACCTCCGTGAGATCATGGGTGGCGATATTGCATCCATTTTGCTCCGCGACATCGCGTCAGGAAAAATGAAGCTGTTCGCCCTCGATTTTCCCCGGGGCCAGGGGCTCGTAAGAGAAGGTTTGCTACTGCCTTTGGTCGGTCCTGGGAAAACAGTCTTGGAAACTCTGCAGCCAGTAATCGCACGCATTGACGATTTGTACCAGCTTGGTCCTGAGGTGCGTGCAGATGTGATGTTTCTTGATGGAGCCCAAAGCGTCTGCCTGGTTCCGCTTGTGAATCGCGGCCGTGCGCTCGGCATTTTGGCGACCGCGAGAACGACGGAAGAGCCGTTTAGTCCAGAGGACGTGAAGTTCCTCACTCAGGTTGCAGGCCCGATCGCTATCGCCATCGAGAACGCATTGGCTTATGAAGAGATCTCCGAATTGAAAGACAAGCTCGCCCAGGAGAGACTCTATCTCGAGGAAGAAATTCGCAGTGAAATGGGGTTCGAGCAGATCATTGGAAATAGTGCGACGATCAGACAGGTTCTGCAACTGGTGGAAACGGTCGCTCCCAGCGATTCCACAGTTTTATTGCTTGGCGAAACCGGTACAGGCAAGGAGTTGATTGCCCGTGCGATCCACGAGCGCAGCCGGCGCAAAGACAGCACGTTCGTGAAGCTCAATTGCGCCGCCATCCCCACCGGCCTCCTGGAAAGCGAACTTTTCGGGCATGAAAAGGGCGCGTTCACTGGCGCCATCAGTCAGAAAATCGGACGCATGGAACTTGCCGACCAGGGCACGCTGTTTCTGGATGAAGTGGGCGATATTCCCAGCGAAATCCAGCCCAAACTGCTCCGAGTCCTCCAAGAGCAGGAATTTGAGCGTCTGGGCAGCACGCATACTCACAAGGTGAATGTGCGCCTGGTGGCGGCAACCAACCGCGACCTTGAGAAGATGGTTGCAGCCCGCGAGTTTCGTGCCGATCTCTTCTACCGTCTCAATGTGTTCCCGATCCGGATCCCGCCCCTGAGAGAACGCAGAGAAGACATCGTTCTACTGGCCAAGTATTTTGTCCAGAAGCTCGCCAAGCGAATGGAAAAAAAGATCGAATCCGTTCCTATGAGTGTCATCAAGGGTCTGATGGCGTGGGACTGGCCGGGGAATATCCGCGAATTGGAGAACTTCATCGAGCGCGCCGTGATTTTGACCCGGGGCAGGACGCTCGAGGCGCCTCTCTCTGAACTACGCAAAGCGAACTTTGGCGAGCCGGTGCAGGCTCCTGTGCCGCGGGGCGAGGACGAGATAGCGCGCATCGTGAAGGAAACGGTCAGCTCCCTGAGTGGAAAACGCGACCTGGATGAGCATGTGAGGAAGCAGCGCGAGGAGATCATTCGCGTCCTTACGGAATGCAAAGGACGCGTCGCGGGGGCAAATGGAGCTGCAACCCGCATGGGTATTCACCGTACAACGCTCATCTCTCGAATCAAGAGATTCGGCATCAATCCGTACCAGTATGCTTGATCGTGTTCACGCAGAGCGCTGCTCCGGGCCATCTCCGAAACGGGAGAAAAGCAGCTTCAGTAGACAATTCTTTGACGCACTATTGGTACCAAAGAATGTATGGCGCCTCCAGTGGGACAAATGCCTCCGGGTGGCATGGAACCACTCTGGGCGTAAAATCCTGTGCCGGGCGCGTTGCGGGAACCGATGCGGTGTAGCGCCAGACACTCTGGCCGACCAGTGATTCCCCGCGCGTCATTACCTGCCGAACGGACTCGCCGTCTTTGGCAGCCTCGGCATAGAGTTCAACCTGGATCGCATCAGGATCCATTTCATCTAAATAGGCTTGAATCTCGAAGTGATGGAACTCTTCAGAGCTCTCGACGCGCACGGAGCAGAAACGGAGCCGGGACCAATGATCGGCGAGATGACGTTTCCAGTGCAGCAGATCTTCTGCAGATTTGCCACCGTCGTTGCTTCTCCGCAGATAGGCTGTGGCTAAGGGGAGATAGTACTTTTCCGTGTATTCCAGCACGCAACGAGTGGCAGAAAACGTAGGTGTTAACCGGGCCATGCTTTCGCGCACCCGGGAGATCCAGCCCTTGGGAATTCCCGCGTCGTCGCGCTTGTAGAACTCTGGGATCACTTCGTTCTCGAGCAGGGTGTAGAGTTGCTCTGCCTCTTGTGCGTCCCAGGCCGGGTCGTCTCCATGCTCCAGGCCATCCCCCAGCGCCCAGCCGACATCGGCGGAGTATGCCTCCGCCCACCAGCCGTCGAGTTCGGAGAGGTTCAGACCGCCGTTGACCAGCACCTTCATCCCACTGGTGCCGCAGGCTTCCCAGGGGCGGCGTGGAGTATTCAGCCAAAGATCGACTCCCTGCACCAGATGTTCGGCCATGCGCATGTCGTAATCGGCGAGAAACACCACGTGGGAGCGCGCCGGACCGCGGCGGATGAACTCGATCCAGCGTTGAATCATCTCCTGTCCAGGGCCGTCCTGAGGATGAGCCTTGCCTGCGATCACCAACTGTACCGGTTTTTCCTTGTTGGTCAGAATGGCCAGCAGGCGTTCTGGGTTCTGCAGCAACAGATTCGGTCGCTTATAGGTTGCAAAGCGGCGCGCGAAACCGATGGTGAGTGTATCCGGTTCGAAGATTCCCTGGGCCTGTGCAACGACTTCCTCCCGGCCGCCGTAGCTCTCAACCTGGCGCGCCAGTTGCCTGCGGATATAGCCGACCAGAGATTTTCGTGAGGCCGAACGCATTTGCCAAAGACGCACGTCTGAAACTTTCCGGACATCATCCCCCACCCCTTTGATCAAGTCATTTACCTTCAAATGCGTCGTCCACAGCCGCTTTCCGCACGCCTCGGTCCACAGGTCGTTGGCCTCTGCGGAATCCCATACCGGCACATGAACGCCATTGGTCACATAGCCAACAGGCACTTCGGCTTCAGGCCAACGGGGAAAGTTGCCATGGAAGATCCTGCGGCTCACTTCCCCATGCAGGCGGCTCACACCGTTGACTGCGCCGCTGCCCCGCATCGCCAGCAATGCCATGTTGAAAGGCTCCGAGGGGTCCTGCGGTTTCTGCTGTCCCAGAGAAAGCAGTTCATCCATCGAGATGTGCAGCCTGTTCGCGGCATAGTTCCGGAAATGCGCGGCCATGAGCTGGGGCGTGAAGCGGTCAAAGCCGGCTTCCACGGGCGTATGCGTGGTGAAGAGGTTCCCCGCGCGGGTTGCCGTCAGCGCAACGTCAAACGGCACTCCTGTTTTTTCCATGAACTCCCGCGCACGTTCGAGGACCACGAACGCAGCGTGCCCTTCGTTGAGATGGCAAATCTCGGGTTGCATTCCGAGCGCGCGCAGCAGGCGCCATCCCCCGATTCCCAGCGCGATCTCCTGGGCAATCCGCACCTCGGGTCCGCCGCCATACAGTTCACTGGTAATGCCGCGATACAACGGCGGGTTTGCCGGATCATTCGTATCCAAAAGGAAGAGCTGGATTCGCCCAACCCTGACCTCCCAGATGCGCAGCCACATGCGGAACCCGGGCAGGTTCACACTGATGCGCAACAACTCTCCATTGGGCTGGCGCACGGGCCGGATCGGCAATTGCCCAGGCTCGTTGAAAGGATAGATTGCCTCCTGCCTGCCTTCTTCATTGATGTGTTGCCGAAAGTACCCCCGCTGATAGAGGAGGCCGATGCCCGTGACCGGGAGGCCGAGGTCGCTGGCTGCCTTCAATTGGTCGCCAGCCACGTTGCCCAGCCCGCCGGAATAGATGGGCAACGCATCGCTCAGCATGAACTCCATGCTGAAATACGCGATGCGGCTCAGCGGAGCTTCGGGCAAAGAACGTTGAAACCAGTTTGCCGCTTCTTCGCGCGTCGCCCTGGTTTCAAGAACCTGATCGAGGATGCGCTGGAACTCCGGAGTCGAGGTCACGGACTTCAGCTTGTCGCGGGAGACGGTCTGCAATATCACCCACGGATTGTGCGTCAGGACCCATAACTCGGGATCAAGCTGCCTCCAGAGATCGTCCGCGGCATGGCTCCAGGACCAGTCCAGATTCAGCGCCAATTCCGTGAGAGAGTCCATTACCGATCCCTCGGGGCAAGCATTCGTTTCCTGGCTCATCGCATCCTCCATGAATCTTTATCAAATTTGATTGCTCATAGCAGTTAAAAGCCGTCCATTGGTGCCTGCTTTCCGGCTCACTGAGGCATCTTGCCGGGTTTTCAAATGAACACCCATTGCCGCTTCGGGCGCATTCCGGTCTCGCTGTGCATGGCCGTCCTCCCGGTCTGGGACCGCGACCTATTGAACCAGCCAACCGGTCACTAGGCCGGCGGCGTACGCGATCAAGCCAAAAGCCACGAGCAACTGTAATCGTCTTTCACTCACTGAATCATCCCCGGATTCGACTCTTTTTCGAACCCGGCCTCCAAGAGCGTTCGAATCCCCAATCGGCCAGCATTCACGGCTTCCAGAAATGCTGTAAAGCATGAAGCCGCGTCTCTTCGATCTGCTGCGGCGAAACTTCCAGCAATGCGGCGCATTCCTGGTCCGTGCAGCCTTCGAGAACCGACAGAACATACACGAAGCGCTCAAAGTCTGGGAGCGCAAGAATCGCGGCGAGCCGCGAATCGTCCGCAGCAACTTCGGAAAGGTTTCCATCCTCGATCGTGCGCAGCCAACGTTCATCGATCATCTGCTTACTAGTAATGGCGGCCATGCAATTATGCCGCCAGGTAATAAACGAATTGATGTTCAGACTGATTCCTGTTCAGGTCGTTCACGAGCTGGTAAGCCTCCAGAACCGGCATCCCGCCAAATGGTGAATAGGGAATGCCGGCCCTCTTGTAATGCTCTGGCCCAAATTGAACAAACTCGGTCCGATCGCTACTAATCTGATGGCGAATAAATGCTTTGAATCGCATGGATAATCCTCCTAATCAAACTCTGCAAACTTTGCAATTGAACGAATGCAAAAGCGTATTTCCCCTCAAGAAACTGCTGTAATTTGCGGTAACGTCATCCAGACCCCCTGGAGCCAACACCTTGGCTTTCCTTGTCGGGATGTGGCGCGATAAACCGAAGCGCATTGCTAATCACGGTTCGCCGGGCCCAGTCATGCGCCCATTCGCGAAAAGTCGTGTTGTCTTCGGCAGCCTCATGAAGACCAGCCACAAAACACAGTTCTGCCTTCGCACGATCTGCGGTCAGCAGAAATGAGAGCAGATAGAGTTCGCTGCGATCCACTGCAGGCACCCGGCGAATGGCGTCCCGTGTCACGCGCACATTCTCGCGATCAGCCGTGGCAGGATATGCATTATGGCAGTTCATAGTCGTTTCCTCAGATGCTCAGCCGCGAACGTGCCGAAGCGATAGCAACCCATTTCAGCGCCACTTGTGGGCCCTGATGCTTCGATTTGCCGGCCTCAACGATCCAATGCCATCTCATCTCGAGACGGGATCCTGTGCCTGAATTCCCGTTCATTACGATCCCCATTTCTCCAAACTCCCTTCCCGCGGTTGAAGCTACCGCGCCTTCTGCGCGTGGGGAGTCAATTTGCGCAGGACGAATTCCTGCACTACGGCAGCGAGTTCGCGCTCGCCGGTATTAATGCCAAAAGTTTCAAAGACCATTCCGGTACCGCGATCCGATTGCGGATAGTAAGCATTCGTAAGCGCGCTTGCAGCCAGGTCACCTCCCAGGCTTGAGTAGTTCGGTTGCCATTTGCCGTTGTCGCCCTTGCAGATGAAGGGGCTCTCCAGGGCGTGACGCAGCCGCGAATTGGTTGTCCCTGTGCCCTGGTAGAAGTAGCGTGGATCCTGGTGCAGAAGCGAAGGCAGGACAGCGCCGCCAATCAAGATATCGCTGAATCCATCAGCTGCTTCAGCGCCGAAGTGCTTCCCATATGCTTCAGCGCCCCGACCATAATTGGGTCCGTTTGCCGATTGCCTGACGCCCGCCATGAATGCCACTCCCGCTAATGTGACCGGATCGGCGGAAACCTTCATCGCGAGCTGAAACTTCAACTTTGCCGTGAGAGGCGCTGCGTTTTGAGAATCATAGACGACATAGAAATTTGGAATGAATCCAAGAACTTTCTGTTGCTCCTCGATATGGACCTGTTCGGCAGCAATCTCCGGCGTTGAGGCGTAAACGGTAACGGACGTCGTTGGATCGCCAACCTTTAACTTGATTCCCGTCACATAGAAAACGGACTGATCCGGCGTGAGAACAATGGCGGAAGAGGTCCAATCCTCAAAGTTGTCCACGGAAACGCGAATGTGGTAAGGAATTCCGAGCTTGAGATCGCGAAAATCAAATGCTGCGTTGTCGTTGGCCGTCGCTGTGCGATTCTCGCAAGGGGAAGAGCATTGCAGCGTAACAGTGGCCCCAGGTACGAGATCGTCATTTACATCCTGCACGGTGCCGCTGATGTTCCCGAGCTGCGGGGCGGGAGCATCAGTGCCTTGCGCCAAGGCAGGCAATGCCATCATGAAGCAAAACAAGGGAAGGTATTTCCTTAACATCACTGCAATCCTCACGTCTATGAAGAAATGCATGCAGTGTGCCAAACATCCAATACGCTAACTTCTGTTTTTTCAGTGGACAAGTTCTGTCTATCGCTGGCGCTGTCGAAAATGTCGACGTCAGTTTCAGGGCTTGCGAGGGTGTCCCAGACTGGGTTGAAAATATCGAATGCACGTAGAGTTCGCGCAGTCGGGATGGGCTCGGCCTGACCCGATTAATGAATCCTTGCGATGGTCATGTCTTCGATTCGCTGGTTTGGAACGAATGGCGTCGGATCTCTCTCTGGCAGGTTCCACGTTCGGTATTGCCCAAGGGGTCGGTACTGTCCAGGGCGCGATAACGTAGCGGGTTCCGTTGGCCCCTACCAGAGCTTCCAGAGCAACCATATCCCGTAACCTAGTACTGCCCCGGCGGCTTCCAGGCCCAGCGCCCAAAGCAGTCCCGCTACAGCATTCCCGTGGTGTTCCGAGTCCTCGTACCCTCTTGGCGTTTCTTCGCCTTCGACGCTCAGACCGGGTGCGGCCTCGGAGAGGCCATCGAGAGCATAGATTCCATCTACTGCAACTGGCGACGAGTCTATCGTGTCCAACTTAACTGCTGGCGAGGCCATCTCTGTTCCCGTCCTCTCTTATCCGGGATTCCAGCTCTGTCTCTCGCGCTCCTGTTATGAAATGAGCGCAGCTTGGTGATCCCGACCCAACAACGCACGATGTACGGCGACTCGATTTCGCGCGTAGCATCGCGGGTATCGACCAGGAAGTTAGCTTCATCGGCTAACCGCCTTCCGCGTATCTCCTGAGCGCTGTCGTACTGGGAATCCTCAGCATGGAACCATGAATCTCCACCAGTCCGCGTTGCTTGAAGGCGATCAGTCCACGCGTGACCGATTCACGCACTGCACCGATAAACTCAGCGATTTGAGCATGAGTCAGAGCCATTCGGAACTGGGCTTGATCGCCGGCTTTGCTGCCGTGCTCTCCCCATGCCAGCAGTTGCGATGCCAGTCTTTTGCGCACACAGGACGACAGTCCCAAGATGCGCAGTGTGGAACAGGCGTTCTGGATGGTGCCGATGAGTTCCTTCGATGCAATGCGATATAGTTCAGGATGCCGTTCCGCGAAGCGATAAAACTCCGCACAGCCGATGTGGCCGATCCTGGATGGATAGAGCGTATCTGCGGACCACTCAGTGAGGCTTCCATATAGCACGGAGTCCATTCCAAGTACGGCGGCACGCTTGGCAATTTGAATGGTCAGCCTCCTGCCCCCGATGTCTTGCATCGACAGTCTCACTTCTCCGGAGAGGACGATGGAGACCCGCGTGAGCTGCTCCTGCTCAAGGAACAGGATGTCTCCGGCATCGTAATCCTCGATGAACATGATGGATTTGAGCTCGCGCATGGACTCTGGCGAAAGCGACCCCAGGCAAGTATCTGCTCCCCAGGGCCCGAATGTGCGGTTGCTCGATACAAGATGCGGAGTGGGTATGCTCCAACCGGGATTGACTTCAGCTTTAGTCGCAGTGCAGAGCATGGTGCAGGTCTACCTTTCTTGCTCACTAAATTCCTGGTTCATTTCAACTGGGCATGCTACGTCCCTCCCAATGGGCAAGCACTGGGAGGAAGAAATTGCTGGCCACAGCTCAGCGGCAAGCCGCCGAGCCCTGAGAAGAAACATGAAGGACAGCACTGTGCCTGCAAGCACGACGCCGGCCTGAATCATCTCCGCATTCATGGGTGAGCCTCCGTGCGTTTCATACCGACTGAGTCGGAATGTTCCGGAGACCTCCGGCCCTCGCACACGCTGGCGAAAGGCCGGGGCCTCTCCGCGCAAGCTATTCCTGCGTGGCGGCAGCCTTTTTGTGATGCCGCCCTGGCAGGGGCTTGCGAACCTCGGGTTTCACTGCGGTTTCGTCGACGGGCGTGGCTCTCTGCACATCGCTTGCGAAATTAGCGCCGGCGGGCACCATGTAGTTCTGCGCGTTCTGGTCGTCACCCGATTCCGCAGCCACGCTGATGCGATTCGCTTCGATGCCCTGTTCCGTGACCAGGTAGTCCTTCATGTTCACCGCGCGTTGCTGGTCAAAGTACTCGACCTTGGCGTGCCTATGCCTGCCAGCAACCTTCTCCTGCTTCGCAGTGATCTGCTTTTCCTTCGCGTTCGCGTCAGCCACGATGACCAAGGTGGCATCGGGAGCTTGCTTCAGATCCAGAGCGATCTGGTCCAGGCAGGCCTTGGCTTCGTTGTCCACGCGCGTAGGCCGCCTGGCATCGCGTGCAAACGACACGCTGCACAGTTCCTGAACGTGTGGCGGTGGCGGCAGCGCTGGCGCCTCGATAGTCACGCTCGTATCCCCGCTCGCGGTGTGGTTCTTGTCGTCGGCAACATTGCAGGTAATTCCCACCTTGCCGGTGGGCGCACCCGCTGAGGAAAACACCGCGGTAGCGCCGTTGCCGTTGATGGCGCCGACCGTGGCGTAGTAGTTATAAGTCAGCGGGCGGTTCTGCGGGCTGAGACCCGTGCAGGTTATCGTGCTGCTATCCCCAGGCCTTATCACCGATGGGGCCGCGGAGCAACTGACCGTGGGCGGTTCAAAGTCCTTGACCGTAAAGCTGCCTGAGCACTGTGCTGATTGGCCAGGCCTCAACCCCTCCTTGCCCTTCTTGCCTTCTTTTACTTCTGCATTCACCGTGTAGCTTCCCGGATTTAGCGTGTCGGTCGCAACCGTTGCCGTGTTGCCATTGCCTGTCACTCCGGTTCCCGACCAGTTGTAAATCACGTTGACATTCTTTTTGGTACTCACCGATCCGGCCGTCGCCGTTGCGTTCACGGCTTCCCCCTGGTAGATGGCCGGCGGCGTGGCGTTGCAGGCCAGGGTGATGGGCGTCTGCTTTCTGCATCCCACGGCGGACACCAGGCTCAGGGCAACAAGCCCCACGCCAATCAACTTCCAAGTTCCCGAGTTCATATTGCCTTCCTCGCTTTCCAAAAACCCGATTTCCCCGCTTCAGCACGCGAGGAATGATGAGCGATCGCGAGATTCTCGCGTTCCGCACCGGGATGGTTCGTCTCGATTCCCACTCCTCGGGAAGGAATCGGATGCAAAGGTCCTAATCCCGATGAACGGCGATGTACCGCCAACGCCCCGCTTAAGCTGCGGTGTATCTCGTGCGCCTGATATTTCTCTGCTTGAGCACAAGCAATACGCGTGCCAAACCGCAGAGCCACCTGACTCTGGCTTTTACATGTAATGGAAACCACAGTCGGGGCGCGCGCATCCACTTCTTGCTTCGTGCCCGGCTGCCATGTTCCCAAGCGCACTAAATCATTTCGCCAGAGGTAAATGAAATCCGCATCGCGATCGCGGAACTGCGATGAATGCGATGAGGCGGGATGCGCGCAGAGTTAGTTCGTGCTCTGTTGATCGTTAAGCGCGGATGTCGGCGAAGTTTCGAATCTGACGACGACATTTTCGACACTGCGCGTGATCCGCAGAATGTTCCACTGATAACAAAAGAGATAATCCCGTCCAAGATTTGGCATCTTCATTGCTCTACCTGATTGACAAAGACAATAGGACGGCAGGATCGCCGATATGAGAAAGACCATGAAGGTGCTTGCACTCGGCCAGGAGGATTGGATTCATCTGGTCCACCAAGCTTTGCCCTATTGGCACAAGAGCGGCTTTACGGCCGCGCAAAACTATTGGGCTCTGTGCGCTTTGCCGCAAGGTGTCCTGGCGGATATCGCTGTTGTTCATCACTCTTTTGCCCAGGACGATCTGCGTTACGCCGCGGAGTACATTCGGCGCCGCTGGCCTGACGCCGTGATTGTTGTCGTCGGCGAGCAAGCGAAGGATCTGGATGATCCGCTCTACGACCACCGGGCAAACGGCGAAATCTCACCCGAGGAACTGGCGTGGTTGATTGAGACGTGGGTGGAAGCCAGGAGACAAAGCAGGAAGCATACACGGCCGGTGCTAAGTCGTGCTCGGGGCTAGAAAAAGCAGGCGGGACAGCCAACAATCTGTTCTGCATGACATGACGAGGGCGCCAATTCAGGGCGCATGGGGATGGAGAAATGCAACTGGAACGAAAGACAGAACTGGCGACCGTAACTGAAGCGGAACGCAGCTCGCAAATCCTTGACGTTGAAGGCGGCGGTCGGCAGCGGAGCGATGAAGAACTCGTCATCGCAGCCCAAGGCGGAGAATCTCGCGCCCTGGACGAGTTGCTCTGCCGCCACCGGAACATGTTGTATTGCTTTGCCAGCCGCATCGCAGCAACAGCTGACGAAGCCGACGAAGCAGTTCAGGAAACCATACTCCGCGCCTGCAAAAACATTGGAAAGTTCCGCGGACAGAGCCGCTTCACCACCTGGCTTGTTGCGATTGTCGTCAACGCAGCGATTTCTATCCGGCGCAAGGAAAGGCGCGTTCATTGGGTCTATCTCGACGAACAGAATGCAGCTGACGCTCGAAGCTGCCACAGAAGCCTGCGGGATGTCCGCCCGAATCCTGAAGATCAATACTCTTGCCGGGAGCTTCACAGCCTGCTGCGGCGCGAGATTGGGAAACTGCACCCCAAGTATCGTTTCATTCTGCAGGCATGCGATCTCAATGATTGCTCGATTGAGCAAGCCGCACAGACGATGGGGATCACGCTCGGGGCGGCAAAGTCCCGTTTGTATCGAGCCAGGCTCGGCCTGCGCACGGCATCGCGAAGATATGGAGCCAGGCTCTCATTCTTGCGGGGTGACATGGCATCTGATTCTGTCTATTGAAAGCGATTGCGATGAGCGCGAAAACACAAGTCGGAGTCAGGGACACGATTCATAAACATGAGAGACGTGCGTCTGCGCCTTTGCGGCCTCAGGAACTTCCCTTTACTGCAGAAGAGCGCGGATCTGTGACCATTCTCTTCGGCGGCCTTACGTGGAAGCACGAGCGCTTCATCGAAGGCCTGCTCGCCGGAGCAGGATATCTGTGCCGGCATTTGCCGGAGACAGATCGCGGCGCTCACGAACTCGCCCAGGAGTATTGCGCGAGCGGAATGTGCAATCCCGTTTATTTCACCGTCGGCAACCTGCTTCGTTATTTGCGCCGTCTGCAGGAATCCGGGCTCAGCGCCGAGCAGATTGTGAAGAAGTATGTCTACTTCACCGCGGCCTGCGGAGGACCCTGCCGCTTCGGCATGTATGAATCGGAGTTTCGCACTGCCTTGGCCGCGGCCGGATTCAAGGGGTTTCGTGTTCTCTCGTTTTCGCAGGATCACGGCGTCTATGCCTCCACGGGCCACACCGGTATGGATTTCTCAGTGGACTTCGGCATGAACGCCCTGCACGCGTTCATCCTTGGCGATCTGCTGAACTCGGCGCAACGCCGCATCGCTCCATTCGAAGTGCAGGCCGGGGCTGCCGAGCGGGCCATCGCACGCATGACCAACGGTATCGCGGAGCACTTCAAGACCTATCGCGGATTTGAGTTGAGCGGCATTCTACCGCATGGTCTTTGCCCTGCGCAGAAATCCCCCGCCTACTATATTCCCAATCGCACGGCAAAAATCCTGACCCACCTGTACGGCAATGCGCTCACCACAATTCTTCCCAGCGTCTCGCGCGAACTCCACGAGGTTGAGGTGGATTGGCTGCGCATAAAACCGGTGGTCAAGGTCATTGGCGAGTTCTGGGCGCAGATGACGGAAAGCGACGGCAACTTCCGCATGCTCGACTTCCTCGAGAAAGAGGGAGCCGAGGCTTCCATCGAGCCCATCAGCACATGGCTGCTCTACCTTTTGCACCAACGAAGCGACCATGCTGCATATCGTGGTCAAATGTTGCGCTACGCCGCTCCGTGGTCTTCTCCGAAGAATGCCTTGCGGGCGCGCCTCTCGCTTCTTCTCAAGCGTTTTGGTTTTTCCGCTGGGAGCGCGATCTACCGCCACCACTTCTATCGTCTGGCCGGGCTGCTGGGATTTCCCCGGCCGAGCCTCGCGCCGCAAGAGGAGCTTGCCGAATTGGCGGCCGGCTTCTATAACACGCGCCTGCGCGGAGGAGAGGGTCATCTGGAAGTCGCCAAGACGCTCTACTACACGCGCAAGAAAAAGTGCCACCTTGTACTGGCGCTCAAGCCCTTCGGCTGTCTGCCCTCCGTGCAATCCGATGGCGTGCAGGCGTCTCTCGTCGAGCGCCTGCCTGAAGTGAGTTTCCTGCCCATTGAAACCTCGGCAGACGGCGAGATTCACGCATACAGCCGCGTGCAGATGGCCCTCTCCGAGGCCCGGGTCAAGGCCTCGAGCGAATTCGAACGAGTGCTCGAAACCACGCACCGTTCGATCGAAGAGATTCGCGACTTTGTCGCAGAATTCCCGGAACTGCGGCATCCTTCGCACCCCATCCCGCACACGCCGGGTGTGATTTCAACCGCCGCGAATTTCGTGTTGTACGCCGATCGACTGATGTCCGCAGGCCGCGCCCAAAAGGCGCGCTCCTGGGTTTGGTTCGAACAACCTTCGAATCATGCAGCTCTCAGTCGCGTTTCGTCGAAAGGAGAATGATTCCATGAGCGATCTACCGCGCCCCTTTGCCAACACCGCTGCGCAGGTTCCGACTCTGCGCCTGAGCGAAGACGTCAACGAAGAATTGATAAAGGGCCAGCGCTCCCAGGTGCCGCCGCCGCGGAATGGGATTCCCGCAACCCTCCCCGATCCCGTTTTTCCGCGCAATCCCAAGCTGTTCACCGCGTCCGACGAAGACTATTTCCCCAAGGACGGGAAGCGCCACTATACCCTCCCCCAGATCTACCACTCCATGCGCGGGTGGATGTTCCCATATTTTCGCTCGCGCCTGCTGCCCGGCGAGTTCCACCCGCTCATCACGTATCTGTTCACGGAATGGAAGTGCAATCTCGATTGCCACTATTGCTGGGCCTTCGACAACCGCGTCACCGGCATGACCGAAGATGTTGCCAGGCGGTCGATCGACTGGTTGTATTCGACCACTTGCCGGGTTCTTGCGCTCATGGGAGGCGAGGTCCTGCTTCGCCCCAAATTCGCGCACAAGGTGATCGATTACGCAACGCAGAAAGGCTTCTGGGTCTATCTGCCGACTAACGGAAGGTTGCTGAAGCCGGACACAATCGACCGCATTGCGGATGCGGGCGTGGGTAGCGTGAACCTGGCTGTGGATGCCTGGGATCTGAAGCCCGGCTTGCCCAAAGCCATGGTGCCCATCCGCGAAAACTTCAATCACCTCATCCGCAGACAGTAC
>Ga0182013_10002445_pt1 | contig 24186 bp, 38 predicted proteins | sample 612S2MmetaG_FD_120487 | JGI IMG/M metagenome (GOLD analysis project Ga0182013, IMG submission 120487) | Permafrost microbial communities from Stordalen Mire, Sweden - 612S2M metaG | ecosystem: Environmental > Terrestrial > Soil > Wetlands > Permafrost | place: Sweden: Stordalen | collected...
ATCGTGTAGCCGGTGGCGGCGACGCCGACCTGAACGTTGGCCAGCCACTGCCGGTCGCGGTTCCAGGTATACGTGAAGTCGGAGGTGTTCTGCCACCCGGAACCGGGAGTACCGACGGATAGGGACTGGATGTTTCCAGTCGCGTTGGTGGAGACCACGAGGACCCCGTTGCCGACGGCCGCGCCCGAGGTAGACGTCACGTTGACGGTCTCCCCGTTGGCGAACTGACCGGCCTGCGCGGTGACGACTGCCCCGGCGATCGGTCCAGTCCCGACCCTCTTCACCTGCCATCCGGCGTGCTGCGGTCCCGTCATGGACGCCATCGTGGCGACGTTGACACCGACGACGTCGACGATCATGTTGGGGACGAACGCCCCCACCGTGTTGTTCCCAAACATCGCTAGGTCGACGCCTGCCTTGGAACCAGGGGAACTGTTGCCGAAGTTGGCATTGGCTCCCATGTAGTTGCCGGCCCTGCCGCCGCCCTTGACGAGGCCCCAAGTACCCATGGGGGCGCCCGTTGAAGTTTCCTTGGTCGTCGCCCCCGTTACGGTGACTGCCGTATTGTTTACGCCCCACTGCGCCATGATAGCGTTCTCCTTTTCTTGATCTTATTTATCGCTTCCGCGGCGCTATGGCGTCCCAAAAGTACCCGCGTCCGTGCTGCTTCTCCGGGACCCGAGGTACCTCGGGCGTGGACGACACTGCGTTGGAGGGCCCGAGCGGCGCCGGCGGCTTCACGGTCGCTATGTTGGCGCCGTCAGTTCCCGTCACGACCACGTTTGCGCAGTGCAGTGGCATCGATTTACTCCCTGACCTTCTTTACTGTGTATCCCATCTTGTAGTAGCCGCGCTCACCCTTCGACAGCGTCTGTCGAAGACGCTTCGCGTGGTCCTTCGCCGCCTGTATATCGTCGTGTACCTTGATTGGTTTATCGTTTTTTGAACCTATGGAACCGCCGCGCTGATAGACACCGAACTTATTCTCCGCGATGTACCCGCCGTCCTCATAGATGGGCCGCGGCGCATCGAACACACCAGCGGGATCGTGGTCCTCCGCGCGCGCCGGCGCGTGTCCCCGTGCGTAGAAGTCGAGCATGCTCGAGGTAGACTCGACGATCGGGTCGACGGACTCAGCCATCCTGTCTTCAGCCTTCTTGATCCCCATGGACCTCTTTACCTGGTATCGTCGAGCCGTCTCAGCATCACCCGGTGAGCTGCCGTAGTCCCTAGCGTGCTTCTTCGCATGCTTCAGGTCCTTCCTAGCAGCGCCGGCGTACGCAGTGAGTTTCTCCCGTGACAGCTCCTCGACGGGCTCAACGGACTCGGTCTTCGAGCAATCTTTTTTAACCTTCTTAACCTTCTTAAGACCTCGTGGATCTGAAGCCCATTTACCCGGCTTCTTCTTACTAAGCACGCGCGGGTCCGAAGCCCAGGACGTCTCCTCGACGGGCTCGACGGACTCCTTGATCTTCTTCTTCGCGAGTTTAACACCATCCAGACGATTGATCACCTTTCGACGTGTGTCTGGGATATCACGGGGGTGAGTACCTCCGGCTCCCATAACACGATCATGTGCATCATTTCCTGCCTTTTTGGCGTAAGACTTCAAAGTCTTCTTTTCGAGTTCATTAACATGCTCGACGGACTCCTTGACCCGCTTCTTTGCCTTTGACTTAGAAGCCAGCCCAGTTAGAAACCCCAGCGTATCTCCCTTAACGTCGGAGGAATCACCAAAGTTGCCGTCACGAACGCTGCGGGGCTTCGACTTCTTCTTTGACTCGCGGTCGACCCAGTCTTCCTTTTTCGCTTCCGCGACGGACTCGGTCTTCGGCTGCTGCACCTTCTGAATGGTCTGCTGCCCCTTCTTCTGGGCCGCTGCGATTTTAGCCGCGCCAACCTTTTGAGCCACGTCGTTCTTGACCTGAGCAAGTTTGGCTTTAGTCTGTTGGGCTACAGGATTCGCAACCGCGCTCACGGCTTCCACGAGACCGGCGGATAGGCCGAGCCCCTCACGAAGTCTCTTCTGTTCGGTGTCGACCATTTGTTTTCCCTTCTTATTCTTCTTGCCCTTCGAAGACCCGCCAGCGACCCCCGTAGCCGGAGCCTTGTCGTCGGTGTCGTCCTGCCCCGACGTGTCTATCTCGGGGTTCAGGACCACGGGAGTCTTGCCCGAGGGTATCTTCTTCGCGGTCTCGTCGTCCGAATCCATGTCCCGAGCACGGTCGTCCTTGGAGAGCTGCTTGTTCAGGGCCGCTGGGTCGGTCTTCTTATCGGGGCGCGCCTTCGCGGAGTCGTTTGTCGGGGGAACTTCGTCCCCCTTATCGGGGTCCTTGCCCGAGGAAGCTTTCGGGTCGTCGGGCTTCCCGTTGAACGCTCCGGGCTTGCTCTTTCCCTTAGCGATCGGCTCCTCGTCCCTGTCGGGCTTCCCCTTCTTTGGAGCCGCCTTCTCGGGCTTCTCGCCCTTCACGACGCGCTTCACGGCCTCGATGAGGTCCAGCGACAGGCCGAAGCGCTCCTCGGTCGCGGACTCTCCCGGGGTGTCCTTCTTAAAGACGGCTACGAGTGAGTCGGTGGCGTCGAAGCGCGAGCACGGCTTCTTCTTGTTCCGACAGGTCTTTTCAGAACCCTCGTAGCGCTCGAAAGTGAACCTCTTCAGTCTTTCATCCATTGTCTATTTATCCCGGCGGCGATCCCCCTCCGAAGAGGTCAGTCATTCTTGGGTGGTGCAGGTCGTCGTGTTCCGTCTCCCGCCACTTCTTCAAGCGCCGTTGGAACCTCTCATAGAAGTCGTCGTTCTCGTATCCGTCACCCCACCCCGACATGTCCCACCCCATGTCGTTGGAGTCGTCGGCGAACGTGAGGTCCGTCGACCCACCCTTGGCGAACCCCAGACCGGCAACGCCGCCGAACTGCGCGTTGTTTTGAGGAACCCCGGAAGTGGTCTCCCTGAGGGACTTCTTCCGCCACCTCTTCTTTTTCTTCCTATCGTCGGTGAACGGCGGCTTGTCGTCGAAGTCTCCCACGGTGCTCGCGGACCCTATCGAGGGCGAGCCGAACACGGTCGACCCGGTGTCGTTGGCGGGGAAGGAGTCTTCGTGCATGCCGGCCTTCTTTAGGAGGGCCTCCCTCTCGAAAAGTGTCTCCTCTGAGAACCTCCTCAGCTTCCTACGCTTCTTACCGGGATCGACGCGCTTGGTGATCGTCGGTGCGGTAGTGTCCGCCGAGTCGCCGCCCGCGAAGGTGTCCTCCTTTACTTCTTTCGCGCGCGCTTCGGTTTTACGCTGCCAAGAAGCTTCAGTACCCTGTCGACGAAAGTTTCTCCCCCGTCCAAGTGGCTCAAGGGCTGACGAGGCTTTTCCCCTTCCTTCGATCCTTTCGTACCGGTTGATTTTTGCATGGCTCTCCACCTTCCCATCTCTGCTTAAGTACCGGTACACCGTTTCCGGCTTCCCCTGTATTTTCTTCATATATTCCGGAGGTATCAGTCTCCCATTTATTCGGAACCTCTTTATCATCCTCTGGACGGCGAGGTCGTGCGGGACGTCAACCAGCACCACGTGTACGGCATACCTGCGGTGCTTAAAAACACTTATCAGATCGTTGATCGGCTGCAGCCTGCTCCCGACTCTAGGTATGACAACGTTGCTTCCCTTCTCGATCAGCGCGCCGAGCACCAGGGCAGCGACGTCGCAGGCCTCCTCGTGAACGCTGGCTGCTCCTTCACCGTTTATGAACTCGGGTAGCGCGACCGCAACTTCGTCCGAATCGGACAGCGCGGCGCTGTACTGGCGACACAACTGATCGGCGTAGGTCGACTTTCCAGCCCCCGGATAGCCGAGCAGCAGGAACACCTGCCTATCGACGGCGACGCGCTTTCCGGCGTACCCAGCGGCCTTGGAAACGAACGTCTCGACAGCGGATCCATACCCCCTGACCGTCCTACCGTCGATGCTGAACTCGCGATTCTTTCTCCACTCTTCAGAACCGTACCCTTCCCTATGGATCGTAGGGACAACGGACATCATCCTTTCAGCCGCTGCCACTATATCGGATGAATCCAGGAGCGCGCCCGTTGTCGTCTTTATCCACCTTCCTCCGGGAACGTCTTGGGACCCGACCGCGGCGCGCGGGTGCAGTCGCTCGAAGTCCTCGTCCTCGTGCATGCCGGCCTTCTTTAGGAGAGCCTCCCTCTCGGGAGTACCCCAGGCCGGGTACGCATCGGTTTTCACCCTCGATCGCGCCGCTGCGATCCTCTTCTTTTTTAGGTATTCAGAAAGGACGAAGTTCTTATCGCTGTATTCGGGTTGCAGCAACCCATTCGCGCGCGCGTACTGCGCTGTCTTGCTGCTCTGGTCCCGGAAGTGCCCATTGTGGTCGACGAAGCCGTAGTCGATCTTTGACCCCTTGCTGCGATGCGTGGACATGACGACGTCGTTGTGTTTGTCTACCAGTTCCTGATGAAGTTGTCCCTGGTGTCCGATGTACGTCTTACCAGAGAGACGGAACGCTGTGCGCAGACACGGCGCGCCCTCGAGAACAACGCTCTCGCTAACCTTCCTAGGTTTCTTAGGGACCTGCGCGGTCCGCGACCTCCTCTTGACCTCCTGCCGCGCGCGGTTGCCGGTGTCGTCGGTGCGCTTGGCAAAGCGCGCGAGGGAGATCCCCGAGGTCTTCGGTCCAATGTCGATGTACATCCCCTTCTTCACGGCGTCGAAGAGGGCCCGGGAGTCCTCGGGCTGCACGTGGCGGGGTACACCGCGCGAGAATCCCTCGAAGTCTCCAGCCGCCGCCTTGGCGCGCTGGCTCGACGCCGACACTCCGGGCGTTCGCTTGCCGGTCTCGACGTCGATCTTTCGGAAGTCGAAGAGCTTGCCCTCGCCCTGCCCGTTGTACTTGTTCAGGAGCTTGCGGTACTCGTCGGCGCGGTCCTCGCCGGCGACCATGACCAGGTGTCGGTGACCGGACTTGTAGAGCTTCTCGGCCTGCTTGAGAAAGTTGGGGGACTCCTTGTCGGCCGACGACACCTCGACTCCCGGGAAGAACTTCTTAACGAAGTCCTCCTTTGTCTTGGAATCCAGGGGGTTCTTCTCGGGCTCCGTCGAGCTGGAGAGCACCAGGTGCGCCTTGGCGCCGTGCTTCTTCGCGAGCTCCATCATCTGGTCGACGAGCGCGGCGTGCCCGGTGGTCGGGGGATTCATCCTTCCGAACGCCATGACGACCGGATCGAACTCCGACGCCGTCGCGTCCGTCGCGGGATCCTCAGCGGGAGGCTGCGCACCCCCGGCGCGCTCCGCCTTCATCTTCGCCGAGTTGGCGAAGTTGTTGCGGCTGAACTCCTTTCGGTCCACGAGCTTCAGGGGCTTCCCGTCGAGGACCGACACGAACCCCTCCGGCTTCACCGGCTTACCGTCCACCTCGTGATCGTAGGGAATGGGGTTCCCGAGGGCCCTGATGAGGACGTCCTTCGCCCCGCGCATGACGTTCATCATGACGAAGACGCGCTTGAACCCGTCCTCGTCCGCGTCGATGGCGGCGTGGACCTTGTCGAACGCAACGATCCTCTTGGACTTGGAGGAGTCGGACTTCGTGGACTCGACCTCCCTCTTGGCGCGCGCCTTCAGGAAGTTCCTGTACCCGTTGAGGTCCAGTTTCTCCCCGGTGCGCACGACCTCGTTGGCGTACGCCTTGATGAAGGCGTCCTGGTCACGAAACCGCGCGATCGCCTCGGGACGTATACCCTCGTAGACCCGCGCGGCGTCCGCCATCCTGTCCTGGAAGTGTTTCCTCTGTTGTACCGTGTAGTTCCCGGTACCGGGTTTCACGACGTTGTCCACGACGTTGACGTCCCGGGACTTTCGGAACTCGATACCCGAGAGGTCGAAGTCCGCCCTCTGGGTGTCCATCGTGGACCCGAGGTACCTGGTATGGACGCAGATCCCGATCTTGGACCCCGATACCCTCTTCCCCTCGGGGGAGTCCTTCGGGACGGAGTACTCGATGGTGTTCGGTCGAAACGTCAGTCGGTCGTTCCTCTCCGAGACGTCCCCCGGGGAGTACATGAAGTCCCCCTGATATACGCCGCCCTCCTTTGGCATGATCTTTGGAAGGTGCCGGAGAGCCTCCTTCAACTTCAACACGAGCCCCTTAGCATGACCATGATTCTTCTCGATGTCAGCGTTGGTATAGTTGAGCTTAGGATTTTTATTGAAAGCCGACTTCGTGGCCACAAAAAACTTGCCGTTATCGGGATTGATGCCAAAGACGGTTGATGGCGAACCATCCATCTTTGTACGTACAACAGCCTTAGATTCCTCTCCAGAAAGGAGTCTATCTAGATCATCCATGACTTCTGACGCGTGCAGGATTCCTTCATCCCCGTTTGTGACAAAAGAATCCTCAGCGTGTTCCAAATGTGTGAGCTTCTCCACGTCAAGAGATTCAAGAAGAGCATCTGTCTCCTCGTTTATACGCTCTGTGAGTAAAAAGGTGGAAAAAGACTTCATCACTTCTTCTCCCCCTGCATACCCGACGTGAAGGGGTTCAGCTTCTTCGTTCCAGGCATGATGGAGTACCCGCTGTCGGGCATAGACTTTATCTTGAGCTCAGCCTGAACCTCGTAGTAGTTGGTCCTGGTACTGACTCTCATATTGAAGTTTCCCCTTCCGGACAGCAGCGGGATGCTGTGTGTCAATCCCAAGGGATTCTTGTTGGAGATCATGTAGAAGTCGTCTCCGGCCTGCATGTAGTGGGCCGGCTCCCTCTTCCCCTTTATGTAGTGGTTGGTGATAATCTCTCCCAGGTTGAGGTCCTCCACCTTTATGATGTACCTATCGTGCCCGGGCTGCTCCACGTACTCCCGCATCGTCCTTAGAGGTACGGCTCCCTCCTCTCCGAGCATCCCTATGGTGGTTGGAACTATCAAGGAGCGCTTTGGTATGCCGGTGTACTTCGCTATGTCTCGAATGAACTTCTTCGCATCGTCGGATTTATTCAGGAGCTCGACGGCATTCCCGGCCGCTGGCGTCTTGTATGTGGTCCGCCAAGCGCCGTCTTGATAGAACACCCGCGGGTTGGCAAGGTTGTCGGTGTGATTCATCTTTACTTCCAACCACACAACGGTCGATTTTCCATTGAACTGTGTAATCTTGACATCCGAGTACTCTGGACCAACGGACGGCCTCGTTGCCTTAACACCGGGAATCGCGTTGATAGCGCTGGCTATCTTTCTCTCATAAGCGTCACTGTTTTCCGACATCCGCGGCCTCCCGACCTATTTATCGGAACCGACGAAACGAAAACCCTCCGCGAACTGGGTCCGGGAGGGTCTGATTAAGCTTTCAAAAAAGTTGGCGACTATAGATCAAACCGCTTGAGATCCGCATTCAGACAGTTTCTCAGTCGCTCGGCCTGCTGAACTGTAAGGACTTTGGTGAACTTCTCCTCGGGGATGTTGACGTTTATCTTCCGATTCTCGAGAACTTCCCTGATACAAACGTTCAGTTCGTCCCCCAACGCGCGCGCCTCAGAGATTTTCATGGTCCTGAGAACCCTCTCCGAGGACCGACTCTCCCCACAGGACCTCTCCGAGGTATCCTCCACCATGACCACGTAGCAGTCCCTCGCCACGAACCCTATGTCCCCCATGTCACCACCTCTGAACTTTGGAGAACGCCGACTGAAGCATCGCGTTCGATATGTCGCGGGCAACCGCGTCCCGTATACCGATCGTGAGGTCCTCGAGCACTTCCTGGTCGTAGGATCTCGATCGGTACTGTGTAGTGTGCTTCTTTCCCCCGAGGGAGTACACGATGGAGTATATCGTGTCCCCACTCATGGCGTCCGCCATCTTGTAAATGACGCACTCGAAGTCGGTGTCCCGAACGATCGTCGTCTCGACGACCCGGTCCTTGGCGGCCTGCTCCATCTCCCGAAGGAGGCGGACCGACTCGTCCGTCGGGGCGCGCTTCTCCGTTACGTTGACCCTCGAGTCCACCGAGACCCTGCTGTTTCCACCCCCGTAGTACATGCTGTCAAACATCTTCATATGCCTCCCACTTGTCGTTCTTGTCGTCCCAGTGTCTCCTGTCGTAGACGTTGAGAATCACCGAGTGGTCCAGGAGTGTCAGGTCCAGGAGAAAACCCGCGTGAGACTGTCCCCTCCATGAGAGGTCGAACTCCAGACCGATGATCCATGGGTAGTCCCTGTTCCATCGGGTAATCTGGAGAGACGCGCACTTGTTCTCGGTAACCTTCCAGTCGCCCTCGATGTAGTCGACAGATGGTCGTTCAATGAGTCCTGTCCACTTCCATGGACTCCAGAGAAAGAATGAGAAGTGAATCACGTTGTTCTCCTACACGAAGTCCTCGAAGACCGTCCTCTTCAGGGCGGCGGCGGTCCCCGACTTATCGAAGACGGGTCTATCGTCCACCAAGTTCTGTTCCCGTTCGTCGACGTTGTAGAGTTTCATCCTCGTCCTGTCGATCCCCACGACGAACCGACGGAAGTCGTCCGTGTTCGTGTATCGGTTCTTGTCGGTCTGACGGAACACCAACTGACCCAACGCCTTCATCTCCTCGGACTGGGAGACGATCCACATCAGGTCGACGGTCATCGGCAGTCCGAAACTGTCCGACGTGTGTTCGAGACCCGGGTCGGAGTCCGCGAACCCCGTCCTGTTCAACTGGGTGGCGGACCAGATCGCCACGTTGGTCTCGACCGCCAGCCCCCGGAGTTCCTCCGCGATTGACTTGACGTACTCGTAGGACTTCACCCCCGACACCTTGAGGCGGCATGACTGACACAGGTTGATGTAGTCGATGTAGATGACGTCCGGGACGAAGTTCTTCTTCAACTTCAGTTCGTTGAGGAGGTGACGGAAGTGGTTCGCCCCCGCGCAGGTCGTCGGGTACTCCTTGATGATGAGTCTTCCGGAGGTCCTCGACCGAACCTGGTCCACCAGTCTCACGTACTGGTCCCTCGACATCGTCTCGAGGTCCAACATCGTCTGGTCCAGGACGTTCGCGTCGATCCTCTGGGCGATCTTCTCCTCCGCCATCTCCAGGGTGATGTAGAGGACCGACAGTCCCGCGCGGAGGTCGTTGGACGCGAAGTGGCAGAGGATCGTGGTCTTGCCGATACCCGTACCGCCCGACACGATGTTTAGGGTCTTCTTCTCGATCCCCCCGTTGGTCGCGCGGTTCATGAACTCGATGTCGAAGGGTATCCTCTTCTCGACACGGTGATAGTAGTCGTACCGGGTCCCGAAGTCCTCGAGGAGGTCGTGACCCACGTGTTTGTCGAAGGAGACCGCCAGGGCGTCCGAGAGGAGTCCCGGAATGGACCCCCGGTGTAGCTGCGTTGTCTTGTCGTCGAGGATCCTAACGGACTCCATGACCGCGTTGAAGACCGCGCGGTCCCGACAGAACTTCTCGGTCTCGTCGACCAGCCACTCCTCCTTGGTGGCGGGATCGACCTCCATGTTAGCGATGGTGTCGCGCGCCTGCGCGAACTCGTCCTCCCCGACACCCCGACGGTTCGTGAGATCGATCGCCAACGCCTCCCGACTCGGCGAGGAGTTGTACTTGACCATGTATGACTGTATCAGTTCGAAGATCGTCCGGTCGGGACGATCCGCGAAGTACTCGGACCTCAGGAACGGTATGACCTTCCGGGCGAACCCCTCACTGTGAACGAGGTTCGCCAAAACTACCTTCTCAAAACTCAATTTACTGCACCTCTATCGTTGCAGCCGAAACCACGCACAGACATTCGACGGAGATCGGCACGCCGCCCTTTATCCTACACCGTTCTCCCCACGCAGCGCGTTCATGAGAACCACACATCCCAACTATCGACAACACGATAATCAACACGAAGAGGGCGCCCATGCTACCCCAACCTATACGTTCACTAGTACACATTCATTGGGTCTCCCTAGACTGAAACGACTATTATACCACCTCAGTCTTTGGGTGTCAACCTCTCCCACTCAAAACCGAGTATCCAGTGTGTCGTCCACCTGTGAAACCAGGACGGTTCCCTACCCTCAAGGACGCACACCGTGACGTTGGTCCCGGGGAAGGGGTTCAACCGCCACTTCTTCGAGTACTTCGGTCCACACCACATGGAGTGTACCGCCGTATTTCTCACCCATGGGTGTCCTGTATGACCGTCCTCAATTGGGTGTCCGATTCCCTTTATGGGGTTCGACGGTGTTCCCAACATTCCTATTCCGTCCACTATGGGACCCGGTCCCGGTATCGGACTCATCGTTCCTCCTTTTTATCTCGCGCGCCGCCATGAAGAGTTCCTCGGGACTCCGACAACAGTCGGTCCTCCAGTACTCACAGAGTCTCCCGACCCAACCGTCCCGCAGACACGCGCAGGGGGGCTCACGGGTGCAGCGGCCGTACGTGTCTAGGAAGTGGTCGATCACTTCTTCGACCTAATGACGACGTCGTCGATCGCGTGGACAAGTTCCGTCAGGGAAGTGACTTTCATCTCCAACTCCTCGATGCGCCGCTGCATGTCGGAGGCGGACCCCGGAGCCGGCTGCGTCCACCACACCGGCGGCGTGTTCATCCAGTAGGGCCACGGGGGCGGCAGCTGGTTGATCGGCACCAGCTGTGTTGGATCACAGGGAGTCCCTACTGGCTTGTAGTTCCCTGTTCCAGCCGTGTATGGTTGACTACCGGGAGGCGTACCAGCGTACGCTTCACCGTACCCACCCCAGTGCCAGCCGCTGGTATGGTCTATCCACATACCTGAATGCGGTTCACCCATCGACATGCTCGTCCTCCCCCATCAAGAGTCCCCCGGACAGGGTGTACTTAGCCTTCACGTAGTCGCGGAAGTCCGCGTCCTTCAGCAGCCCCGTCCACGTCACCTCGCTGCTCTCGATGCCCTCCAGCTTCATGTAGGGCTCGATCAGTTCACCCGTGGCGCGGTCCACCAGGGCGTACGCGTTGGAGTTACCCTTCTTAACCTTGGCGACGAACCCACCCTCGAGCGCCTCATCGAGCAGGCCGGACCACTTGTTGATCCCTCCGTCGAACGCAATGTCGATGGGGATCTTCACCCCCTCTCGAACGTACCGAGACTTGTCGATCTTAAGGTTGAACCTGTACCCATGAATCTCCCGGGTATCTTTGTCCTTGTCGGCTTCCCGACCGATGATCCACAGGTTGTCCGCATTGTAGTAGGGTCCGGTCCCGCCGGCCACGACGTCCGTCGCGTACATCTCCATAGTCTTGTAGGTGTGGGCGATCACCACCATCGGGATGTGCTTGAGGTTCACCTTCGCCGACGCGACCCGAAAGACGCTCTTGGTGACCTTCGCGCGGAGACCCATGTCGCCGGCGTCGGAACCCTTCGCAGCGTCCTCGGTCTCCTTGTGGGACGGCAGGTTGCCGATGGAGTCGACGACGATGAAGACCTTGTCCTTTCGAGACAACTGGTTGATCTGAGTCACGATGTCGTGCCGAAGCTCCTCGAGCTCGGTGACGGGCGTGTGGATGACGCGGTCTAGGGGGATGCCGAAGGACTTGAAGTACGACGGCGGCGACCCAAACTCCGAGTCGTAGAAGAGGATGTAGCCCTCGGGATACTTCTTCAGGAAGGCCCTCGCGAGCAGCAGCGCGAAACCCGTCTTGAACATCTTCGACTTGCCAGCCAAGACGGTGACGCCCGGCATCATGCCGTTGTCGAACGAGCCCGAGAGGGCGACGTCGATCATAGGGATGCCCGTCGGCACGACATCGGTCGGGTCAAACACCTCCGAGTCGAGGAGGGTGTCCGTCATCTTGATGGTCGACCCCTTTATCAAGCGGTCCCTAAGCTCATCACTCATTCTTCGTTCTCCAATGCCTTCCTAATCCAGCGCATCATCATCATGGCGCGCTCCTGTGCGGGGAACGACGCGTCCCCGGTGTCGTCTATCGGGATCGGAAAGACGTAACCGTTCTCACACTCGTAGTAGAGGTTGTCCTTTCGGTAGTAACAGAACTTCGCGTCCCCTCGAACGTACTCCTTTATGTCTAACTTAGCCATCCTTTGTATCCTCCAGCTCGCGCCGCTCCCTCGCCCAGAGGAGCTCGATGCGCTTGTCGAATAGCTTATTCAGCTTCTTCTGTTCGCGCCAGACCCTCTTCCACAGCCGCTTGTGTTTTCGAACAAGACGGGCGTCTAGTTCGACGCGAAGTTCGTTGCCGTCGTTTGGGTACAGCTTCGGTCCCTTGGTGTCGATCCCAACGGTCTGTACGTCCGATGCGTCGAGGTCGACAGTTACCTTCCTAGCCATCCTTCATCTCCAACCCAAACTCGGTGAGCAGCGCCGCAACGATGCGCGCGTCCTCAGCCCTACAGATCTTCTTAGCCTCACGAAAACCCCAAGCACTTAAACCGACTACGTTCGTCCAGTCAGCGTATATTCGCCTCATGTGGACCCTGCGCAGGGCCATCTTCCGGTTCATCAGAACCACTCCGTATGAAAAATTGGGTTGATCCAGTCGGGATCGACCCCACACGCCCTACCAAATATGACCACACCGATCACCGAGTAACCGTACGCCTCGAGGTCCGCGCGGGCGGTGTTCATGGAGATCCCGGTCGTCATGACGTCGTCCACCAGGAGGACGTCCCACGCGTTGTGGTCGTCCGGGAGGGCGTACTTCTCCAGGGCCCTGCCGAGACGGTCCCCTCCCCGAGGAATCGAGTGGACGGACCGAAACCGAAACCTCCGCGCGACCATCGACGCGAGGGACTCGATGTCGTCGTCGGACAGGGCTCGGCAGTCGATCCTGTAGTCAGAGTGTCTCCCGGAGTGGAGGGTGAACTGGCCGTGCTCAATCAGGGTCACGCTTTTGACTCCCCATTTTCACGCTCCTCGCGTTCCCTAGCAAAGAGAAGCTCAATGCGTTCATCGAAAAGTTTGAAGAGCTTTTTCTGAGAACGCCAGAATTTTCGACACAGCTTCTTGTGCTTCTTGACGAATTTACAGTCGAGCTCAACTCGCATCTCGTTACCGTCGTTGGGATACATGACGGGCCCCTTTGTGTCTAGTTTGACGACCTGTTGGTCACCCGCGTCAATATCGACCAAAATTTTCATGCGGCGAACTCCTTGACGAGCTCCCTCCTCTCGGTCCAATCGCCCTGTGCATAGAACGCTTTGGGCCGCAGCGTCTCGAGCGCCTCCCTATTGAAGGTGCTGTAGAACGTAAAGGATCCATCTGGATAGACTCTTATCATTTTAGGAACTCCCCTAGATCGAGGACCATGCCGTGCTCGATCAGCGTCATGCAATCCATCCCTTCCTGTCATACTTCACTCGAGCGTACGAGTCTTTAAAATGACTGGGAGGTTTCGGGCCAACCCGTATCTCCGTACACGAGCTACCGAAGAACGATCCCGTCACGCGGTACCCGGCGACCCACCGCTTCCCGTAGGAGCGCGCTGGCAGCTCTCCATCCTCCCAGGCGCGCCTCACAACGTCCCGAACTAGCAGCTGCAGCGGCCCCTGAGCTTCCCCGGTGTACCAATACACAAGTTGGTGCAGACGGTCGACTACGCTCACGCGAGGAACTCCCCTAGGTCGAGAACCATTGAGTGCTCGAACTCATAGACGGGCAGGTTCACGGCCACGCGACCCCAGTGATCGGAAGGAAGCGCGTCGACCTCCTCTATCTCGACGACGAGCTTCGGGATCTCCCCGCGGTGGTGGGCCACAGCCAGACGGTGCGAGCCCTCCAACGCGTAGAAGTCTCCCCGAAACAGCATCACCCGAATCGTCGGCGCGCCGTACGTGTCCATGTCGTCGGCCACTCGCCCGAGGTGACCGTCCTCGTACGGTAGGTGCTTAGCGAATACCCGCCTCATGAGAAGAATTCTTCCAGGGTCGCCTTCTCCTCGATCTCCCAACCGATCGCGTCCATGATGGACTTGATCGGACCGATGAACGACTTCACAAACTGTAGCTCCCGATCGATGTAGGGTTCGATCCCCAACTCCGAGGGCATGTGACCCGGGCAGGCGAGTACGTCCGACCTCGACGGGTTAGGAACCTTCATATACGCGAACCGGATCTTCGACCCGTCGTAGATCTTTGGGCAGGTCCCCTCTAGTCCGAGTCGGTGTATCATCTCGTTGTACACGAGGGACCCCCGGACCTGGATGGGGAGGGACTTGTCCTCGAGACCGTAGGGAATCTTTACGACCCCGTTGCAGGAGATCCTCGTGTACGTCAGTTTCACCCCGCGCGGGAACGCCACCTGGTCGAAGGACATCTCCATGAACTCCCTTCGGAAGTTCTCGATGTACTCCCGGACCTCCTCCTTGGAGGCGGTCATGATGAGTCCGATGGTCCTCTTGATGTGTTCCCGACAGACCTGGGGAGTAGAGGACCGGACCGCCTCGATCCCGACGATCTTTAGTTTCGGTTCCGCGTACCTCACCCCCTCGGAGTCCCGAACGTTGAGGATGTACATCTTCGTACCCCTCCAGATCGCCTTGTCGGAGACCGACTCGATCTTCATCCTCATCTTGTTGGACCGGGCGTGGGTGAGTTCGGCGAGTTCCTCGTAGGACCTCCCGATGAACGGCAGTATCCGTTCCCTACAGAACCGGTCGACGATGTCGGTGGTGTCTTCGGGGGAGGCGTGTATCCTCTTCACCAGGGGACCCAGGTTGAGGTACACGGAGTCCGTGTCGGACGCGACGATGTAGTCGACGTCCGTCGTCTTCAACATGTCGTTCATGAACTCGTTGAGTTTCTTCGCGATCCACCGGATCGCCAACTGCCCCGAGGTCGTGACCGCCTCGGCGTTGTCAAAACTGAACCACCTGTAGTACCGGTTCGCCAGCGCGCCGTACGCCGAGTTCAGGAGGACCTTGTACGCGCCCTGGAACGTATCGTAGAGGACCGCGCGCTTCTTAGCCTCGGGGTCCTTGGTCCTCTCGAACTCCCTTTCCGCCTCGATCTTCTTCCTCTTGAACTCGACCCTGCCATTGTAGATCTCCTCCAGCAGCGCCGGAAGGAACCCCTGAGGCTCCTTTCGATACATGCACCCGTTGGCCGCGATCGTCGCGCCCTCGGGAACGACGTCCTTGAGAGCCCCATCGAGAATGTCGCCGATAGACGGAAAGTTTTCAACCTTTCCAATGAACGTCTCCGGCGAGATGTTGTACTGCATCTGAAGGTGGGAGTACAGGCTGTCCAGGTCGATGCCTACTACCCACTCGTGCATACCGATGATCGGGTCCTTGACGTATCCCCCGACCAAGGGATACGGCATCTCGTGCGGGACTTGAAGGGGGACGACGACCTTCCGCTCCAGCAGACTGTTGTGGATGATGGAGTCCCACTGCCTCACGGTGTGGAGGGTGTCGGTGTAGTTGACCTTAGCGTTGTAGGCCAGGGCGAACACCAACCGGATGTAGCCGAGCTTCTCCTCGAGGCGATCGACCAGCGCGCAGTCGTGGATGTTGTAATCGACGTACAGTTCCCAGTTCTGACGCCGCATCTCCGTCAGCGAGCCGTACTCGGAGTAGTCGAGCTTCTTCTCGCCGAGCTCCTCGGACGCGATGTAGTCGAGGGAGTACGACTCCCGGGTGTGAAGGCAGAACTTCTTATAGAGGGCCATGTAGTCGAGGACGGTGATCCCGAGGGGGATGAACGCCTGCTTCTTCGATCCCTGTGACTCGATCTCCCTCTCCTCGAGGACGTGCCACGGGCTCAACCTCTTCGCGGAATCCTCGCCGAGGACGACGCGGATCCTGTTCACTAGGTAGGGAACGTCGAAGAACTCAACGTTCCACCCGGTCGCGACGTCGGGCGCCCAGTCGGGGTGGTTCCAGGCCAGCAGGAGGTTCAGCAGCAGCTCGCGCTCGTCTCTACAGAGGACGTATTGAACGTTCAGCTTTCCATCTGTGTACGGTTCACACCCAAACGTAACGCTGCGCCCGCGACGCCTAAGGGTCACGAGCGTGATCGGTTGGTCGGCCGTAGCGATGTCGGGGAAGGCGTCGGGTTCACCCTCGTCCGGAGCGCACTCGATGTCGACGGATACCACGGAGATCTGGTCCGGGTCGTAGTCGACCCTGCCGGGATAGTGTTCGTTGAGGAACGCGTACGGCCACGAGGTGTTCCCGTGGATCTTCATCCCGTGGATGCTTTCATGAGTAGAGAGGAACTCGCGCGCCGCCGCCATGGAGTCGAACTTCATGGGACGCATCTCGTGTCCGTCGATGGTTCGGAACTCCCCGTGACTGTCGGGAACGTAGAGCGTGGGTTCGTACGCGATGCGCTGCTCTATGCGCTTGTCTCCGGAGTATCCCCGGAGATAGATGTGGTTCCTGCGAACCGCGCAATGGGTATAAAATCTCTTCGGTTCCATGTTCACCTCCCATCGTCCCCTCAAACGGGGACTGTCAGTGGATTATCCATCTTATACTAGGGCTGAGCCGGTGTCAACTCGGTCCCCGATCGCCCAGGAAGAGGCGGTACACCACGTACGTCGCGATCGGAACGATGTACGCCGCGAGAGCCCCGAGGATGAACGCAGCGGCGTCGTGGGACTGACAGCCCGTCAACTCGAACGGTACGAAGTTCACGGAGCCTTCTTGGGAATGGGGACGCCCGGGGGCCACCTGTACTGAATCTTCATCGATCGCGGGAAGCGATCAATACACACCTTGTCCCCTTGGTTTCCCCCAAGAGCATATATGTACTTGTCGTCGAAGGACGCCACGAAGAAGACGTGGCCGAAGTGGTGACCGTCCGACATTCCGGGACGCGACTTCACGCCTATCGCGCCGACCTTCGGTCCCGCGAGTCCCTGACCGTACGTCGCGTAGTCCAGCGCCCACAGCGTGCCGGTGTTGGGAAGGTGCGCCTCGTGAAGGACGGCCCCGACGAACGCCGCGCACCACGGGGTGTGCCGGTCGCCGGGAACCTCCTCCTTGGAGGCCTCGGAGAAGAACTTCATGACGGACGGGGTGACGCGCAGGTCGGTCTCTCCGACGACACCCATGTAGCCGTGGGCTATGTGCATCCAGGGAAGGTCGAGAGACCCATTCACCGGCATCACTTCCTCCCTAGGATCTGAGACGCGACTGAGATGAGGGGGTACGCCGGCCCGGGGTCGGTCTTCCGACGGGGCGCGACGTCCTCGTGCCCCAGGACCTCGGTGATCGAGGGGTACGCTTTGTGGATCGCCTGTCCGATGAGGATGGCAGCGGCGACCTGCACCGGGGGATACTTCTGCCAGAACGCCTCGAGGCCTGTGATGCGGTGCTTGCCCCACACGGCATCCTCGGGAGGAACTATGTGGGAACCGAGCTGGGTCTCTAGAGTCCCGTCCGCCCTCTTTAGGAGGGGACCCGCATTGACCTGCTCGATTCCGATGGAGAAGTTATTGACGCCGCTCTCGTCCTCCCATGAGGACTTACCGGCGTGCCAGCCGACGCGGTTGAACGGCAGCAGCTGCGTGACGGTGCCGTCTCTGTCGAGGACGAGGTGAACGGAGACCCGGTTGTCGGTATCCGCGTCCGTCAGAGCATTGATTGCGCTCGAGGCCGTCGTAGTGGCCGTGTAGTGCATCAGGAGGATGCTGGGACGCTTCATGATCCCGCCGTGGTTCGGCGACGGTCGCTGGGCGACCGGCTTCCCGTCGCGGTACAGAACGTTCTTCTTCACGGTATAGGGGTTGACGGGCATTCAAAAACTCCAAAATTCAATGCAGGCGCTTGCCGTACGTTTCCAGGATGTAGACGCCGATCGACTGGTCGTCGAGGTCGAGGAGGTAGAGCGGGGTGCAGTCGGCTTCGCGAACCTTGGCCGCGAAATCGATCATGGCCGCGGTGTCCTCGTCCATCTCCCCGCACGACGTCATCATGGCCGCCACTGCGTTTGCAACTACGGCTTCCTCGATCTGCACGAGCATGCGATCCTCCTCAGTCCCAGAGTGCCTGGAAGTATTTACCGAAAAGCCTGGTACCGTTACGGATGCGCTCGTTGGCAGCGTCAAGCCCCTCGCGGTTGACCTTGAAGGTGTCGTTCGGGCCGGTCACCATGCGGCACACCGTCTGACCGTTCACCACCTCATCGACGAAGTCCCAATCCACCTCTCCGGAATGGAACTCCTCCTCCCAGTCCTCGTTCGCGAGGTGCTCGAAGGCCCAGATCATCTCATCCAGGACCCAATCCCAGCGCTCGTGAACGTTGGGGATCCCCTCCCACGCGTTCTCATTCGACGGTTCCTCTCGAAGGCGCATCTCCTCGGGCACGTCCTCGTCGGCGACGTAGCCGGACCCGTGCTTCTTCTCTCGGAGCCTCACGAGCGCCGGATGAATGATGAGCGCGAGCGTGTTGTCGAGGCCCCACACGTCCCAATCGTCGATGCGAACCTCGATCCGCCGCGGCTTCTTAGCGCGGCGGCCGGGGTACCTCCCTAAAACTACACGCATAGCTCAAACCTCTATTACGGGACGACCGACTGCGCGACCCTCCCGAACGAGGACTCGGACGAACCGAACCGCCTCATCGAGGAAGTCGAAGACGACCCTCTTCGTCTGAAGCAGGCCGTTCCTAACACCCTTCACGTCATAGACGACAGTAAACATCGCGTACCTCCTCGACTGAGGTACTATAATATCACAATCGAGGACCGACGTCAACCTATTTTTTGGGAGGTCTCTCGGTGTCCTCACACCGGATGTAGACCGTGTCCCCCTCTTGGACTACGCCGGACTGCGCAGCGAACGCAGCGGCGTTGAAGGCGCACTCGTACGGCGTGTTGAAGGTCTTGTCGGGGATCTGAAGGTGCGTGGGAGCCGGCGGGCCGTAGACCGCCGCCGCCGTGTTCACGATCACCACGACCGCGGCGTAGCTCACAGCATGAGCTCCAGTCCGCCCCGCGCCGCCCAGACGAACGCGAAAGCGGTCGCCATCAGCAGGAGGTACCTAATTAAGAGGCTGCGAGAGTTCACGATCTACCTCCATCTGCTCGTTCATCCTATCCACCAGGTAGTCGATGAGAGCCTGGTACCTCCCCTCGCCTGGGGAAACGTCGAAGCCGCAGTACAGCTCCTCGATGCGACCCCGCGCGATCCCGGCCTCGTACACCTCCCGGAGCTCCTCCGGCGACATCACCAGCTTCATCACGCGGTACGTCCCTCCAGTGCGGCCGATTCGCTGAAGGCAGCGAACTGCTCACGGAACGCGTCCCCGAGCCTGAGAGCCACGTAGTTCCATCCCTGAAATTCGGGCTCGTCGTACGAGAGCGAGGAAACGGCCGTCTCGTCGAAGCCCCTTCCCCTAAAGTAGTCGATCAGCTTCCCGAGCAGCGCGTCGTCCCTGCGGGGCTCGGAGCCCCAGAAGTATACGCGGAGCTGGTTCTGCATCAGCTGGGCCAGGATGCATTTCGCACCGGCGACAGCTTCCTCTCCGGTCTCTATGACCGCGTCGTCCATGTACATGGTGGTCTCCCCCATAGCAGTTCCTAAAACGGGGCACTGTTCTCCACGTAGTAGAGGAAGTCCTCGTGCTCCTCCCAGGCTTCCCTAGTAAATAGATTGTCCGTCACGGCCGGCAAGCCCACGGACCCTACTCTCGTGTAAGGAGACCAGCCCATGGAACTTATTTACTACGTTTATGCCTACATCCGTTCACGCGACAGTGACACTGGTATGGCCGGCACCCCCTATTATATCGGAAAAGGAAAGAATGGACGCGCGTATGATACACGTCATACGCGTCGCAGCATCTCCGTTCCAAAAGACAAACGCTTCATCGTCTTCATGGAAGCAAACCTTACAGAACTTGGAGCTTTCGCTCTGGAACGGCGTTACATTCATTGGTATGGTCGCAGGGACAATGGAACTGGCATCCTTCATAATAAAACCAACGGTGGGGACGGTGCTAGCGGTGGCATACCATGGAACAAAAATAAAAAGGATCCCAAGACCGAAGAGTATAAAGCCAACATGCGAATGGTCTTCGAATCTGAAGAGGTCAGAACAAAGCTGCGAGGTCCAAAATCTGAAGAGGCTAAGAAAAACATGCGCAAATACGTTCGAACCGAAGAACACCAAGCAAAACTAAGCAAGCCGCGATCCAGAGAGACAAAAGAAAAGATGCGTTTAGCATGGGTCATTCGTAGACAACGAGTTCACAGTCAATAATAAAATTAACATGGTCTCTCCAGGCTTCCTCAAAAACCTCGTCGCTGTTTGGGTACTCCCGCTTGAAAGCCGCTAGGGACATTGCCTTAGCGGTCGCCGACCGATTCAGGCCGGCGCACGATTGTATATACGTCTCGGCGCGCGCCAACCTCTTCCGCCACTCAGCCTGGGTCCAACACATAGTAGAGTCCTCCACCATGTTACTATTCTACCCCAAAGAGTCCTCAATGTCAACCTTTCCGGCTAAGATAGCCCGAAGGTGCTTTCGATCTGCGGCCCCTACCCTAGGCTCCCGCACCGAGCCGCGGCCCTCGCGGTACCGGGCGAACTTGCCGTCCCGCTCCCGAGGGTGCAGGCGCTCGAAGGCGGTGTCTTCCAACAGTTGGGGCACTATGGTTCGCAGGTGCTTCACGGTGATATTTATAAGGGATTGACACGGGACCCGAACTGTGGTATTATAGCCTAAATAGGCCAGACCCGGAGGTACCCATGTCCGCGACTATAATTCCATTCAGGCCTAGGAAAAGGGTCGCCGAAGTTCCCGACATCGTCGAGTTCGATACACGGGCCGACATGATAAAGTGGATGCGCGAGGAGCTGGACCCCGAGGACTACTTCGACCTGCTGGAAGCGTATTCGGACCCCTCGATAAGGGACGCTCTGGATCCCGAGATGATCGAGATGTTGGACTGTTTTGTGAACTTGGAGTAGCGACATGGCAAGACGCAAAGCGCTCCTGACGGAGGTCCCGCCCCCGTCGACGCAGCCAACGACTAAGAACGAACTCGTTGCGTACCTTAGGGAGACGATGCAGCCCGAACTGTTCGCGCTGTTCTCCTGCGCGGTGGTCTCCGAGGAGGTCTACGAGCACTCCGGAACACCTACCCAGGACATGGTGAGGCTCTGGTGGTCCCTCCCGAATCTTGGGACGCGACACGTCTTCGTGGTGGAGGAGAAGGGGAAAGTCGACGCCTAGGACCGGGTTGATCCCTCGAAACACGCGCGCGTACCCCAACTCCCGTCAGATATTCATCAGACACATCGGGATACGCGTGTCGGAGTCCCTGGCGGACTCCCTCAGTCAGTACGCGGAGGACGTCGGGAAGACCCCGTCCGAGTGCGCGCGCGAGGCGATCGCGGAGTACCTTCGGGTCCGAAAAGGTCTCTTGGTTCACGGAGAATCTGTCATACCATGGGTTACAAAAAACTAGATCCAATGCATCGAGCACGGGAGAAGCAAGAGGCTCGAGAGCTCTTCGCCGGTGACCCTCGAAATGGGTTCTTTAGCTCCATCAGCTTTCGCAACTTCCGCATCGTGTCGATAGGCGGAAAGCCCCTCAAGACTTCTCCACCAGTCGGACTACCCAGAGATCGTTAGTCAGATCTGAATTTAGAATATAATCCATAGGCATCGTGCCGTACCCGTGGTTCCCCCAGTCCGATCCCCAAGAATTACGAATTATGTACAGGCTCGAGGCGGGTACCGTCCCGACGATCGCCATCGCGTGGCCGCCCGTGGGAGCGTCCGTAGCCGACGGCATCGGGATGTTACCGGTGGCGGCCACCGCGTCCGAATCGAGGGCGTCGAACACCGAGCTCCCGAACGAGACTGGGAAGCCCGCGGCTAGACACACGGATATAGCTGCCTGCGTTTGCGCGACGCTCGAGTACTCAATGATCTTGTCGGTTGTTGCGTCCGTGTAGGACTGTACCGGCGGCTCGACGATGACCTTTGACGGGTCGAAGGGCCAGTCGGTCTCCGGGGGTGCGCCGATGGTCGCGAGGGACTTTATGGCGTCGCGTATCTCGCAGCCGTCGTCCTGGTCCGTGCCCCCCTCCAGCTTCCGAGCGTTGAAATACGTAAATAGACGACTGGGAACGAAATTCGGTAGCCCCTCCACCATCCTTCCGTACTGAACCTGAAACGTTGTCGCCTGAGCCACACAGCTGGAGGTATTTGCTTGGTCGTATATCGGGGGACACTTCTGTCGAAGGTCGTACGTGCCGTTGAGGAGGATGGCCGGGACGGGGGACGCCAGTTTGACTCGGTATAGAGCGTCCCGATGGTCGAGGCTGTCGCAAATGTAACCGCTACAGGTGTGATTCGGCATTCGACGGTACTCCCTTGATCGAGAGTATTTATCCGTCGAACGAAAGGGGGCTCAGCGCCCCTTTTCGTTTTCCAGGTGGTCCCTTCGGGACTTCTTCCACTTCCTGTCCCGTCGGACCGAGTCGACGCCCTTGATGTTGATCACGGGCACGACGCGGTGGACGACATCCACGAGCTCGCGCTGCGCGTCCATGACATCGAAGATGTTCTTGTACGCGTAGGGCGCCTCGTCGAGAGTGTCCTCCGTGACCGTGGCGGTCACCCCCTTCATGGTATTCTGGAACGCGTCCAGGGACAGCGTCTCCTTCGCGGCCCTTCGACCGAGCACCCTTCCCGCCCCGTGGGACGAGGAGTACAGCGAGTCGGGGTTACCCTTCCCGCGAACGATGAAGGACCCGTCGCGCATGTTTCCCGGAATCACGCCCATCATCCCCTCCTCCGCGTGGGTCGCGCCCTTGCGGTGGATCCACAGGCCGTCGCGGAGGACCGCGTGGTTGTGGTTGCGGTTGATGAGCTGCGACCAGTCCGGAGCGCCGCCGGCGTACTTGCCGATGACCCGCGCGGTCCGCGCCAGCATCTCCCTTCGGTTGGCCAGGGCCAGCTCCAGGCACCATTCGAGGTCCTGGATATAATCCTGTCCCCGAGCGCTGTCGATGTGGAGGGCGTGGTGGCCCTCCTTCGGTCCGTCCCCGCCAGACGCCATCGTCATGTAGTGGGTGGCGCACGCGTGGCCGGGACCCCTCGAGCCGGAGTGGATGACGATCCAGGTCGTCCCCTCCTCGTCGGTCCCGACCTCGATGAAGTGGTTCCCTCCGCCGAGGGTCCCGATCGCCTTCCTCCACTGCTTCTTCTCGCGTATCTCGTCGAGCTTCAGCGACACAGGCATGCTCGCGAGCCTCTCGACGTCGTCGCTCTCGACCTCCGCTTGGTTCAGCGAGAAGCCGGTCGGCACAGCGCCGTAGATGCGGTCGAAGATCTCCTTTCGGTTCGCCTCCAGGTTCGGACGCTTGGTGTCCAGCGGCACGGCGCTCATGCCGCAGCCGATGTCGTAGCCCACCCACGCGGGCACGACGAACTCGGTCGTGGCAGCGACCGCCCCGATGGGCAGGCTGTACCCGGTGTGGGCGTCCGGCATGAGCGCGGCCTGAACGACCATGCCCGAGTCCAGCGCGCCGTAGAACTGGTCGAGCGCCACCTGCTCGAAGCCCTCGCCGAATATGCGGTGCTTTACGTGGTGTTCCATCTCAGTGTCCCATCTCGAATAAATGCCAGACGAACTGCCCATCCTGTGTGGTGCCTACATACGCAGCGTCTTCTGAGATCTCCCAGCCGGTCCCATGGACGCAGAATACATGTGGCTCGTAGCGCTCTCGCTCCAAAGCAGCGTCGTGCTCTGCCCAGACGAAGAAACGACCGGCCTGCATACCGAAGTGTCGAAATGTCGATCCATGCACCGTCTCCACCTTCACGGTGTCGCCAGGAGAACCGGGCACCTGATATTTGAAGAGCTTTCTCATTTTCTACCCCTTATGAAGCCCTCTCCGGGACACTCATGTTGTCTTTTTTTGCTCACCAGTGTTTGGATTTGTCCACCAATGGGAACCCAGACAGAACTTCCTACGCTTACGATCGCGCCAGAGATAGACAAACCCATAGCATTCCATGGATTATTCTACCACAAGAGCAGCCAAAAGAACACCTATTTTTTTGCGGCACCTTTGCGCTTCCCCGTTCCCTTCACGGGGCCCCCGCGCTGCACGTGCTCGAAGCGGACCTCCTCGGAGCTGCCGCGCATGCGGCGCTTCGCCTGGTTGTTGCTGAGTCCGTGCTTCACGGCGTATTCGAAGGTTTGAACGTTCGTCATATCTTTTTCTTTCTGTTGAATGTACGCCCCG
>Ga0182013_10002446_pt1 | contig 24186 bp, 20 predicted proteins | sample 612S2MmetaG_FD_120487 | JGI IMG/M metagenome (GOLD analysis project Ga0182013, IMG submission 120487) | Permafrost microbial communities from Stordalen Mire, Sweden - 612S2M metaG | ecosystem: Environmental > Terrestrial > Soil > Wetlands > Permafrost | place: Sweden: Stordalen | collected...
TCGCCAACCAAGGCCTGGACCTCGGCAAAACTACGCCGCCGGTGAATCACTCCCACTTCACTCATTGCTACAGTGCAACACTAAACCCGAAGCAAGAACAGGGTGCGTTGCTCAGACGGATACAGTTGTCTGGGCACGGGACTCGACGGCGGCACATTGGAGTGGTCACATCGAGTCCACGACCGATCAATGGTGGATGGACAGTACACCAATCAAACCCGGGTTGATGCAATGCTTTCAAGCGCGTTGCATACGCTGACCGGCTCTGCCACCGACGATCAAGCGTGGGAAAAGATCTTTGTATATTACAACCATCACTCGCGCGGATTGCAGGACCGGGGTTATAAACAGGGCGAGGAGGTCGCCGTCGAGATAAACCTGAACAACAGCAATGCTGCGGGCCCTGGCGATATCGTCAATGTCTCCCTGCAAGTAGCGTTGGCGATGGTGCGCCAGCTCGTGATTCACGCGCGCGGATTCTCAAAGCGCATTCTTATCCATACGCGAGCGCAGAGGGCGGTGATGAGGGTCAGACCGGTGTGACGATGACCGGCAAAAACCACTTTGGCTCGATCAAGGGAACACCCGAATTACACGACGCAATCAATACAAATCAGCACGGCACTCCGCATGCCTATTCCCCGATTGTGGATCTTGCTGCCTCACCAAATCTTGGTGCGAAGACAGTTCTTTACGTGCTGGATGGGCTTTACTGCGCAAGGAGGTACCAGTCATATCCGCTGCACTTTCCGAATCCTCCATTCAACAACCGGGTTATGCCATATGAAAACTCTGACTGGCCGTCAAGCCTGCTGGCCTCAATGGACGGTGTTGCGATCGATTCCGTTGGTTTGAATATTCTCTATTCTCAGACTAAGTTCAATCTGGATGAGAATCACCATCCGCGCATCATGATTCGCGAAAATGCCTATGACTACCTTCAGGAAGAGGCGCAGGCAGACCATCCACCATCCGGAACTAGGTACGTGCAACGGAAAGTTGGTGACCAGCCTCGGCGTCTTCGAGCATTGGGATAGCGACAGCAGCCGTCAGTACTCTCGCAATAAGGACCCCGAAAACGGCAAAGGGATTGACCTTAAGTACATTGCGAAAAAGTGATCATCTACCAGTAGAGCTCAGTGCTTTGTGGCGCAAGCCACTCGTGATCGGCCCCGGTATTTCTTGAGCCACGCTGAAAGTTAGCGCTCGGCAAGAAGCTGGCCTGAAGAGGGTGGGGGATCTATCTGACGCTCCGGCTTTCCAGGTCTTCGGGGCTGTTTCACAGCGCTTAGGTTTTGGAACGGCCGTTTTCATTCAAATTGAACGGTCGTTTTCATTGAGATACAACGCGTAATTGGCGAGCCTTTCGAATGAGAATGGCGGTATTCAAGGGACTTAGCCGTTTCAAAAGGCTATAGCGGCAGTTCGATATTCGACACCCCTTTTGAAACTGTCAGCGCGAGTCATTTGCCCCGCAGAGTTTCCCCAAACAGCCGCACCGCTTCGAGTGAAGCCGGCGATACGGTTCCGTCCTCATACATCAGGAGATTGAAGCTTAGCGCTACCCTGTGTTCTTTCGAATATTGCGCCATACGGATGATTTGTTCCGGAGTGTACCTCGGCTTGGCAATCACAGTGTCGGGCTGCCAGATGCCCCACTCGGCACCATAGCCTGCACCGTCCAGGATGAACATGCCATGCGCCTGCAAACCCTTGTGCGGCCCTCGGACATAAGTGCCATCTCCGCCCGCGGGCGGCCCGTCGGGAAACAGTTTGCCGGCGCCATTGTTCAGGCCATCGAAGGCCTCGCCAAACTCGAAGTCCTGGAAGTCAGTCAGGCGCGGGCGAACCCAATCGTTGATTGCGACGATTCGACCTGGATATCCGGCCTTGAGCGCCTCGCCCTGTTCCTCAAAAGGCGATGGATACCACCCCTCATCAATCGCCCAGCCGGCGAGGCGACTGCCATACCGCTCTCCCACCTCGGTGATGATGGAGATCCAGTTCTTACGGAATAGAGCATCGTTACCAACATTGTCTGCGTCTGTGGTGCCGAAATTTCGAGCCGACCACTCTCTGTCGCCGTAGCCGCAGTTGTAATAAAGTATCAGCTTGATCCCTCGCCTGTTCAAGGCATCGGCGAGTTCGCCAATCAGGTCGCGCCTTGAGGTGCGGCCCGGAATGATCCGCTCAATAGCCTGGATCGGCGCGGGAAAATAGTATGTCCGCCACGTCGCAGACCAGATCACATAGCCCGCGCCGGTGCTCTGCACCATATTGGCGAACTTCTCCACGTCGAAGTTGTCGATCATCTTCGGCCAAGGTTGGCCTTCTCCGTGTTCCGGATAGCCCCACTCACCCAATTGAAACATCAAGCCGTATCGCGCATCCGCCAGCCATTTTGCACTCGATCGGAACTTCCGAATGCGCTCATTCAAATCCGCCTTCTCTTTCCGCTCGATCAGCTCCAGCGAGAGCAGCGCCATCCCCTTGTATGCATTCTTATTCGTCGCTATGCCCGCCGGATTGGGGCTTTGCACAGTGATGACCGCGGTTCCTTTTGGCAACGCGAGCCAGCCGGGCACCTCAATCTTGTTCCAGTTATTGCCCCAGTGGTCGTTCCCCTCCGGGATGTCGACGCTCAGCTTGTTCGAAGGGCCTACTATCTCAATCCGCGATCCCGGAGCACCGCTCACCAGCACATCCACCGAGTACTCGCCCGTCCGCGGCGATTGGACACGCCAACTGAACGACTGCTGAGGGTCATTCCAACCCTGAATCCACATGCCCTTCGGTTCGCTCTCTGTGGTAGATGCGCTTCTGTTCGCCACACTGGCCTTGAGCATGGTCACTCCATTCGCATTCATCACGAACGAGTCAGCGTTGTTTTGCACAACAGTCTTGGATTCATCCCGAGTTTGCGGAGCCGCATTCAGACGGTGCAACCCGATTAAGAAGAAAGCTGCAATTATGCTTGCAACCCGTGTTCGTGACAAGTCGTCCTCCTGTTTACTTGATTGTGAGTTTGATCGTGAACTCCTGCTGATAGCGGAGAATCGTAATCCTTATCGGCGCTCCCTTGCCGGCCTCCAGCGAATAGTGAACGAGGTCCTTAGTGTCATTGACTACCTTGTTGTTGAAGGTTTGGATCACATCCCGGTCCATGAGACCAGCTATCCTCGCGTCGCTCCCCGGTGGCACCTCAAGCAAGATCACTCCGGTTTCACCAGGGGTTCCGGCTGCGGAAACTCCGTCCAGCCCCACGATGTTTCGTACTTTCGCACCCTCCCACGTCACCACCTCGCGGCTGCGCGTCGCGTCGAGAGTCACCGGCTTGGCTCCCAAGGTGGACGGCAATTCTGGCATTCGCGCGATAGCCTTCAGCTCCGGCGACTGCACACCGAAGCTCCGCATGTCGAAGTTTACAAAACCGATCGAGACGGCGGGCGACGTCGGCTTGACCCGGTAATCGCCGCCAGGCGCATCGATGAATTGTGCATCCGCCTCAAGGGAATGCATATCCTCCGCGCTCAGTTCCTGTAGAGATTTGGCGGGGATGGGATATTTCCGTCCCGGTTCATGCAGCAGGTTGAAATCGATCTCCTGTGTCCAGCGGCGCATCTGGATTGGGCGATATGGGGCCATGACAATGTTGCTTCGGAACACGTCATGGCTGTCGATAAACCACACATGCGCGTGAAGTGTGTTGTTCACCAGGATGTTGTTTCCACAGATGCGGAAGAACCCCTCGCGAAGCTTCAGCCCGCCGTTTAGGCAGAGATTATTGTAGATCCGGTAATTCGAGCTGCCGTCGTCCAGGTCGATGTCCCATCCGTGATCGCAGCGCCATCGGGAATTGGAAAGGATGTTCGGCTCAACAGCGTCCAGAACCGGCAGAGAGGCATATTCTCCAGTCTCAACCGTGTCCAGGTCGAGCCCTTTCACTCCCCACCAGCGATCCCGGCCCCAGGAGTTGAAAGATCCGTGATCGCCTGTTTCCTGCACGGTCTCAAAGATGTCGCAAGAATCAATATGATGCCCACCCCAGCAGCCGTCGCCGATGTTGATCCCTGCTCGCGGCACGTCGTACGCGGAAATATGGCGCACCGTAATGGATTTCGACATGTCGATCTCGATGGGCGCAGTTTGCTTCTCAACTCGTCCGGTCCTATAGATCAGGCAATCCTCTACCGTGCAATCCGCGGGGTAGTGATTCGTGAGGGGTCCCGGCGTCTTGTCCAACTGCTCCACAGTATGCGGATTATCGAAGGTGAATAGCGGATTGCGCACTGCGGCCGGATCTCCTACAAACGCAAAGCCAGAGGCTCCGGCTTCGGCGATGTGGCACTGTGAAGCGCTGAAGCGGCGATTGTAGTTGCTTACAAATATGCAATTACCTCCGAGCTGATCAAAGGTGCAATTCGCGACGCAGAAGTCCTCAGTGCCGGTGACATAAATCGCCCCACCGCGATAGATTCTCCAATCGCTGCGCAGGATCGGTTCCTTGGTCTCCATGAACGTTCTGAGTGTGTGCCGAAACGTAAAGTTTCTGAGTTCAATCCAGCGCACCGGCGACTCCGCCGTTCCGCGCGACTCGAGCAGGTTTTTTAGTCGTGATACTTCAATGACAGCTTTCTCCAAATCAAGTCCCGGCAGCGGGTAGAAGTAGAGGATGTGCTTCTTCTTATCGAGGAACCATTCGCCTGGCGCATCCAGTTCCTCGAAGATGTTCTCCACATAGCGATATTGCTGATGCATACGCGCGGGCCGGTTGGATTGCCACCCGCCCTCATATGTCACACCGCCCGTCGCATCTTTCCCCGTGATTTCGTAATGAAGGCTGCCCCAAAGATACTCGTGCAGAGCGTGGATATAACCACCGCGGGGATTGGCCCAGCGCTTCGCCCGTTCCGGGCTGATCGCATCCTCGGCCCAGCCGTTCAGGTACTTCGCATGCGGATCGTAGTTCGGGTATCTTGCCAGAATCTGCCTCTGCCCGTTGACAAACAACTGATCGGCATCGGTATCTGGCGGAACGGGCGTCTGCATGATTCCGTCTCGGTAGGGCGTCCAAGCCGGAGAGATGCGGGTGCCTCCACTCAGCGTCGCGCGCTCACCGGGATAAGCCGAATACACGACCGGTGCTCCAGATTCGCCGGAATCGTACGGCCCCAGGATCACTGTTTCCGGGAGATAGTAGGTTCCAGCGCGAAAGAATACCGCAATCGATCCCTGAGTGGACTTCTTCAGGTTCGTAACGGCTCTCTGCGCGGCATGAAAGGACTGAAGCGGTTGCGATTCAGTGCCCGGGTTCGCATCGTTGCCGATGGGGCTGACGAAAAGGCAATTGCTTGCGTCAGGCGCGAAGCTGCTCTGCTTGTCTGTTCGCGCCGCTGCCCAGGCGTGACTAACAGCAGGGTGGAGACCCACAACAGTACCGGCCGCTCCATAGCAGAAAGATCGTCGGTCGATCTTCGTGCTGCGTTCGTCTCTCATCATTCCTGCAATCTCCCTGGACTTCTACCACGTGGTCTGGGTATCACTTTTTCGCTTGATTCCACGATCGCCACCACAGCCGTCCAAAGTCATAGCCGCTTGATCCTGCACATGAGTGGTGCCCAACTTATGGATCTTAAGACTCTGGATGACGCAAATCTGGACTTGTCAGGGAGTCAAGGCTGGCCGCAGTTCCTAATGGGGCTGAGTATTCGCAGGCCTGATCTCCGCGCGAATGGCCTCGAACAATTCCAACGTCTGCGGAGAAATGCTTCCGTCCTGGTAGATCTCGACGTCGAGCAGTGGAACCATCTTGCGGCTTAAGGCGTCTTTGAGTCTTGGGATGAGGTCGTTGGCCGTTATGCGCGGTGGAGGAATGGGCGTGTCGCGCTTAAAGTGGCCCCAATCGTCCTCAATGAGTGCGGTAAGCTCTGCCTGTAGACCGTCCTGAGGTCCACCTGTGTATCGTCCCGTGCCGTCGATGGGCAAGTATTCGAGGTCCTCGTATTGCGGCTCCCAGAAGGCATTTTCACCCGCGAAGACATCATAGAAATCATTCAACTTCGGCAAGATCCAACTGTTGTAGGCAATTACGCGTTGCGGATTACCGGTGCGCGCTGCGGCGGTCATTTGTTGCCAGGAAGGATTGAAGGGGTAGTAGGTGAAGGCGGCATCATCAAACCAGAAGCCAGCCAGGCGCTTGCCGTATTGCCTGCCGATCTGGGCAATGATCTGGCGCCATTGCTCGAAATAAGCTGCCTTGTCTGGATCGTTGAAATGGGTGCGTTGCCACCAGGGTGTGTCGTCGTGGCCGGGGTGGAAGTAGAGTTCGAGACGGATATTGCGGCGGTTAAGCGCATCGGCAAGATCGCCGACGAGATCGCGCGGGCAAGTACGGCCGGGGAGGATGCTGTCGATCACCGGGTTAGGGCCGGGGAAGTAGAAACCTGCATGGGAAGTTGTGAAGACGACAAATCCGGCGCCCATGCTTTCGACCGTGTTCGCAAAGCGCTCCACGTCGAAGTTGCGCACTGCATCGCAGTAACTTTGCGGCGGTCCTTGCCGCGGCAATGTCTGGCTAGTCCAGTGGAACATGAGGCCGTATCTAGCGGCGGTCATCCAACTCGTATCGGCCATCTGTCTGCGGCCCTCGGCGGCTAGTTTTGCCGCTACGTTGGGACGGACAAACTCAAGCGAAAAGAATTTGGAGAGTGGCGTGGTGCCGGCCGAGCTGAGTGTGAGAGTGTGTGGTCCGGAGGAGAGGTGGACGACGCCGAGCTGCTCTCGCTTCCAACCCTTGTCGCCGCAGTCAGCATGAAGCGTGCGATCGTCGAGCACGAGGCGGAGGTCGCAGCCGCTGCCGCTACTCTCAATAATTGAGGCTATTTGGTATTCACCGGCACGCTCGACGGTAGTATTCCAAGTGACGGAACCGCCGTTCTCCCAAGATTGGATCCAACCCATCTTCCCGGGGCCCATGTCGACGAGCTTGATTCTTTCGGTTAGCGTTCCCTCAGCGCCAATGAGGACGGTACGGCGGGCGAAGGCGATGGGGGGCGCCGGCTGAGCCCCGATGGGAGGAGAGAAGCAGGCGTGAAGAATCGCGCAAGCGGAAATAGCCTTGAAGACAATGTGGCGAGAAGCCAATGCCGCCTCCTGAGAGTGAGAATTGCGCAGTGAGCGCGTAGCAATATGGTAAGGTTGCAGAGCGAAGAAGAGAGGAAGCGGAGAAGCGAACCGCGAGTATCGCTTCTCCGCTGCGTGTTGCGACCTAGAAGTAGAGCTTCACTGCAAATTGGAGCTGCCGCGGTGTGCTCCCGATGCTGTGTATCTGGCCGAAGGTTGGGTTGTTGGTGAATGTTCCGTCCACATTGCCGCGCGTGATCAGGTTGAGAGCGTTGAAGGCTTCAAGCCGAAGCTGTAGAGAGAAATTCTTATCGAGTTGGGACAATGGGATGTTCTTGAAGGCCGACATATCCGCATTCTGGTAACCCGGATTGAAAATCAGCCCACGGCCCGCATTTCCATAGGCATAGACCGGCTGCTGAAACGCAGCTGCATTGAGCCATGCGGCATCGCTCGGATGAGAGACATGCGGGTTGCCCGCCAGGTTTGGACGGTCGTAATTATATTGCGTGTTCCCGATGTTAGCCGGATCTCCCGTGGCGGTAATAACCACTGGGTTGCCAGACTGGACTCTCCCTATCACGTTGAATTGCCAGTTGCCCAGGATGTACGCAGGGGCTCCGTTCTGCAGCCACTTCTGTCCTTTGCCGAAGGGCAGTTGGTAGGTGGCGGCTGAGGAGAATATCTGGCCGCGATCGGAATTCGACACACCATAATCAGCATTCGGGTTGTAGGAGTTCTGAGGGCTGGCTGAATACCAACCGTCGGTGTTGTTATCCATCGTTTTTGCCCAGGTGTAGGAAGCTATCAGCGAAATACCGTTCCCGTAGCTCTTTTCCAACTTCGCCTGCAGAGCGTTGTAGTTTGATCGCCCAAGGTCGGTTCCGAAGCGCGTGTCGGTTCCATAGAAGGACCACAGACGCCGGGAGTTCACGACCGTGGCATCGCCGGCTCCGGGCGTCTGCGCCGTGTTGGCATCCAGGGTCATATCCATGCGGGTCCCCAGGCTGCCCACGTAAGAAATGGTTGCCACCAGGTTCTTGCCGAATTGCCGCTGAATATCAACGTTCCACTCCTGCGACTTGGGGTTCTTTTTGGAAGGATCCCAGAAGTAGCCCTGCGTTCCCCAGGGAACACCGGTGGTCTCAGGAGAGAGCGACTGGCCGTCGACCTGATTGACCGTTGTCAGCGAGGAGCCGATGGTGTTGTAGTTCAGGTTAAGGTTGGTACTCGACGGCCAGCTTCCGAACGTGTTCTGGTCCTCCTGCGTGGTGTTCGATTCGGGATCGAAGTAGATGCCATAGCCGGCGCGCAGAACAGTGTCAGTCATCGCGGTCCATGAAAATCCAATTCTCGGTCCCCAATTGTCGTGGATGGGATGCCGGATGCCCGCATACTGCGCAACCTGGATCATGTTGCCGTATTGTAGATCGGCAATTTTGCCATCACCCGGGATGCAAGGCGCTACCGGGCTAGTGGTGCAGGCCGGAGGCGTCTGGCCGCCACCGATGTACCAGATTCCGTTATTCGCATCCCAGTCGTTGATGGTTCCCTGCGTGAAGTTGGGGGTGGGGTAGCTGTCATAGCGAAGGCCGGCTGTAATGGTTAGATTGGAACGAACCTTCCAACTGTCTTCAGCGTATGCGGCCCAGTTTATATAGGCCTCGGTGTAATTGCCCTGATAGAGAGAGACACTCGAAGGCAGGCCAAGCAGCGCAGAAGCCAGTCCCAAGCCGGTGTTGGCTGCGCCGGGGTCCGACAGATCCGGGTCTTCGGTGGGAATCGTGCTGAAGGTGTAGTGATGGCCCAGCGCAACATTGGAGAAATGCTTGTGCGACATATTGACGCCGAACTTGGTCGTATGCCTTCCAAACGTCCAAGAAAGCGATTCGTTGAGAGAGAACGGAGACCACTGCCCCTGTTCGTAGTGGCCAATGAGATACGGAGTCTCCACATCGGTTCCGAACATATCCGGCAGGCCATAGGCCGCGATCTGCGCGGCGTTAAAGCCAATGCCCGTGAGAGACTGGGTTGCCCCGCCCGGGAAGCCGTTGTCGATGCCCAGCGGGAAACGCTGCCACGAGTAGTTTGATTCGAGGAAAAGTCTGGAAGTGAAAATGTGCACCCAGTCGGCCGTGACGCCCTTGCGATTCTGCGTTTCTACTTGAGAGATCGGTGTCGTCACGTAGGTGGTAGATGAGTTTTGAACTAATGAGAATCGTCCCCAGATGATGTCGCGGGTTCCGAGGTGATGATCGATTCGAATGGAGTAATCGTTGATGTCGGTTGGGTTGGGGTAAAGATCGAGGCGGTTGTCGGTTGGGTAATTTGCATTGGGCGTGAAATTCGGAGGGGGCAGGACGTACTTGATGTAGGCCTGATCCAGGGAGTTGATTCGTCCGGAAGGAATCACGTCGTTTGCAAATGGCTGCCTAGTCGGATTTGCTCCGCTGGTCGTGGTGGCCGGATCGTAGAGATGCACCTGGTTCGGCGATGCCAGGAAGAACAGCGAATTGGTAAAGTCGCCGTTCAGTTCATCCGTAGTGGGAACCCGCGAATATGCTTGGGCCTGTTGGTGCAATGTGTAGCGCTGGTACCCGAAGAAGAAGAAAGTCTTGTTGTGCCCGTTGTAGAGTTTGGGCAGCAGAACTGGGCCGCCGAGCGTTGCGCCGTACTCGTTGTAGTGATAGCTCGGAAACTGATATCCGGGCGGTTGGGAGATCGAGTTGCGGGCGACGAATTTGTTGTTGCGCGCAAACTCCCAGGCGTCACCATGGAATTCGTTGGTGCCCGACTTGGTGGCGGCGCTTACTGTGGCGCCCAGGAAGCCGCCTTCTTCTGCCTTGGAACTGTGAGAGTCGATCGAGAACTCCTGGATAATGTCGAGGTTGGGAACATAGGCACTCGACGCCCCCAGAAGTGTGGTATTGTTCGCGCCGTCCAGAACGTAGCGGTTGCCATCGCTCCATTGCCCGCTGATCCGGGTCCCGTCGGCGCCGGGCGTAAGGTCGATTAGCGAGGTGTAGTTGCGTCCATTGAGGGGCAGGTCGTTCATCTGCTGGCTTTCGACGGTAGTCGAATTCTCGACCGTCGTTGTCTCCAGTAGCTGTTCCTGCGCTGAAACCTCCACCTGCTCCGATACGGTGCCCACGGGCAGCGTGGCGTTCTGCGTGAGCGTCTGGCCCACGTCCAGTTTGAATGGTGCGATTGTGAGAGTTTTGAAACCTTTTGCGGCGACCGTCACTTTGTATTGCGCGGGAAGCAGGTTGAAGATGCGGTACAGCCCATCCGAGTTGGTGGTGGCAGACTGAGATACATTGGTGGCAACGTCCACTGCAGTCACTTGAGCGCTAGGAATGACGCGTCCTCCTGAATCGGTCACTGTACCGTTCAAGGCTCCAAACTCTGTCGCCTGGGCCAGAAGCTGATGAGGGGCTTCGAAAGCACAGGCCAGAATCGTGAACGTGGCGAGAATGCTTAGCGTGCGGCTGGCCATCCGCTTTGTCCTTGGGGTTTTGATCGTCATCCTAGTCCTCCGGAAAAAGTTAGGCTAAACAGCACCGAGCTTGAGCAGCTTTGAGGACTGGTTAGCGATGAAAGTCAACCGTTGTTCCCGTGGAGAGTACCTCTACTCTCGATGGCTTGAGAAATCGAGCTGGCAACAATTCCAGCCAACCCATGATCAATCGGGAAAGGCGCTCAGAATTAGGGGAACCGATATGTGCAACTCAACAACACCGTCCGAAGTTGAGTCTTGAATATCGCTACCGGCATCGTTACCGACACCGTCGTCGTTAAGGATCATCGGTCCACGTTGAGAAGATTGTCAAGAAGATTCTTCATTTTTTGGCGGCTTTAATCGATTCTGTAGAGAAGTCGTTAATTCGCAAAGAGATATTTCTAGAATCCTACCCAAAGGATAATGAGAGAGTGGCCTTTTTCGACCCGCGCGCCGCTTGGCAGATAATGACCACATCATTGAGCAGTCCGTTACCATCGCGCGCAAGGAGCCCCACAAATTTGATGCGTTTATTCGAATTCGTTGGGCACCAACTGGATATATCCATATCTATTTTCTTGATGTGCGTCGCTTCCGATCCGTTGAGGCGCGAATCACGAGCTGCGGTTCAATGATCACACTCCTGTTTTTGGGGCGACTCTTTGATTCCAGGAGCGCTAACGTAAGGCGTGCTGCACGCCGTCCGATTTCATCGGTGTCTTGATCGATGCTTGAAAGAGGAACGCGCAGTTCGCTGCAATAGTGAAGATTTCCGCAACCGATTACCGCAATATCCTCAGGAATCCGAAGACCGGCATCGAGTATTGCATGGATCGCACCAATTGCCATCGGGTCGTTGTACGCGAATACCCCATCGGGACGTTGCGCCAAACTAAGCAGCTTAGTCATCTGCTCCTCACCGCTGTCCTTGCTATGAACATCCGCCTTCCTTGCCGCGGAAACATAGCCAGGTATGGATTTCATCCCGTGTTTGGCCATCGCCTTGAAATATCCGTTGAGACGCCCAACGCCTGGACTAGTCTCTGGACCACGAAGATGTGCAATCCTTTTGCAGCCAATTTCAATGAGATGCTCCGTAGCGAGAGTCCCGACAACCGCGTCATCAACGCCGACGTAGTTTGTGTCGAGATCCGGGAATCGGCGATCAATTAGGACGAACGGCATGCCCGCGTCCTGCAAACGCCCGAAGATGGCAGACGTCGTTCCTCCAGATGCGATGATCAGTGCGTCAAACCTCCGCGCCAAAAATCGATCCAGTGTGCGCATTTCCAATTCCGGATCTTCACCAGCAGTGGAGATGATAAGGCCATAGTCCTTTTTTAGAAATGCATCCGTGAGAGAGTTCGCGATCTGTGCAAAGAAGGTGTGCAGTAGATCGGGCACCACAAGACCAACGAGGTAAGTTCGCCCGGTAACCAGACTGCGCGCAGCAAGATTCGGCGTGTAGTTAACTTCCTTCACACGGGCCAGAACCCGCTGACGAGTCTTCTCGCTAACGTCATCCTTGTTTCGGAGAACCTTAGAAACTGTTATGACACCAATCCCAAGATCTCGTGCAATATCCTTCATCGTTACTGCCATAGTGAGGGAAGTATACGACAGTTTTTTAGAAAATCCATTCCCCAGGCAGTTTCATAGCGCAGCCTTCTCTCATCGGCGTGATCGATTTTATTGGCGTTTGTTGAAAAGCAGGCGGCTGTTTCTGCGATGCGCGACTGCGCGCGGGCCGATGACTCAACTCATCTTTGAACTTGAATGGCCACTCGAGAGTCCCTAATCCGATCAGCACTAAAGAGATAGCGAGTGGATATCTTTCCACTTGACAGCCCGCCGAATTCAGGGTCATACTCCGAAAGCTAGCAATCGGTATCGTTACCGGTATCGACATTCCAAGTGCGTAGATCGGCACATTTCGGGCCGGCTACAGACCGTTTTACCTCAAGTTAGCCGCGTTTTACGGTCTTGCCTTCTTACTGGGATTCCGTAGAATCCTGCGATTAATGATCTGAGAACAGCGAGGTGATATGTCGGCATATGCAATTCCTAGAGTTCGCGAGGGCAGGCGGCTTTTCATCCGCAGTCGACATGGACAAACTTGCCCGCAATGACGCTGATCATCCAAAGCCGCCCTTTCCGGTCGACAATAATCTCGGCTGGCCGCTCATCAACGAAGGAAACGGCTTTTGGCTAGGTACAAGTGCCAACTCAGAAGAGATCGTTGTTCTCAACGGCAAAGGCGAAGTTGTCCACCGTTTCGAGCCAGGATCGATGTGCGGTAAGCAGCCCGTAAATGGTCCAGCCTGGATGTGTGACTGCAAACTCCTTGGTGGTAGAGCAACAGGTGCCGTCATCGAATGTGAAACTTCCCACGACAATCTGTTCGGATGGAGCGTGGGACTGAAGCAATGGATGGCCGAAGTGGATGCCGATCACGAACGAGACATCTCGAAGGTTGAGCTTCCAATTCGGGACAATTTCGAGGCGAAGTTCGTTGACATCGGATCTACTGGCTTCTTGTTGACCGTGGTGAACGGATCTAGGCTACAGATATTCTCGGTGCGTTCCCCATTCTGACCTGCTTCGATACCTTGCACTGAGACCCGAAGAATCCTTCCGACCCTTGCCTCCTGTGGGAGCAAAATCTCTCTCGTTACCCCGTTGTTGACCGAATTCCTGCCCGCTTCCATCGACACCCCCCAACTTCGACGTTTTTGGGGGATAGTCAGAAATATCCCGTTGGCGTTCAGCAGCTTCGTGCGCTATCAGGTATTCGGGGGGAAGACAACCGGAAGACGCGAAAGGCCGAGGGGAATGCGCTCGGAATGGGTTCGCAAAACCGCGCATTTCGGCGGCATTTGCGCCTGAATAGCGATCGGCACGGAACGCAAATGCTCGCTCGCCTCGGCACCTCTGACCTGACAATCTCAGCGAGACCGGATTGTCGAAATCGATGCGGCCGATGACGGTGCTTGATGTGCAAAGGAGCAGACGATCGACCCGGACTGTGTGCCCGGCGTGCTTCCCGAGCAGAAGCCGATTCCACTCTCCGCGCCTCTCCGGACCGGGACTTTGGTAGCAGCCATCCTCGAAGTTGCGCGTTTCGATGGCGCGCTTCTGCGACGCCAAATTGATCCGCACCACGCCGGAGACATGCCACAGCCGCCGCTCACGCGAACCGTCGCGGAAGCCAGTCGTGTTGAATGCCGCGGCATGAGTTGAGAATCGCAGCGGGTCCGAGGTCTGATTCCCCGGCCGCAGCCACCACAGCGATCCGAAACTGAGACAGCGAACGATCATCCATTCGCTCCTGACTGGTTGGCTGCCGGCTTCCCGCCTCGTTGCACTTCGAGACTGTCGTGGGCACGGCTCAGCCTCTCCCGCAAGTTCGTAATCTGGTTGTCCTTGGCCTGTAGCTGTGCCGTCTTGCGCTGCAGTTTGGTCTCAACTTCGGAAAGTTGGGCTCTCAGATTGTCGACTTCACCGGGCTCAGTCTCGAGCACTGGGGATACGTCCGCGGCAACTATGGTCGCCGCGGTCCGCGTCTGAAGCGAAGCGCCCCGGTCTTCCCGCGCCTGGTTAAAGTCCAACTCGGACTGGACTGGCTTATTTGAAGAACTGGCGATTTGTTCCGCGAGGCGCTGCTTTTCGCGGTCGAGCGTGTTATAGCGATCGACCAGCGTATTGTGTTTGGCGATCACTTCGAGCGCCTTGGCGCGCGAGCCGATGTAGGCATTGAACAACTGCGTGACAACATCCGCGGAAATTGACAATCTCCGTTCCCGCTCTCTGAGCAGCCAGCCGTTGCCGGCGATGGAGATGCCGAGACCCATTGCGAGCAGGATCAGGCTCCAGAAATAGATCTGGTGGAGCGTGTCTTCGAGGATCTCTTTGCGCCACTCTGCCACTTGAGCGCCGTAGTCCCGGTTCTGCGGATTGATTCCGGCAAGCGTAGTTTCGATCATTCCTGTCGGCTGCTTTGCCTGGGCCTGGTGCGCCATCGGGTCATAGGTGCTCCGATCGGCCTGCAACGCGCTCGCGGTAACCGCCGACATGAGGAACACCACAACCAGCTCTGCGCAACGCTTCATTTCTTGCGCCTCCTCTGTCTCTTCTCTTCGAGCTCCGGATTGGCAAAGCTGAGATTCAGCCCGTGCGAATCCGACGCTACCGTTGTGAGCTTCGGGTAGACGTTCATCGGTACACGCGGTAGCCAGTGGCTCGACGCTTTCAGAATGTGCAGGTGCTTATGGATCGTGCCAAGTATCGGGTCAGTCACCAGCATTTCCATCTGACCCACGGGCATCTTCTTGATGTGTTCGTCCTGGGCAAGCGTGTCCTTGATCTCGGTTTGGCTGCCTTCAATGCCTTCTTCGTAGTCTGGGTTAAACAAACCTCTCTTCCTGATTCGCATACTGCGCCGCATCTGGCGCACACGCGCGCTCGCGTTCAGGAAGTATTTGGCAGTCTCCTCGTCTTTGGTGCGCAACATAAAGGTCGTGTTGGGCGCGCTCGATACGTCATTGCGGAACCCGCGGCCGACCTGGAGCAGTTGTGGTGCGCTCTGCAGGGCGAACAGGAAGGCGACGTTGGCGCCGCGCGCAGTCTGCAAAATGTGCGCAAAGTTCTCGTAGGCGAAGGGTGAGAACTCGTCCATGATCACGCTGACAAACGGCTGCTCTTCACCCTCTTCGGCGCGCGAATAGCGCCGGCCGATCATCAGTTGGAGATTCTGAAGCAGCATCCGGCCGAGGGCAGTGACAGCCCGCTCGTTCACGTTGACATTGAGGCTCAGATACCCAATTGGCGAGACAGAGGAGGGCTGCCCAGTATTGCGTTGCGCCCGACCCCTGGCTCGCAAATACTTCAGCCGGCCGCAACAGGCCCGAGACCGAAAGCGCGCTCATGGTTCCGGCGATATAGGGCTCAATGTGGTAGCCGCGCGAGTATTTGAAGACGCCGACCGCAAGGATGAGCACGGCCAGGATCGGCATCACGGCGTTTCCAACCCAGTTGGTCAAGGCGAGCAGTCCGCCATCGAATGAGCCGCCGTTCATGCTTCACCTCGATTCGCGTTCGCCACTATTTTCCGGTCGTGTCTCGCGGCAATCTGACGTACTATCGTCCCGGCCAGTCCGCCGCTCCACTCCCACAGCCCCAGTGCGACCTTGATTGCCACGTAGATCTCCGCGATCAGCCAGATTCCGGCTACTCCAATAGCGAAAAGCAGTCGCGCAATTTCGAAGCGGAGCGCCATGCCAAGGACGGCAGTCAAGATGAGCGCCGCGGTGACGAAGACCAGAGATTGGGCAAGGATGCGGATGTTCATCGCATTAAATCCTCGTCTGTGCATAGTCCCGCGCAAAAGGTGCGCAACTCCGGCCATTTCACTCGCCATGCGGGAAATGTGCTCCGATCAGGCCCGAGATCGCTGAACGTCGCATCGATGTCTGAGCTCTGTTGAGCCAACGACAAAGCTGGCATTGACGAAGCGATGGAATAGCAGAGGTATGTGGCCAGACACAGCGCGATCGCGCCACCGACTTCAACAATGCGTCGCTTCATAAGCTCACCCCCGCAAAATGCGTGATCAGTGCCCACAATCCCGAGACACTTAAGAAACCAAGGCCGCTCGCCGCGAGAGTGCCCCACGGCCGATGCCGCACGTGATTGAGGATGGCTGCCGAAAGTGCGAGTCCTCCGACAATCGGACTGATCCGATTGGCGGCGTAGCCAAACATGCTCATCAGCATGTCCGTTACCCCGTAGGCGTCGCCGCTCTGCATCCAGCTTCCGGTCGCGAGGTTGTAAAAGCCCTGAACACCAAGAAGGAATAGTGCACCGATGATCGAAGCGAGCGGGCTGTATCCCTGACTCATGTCGAGAACTGCCTTGAACACGAGCGAAGCTGCGACCACGGGCACTACATGCCCCACGAGAAAATTTGTGACGAAGTCATTGGTCACCCGCTCGATCCCGGCCGTGTATTGCGCGCCGTTGGCCCCCGCAATTGAAAGCTGTTGCGCGCCGGGCACCGACTCCTGAACGAGCCACTGGCTCACTCCCGGCAGGCTGAGCAGGAAACATCCCCACAGCAGCCACCTTAAAAAGCCGCCACTGACTTCAAAGTTCATTCCCCCTTCCGAGCGCAATCTCATGCCCGCCATCACGAACGCTCCCAGCGAAGCCGGGATGGCGAGATCCATGAGAAGACCGAGAATGGCTCTGAAGACCAGTGGCGCCTGCATAACCACCTACCCCACTGCCTGACCTTGCGCGATGAAGTACTCGATGAGCCGAAGGATTCCGGAAACGCAAATGAGACCTCCGGCGGTCATCGCCGAAGGGAGCCAACTGCGCCCGCTCCTCCATTGCAGGATGGTTGCGACGACGGCGATGCCGGCGCCCACAGGGCAAATTACGTTGCAGAGCCAGTTGACGGCATTCAAGAATGCGCCTTCCGGTTGCGACGCGGTTTGCCCCTGGACGGCCTGTCCCGTCGCCGGCGTTGTGCCGAGGTTTTGAGCCAGGCTGGCGCAGGGCGCCAGCACGGCTGCTCCAATAGTGGAAGCGAGCAGGAACGCCTGCACGTGCTTTTGCCAGACGCGCACTGTCCGCACGAACGACTGAACCATGAACTTGCCTCCTTGACGGGGATCCGTCGCCGAAGAAAATCACACGGTTTGTCGATTCGTGCAAACGAGCAACTACGGCATGCCCAAATACGTATGGGCCGATGTCACGCTTCGCTAATGGAGGACATCCACCTGCTTCGCTCTATAAAGGGGATCTGATTTCGCTTATAAGGATGGTGTGCAGCGCATCGAGCACTGGGAGACGGAATCACCTGACTCTTTCAACAAAAGCCTGGTACGCAGCTTTTCTACTTTCGAAAAACCTCGTCGGCGGTCCTGAAGTATCTCAAGTGGTCCTGCTGCTTTTTCAACAAAAGCCTGGTCTGCAGTTTTTTTTCTATCGAAAGACCTCATCATCGACTCAGAAATCCTCCAGGCCGGTCCGGCTTTGCTTCATTGAACATCGCTTGTAGCAAGAGTCTGGTCTCTAGACGCTCAACTTTTGGGCAGTGACGGGCGGAGTGAGCCATTTCGTAGGGCGGGCAGAGTAGCCGAACCGGCCGAAACCATGTCAATGAGTGCGTTGGCGATAATGCATAAACGCAAAACCTCCTGCTGTTTCGTCAAATTACAGGATCAGAGCCCGTTTCCGAGTACCTATAGACGCAATCGGGCCTAGCCAAACACGGTGGATGATTTGTCTGCCCGCTTTAGGTGCGTGTTGGTTCTGCTGTCCGAAGTATTCTCGCTTGGTAATTGTTTGACTCGAAATGGCTTAACAACCTGATCACAATCCGTGCTTCTGTTACCTGGTAGTCAGCATCGCGGCCACAAAAACGATATTTGCGTTTTTGGCCATCGATGCAGTAGAGTGTCTACATCATTTGATGTAGAAGGTCTACATGCCAACGAAAAGCTCTTACCAGAACAGGATTGAAATCTTGCAGGGGACTTTGGACATGCTCATCCTCAAGACGCTTCAGTGGGGCGAGCAGCATGGCTATGGAATAAGCCAGATGATAAGAGCGAACTCCGGCGAGGTCTTGCAGGTCGAAACCGGCTCTTTGTATCCGGCTCTTCATCGTCTGGAACGCCAGGGGTGGGTCAAGGCCGATTGGAAGAAGAGCGATAGCAATCAACGTGCCAAGTACTACAGGATTACGAAACTGGGCAAGGAACAGCTAGCTTCCGATTATGAACGTTGGGGACGAATGGTCGCGACAATCGAAGGAATCATGGCTGCGAAGTGAGGTTATGCATGAGACAGTTTCGAATCTTGAGGCGCAAATCGGATTTGGTGGAAGAGTTCGACAGTCATCTGCGGATGGCAATTGCCGATCGAATCGCAAGAGGGCAATCGCCCGCTGAAGCGAGGGCGTCGGAGCTCCGCGAATTCGGGAGTGTTCCGATGATTGCCGATGTAACGCGGGAGCAATGGGGTTGGTTGCGTCTGGAGCTTTTAGTCCAAGATATCCGCTTTGCACTCCGGCAGCTACGAAGGACGCCGGGGTTTACCGTTACCGTGCTGCTCACGCTTGCGCTTGGCATTGGCGCCAACTCGGCCATCTTTACGCTGGTGAATGCCATCCTGCTCCGAAATCTGCCGGTCACCGATCCGAAGAGGCTGATCCGCATCGGAGACCGAAACGATTGCTGCATCAGCGATCAGTGGAGTGACACGGGAGATTACTCGCTCTTTGCCACCGACACGTATTACGTGTTCAAGAAGAATCTGCCGGAATTCGAAGAACTGGCCGCAACGGCATCCTTCTACGGCGGGGGTCCTCTTACCGTCCGCCGCGCCGGACCCGACACGTTGGCGAAATCTATGGTGGGAACCTTCGTCTCCGGGAATTACTTCCTGGTCTTCGGACTTTCGCCTGCGGCGGGCAGACTGTTTGCGTATGCCGATGATCAGAAGGGGGTGCCTGTTACAGCGGTAGTCAGCTACGACGCATGGGAGCGGGACTACGCAGGCGATCCAAGCGTGGCAGGAAGCACGTTTTACATCAATGGCAGGCCGGTCACAATCATTGGTGTTGCGCCAAAAGGATTTTACGGGGATCGTATCGACACGAATCCGCCCAGCTTCTTTTTCCCGATGAATGCGATGGATGAAGTGATTGGCGCTTCGTTCTTCACCGATCCCAACAAGCAGTGGGCCTACCTCATTGGACGCGTTAAGCCAGGAACATCTCTGCCGGCGCTTCAGGCCAAAGCGAGTGTACTGCTCAAGGATCAGCTTGCAACGCTCAAGACGTTTAGCGATCGGCGCGCCCAAAAGGTTCTTCCACTCACCCATGTTGTCCTCACTCCGGGAGGCGGCGGGATTCAGAACATGCAGAACGGTTATAGGGATCGTCTAAACCTGCTGCAATGGATAGCTGCCCTGGTTCTTCTTGTCGCCTGCGCGAATATTGCGAGCCTCCTTCTGGTGCGCGGCATGAGCCGCCGCGCGGAGTTTTCCATCCGCTCAGCGCTCGGCGCGCAACGCAGCCGCCTAGTCCGTCAGCTTCTCCAGGAAAGTGTTGTTCTCTCGGGTATGGGCGGCCTACTCGGACTCGCCGTTTCCTTTCTGGGGGCGCATGCCCTGTTGGCGCTCGCTTTTCCTGATCAGCACAACATGCCGGTCGCGGCTTCTCCATCGCCCCTGGTGATCGGTTTCGCCTTTTCGCTTTCACTGGTTACGGGCATCCTCTTTGGCCTTGCACCAGCGTTGCTGGCCGCGCGCACCCGGCCAGCTGACGCTCTGCGTGCCAGCTCACGCACAACTGCCAATGGAGCGTCGTTCCTCCAGCGCGGACTCGTAGTCCTTCAGGCCGCGCTCTCCCTCGTGTTGCTCGTTGCCGCGAGCCTATTTGCACAGAGCCTCACCAAGGCAGAGAGCGTGAATATGAAACTTGATACAACGAACCGCTATATTGTCCACATTAATCCCCAAGGAGCCGGCTACAAAACTACCGAAGTCGAGCTCCTTTACCAGAACATCGTTGACCGGCTCCATGCGATTCCCGGCGTTCTAAAAGTCGGCGTCTCGACTTACACGCCTATGGAGGCGAACGACTGGAACTCGGGTGTAAAGGTTCAAGGCGATCCGGACCTGAACAAAACCGCATCTTGGGTGAAGGCGACGCCGGAGTACTTCGATTCCGTCGGAACGCACGTCGTCATGGGCCGCGGCTTCACCCGGCAGGACACGATGAACGCTCCTCCGGTCGCCGTCGTCAACCAGGAATTCGTCAAGCAGTTCTTCGGCAACCGGAATCCCATCGGACATCGATTTGGATTTGACGATCCCCTTCACCCAGGAACCGATGGAGCGCATGAGATCGTCGGCGTGGTTGAAGACACCACCTACACAAGCATTTATTGGAAGAACCACGCCATGTACTTTCTTCCTCTCACACAGCCTGCCGGCATTCCCGCGCCGGGCAGCCCGGACCAATCCGTGTACGCGGAAGCTATCGTGATCGAAACCACCCACTCTGTTCCCGGGTTGGAAAAAGTCGTCGGCGACACCCTGGCGAGTATCAACCCCAATCTCACGATCCTTAAGTTCCAGACATTCCGGCAGCAGATTGACGATCGGTTCACGCAAGAGCGGTTGATCTCGCGCCTCACCTCTCTTTTCGGTCTGCTGGCTCTTCTGCTCGCCGCCATCGGACTCTATGGTGTCACTGCCTATACAGTGGTCCGCCGCACACCGGAGATCGGGATCCGCATGGCACTGGGAGCGGCGCGGAGCCGGGTAATCGTCATGGTCATGCGCGGGGCCATGCTTCAGACCGTCGCTGGACTTGCGATTGGTATTCCGGTGGCAATCTTCTGCGTGCGCTACGTCAAATCGCAGCTTTATGGGATCACGAGTGTGAATGCGCCAGTGATGACTGTCGCCATTGGAGTGCTGATGCTTGCGGCTGCAATTGCCGCTATCATCCAGGCACGGCGCGCCGCCTCAATCGACCCGGTGAGGGCCTTGCGCATTGAATGAACTGAGTGGGCCCAAGAGCCTTTCGGCTCCGAACAAGTGATAATGCTGAGTCACTCCTTGAGCCCGGATTCGTAACGTGAAGTCGTCCCTTGGCCGTCTGGGTTGTTGCCTCCAGGGCAACTCACCGTTCCATGCCAGCGACTAATGGAAATGCGCATGAGCGATTTGGCACTCGTCCAGACTCATCCCGCCGAGAAGTGCGTTAGATTTGCTTGCCAAGAATCAGGGACACATAGCTTCGAGCGTCTTGCAGCAATTGCTCGGGCGCAATACCAACCTTGGCGCGAAGCTGCAAACCCTGCAACAAGTCAACGAGCATACGGCCTCGCACCTTGGCAGAGGGTGTGCGAGTCAGGCTCCCCGCCTTCATCTCCTTTTCGAAACGTTTCGCGAAAATATCAGCGGTTGCGGTGAGGCCCTGGGCGACATAAGAACGGATCTCGGTTACTCGCTCCGACTGTCCCATCGCTGCGGCGGCCATCATGCAACCGCCGTGAGCCTCATCTGAAGCGGTGTTGACGGTAGCTTCGCAAAAGGCGGCCACAGCCTTGTGGATGTCCGGCTCCGCTTGAAATGCCGCCATTCTGGGAGCTCCATACGTTATTACATAGCGCTCGACCGCCTTGAGCAGCAGGGTGGCCTTGTCTCCGAAGGCTCGGTATAGCGCGGGTTTGGTGACGTTGACGGCACGCGCGATCCGATCCACGTCGACTCCTTCATACCCATGTTCCCAAAACATCTCAACGGCACGGTCGAGTGCTTCGTCGGGGATGAAGCCTTTTGGACGTCCTCGGGGGCGCTTGGAAATATTAGTTACCATAGCGTACGAAAATCCTTGCATTTTCACTTTCATTATCGTACTCTCGCGTCTGTAATACTTCAAGACGAATAAACACCAGAGGCAACATGGATCGGTTCACAGGAAAAGCAGCACGACCTTCACCCTTAACCACGGAGACGCCCATGGAACATTCGATCGCTCTCGTCACCGGCGCCACTTCCGGGCTCGGTTATGCGGCGGCCCGCCTGCTCGCCGCCAAGGGCTACCGCGAGGTCATCATCACCGGGCGCAGCCTGGCCGGGGCCCAGCAAGCGGCCGTTCAGCTCGCGGCGGAGACCAAAACGAAGATCTTCACGCCGCTGGAGTTGGATCTGAACGCGCCAGCGAGCGTTCAGGCCGCCGTCGCCTCGCTGGTCAAGCGAGAGCGGTCGATCGATTTCCTGCTGCTCAATGCAGGGTTGGTTCCCTTTAAGCAGCGCGTGCTCACTGCGACGGGCGTCGAAGCATCTCAGGCCCCGCTCATTGGCCATCATCAACTGACTATTGGGTTGCTCAATGCCAACCTCCTGAGTTCCAACGCGCGGATCGTTATCGCCGGCGCGGAGCCTGCCCGCGGGGGCGTACCCATGTTCAAGTACACCGACCTGCCAGCCTTCGCGGCGAAATACCACCAAGGCAACCGAACCGCCGCTGTGGAAGCCCTGATCCGCAACGGGCCAAACGTGAAATATGTGCCTAACAACACGTATGCCGACGCGAAGCTCATCATCGCTTGGTGGACCGCGGCACTGGCGCGCCGGCTGCCCTCCGGCATGGCCGTGTACGCTGTGTCGCCCGGTGGGGCGACCGCCACCAAGGTGGTGCGAAGCGCGGGCCCGATGTTGAAGTATCTGTTCATCCCTATCGTGAACCTCATTCCCGGCATGAATCAGACGCCGGAGACTGCGGCCGGCCGCTACATCCAGGCGTCGGAGTTCGGAACCGACGTCTCAGGGCAATTCTTCGCCTCGGCTCAAGGCAAGTTCTCAGGCCCGATTGAGGCGCAGCGCCACCCACACCTCCACGATCGCGCCAGCCAGGAAGCCGCGTGGCAGGCCGTCGTCAAGGTCTCCGGTATCGACTTGTCTAGCCCAGCATCCTTAAGCGCGGTGTCCTGAAGGAGCGCGGGTCGCGGCCGACTGCTTCGTCGGGGATAATGCCTTTTGGACGTCCTGGCGCGCGATTCGAAATATTAGTTACCATTCCGTACGAAATTACTTGCAGCGCCACTGCACTTATCGTACTCTTAGGTATGTAATACCTCAAGACAGAGAAACACAGGAGAATGCATATGGATCGGCACAAAGGTAAAAAAGTGGTAATCATCGGCGGCACGAGCGGTATGGGGCTCGCTACGGCGAAGATGCTCCTTGATGGGGGCGCGCGCGTTCTGGTGACGGGTCGCTCGAAGGAGGGCTTGGAATCGGCGCAGAAAGAGCTTGGAAATGACGCCATCGTGGTTTCGAGCGACGCGCGGTCGTTGACGGACCTCGACGCACTCACCGCTCGGGCAAAGGCCGAGTTCGGCACCCTCGACCTGCTGTTCGTCAACGCCGGGTTCAGCATTCCAACGCCTCTCGATAGCGTGACCGAGGCCATCTACGACGAGATGTTCAACCTGAACGCCAAGGGTCCGCTTTTCGCGGTGCAGAAGTTCGTGCCGCTCATAAGCCGCGGAGGCTCTGTCGTCCTCACGACCTCGATCGCCAATGTCAAGGGAATGCCCGGCCAATCCACGTACGGAGCCGCCAAGGCCGCGCTGCGATCATTCGCTCGGACGCTCGCTGCTGAGTTGGTTCCTCGCGAGATTCGCGTCAACGCGGTGACGCCCGGTCCCATCGACACGCCGATCATCGCCAAAGCGTTTCCCGGTGACGCAGCCTCTCAGATTAGGGAGAAGATGATTGGTATGGTCCCGATGAAGCGCTTCGGGACGCCGGACGAGATCGCCAAGGCCGTCCTCTTCCTCGCGTTCGATGCGACCTTCACGACCGGCGCCGAACTTCCGGTAGACGGAGGATGGTCTCAACTCTAAGGTGTGGACCTCGCTTGATGAGCTGACCGATGAGAATCGGCGCGGAGATGCAAGCCGGTAAAAGGAGGACTAGGAAGATGCACAACTTAGTAGTGAGCTTTTTGGCGGTTACTTATCTCGCAGCGA
>Ga0182013_10002451_pt1 | contig 24154 bp, 22 predicted proteins | sample 612S2MmetaG_FD_120487 | JGI IMG/M metagenome (GOLD analysis project Ga0182013, IMG submission 120487) | Permafrost microbial communities from Stordalen Mire, Sweden - 612S2M metaG | ecosystem: Environmental > Terrestrial > Soil > Wetlands > Permafrost | place: Sweden: Stordalen | collected...
CCACTCCGCCGTTCATTTCCATTGTGCGCCGACGTTGAGTTATATTCTGCAAACCACCTGCGGTGGGGCCAGCGGCTCGCTGTTCGCTCGCAATGGCTTCCTTGGCTGAATACGGATGGCCTGTTGAGGTTCGAGGTCTCCCAGGTCTCAAAGGCGAGACCTGGGGCACCCGGCCCCTTTTTCGCTTGACAGGAACAGACGCTGTCATACATGGGGCACCCGGCCTGGGGCACCCGAGGACTTTTGAAGCGGCATCGGGCGCCGATTCACTCGATGCCGCTACCGGATTCACCCCTACGCCGCCGATTTGACACCTATACCGCCAGAGTTGCAGGAGCGGGAATCAGTCGGCATCATCCGCGGAGGAAGCGCGTCGCTGTTTACAGACCAGTAACTTCCGAATTGCCGGTGACACACCAACAATGTTCGACTAGGTGTCGATCTTTTTCGCTCCACGAGCGTAAAAGAAGAAACTGATTCCCCACCCTAGAGAAATTGCAAACGGAACCAACAGAACCATCGCTACAAATAGGAAGAAAATGCCCAGAGTATCCCAGTATCGATGTAGCGGGTATCCGGCCAGAAAGGGCCAGACTGCGGCACAGCTTGCAATAAACGATCCCGTGGCAATTGTGGCCCATTTCTTCTGCCGAGCCATTACTTTGTCTGTGTGCGCCTGTATTTGCTTTTGCCCCTCCTGATTGAGTTGCGGCTGATCAAAGTCATACAGCGGACCCATTGTTTGGTCGCCGTCGCTTTCGATTTCTGCTTCAGGGTCACGTTTGTACCGGAACAATGCGCCCCCAATCAGAAATAGACCGAGAACCACTGACAACGCGCGAGTCATTGACGAAGTTCTGTTTGCAACTCCTTCTTCGTTCCCGTTCGCATCGAAAAACAACGCATGGATCAGTTCACCCGTGTCACCGTAGTAGCGCACTCTGAGGTGTTGGCCCCTAATCCATCCTCTGCTTCGGTCGGAAACATGGATGGTGATTGAGCCTCCTGAAGAAGTCAGAATCGACAGCTCCGCGCTGAAGTGTTTGCTGCTGGAATTCTCGACATGCACCGACTCGACCACGCCGTCAAACTCGAAAACTGGAAGTTGAGATTCGTATCCAATCCACCAAAGAGGCAGCACAACAAAGAAAGAGGCGAATGCCAGAGTTGCAACAAGGATGGCCCGAGCTTTTTTCGATCCAGTGCTCTCTGTCGAAGCAACATACCCGTATCTCAATATCAGTACTGAGGCTGCACAGACGAATGCAACGAGCAAATAGCGGTAGATGGAAAGCATCAGCCAAGTATACCGAGCAGCTGCCGCATCCAGAGCACCGCCTTTCTGAGGAACTTGCGGTCCTGCCCGAGTGGTCGGCAATTCGGAAGTAACGCCGCTTGAAAACTATCAAAGGCAACCGCAGATCCTTCACTGCGTTCAGGATGACACTGCTGTGCGCTCTGGCGGATTTTGAGGCGGATTTTGAGGCGGATTTTGGGGCGGGTCAGGCGGAGAGGGCGGGGTCGGGTTCGGCGGGGGGCGGGAAGACGCGGAGGCGCTGGACGCGGCGGTCGGTGGAGGCGACGACCTCGATGCGCTGGCCGGAGGGTTCGAGCACGACGACTTCGCCGGGCAGCGGGATGCGGCCTTCGATCTCGCTGACCAGGCCACCGAGGGTGGTGGCTTCGTAGGCCTCGCTCAGGTCTCCCAGGCCTTCGGACTCGCCGAAGAGGTCGGGGAGCTGTTCGACGGGAAAGCCGCCGGGAACGACCCAGACGCCGCCGGGCTCGCGCTGGGGGTCTTCGATGGGCGCGTCTTCTTCGTGCTCGTCGCGGATGTTGCCCACGATCTGTTCGAGCAGGTCCTCGATGGTGACCAGGCCGGAGACGCCGCCGTACTCGTCGATGACGATGCGCATGTGCTGCTTTTCGCGCTGCATCTCGCGCAGCAGCTCGTAGCCGCGCTTGGTTTCAGGGACGAAGGCGGCGGGGCGCTCGATGGACTCGACGGTGCGGGTGCGGGCCTCCTCGTCGGAGATTTGCAACAGGTCGTGGGCGAAGGCGATGCCGGTGACGTTGTCGATGGAACCGCTGAAGACGGGGACGCGGGAGAAGTTGTGCTCGCGCAGCAGTTCGAGGAATTCTTCGAGGGTGATGGACTGGGGCACGGCAAAGACTTCAGGGCGCGGGGTCATGACTTCGCGCACCAGCTTGTCGCCGAACTCGACGGCGGAGCGGACCAGGTCGCGGTCGCTCTCCTCCAGGATGCCCTCTTCTTCGCCGGCTTCAAGCAGGGCCTCGACATCGACGGCGGACTCTTCGGCGGGGCTGGCCGGCTCTTCGGAGAGGGCGGCGACGGAGAAGAAGAAGCGGACGAAGACGGTGATGGGGGTCATGAGCCAGAGCAGGAGGCGGATGGGCCAGACCAGGCGGGCGGCCCAGCGGCCGCGGGTGCGGTCAAAGAGCAGAGTGGGCAGAACCTGGTTGCAGAAGACGACCAGGAGCACCACGGTGAGAACCGCCTGGGCCATCTCGGCGACGGTGGGGCGGGCCAGAAGCGGTCCGCGGTCGAAGAGGACGGCGCCGAATTCGAGGGCGATGAGACCCAGGGAAAGTTGTTGCAGGACGGCGGCGGAGATGGCGGCGTGTTCGCGGCTGAGGCCGAGCTGGGGCTCGACCAGTTCCTCCCAGGCGTCGAGGTTCTCTTCGATTTCGCGGGTGAGGATCTTGCCGAACTCGGCGTAGACGCGGTTGATGTAGGAAGCCAGCGTTTGGACCAGGGCCAGGAAGACGAGGAGGAGGATGACGAGGGGGGTCATGGTTTCGGGCCTCGCCCAGGGTCCACCTGCGGTGGGGCGGAGCTTGAGTTGGAGGTTCGTGGTCTCCCAGCCACCTGCGGTGGGGCAGGCCTTGGGTTTCGGATTCGTGGTTTCCCAGGTCCCCAAGTGCGAGGGACCTGGGGCACCCGGCTGACCTTGGATTTTGAGGTTCGCGGTTTCTCATGTGCCGGAATCGAAACCTGGGGCAGGCGGGATTTCGCGGCGGCCCTCCGGGGCGCGGGGACATTTTGCGCTGGCACTCCCAGGGCTGCGCTGCGCTTGCCCTGGGCTATTCTCGATTCGCCCCTCCGGGGCGGTTGAGCTGCGGTCTCCACGCGCTCGATGAGACCCTGGGGGAGGCGAAGGCGGGCTCTCAGGAGACGCTCGCGGCGGGCCATCAGGCCGGTGTCGGCTTCGTGGTCGTAGCCGGCGAGGTGGAGCAGGCCGTGGAGAATCAGCACCTTGACCTCGGTGGAGAGGGAATGGCCCTGTTCGAGGGCCTGACGGAGCGCGGTGGGGACCGAGATGGCCAAGTCGCCGGCGATTTCTTCGGCGCCAATGCCATCGGCGGGGAAGGAAAGCACGTCGGTGGCCTTGTCTTTACCGCGGAACTGGCGGTTGAGGCGGCGGATGGCGAGGTCGGTGGTGAGTTGCACGGTGACTTCGCCCTTGAGGCGGACGGCGGCCTGGGCCAGGGCCAGAAAACGGGCCAGGGTGCGGGCGGTGGGCAGGCGGAGATTCTTTTCAGGGACTGTCGGATGAGGGGCAGACAGCTTCTTCGCCGAAGTTTTCTTGGGCGCGGGGTGGGGGTCCAGATCTGGGTCGAGGAGGATCATCTTGCGCGGAGGCGCAATGCGCGCGGCTCCGTTCACCTCCAATTCTACGCTACGGTTCGACTAGAGCCGCGATGGTTCGCATGGGTAGAACAAGACGCATTGACTCCGGAAGCCGAATGAAGCCGTGCGACCCATAGAATTTTGCCGCTGCTTCGCTGATCGCGTCCGCGACAACCATGGAGGAGCCGACTTGCGCGGCGTTCTCATACGCCTTGGCGAGAGCCTTGGCCAGGAGAAGTGAGCCGAGGCCCCGGCCCTGAAACTGGGAGGAGACAGCAATCCGGCCGAGCAGGGTTGCGCTGACCATGGGATAGCGAGGAATATGCTTCCGGGCAGATTCGGGAACTGCTCCCGGAGCAAGCCCGTAGGCGCACAAAGTGAAGAAACCTGCGATCAAGCCGGGCGAGTCCACCGGCGTCAGAACAAAAACCGCATTGGCCTTGCGGCGCATGTCCTGCGATGCCTGCGTCTTCAGATAGAGGTCGAGACTCTCAACACCACAATCAAATCCGGTCCGATCATGGAGCTTGCCGAGCGGTTCAAGTTGAAAAAGCTCGCCGTCGGCGTCCATCAGGCGACGACCCGCTCCTGTGCCGCGCGAAAAGCTCTCCGGAGCCGCGCGTTCGGTTTGGGCGCGTGAACCAGGGCGTCAAAGTAGGCTGCGCGATCACGCTCGGAGAGGACCAGGCTCTCGTGCCGGGCAATGGTGGAGCGGGTGGCTTCAGTAAGAGCGGAGAGGCAGAAATCCGTGAGGCTGCGCCGTTCCAGGGCGGCGGCGCGCTCGACCAGCCGCTTGGTTTCGGCGTCGACACGGAAGCCCAGGCGAGAAGCGCGGGCGCGGCGTTCGGGACGGTCGAGGTTTGCGGCTTGCGGCATGAGTTTGCTCCTGCACTCGGGGATAGCATCAGTGTACGTCCGATGGGAGAACAAGGCAATGTTGGTTCTCAGCAGAGGCGGCCGTCCCACCCTAGCCGCAAGAACAAAGGCGCGGCGAGGGTGGGGCACCCAGGTTTCCTTCTAACTTCAAGTTATTGCGGCTTGGGGGGGTGGAGGGGTTGGGGCTGGGGGCGGGAGTCGCGAGGTTGGGCGCCGACTTCGATGGCATCGCCCAAGGCCAGGGGGAGTTCCTGCTGCTGGGGCTTGGCGGACTCGTAGGCGCGGACGATGCGCTGCACCAGGGCGTGGCGGACGACGTCGCAGTCTGCGAAGTGGCAGAACTCGATGCCCTCGACTCCGTCGAGGATGTTGATGGCGTCGAGGAGGCCCGACTTGCGGGGGTTGGGCAGGTCGATCTGCGTGATGTCGCCGGTGATGACGGCCTTGGAGTTGTTGCCCATGCGGGTGAGGAACATCTTCATCTGCTCGATGGTGGTGTTCTGGGCCTCGTCCATGATGATGAAGGCGTCGTTGAGGGTGCGGCCGCGCATGAAGGCCAGGGGGGCGACCTCGATGACGTTTTTTTCGAGCATCTTGTCGACCTTTTCCGGTTCGAGCAGGTCGTAGAGGGCGTCGTAAAGGGGGCGCAGGTAGGGGTCGACCTTCTCCTGGAGGGAGCCGGGGAGGAAGCCGAGGCGTTCGCCGGCTTCAACCGCGGGGCGGACCAGGACGATGCGGCTGACCTTTTTGGCGTTCATGGCGGCGACGGCCATGGCCACGGCGAGGTAGGTTTTGCCGGTGCCGGCCGGGCCCACGCCGAAGGTCATGTCGTTCTGCTCGATGGCTTCGACGTACTTGCGCTGATTGATGGAGCGGGGCTGGACGGTGCGCTTGACGCCGGCGGAGCGCTGCTTGCCGGAGTCGGCGAGGGAGCGCAGGGTGGTGGCGGGGTCGGTGACCACCAGGCGCAACATGCCGTTGAGCTCGCCATTGTGGGGGTGGATGCCCTGGCGGCGAAGGGCCTCGAAGTCCTGAAAGACGCGCTGGACGCGCTGGACGCCAGCTTCCGGTCCTTCCACGTGGACGGCGTCGGAGCGAAGGTCGATGCGGACGCCGAGCGAGTCTTCCATGAGCCTGAGGTTTTCATCGCGGGTCCCGAACAGGGGCTCGAGGTTGGGCGTGATCTCCAGAGCGATCTTCAAGGTTTTCGATAGCCTCCAAGAGGGCGTGCGGTTGATGTTGCTTGAGGGCGGAAGCGGCCGGGGGCCGCGTGGGACGCGAGGGCGCGGGAAAAGCTCGTTGGGACGATGAAGCCGGTGCTCATGAAAGGATGCGGAAGGATATGGGCCGGATGCGGCAGACGGGCCGGCGCTGGGCGCGGCTGGCGAACCGGCCAGGGGACAGGTCGAGGGCAGGGCGCAGATTGTGAGGGAGAGGGGCGAGCGGAGCGCAGGAAGGAGCCGAAGCTCGGGGCTGGGTGAAGAAACCGCGGGATGGCGTGGGCGACCAAATCCGGTATCTTCGCTTGAGGGTACCGCCGGCGGAACGAGGAGTCAATGCAGGCAGCAAAGATTTTTGGTGAATAGTGTGCCTTGGCGGGTACCTGGGGGCGGTGGTCTTCCGGGGAGCGGGAACAAAGGGACTGAAACGAAATGGTCCGTTCTGCCGATATGAACTGTGGGCCGTCTTGCGTCTGCCGGGGCGCGGAAGGTTCGAGAAGGGGATCATCCCATTGCCGACCCTAATCCATCTTATTTACGCAAGCGTTGCGACACAGGCGTTTGGAACCGGGCAGCTTACCGATCTTCTGCGGCGGTCCCGCGAGGCGAATGAGCGTGCGGAGCTGACCGGAATGCTCCTATTTTCAGAGGGCAATTTCTTTCAGGTGCTGGAAGGCGAACCCGAGGCGGTGGATAAGCTCTACGAAAAGCTCGGTCAGGATAAACGCCATGCGCAGGTCACCCTGATTATCAGGGAGGGGATCGCCAGCCGGTCGTTCGGGGACTGGAGCATGGGATTTTCAAGCATTTCGCCGGAGGATCTCAAGAAGGTTGACGGGCTGAACGATTTTTTCCAAGGCGGGTCCTGTTTTGCGCAGCTTGACGCAGGCCGCGCAAAAAAGCTGCTCGCGGCATTTGGCAGTGGGCGCTGGCGGGCAAATCTGATGGGTCCGACGCGTCTGGGGGTCTGAGGATGGAAAAAGACGGCACATTCGATCCGAGTTTCACCTTCGCATTTCAGCCCATTGTGGATGCACATGCGCGGGAGGTCTTTTCGTACGAAGCGCTGATCCGCGGCCGGGGCGGCGAGTCCGCGTATCGGATACTGGGACAGGTGCCTACGGAAAGATTGGTTGAGTTCGACCAGAAGGCGCGCGCGGAAGCCATTGGGCTGGCCGCGCGGCTGGGAATCGGCTGCCGCCTCAATCTGAATATCATGCCGCAGGGTCTGGGCTCGCCGGAATCGATTGTCTCCGCCATGGCGGCGGCAACTCGCGCTCATCTGCCCCTGGAAAGCCTGATTCTCGAAGTCACGGAGAGCGCGGCCATTGACAATCCGGGACGCTTTGCCGAGATCGCCAACGAACACCGGGGGCTGGGGGTCAGATTTGCGATCGACGACTTTGGCGCCGGGTATTCCGGGCTGAACCTGCTGGCGGATTTTCAGCCCGACCTGATCAAACTCGACCTGAAGCTGGTGCGCGGGATAGAACGGCTGGGCCCGCGTCAGGCGATTGTTCGCGCTGTGGGCCACGCGTGCCTGGACCTGGGGATCGACGTGATTGCCGAGGGAGTGGAAACGGTGGAGGAATACAGGTGGCTGGCGAATGCGGGCATACGGCTGTTTCAGGGATTCCTGTTTGCCCGGCCGGGGTTTGAGTCTTTCCCGCCGGTTTACTATCCCGAAGCAGGTTCAGCCAGCCGTGCGCGCAGGTGTCGCGGAGATTTCGGCCGTGTTTCGGCAGCCGCGATTGAAACCGATGCAGTTGCGGCCGATGGTCCTGAAGCTCGCCCGCTTGCGGTTGGTTCGCCGCATTGACCCGAGGGCCGGTTTCCCGTAGACTAGGAAATTGCGAGGGATGCGGCAGGAGTTGCATTCTGTGACCGCATCAATCCGCCCGCAGTCAGGGCCTGAGATCAAGGATAAGCTATGGCAAACCATGTATCGTCGCTCAAGCGCGCCCGTCAGACCGTAACGCGCACCGAAGTGAACCGCGCCAACCGCAGCCGCGTGCGCACCAGCCTGCGGGCCTTGCGCGAGGCACTGGCCAAGGGTGAAGTGAAGGCCGCCCAGGAGCAGTATCGCGAGACCGTCTCGACGCTGGACAAGAGCGTTCAGAAGGGCGTATTCCACAAGAACACCGTGTCCCGCTACAAGAGCCGGCTGAATGCCAGGGTGAAGGCTCTGGCTACCGCCAAGGCATAGAGCGGCGGCCCGTGGAGGGCTGACGGGGAAGATTGAATGAAGACGAGCAGCCGGGGGCGACCCTGGCTGCTTTTGTTTTTTGCGGGGGGTGGGGGGTAGCGGGTTAGCAAATTAGCGAAGTTGCAGAGATTAAAGCAGTTCGAAGATGCCGGCGGCGCCCATGCCGCCGCCGACGCACATGGTGACCATGCCGTAGCGGACGCTGCGGGCCTTCATTTCCTGGAGGAGAGTTGCCGTCAGTTTTGCGCCGGAGCAGCCGAGGGGATGGCCGAGGGCGATGGCGCCTCCGTTGACGTTGATGCGGCCGGGGTCGAGGCCGAGGACGCGGATGACGGCCAGGGCCTGGGACGCGAAGGCCTCGTTCAATTCGATGAGGCCGATGTCGGCCAGGGTGAGGCCGGCACGGCTGAGGGCCTTGGGGATGGCGAAGAGGGGGCCGATGCCCATCTCCTCGGGCAGACAGCCGACGGCGGCGTAGGAGACCAGACGGCCGAGGGGGGGGATTCCCAACTCTTTGGCCCGGCCGGCTTCCATGAGGACGGCTGCCGCCGCGCCGTCGGAGGTCTGCGAAGAGTTGCCGGCGGTGACCGTGCCCTGGGCGTGGAAGGCGGGCTTGAGCCTGGACAGGGCTTCGGCGGTGGTGTCGGCGCGGGGGCCTTCGTCGGCGGCGAAAGAGGACTCCTTGACCACGGGCTTGCCGGCGCGGGAGCCGGGAGTGGCGGTGGTGACCTTGACCGGGACCAGCTCTTCGGCAAAGCGGCCGGCGGATTGGGCGGCGACGGCTTTTTGATGGCTCGCGAGGGCGAAGGCGTCCTGGTCGGCGCGGGAGACTTCGTAATGGCGGGCGACGCGCTCGGCGGTGAGGCCCATGGTGGTGAGGGCGGCGGGGTAATGCTCGGCGAGCCAGGGGTTGGGACTGGGCTTGAGTCCGCCCAGGGGAATCAGGCTCATGGACTCGGCTCCGCCGGCGAGGACCACGCGGTCGCCACCGGCGCGGATGCGCAGATCGGCCTGCACGATGGCTTCAAGGCCGGAGGCGCAGAGGCGGTTGAGGGTGACGCCGGGAATCTCGACCGGGAGGCCGGCGCGCAGGAGGGCAAAACGGCCGATGTTCCAGCCCTGCTCGCCTTCGGGCTGGGCGCAGCCGAGGATGACGTCGTCGATTTCGGCTTTGTCGAGAGCGGGAACGCGGTCCAGCGCGCCGTGGATGGCAGTGGCGGCCAGGTCGTCGGGGCGAGTGGTGGAGAGGGCGCCTTTGGGAGCGCGGCCAACGGGGGTGCGAACGGCGCTGACGATTACGGCTTCCGGCATGGGAGATGCTCCTCGAGGGTTCTATGGGTTGCGAGACCCGGGCTTTCCAGTTCGGCCGATTGAGGTTCGTGGTTTCCCACCCATCGGACAAAAACAAAGGCGTCCGATGGATGGGGCACCCAAGTTTGTTGCAGGCCCGGCTGGTTGAGTTCCGATGGTTCAGGCCCGGTTTGGGTTCAATGCCAGTTGGTTGAGGGCGGTTTGGTTCAATGGCTCGGCGAGTGCTTCAGTTGGGCGTATCCAGCAAGGTCCAGGCGTTCTTCAAATAGAAGTGGTAGACGGTGTGGCGGTCGATGACGGAGTCGGCGAGGGCGTCGTGGTCCAGGCGGGACGGGCGGCGCTCCAGGCCGATCTGGGCCTGACGAACCTGATCGGGCGAGGCGGGATCGATGCCCCAGTTGAAGCCCAGGACGCCAGAGGGATCGTGGGGTTGGAGCCGCTCGGATTCGGGCGCGGCGGCGAGCACCAGCAGTGCTGCCGGGGCGTTCGAAAAAAAGACCAGCAGGGAGACGGTTCCATTGGCCGAGCAGAGGACGGCCCAATCGGAGGAGCCGGCGCGCTCCAGGCTGGCGTGGATGACGTTTTCGGGACGGTGGGCCTGGTAGGTTTGGGGAATCAGGCAGCCGCGGCGGTCGAGAAGCTCTTCCAACGGGACGGGCAGATCGGGGAATGCGCTGAGGGGAAGATGGCGGATGAGAAAAGGGGTGGAGCGACCGGCGACGATGACCTGGCCGGACTCGTTGAGCGGGGCGGGGGCCGGCTCGGGCAGTTGCGCGGGGGCCAGCGGGCTGGCACAGAGGAGGCCGCTCAGTAGCCAGACGATCTTTCGTCCTCCAGCTCGAAAAGAATATGCTCCGTCCATTCCTCTGCTTCCGCCTCTCGTTCCCGGTCAGCCGCCATTTGCCTATAGCCTTCGGCCAAGGCAGCCTCGCTTGTCTTGTCCGCCTCGGCGGCAGGTGCATCCTTTTCCATGGAAGCCCTCCCTGAGGTGATCATCGCCCAAAGCGTTTTTACCTCAAAATCGGCAGCTCCTTGTTGATGAGCAGCCGCAGACCTTGCTCCGCTGTACCATCGTTCGCCATCATGATGTTTTTGATCGGCACAAAAATAGCGGTGCAATTGGGATCGCCGAGCTGTAATGCTAATTTCGCAAGTGAAGCATACGCCTCAACATCGTGGATTCGCATCGACTTGCTCGAAAGGTCATTAAAGAAATCGAGAAAAGTGCAAGCGCGATGTTCGGTCCAAGCCTTTTTCTGTTCTGGCTGTGGCAATTGGGAAAGGGCATATTCATCATCGTCAGCATATCGTGCAGGAACAGAAGTCACTCGGATGGCGTGGGGGCCAGCCTTCACGATAGTCAGGACAGGGCGATCGGCAACGACGAAATACATTGGATCTTCTTTTCCATCAAACTTCTTGCCCCACCCACGTTCTCCGGCGGCTTGTAGCTCCTCCTTATTAAACCGGTGCGCCTTCCGCTGCATGATAACTATGGAACGCACCTCCGCGGTCTCGGGAGGCGGAGCCTGTGCGAACAGATTCCTGAACATTTTCGCAAGCTTCATGCGCTTATCTTCCTCGCGAGCAGTTCCCTTGCCCCTGTGCGGTCGCCCAAATTGAGGTCTTTTCAAACGGCTCCGGGTTCGTATCGAATTGCCTGAAATCTTCCCTCAGGGGCTGAAGCCCGCATTGATTTTGCGGCCTTTGCGGCACGACTAAAGTCGTGCCCTGTTACAAAGCCTAGTTTCCCCGCAGCCTGTAAAGCCGTGCCCGTTCAAATCTGTGACAACTAGGTTTCGTGCTTTCCCACCCTAGCCGCAAAAACAACTGCGCGGTGCCCAGGTAGAGCATCCGCGCCCCAGAGGGTACCCCCGGCCGCACCCCTACAAAACATAAACGACCGCCTGTGTTGCGGTCAGCACTAATTGCGCAGGGGCTTGCCGGTTTTTAGGGTGAAGGCGATGCGCTCCTGGGTTTTGCGCTCGCCGCAGAGGGAGAGGAAGGCTTCGCGCTCGAGGTCGAGGATGTACTGTTCGCTGACCAGGGCGCCGGGAGTGACGCGGCCGCCGGAGAGAATGTAGGCCGTCCAGTTGGCGACCTTTTGATCGTGTTCGGAGGCGTAGCCGGCTTCGCCCATGAGGTAGACGCCGGTGGAAAGGGTGGCCAGGGCCGCGGTACCGGGTGCGGGAATCCGGGTGCGGGGCTGGGGCGCGACGTAACCCGCGGCGGCCAAGGCCGCGGCCTGGGCTTTGGCGTCGAGCAGCAGCCGTTCGCGGTTGAGGGTGATGCGATCGGAAGGGGCTAAAAGGCCGAGCGAGCGGGCTTCGGCGGCCGAAGTGGAAACCTTGGCCAGGGCAATGGTTTCAAAAGAGCGGCGCAGGGCCGCGCCCATTTCCGCGGACTGGGCAAAGCGGGAGGGAGGGTCGCGGGGGTCGAGCGGCGCAAGGGCGATGGCCGCGTCGATGGCCCGGAGGAGCATCTCCTTGGTGCCTCCGCCACCGGGGATGAGGCCGACGCCGGTTTCGACCAGGCCGATGTAGGTCTCGGCATGGGCCTGGCGGCGTGCGGCATGGAGGCAAATCTCCGCGCCGCCGCCGAAGGTGAGGCCGAAGGGAGCGGCGACCACCGGGCGGGGACAGTACTTGATGGCCGCGGTCATCTGCTGGAAGCCGTGAATGACGGCGTTGAGCTCTTCCCACTCGCCTTCCTGAGCGGCCAGGAGGAGTTGCAGGAGGTTGGCGCCGACGGAGAAGTTTTCGCGGTCGCTGGCGATGACGAAGCCGGCAAAGTCGCGGACTGCGTCGGAGGCGGGATTGAGGACGGCCGAGGTCAGAGCCAGCACGTCGCCGCCGATGGCGTTTTTGAGCGAGTGGAGCTCGATGCAGGCGATGCCGTCGCCGAGATCGACCAGCGACGCGCCGGCGTTGGAGCGGACGACACCCTTGGAACGGCGGAAGTCGGCGATGCGGGCGTGGCCGGGGAAGGCAGGGACCTGCTCCCACTGGCCCTTTTGCGGCTGGAAGCAATGGCGGCCGTCGGGGGTGTACCAGGAGGACTCGCCGGACGCGAGAAGAGTCTCGACGCGGGGGCTGACCGGGAGGCCGAGAGTCTTCATGCGTTTGACGGTGGCGCCGACGCCGGCCGCGTCCCACATTTCAAAGGGGCCAAGCTCCCAGTTGAAGCCGGAGCGCATGGCGTTGTCGATGGAGGCGGCGTCGCCGGCCACCTCGCCGATGCGGTCGGCGGCGAAGTTCCACAGTGTGGCGAGGAACGGCCAGAGGAAGGCGGCGGACTTGTCCTTGGCGGGGTCGTTGGCCAGAAGGAGGCGCAGGCGCTCGGGCAGGGTGGCGGCGTTCTTGGACATTTCAAGGGCGGGCAAGGCGGCTTTGGCCAGGGGACGGTATTCGTAGGCAGCCAGATCGAGCACCAGGCGCTGGTCTTTTCCGTCGGGGCCGCGGAGCTTCTTGTAGAAGCCCTGGCCGGTCTTGTCGCCCAGCCAGCCGCGCTTGACCAGCTCTTGAAGGACGTTGGAAAAACCGCCCTGGGAGACGCCGCCGGGAAAGTTGGCGGCCACATGGGCGGGGATGTCGATGCCCACCATGTCGGCCAGGCGGAAGGTGCCGGTGCGGGGCCATCCGATGGCCTGGCCGGTGAGGGCGTCGGCCTCTTCGATGGTGAGGCCCTGCGCCAGCATGAGGTCGGCCGCGGTGAACATGACGGAGAGGCCGATGCGGTTGGCGATGAAGTTGGGGGTGTCGTTGGCGAAGACCACCTGCTTGCCGAGGTTGCGGTCGGCCAAGGCGGAGAAAGCGGCCAAGACGGCGGGATCGGTTTCAGGGGCGGGGATGACTTCCAGCAGGCGCATGTAGCGCGGAGGATTGAAGAAGTGAGTGCCGAAGAAGCGGTCTTTGTGAAGCGCGAGGGCGGCGGCGATTTGCTGGACGGGCAGGCCGGAAGTGTTGGTGGTGAGCAGGGCTTGAGGGGCCAGATGAGCGAGGACGCGGCCCAGCAGGGCGGTCTTGATGGCCAGATTTTCGGCCACGGCCTCAATGACCCAGTCGCAGGCGGCGAGCGCGGGCAGGTCGTCCTCGAAGTTGCCGGGGGTGATGAGGGCAGCCAGTGAGGTCTCGTAAAGGGCCGCGGGCTTGGCCTTGCCCAGGGCTTCGAGGGCGGACTTGGCCAGGCGGCTCCGGTCGCCTTCGCCGGAAGGGACGAGATCGAGCAGGAGGGTTGGGATTCCGGCATTGGCCAGGTGGGCGGCAATGCGGGAGCCCATGGTTCCAGCGCCCAGGACCGCGGCGCGGCGAACAAGTAAAGGTTGAACAGCAAGGCCCGGTGCGGGAGTTACGTCTGGGGCGGGCGTTACGGCTGGGGCGGGCGCGCTCATGCTGGCTCTCCCTGCGCAGTTTGAAGTTGGGAATCCTTCTCCGCGCAGAAACCACCGCAGCATACGAAAGTTCGCGGGGTGCGGTCAAGGGGGGCAGGCAGGAGGAGTTGGCGGGAGGTCAGCGGGTTAGCGAGTTAGCGGAGTGCGGCTCGGTCAGCGGGAGGCCGGCGATTTCTAGAGTTTCTGGCGCAGGTGTTCAAAGACCAGATAGCCGATGAGGGCGGAGACAAGGGCGATGGCGAAGTTGGTGAAGGTGAGGATGTCGGTGAGGGCGAAGAGCAGGGTCTTGCCGTGGGCGTTGGAGGCGGTGAACTCTCCCATGAGCAGATTGGAATAAAAGAGAAAGACGATGAACGCAATTTCGAGGATGGCCCGCAGTAGAGGGACGAAGCGGCGACGGCTTCCTGGGATTCGTAGCATGGAAGGTTCATCGTAGCAAGGATCGACGGGAGGTCCAATCGGATTCGGCTTCCAGGAGGGGCTCAGGGATGGGAATAGACCAGCTTTCCGGAGCGGATGACGAGGCGGACGCGGGAGAAGTTGGTCAGAGCGGCGGCGGGGTCGGCGTCGAGGACGGTGAGGTCGGCGAGCTTGCCGGGAGTCACGGTTCCCTTGGAGCTGGAGACGCCCATGCGGGCGGCCGGGTTCGTGGTGAGCATGGCCAGCACGTCGGTGGTTGAGAGGCCGCATTTGGCGAGGGCCTCAAATTCGCCTTCGGTGGAGTAGTCGGTCATGTACCCCACGTCGGTTCCGAACAGGAGGGTGCCGCCGAGGGAGTGGAACTGGCGGACCTCGGCGTAGATGGGGTTGAGAAACGCGGGATTGGTGGTGACGGTTGTCGCGAACATCTTGAGGGTGGGGGTCATGGCCATGTTGTGCTGGACCATGGCGGCAAAGAGGGAGGCGTCGATGCCTTCGGTGTCGTCGGGGGCGTGAGCCAGAACGTCGACACCGCTGAGGATGGCAACGCGGGTTCCAGCCAAATTGGAGGGGTGGGCGAAGACCAGTTTTCCGTTCAGATGAGAGGTTTCGACGGCGGCAGTGGCGATGGGGAGCGGCATGGGCAGGACCTGGCCGCGCTGAACCCAGGAGCCGGTGAAGAGCTTGGTGAGGTCCGCGCCGGAGTTGAAGTTGTCACGGACATCGCGGCGCGCCTGGTCGGGCGAATCGGGCTGCGACATGAGGAACTGGATCCATTTGGGCAGCGTGTCGCGGAGGTAATAGGGGATGCCATGGGGTGGATAGAGCGGGGAGCCGGCGGTGTAGATGAAGGGGCCCGCGAGTTCGCCGGATTCGATGCGGCGGCGGAGGGAGAGGGTATCGGCGAGGTGGGAGCCGACGTCGATGACGGTGGTAAATCCGCGGCTGAGGAACATGTCGGCAAGGGGAGGATTGAGCGCGGCGGCGGACTTCCACTCCGCGCCTGTCCACTGGGGCTGGGTGAAGTGGACGTGGGCATTCCAGAAGCCGGCGGTGACCACGCAATGGTCGCAGGGCAGGAGGGTCGTGCCGGGGGGAACGACAATTCCCCTCCCCACCGCGGCGATGAGGCCGTCGCGGATGAGGACGGTTGCGTCGTCGATGGGGGGCTCGGCGGGCGAGGTGTAGATGCGGGCGTGCTGGATGGCCAGCGTGCCCTGGGCCAGCTTGAGGGGCGGATGGGGCACGCGGCGGGGATAGATTTCGAGCGTCCAGAAGACGGCGCAGAAGACAACCAGAACACACAGGAATGCAATCGACAGACGAGTTGCCCAGCGGCGCATGACAGGCTCCCAGGAAGACAAGAAATTGCGAGTTCAAGAAGAGGCCCGCGAGGAAGGTGTGTGCGATCCCACCCATTCCGCAAAGAGCGCGGAATGGATGGGGCACCCAGCCGACTACGTACCCAACCTTCTACAAAAGACAGGGTACGCGCGGAAGGGCCGTACGGTTCGCGCAAAATTCGATGAGATTACTGAAACTACGGGCTTAGAGAGAGGGCGATGCAAGGGCCGGCGAGGACGGCGGAAGTTTGACCCCTCTCGGCCTGGGGTCATAGCTTGGAGGAGTACCGGGTTGCGGAGGTCGCGCCCCTGGACCAAGGAGATCGGATGCGAAGCAGAATTCCTTCCCTGTTTTGGAATGGGGCTTTGGCGGTAGCGCTGGGGGCGATGGCGCTCATGGGCACGCAGGCCGCGAAGGCGCAGGACCTGAAGAGTTTCGAGCAGCGGATCACGACCAAGGTGCTGCCCAATGGGCTGACGATCGTGATCTGCGAGCGGCCGGAGGCGCCGGTTTTCAGCTATTCCACCTTTATTGATGCGGGCGACGTGAACGACCCTTCGGGGGAGAGCGGGCTGGCGCACATGTTCGAGCACCTGGCGTTCAAGGGGACCAGCCAGATTGGCACGACGGACTACGCGGCCGAGAAAGTGGCGCTGGAGAAGGTGGAGGTGGCCAACGACGCCTACGAGGCCGAGTATCTGAAGGCCGTGGGCCGCGACCAAGCCAAGCTGGATGAGCTGAAGAAGGCCTTTGTGGAGGCGCAGGACGAGGCGCACAAGTTTGTGGCGCCCAACCAGTTCACCGACGTGGCGGAGCGCAACGGGGCCACGGGGGTCAACGCCTATACGGCTCTGGACGAGACGGTCTACTTCTGGTCGATGCCGGAGAACCGGCTGGAGCTGTGGGCGTGGCTGGAGAGCGGGCGGCTGGCCGACGTGGTGCCGCGGGAGTTTTACAAGGAGCGCAGCGTGGTGATCGAGGAGCGCCGGATGCGCACCGACTCCAGCCCCACGGGGCGGCTGATCGAGCAGTTTCTGGCCACCGCGTACGTGGCGCACAACTACGGGCGGAGCAGCATCGGCTGGCCCAGCGAGGTGAGCCAGATTACGGCCACCGAGGCGATGGAGTTCCACAAGAAGTATTACGTGGGCTCGAATGTCGTGGTGGCGGTGGTGGGCGACGTGAAGGCGTCGGAAGCGCTGCCGGTGCTGGAGAAATATTTCAGCCGCATTCCGGCCGGGGCAAAGCCGGAAGAGATGACCACGGTGGAGCCGAAACAGTTTGCCGAGAAGACGGTGGCCATCAAGGACCCCTCGCAGCCGATTTACGTGGAGGGCTACCACCGGCCGGACTATCGCGATCCGGACGATGCGGTGTACGAGGCGATCAGCGACATTCTCTCGAACGGGAGGGTTTCACGGCTGTATAGGAGCCTGGTGAGGGACCAGCAGATCGCGGTGGAGGTGGAGGGATTCAGTCCCTTCCCCGGAGACAAGTATCCGGGGCTTTATTGCTTCTTCGCGGTTCCCGCGCCGGAGCACACGCCGGCAGAGATGCGGGATGCGATTCACAAGGAGATTGAAAAGCTCAAAAACGCGGACGTGAGCGACGATGAGCTGGCCATGTTCAAGACGCGCACCCGGGCCGACCTGTTGCGGGGCCTGGCGGACAACCAGGGGCTGGCCAATACGCTGGCCGAGTATCAGACGCGCTACGGGGACTGGCGGGAGCTGTTCCGGCAACTGGACAAGGTGGACAAGGTGAGCAAGGCGGACATACGGCGGGTGGCGAACCAGGTGTTCCAGGCCAGCAACCGCACCAGCGCATGGGTTGAGACGGCGGTTCCGGCAGCGAGCCAAAAGAAAGAGGGAGGCGCGGAATGAATCACTTTGCGACGAGGTTGGTGGGAGTTTTGCTGGGGCTGGCGGCAGCGGCGGCTGGTTTGAGCGCGCAACAGAACAAGCCCTGGGAGCAGATTCCGACGCCCAAGCTGCACGAATTCAAGCCGCAGCAGCCGAAGCGGATTGAGCTGAAGAACGGGATCGTGGTGTTTTTGCAGGAGGATCACGAGCTGCCATTCGTTTCCGGCTCGATATTGATTCCGGGCGGGTCAAGGGACGAGGATGCGGCCAAGACGGGCCTGGTGGAGCTGTACGGGCAGGCGTGGCGGACCAGCGGCACGGCAAAGATGAACGGCGACGCGCTGGACGACTTGCTGGAAGCCAAGGCGGCGCACATCGAGACCGAGGGCGGCGAGGACTCGACTTCGCTGGGGTGGGATTCACTGAAGGGCGATGCGGACCAGGTGTTCGGGCTGGCCCTGGAGCTGTTTCTGCACCCGGCATTCAACGCGGAAAAGCTGGAGCTGGCGCAGCAGCAAATGGCGGCGGGGATTGTGCGGCGCAACGACGACGAGGGCGAGATTGCCAGGCGCGAATCGGCCAAACTGGTTTACGGGGCCAACAGCCCTTATACGCGCGAGCCGGAGCTGGCGACCATTGGCGCGGTTACGGTGGCCGACCTGAAGGCGTGGCACGAGCGGACGGTGGGCGGAAAGCTGATTGTGTCGGTTGGCGGGGACTTTGACGCGGCGGCGATGGAGGCCAAGCTGCGGGCAGCCTTCGAGGGGCTGCCGGCGGCGAAGGCTGCGCCGGCTAGGCACGAAACGTTTGCCGGGCCCAAGCCGGGGGTCTCGTTCATCGACAAGGAGGACGTGAACCAGTCGAACATCGAAATTGTGGGGCTGGGCACGGACCGGCACAATCCGGACGTTCCGGCGCTGGCGGTGATGAACGAGATTCTGGGCGGCGGGTTCGCCAGCCGGCTCTTCCAGAAGATTCGCACCGAGAAGGGGCTGGCCTACGCGGTGGGCGGCACCCTGAGCTTTGCCTACGACCACCCGGCCACCTTTCACGTGATGGTGCTGACGCAGAGCGCCAACACGGTGGAAGCCACCAAGCTGGCGATGGCCGAGATTGGCGGGCTGACCACACAGCCGTTCACGGACGAAGAGCTGGCGCGGGCCAAGGACAACATTCTGAACTCGTTCCTGTTTCGCTACGACACCAGGGAAAAGGTGCTGGCCGAGCGGGTAAGGCTGGAGTTCTACGGGTACCCGGCAGATTATCTGGAGACGTACAAGGCGGCGCTCGAAAAGGTGACGGTGGGGGATCTGGATCGGGTGGCGAAGAAGTACATTCATCCGGAAAAGCTGGCGGTGCTGGTGGTGGGCAACGGGCCGGAGATCAAGCCTGGGCTGGACGAGCTGAAGCTGGGCGCGGTCGAGACGGTGGATATTACGATTCCGATGCCGGGCAAGGCGGGGGGAAAGAAGCAGTAGGGGCGGGGAGCCGGCGGAGGGGGCGAAACGCAGGTCTCCTTCGACTTGCTGCGAGCTGTTGTGATGAAGGTCCCGCAATGTGCGCATTTCGTTGCGCCCCTACGGGGCGCAGGCTTTTCTTTTTGCGCATCCCAGGGCTGCGCTTCGCTTGCCCTGGGCTATTCTCGATGCCTCCCTCCGGGAGGGTATTCGAGCCCCTCAATGCATTCGTAACTCGCCGAGGCGAGTCAGGTTGGCGGGATTACGGATTTTGGAAAGCTGGATTCGATTTTGGAAATCGGGACACGACTTTGAAGAGGCTTGTTTCAAGGATTTAGAAGAGTTTGTTTCAAGGATTGAGAAGAGCTGGTCTCAACGACAGCGGATTGATGAGGAGAAGCGACGTGGAATCGAAGGGGAAGCTGGCGATCGTGATCATGGCGGCGGGCAAGGGCACGCGGCTGAAGTCGCGGCGGGCCAAGGTGCTGCACGAGATTGGCGGCAAGGCTCTGCTGGCCCACGTCATCGCCGCGGCGAGCAAGGTGGCAGCGGCCGAGGACATTTACGCGGTGATCGGCCACCAGGCGGAGCAGGTGCGGGCGGCGATGGAGTCGACCGGGGTTCGCTTTGTGGAGCAGGCCGAGCAGCGCGGCACGGGACACGCCGTCCAGAGCGCACGGGAAGCCATTGCGGGGTACGAGAACATCCTGGTGCTGTCGGGCGACGCGCCGCTGGTGCGCGCGGAAACCATGGCCGAGGTGTGGCGGTTTCACCAGGCGGAGCAGGCGGCGATGACGCTGCTGACGGCCGTTCCGGAGGAGCCGACCGGGTATGGGCGGGTGGTGCGCAAGAGCCCGGACTCGCCGGAGGTGGCAGCGATTGTGGAGCAGAAGATGCTGTCGCCGGAGCAGCTTTCGCTGCGCGAAATCAACATGGGGCTGTATGCGTTTCGCACCGCTCCCCTGCTGGCGCACCTGAATCAGTTGACTACCGACAATCCGCACGGCGAGCTTTACCTGACCGACATGGCGCAGGTGCTGAGCGCGGCCGGGGAGCGGGTGGTGGCGATACAGGCGGGCGAGGCGGCGGAGCTGCTGGGAGCGAACACCATTGCAGAACTGGTGGCGCTGGACGCGACGCTGAGAGCTGATGCGGCCAACCGGCTGATGGCGCAGGGGGTGACCATCTTCCGGCCGGAGACCTGCGTGATCGACGCCGAAGTGGAAGTTGAGGCCGATACGGTGATCGAGCCGTTTGTGCAACTGCTGGGGCGGACGAAGATCGGGACGGATTGCCTGATCCGGTCGTTCACGGTGATCGAAAACTGCATCCTGGGCGACGGGGTGATTGTTCGCCAGAGCTGCGTGTTGGGCGACAGTACGATCGCGAACGGAGCCCAGATCGGACCGTTTTCCCGCCTGCGACCGGGCAGCGAGATCGGCGAAGAGGCGCACATCGGCAACTTTGTGGAGACCAAGAAAACCAAGATCGGCAAGGGCGCCAAGGCGAGCCACCTGACCTACCTGGGCGACGCCGAGGTGGGAGCGGGAACCAACATCGGGGCCGGTACCATCACCTGCAACTACGACGGGGTTCTGAAGCACGCGACGCGCATCGGGAAGGGCGCTTTTGTGGGCAGCGATTCGACGCTGGTGGCGCCGGTGACGGTGGGCGACGGGGCCTACATCGGGGCCGGCTCGTGCATCACGAAGGATGTGCCGGCGGACGCGCTGGCCGTGGGGCGGGCGCGGCAGATGGTGAAAGAGGGCTGGGCGGCGGAACGGCGGGCGAAGCGAGAGAAACAGTGAAGGTTGCGGCCGGCGTTTTCGTTTTGGCCGCGGCCACTTTTCGTTTCACGAGATAGAAAAATTGCTGAAGAACTGTTTCCTGGTGAAAGGCGTCGAAGGGGCAGGCTTGGGTTTTCAGTTCCACGCAGTCGAGCCGGCATTTGAGGGCTGTGGCTGGCTGCATCCAATAAATCAATGACATGGGCCAAGCGTGCCGGGGTTTGGGGGCGGGTGCAGGCCAGTTTGAAGGGGTCCGGTCCGGGGGCCCGGAGGGATGGGAGCGCCGGGAAGCGCGGACTGGGGTCGATGATCGCAAAATGTGACCATTGAGGCCCATTGCGCGCCCGTGCCAAACAGGCGTAGCGTTTTTCTTAAGATCGCTTTGAGAACGGCAAGGATGGCGGAGGGCGCAGCGGACCAAGAGGCGGCGCCGCCGGGTCCAGAAGTTGACGCGTATCCGGTCTCAAGTTGCTCCATGTGGTATCGTTACCAAGTCCATTCATCATTTCATCAAAAGGGGCCTTCCGTCGTTGGCCAGCGCAGGAACAGGCCGGGGGCCGGGGCTATCCGGTGGCGGATTCCGGGGTTGATGGGCGCGCATCGTGAAAAGACTAGAGGCAAGGCGGACATTGCCGATAAGGGACTGACAGCGGCTTTTCTCCTCCTCAGGCGATCCGGACAATCCGGCTGCGGGGGGAGCGAGGGGTTGAGGCGGAGGGCCGTTCGACGGGCTGCGGAAGAATGAGGGGGCTCGATTTGGCAACGGACCTGGCGACATCGAGAGGAACGAATTCCGTGGCGAGTTTGACAGACGAGACCGCCGGGCGTACGGCTTTGCGCACGCGCCAGGCGGCACGGATCCTGATTGTGGACGACGAGGCGCATGTCCGGTCGATGATCGGCGCCACGCTGGAGCGGCAGGGCTACGATGTGCAACTGGCCGCCAGCGGCCGCGAGGCCCTGGATCTGCTGGAGCGAAATAGTTTTGACCTGGTACTGACGGACATCGTGATGCAGGATGGAAACGGCATTACGCTTCTGGAGCGGATGCGGGCGCAGCAGCCAAACCTGCCGGTGGTGATGGTGACGGCCATCCACGACATCAGCGTGGCCATCGACTCGATGCGCCGCGGGGCGTACGACTATCTGCTGAAACCCTTCGAGCGGGAGCACCTTTTGAGCACGGTTTTGCGCGCCTTGGAGCATCGGCAGGCGCTTCAGGAGAACCGCGACTACCAGCAGAATCTGGAATTGGTGGTACGGGCCAGGACGGATATGCTGCGCCAGGCGATGGAAGAGCTTGAGCACTCCTACGACATCACGCTGGAGGCGCTGGGCGACGCGCTGGATCTGAAAGACTCGGAAACCGAGGGACACTCCAAGCGGGTGACGGCCTACACCATCGCGCTGGCCCGGGCCATGGGCATCAACCCCTCGCAGATCAAGGTGATCGCGCGGGGAGCTTTTTTGCACGACATTGGCAAGATGGCGATTCCGGACGATATTCTGCGCAAACCCGGGAAGCTGAGCCCCGAAGAGCAGGGAGTGATGCGCGAGCACAGCGCGCGGGGCTACCACATGCTGCGCAAGATCCCGTTTCTGAGCGAGGCAGCGGAGATTGTGTTCACTCACCAGGAGCATTTCGACGGCAGCGGCTACCCCAGTGGGTTGCGAGGGAACGAGATTCCGATTGGCGCTCGGATCTTCGCTTTGGCGGACACGCTGGACGCGATCACCAGCGACCGGCCCTATCGCAAGGCGCAGAGCTTCGACGCGGCGCGGGAGGAAATTCTACGCTGCTCGGGGACCCAGTTCGATCCCACGGTTGTGGAGGTTTTTCTTAAGGTTCCCAATGAACTGTGGCACGAGTTGCGTTCGGAGATCACCGGTCAGAACAGGCGTTTTTCGACCTTCGATCTGGCGCGAACTCCGATTCCCGCCAAGGAGTAGAATTCACTTCCGGAGGATACCCCATGCCCTTGCTTCCCCCCCAGGAAGTTTCTTCCCGACTGGGCGCCTTGCCCGGCTGGCAGGTTGAGAACGGCGAGTTGACGCGCACCTTCAGTTTTGAGGATTTCCAGGCCGCCCTGCACTTCGTGAACCGGGTGGGGGAACGCGCCGAAGCGGCCGGCCACCATCCGGACATCGACATCCGCTACAACAAAGTTCGGCTGAACCTGGTGACGCACTCCGCCGGCGGTTTGACGGAGAAGGATTTCGATTTGGCTGGTGTAGCTGCCGGTCTGGCCTGAGGGGCTGAAGAGGTGGGGCCCGGCTGGGGGTCAGGATTCGTCGGCTGAGTGGCCCGAAGAAATCCAGGAATCAGTATTTGGGACGTTTTCGTCGGCCTGATGGAGTTTTGAGAGGGTTTTTCGGTACCACCAGGCGGCTGCCAACCCTCCCGCAAGCGCGGAAGCTGCCGCAACCATGGCCACATGGAGCCAGCCGGAGCGCCGTACCGGCGGCTGCGAATAGGGATAAACAGAAGACTCCATTGGTCTTGTCATGGATTTCACTTCCATGGCACGGGCTTTCTCCGTCGCCGGAGCCAGTGCCTTGCCGCCTATATAGATGCGGGAGCGGCTGAAAGGATTGTTTGATCGGCAGACAAAAATAATTTCGATTTTTGTATTTGCTTTCTTCTGAATCTATGTTACGGTGTATATATTCCAGTTGTGAAGGTGGCAGGGATTGCCGCTTTCGGAGCTGGAAGTAGTTTGCGTCACTGGCCTCCCGGCACGAACAGCAAGACCGTTCGTGCCGTCTTTTTTTTGTGAGGAGGGGGCGTAGGCGAGGTTTCAGCCGACGGGGCTCTGCGGCTTCCGGTTGGGCGCGGTCCAGTTTAGAATGGAGGCGAGAGAGTCTAGCCATGAAAAATCTAATCAATCGCCGTTGGATACTGGGTCTGGCTGTCTTTGCGGTGACCGCGGCCAGCTATGCGCAGTGGTCGAATCCGGCCGACGACGTTCCCGCCTACCACCCAGCAGCGCCTCTGAAGGTGAGCGCCCTGCCGCCGATTCTGTCTGGAACACAGCTGAAGGGCGAGAACTTCCGCTATCCCTGGCAGGTTCACGTGTACCAGCAGGCGGCGAAGATTGGGAATGTGCTCTACCAGCTTCCCTGCAATTGCCGCTGCGACCGCGCGCTGGGGCACACCAGCCTACGCAGTTGCTACGAGGGACTTCACGGGACCGAGTGCTCGACCTGCGCCAAAGAGGCATTCTTCGCATACCGGGAGTTGAAGCTGGGCAAGACGCCGGCCGAGATTCGGGCGTCGATCGCCCACCACGAGTACGAGTCGATTGTGCTCGAGGACCAATAAGGCAGCACGCGGCGGGGACGGAATTGGCGTAGAATCTGAATCAGCAATACGAGCCAGTAGGTGCGGCTGGCACCCGGCAGCGTTTGAGAGCGGCAGGAATGGGCCGCAGGGCGGGAAAATGGGGGCGTCACGGTTTCGACGGGATCGATTGCGGCTTAGGAGTCATGTCAGGGTGTGGGCACCTGTAATCGCCTGCAAAAACAAAGTTGCCAACGATAATCTGGCACTTGCAGCTTAATTAAATAAGCTGCCGTCTTCCACGGCTTTGCCTATGGGCTGTGAGCGGACGTCATACAGTAGGCTGGCG
>Ga0182013_10002452_pt1 | contig 24145 bp, 15 predicted proteins | sample 612S2MmetaG_FD_120487 | JGI IMG/M metagenome (GOLD analysis project Ga0182013, IMG submission 120487) | Permafrost microbial communities from Stordalen Mire, Sweden - 612S2M metaG | ecosystem: Environmental > Terrestrial > Soil > Wetlands > Permafrost | place: Sweden: Stordalen | collected...
ACTTGGGTTCGCACCCGTCAAGCTGGGAAAGTTCAACGAGGGTGGCGCGCTGGTGCACGCACGCGGCCAAACTTGGGGTCGGCTCATCTTCCAGGATTTGTTCAAGAAGCAGCAGTAGTCGATTTACGACCGCGTGATTTGGCCCTAGTAGAAGGATTCCAAAACATCCGATTTAGGTCGGACACGATCCGATCTGAGGGAAAATGAGAGGTTTCGATGAGCATCGAAGAGAATGTCCAGATTGTGAAGAATTTTCTTGCGGCACTCGGCCGCCGCGATAAGCAAGGTTTGCTGGCGCTGTCTGCCGAAGATATTGAGTGGATCATTCCGGGCGAGAACTGGCCGCTGGCTGGCACGCACCGCGGGCATGCGGGATTGGAGAATTTACTTCAGAAGGCTAACGAAACGGTGGAAACTTCGTACCCAGAGCCCCCCGAGTTCATAGCGCAGGGAGACCGGGTTCTGGTCGTCGGCTTCGCTACTGGGAAAATCAAAGCGACGAATAGGACGTTTGAGGACCACTGGGTCTTCGCCATTACCGTTCGAAATGGCAAATTGACGAACGTCCGGGAGTATATCGACACGCAAGCACTGGTGCGGGCCTCCGAGGTGGATGCGAGCCCCAGGCCCTGACCCATCGACACCGATACCACACGAATCGATTCTTTTCTGCAGGCTATGAGGGATGGCTTATGTACGGGCTGAAGCCCGTACCCTTCACGGGAAGCTCGCAACCTTACAAGCTGACCCATTGCCCGGCGGGGCTATTCCTCTATGCGGTAGGTGAACTCTTCGATTACGGGGTTGGTGAGGACTTCGCGGGCGATGCGCTCGACCTGGGCGCGGGCGGCCTCAGGAGACAGGCCGTCGGCGAGCGAAAGGGCGAAATACTTGCCCTGGCGCACGGCGGTGACGTCTGCAAACCCGATCTTGTGGAGGGCATTCTGGATGGTCTGGCCCTGCGGATCGAGGACCGACGTCTTCAACGTGACATAGACATTCGCCTTCATTATCCCTGATTATATAGGGACCTGCTCCTGCTGCCGGGGTGAATGACTCCAGAAGTATGAGCAGACCCACACCCCGGCGGATGGCCGGTGACTTCCCTTTTATCCGGAAAGAGATTTTGTGCCGGACCACTTCCCCACTGCGCAAGGAGAAACGAAAGAGATGGTTAATTATCTGGAATTGCCGATTGGCGACCGGTCGCCCGAGGTGTTTCGGACAGTGATCGAGATTCCCAAGGATGGGACGCAGAAGTTTGAATACGACAAGCAACTGCACGTGTTCAAACTGGACCGCAACCTTCACTCGCCGGTTCACTACCCCGGAGACTACGGCTTTATACCGTCTACGCTGAGCGACGACGGCGACCCGCTGGACGTGTTGGTGCTGGTTCCCGGCCCCAGTTTCCCGGGCTGCGTGCAGGAAGTGCGGCCCATTGGCCTGCTGGAGATGCTGGACCAGGGCACGCTGGATGAAAAAGTGCTGGCCGTGGGGAAGAACAATCCGCGCTACACGAACGTGTGGAACTATACGGATATCTATCCGCACATGCTGAAGGAGATTACGCACTTCTTCTCAATCTATAAAGACCTGGAAGGCAAGCGGGTGGAGATCAAGGGATGGCACGACGCGGCCTATGCCCGGGATCGGGTGATTCTGGCCGCGAAGCAGTTTGACGATAGCAAGACCAAGCAAGGTGCAGGCAAGCTGAAGGCAGCAAAATAGATTGACTGCCAGGATCAGAGCACCCCGCCTGAGTGTCTGCGGTCGAGACGGAGGTAGGTGGTCTCCCACCCTTGCGGCAAAAAACAAATACGCCGCAAGGATGGGGCACCCAAAGTCCTGTTAGTCCTCTAATCAAAAGCGCGCTAGTCGGCAGCAGAAGCGGCGGCCAGGCGGCGACGCGCCAACGGCGCCGCAGTGAGCCAGTAGAGCACCGGACCCAGAAACGCGACAACGACGGAGAAGAGCAGGGCTGAAGTGGTGCCCATGAGTCTTTCGTTTCGCGAGGCGTAGAGCGCATAGCCAATGAGGACCGCAGGCCCGACGCCGAGGGAACAGGCAAAAGCCAGATTGCCCGCTCTAAAGGGCCTGTGGAGCTGCGGCTCGCGTATGCGCAACACGACCAGGGCCACAAACTCCAGAAGCAGACTGGAACCATAGAGAATCAGGTCGATGGAGATGAGCCGTTCGAAGGGCAGCTTAAGCGCCAAGGCCCAGGCGAAACCGCAGAGCACGACGCTGACCCATGGCACTCCGCGGCTATTACGCCGGGCAACCACGCGCGGCAACATGCCGTCCTCGGCCATGGCCATGGGCAGGCGGGTGTAACTCATCATGAGCGCGTTGAACATGCCGATGCCGCAGATGGCGCCACCGGCTACCACTGCCAAGCCCAGCAACGGACCACCAATGGTGGTGGCCGCGCTCATCCAATCGCCGGTGGAGAAGCTTTGAACAGACAGGCCGGACAACGCGAGGGCAGCCAGCGGCAGAATATAGGTGACGGCCACCAGAAGGGCTGCACAAACCATCGCACGAGGATAGTTGCGCTGCGGGTTCTCCACCTCCTGAGCCACGGTGGATGCATTGTCCCAGCCCATGTAATTCCACATGGCCACCAGAACCGCAGTGGAAAGCGCGGTCTCAGAACCGGCCTGACCCCACTGCACACTGGGATGGAGCGAGATTCCGCGCCACAGGCAGAGGATTACGAAAACGACGAATGGCGCGAGCAGCAGAGTGAACATTCCCACCGAGCCCTCGCCCACAGCCGGCGCGCCGCGGAGGTTCCACAGACAACAAAGCACCACCACGGCGAGGGACCAGGCGTATCCCTGCCAGCCGGCCGTCAGCGCCGGGTTGAATTTGCCCAAGTAGAGAACGAAGATGGCCGGGTAAATCGCCATATCGAAGATGCTAGCTGAGAGCGAAAGCCAACCCTCCTGGTAGCCCCAGAAGGGGCCCAGCGCGCGGCGCACCCACATGTAGAAGCCGCCCTCAACGGGCAGAGTGCTGGCCAGTTCACCGATCATCAGCGCCGTGGGCAGGCTCCAGAGGATTGGCAACAACATCAAAATCACAATCGCCCTGACAAAGCCAGCTCCGCCGAGAATGTCTTCAATGCCGTAGGGACCGCCCGAAACCATGAAGTAGGTGGCCGCAATCAAGGGCAGAAAACGCATCTTCCGCCGGGCCGGTTTAAGGGCGAAATACATGATTGTGAATCTAACAACTTTTGCCTCGTGCAGAAAGGAAAAAGTGACCCCTGAGCCAAGTTTTTTCAAAGTGCGCCGACGCCGCATCTGGCGCGGGCGGGAACGCAGTTCAATCAAACAGAAAGAGAGACCCGTTTTGCATTGTCTTTTGCGTCTGAACCGCTCGGCTCGACAGGCCGGCTTCGCACTGAAATGAGCTGCAGATTTTCTCGCCGAAAATTGGCTCCATGCCTACCGCTGCAGCGATCACGCGCAACGCGGGAGAGGCTCTCTGCCTGGAGCGCCTGCGAAGCGGGGCGGGCTCCGTCGGAGAGTGCCAGCAAGTCCATCCTAAGCCTGGTTGGCTGCTGACACCGCTGGACTCCTGGAGGTGCGTGGGGTTGGCGCCCTGGCTGTGAGGTTTTGGGCGCTGCGGGACGGTGGAGCTACACATCCGGTATAATCCGGCATAGATACGGAGAGATGGCCGAGCGGCTGAAGGCGGCGGTTTGCTAAACCGTTATAGGGTCAAAAGCTCTATCGGGGGTTCGAATCCCCCTCTCTCCGCCATCAAGTCAAGTGGTTTATTATCAATAACTTACATTGCTAAAATCTCCCTGGCTTTGGGCTGTTTCCGCACAAATGTTCCACCAGAGAATTCCTCTCGAGTAGTTAATCTCCCTTTGAGTTGCCCTTTTCTCTGGTCCATTTGTGCTCTTTTTTCGCTGTGCTTTGTCCGACTGTCTTTCCAGGCGACACGGCCTGATTGGAACGATTCATTTTGACGCCGCATAGGCGTTGAACTTCTTCGCAGGAACAATGAAATGGTAAGAGCCTGACCCCACGGACAAAAGCGTGTAGCCATTCTCCACACGTAATAAGCGAACGCCCTTCGCTTGAGAGACTGGCCGACCACTTTCTCTTATTTCGTCCGCATCTATTGTCGGCACATAGACGACGGCAGTGGCATTGGGCGGAATGGTAACTTCCTGGATGAGGCCATTTTGGACTTTCCAATTTGAGACGATTTCTCCCATAACAGTATGCAAAGAGGAGGTGACTGAGACCAGCCCTTTAGGGAAAGTGGGCCGGATGAGGATCTCCTTATATCCGGGCTGTGCTGGTTGAATACCCGCCAATCGGGAATAGAAAGTACTGTCAGGTCCGGCAAACATCGCGTGGTCATGGCTCTCCATCGAGCCACGTAGTACCCACTGCTCCCAGGTGGTGGTCGCCCCTAAACTGATCTGATGTCCGTAACTCGGATACGTGGTCTGGTTCAATGCCTTGTAGGCGGCATCGACAAAACCGTTGTCAATCAAGACGTCGAACAAATAACGAGTGCCGAATATTCCGGTGTCTAAGTGTCCGTGATCTTTCATTGTCAGTCGATCCAACAAGGCATTTGCAACAGCGGATTCCTGACCGGGCGGCACCATTCCAAAAGCGAGCGGTAAAATTGAAGTTACCTGCCGTCCGCTCTCATATGTATATGTAGCTGCGTCATAATGGCGTGCGTTGAATTCGCGTACGATGGATTCTGCTCGACTTTTGTAGGCCGTGGCGTCAGACGCGTTGCCTAGGATCTCGGCCATTTCGGAAACCAAGCGCGTCGCGCGGTAATAAATGGTTGTATTGACAATCTCTCCCTCACTAAAGCACTCCTTATAACTACCGCTTTGTCCTGGTGGACACCAGTCCCCAAAGGCACCTTCTCCTGACCAAGGGTTCGGCTCACGTCCTTGAGCTGCAAACGCATCAATCAGTTGCTTTGAATTCTCGTAGCTCTCCTCCAAAATGCGGCGATTTCCATAATGCTTGTACAGCAGCATGGCCAAAAACACTTGGTCCCCGGACCAGTTAGGGGCGTCTCTCCGGCCCTCGATATCCTGTAGCCATTTGACATAGTAGTTATCCATGTCGAAGTTGTAGATGGCAGTCTCTTCCACGGCCATTGAATCCATCTGACAAGGAGTGCGTTCGTTACGCACTGGATTGTCGGTGGGGATTCCCATCAGATTGTTCACTACACTCCATTGGAGGTTCCGATGAATCTTATTGAGCAACGGGTTAGATGAGCGAAAATGTCCCACGGAATCAAACGCCGCATGGATCACTCGGCCTTCCAGGCTGTCCAGCGTGGGAAGCCCCGGGAATCCAGACACTTCGACATATCGGAAGCCGTGATAAGTAAACCGGGGTTCATAGACTTCAATTCCAGTTCCCTTCAAAATGAAGGTGTCGGTGGCCCGAGCAGCCCGGTTCGTAGTCATGTCGAGCGTCCCATCCGGAAGGAGATCTTCCGCATGGCGCATCACGATCTTTGTCCCAGCAGCACCACGGGCTCGCAGCCGCACCCACCCGGCGATGTTTTGTCCCAAGTCGAACACAAACGTTCCAGCCTTGGTTTGATGCATCGCACGTGGGCGCAACGTAGTACGTATTTTTAAGGGAGGCATCTGACGGGAACGCAAAACCCCAGCAGGGGCGGACATAAGCTGCGCCGGTTGCCAAGCATGATCGTCATACCCATACTGATCCCATCCGTCCTTTTCCTGTCGGGCATCGTAGGTTTCTCCGTCGTAAATACTATTAGAAAGAATTGGACTCTCCGCAACCTTCCAAGACCCGTCAGTCACGATGCGCGAGCGGGTGCCATCTAAATACTCAATATCAACTTCTAAAATCGCTTGCTTTGCGTTCATCCAGCGAAATCCATATTCGGAAAACTCCCGATCATATCCATTACCCAACCAAAGCCCTGCCGCATTGCCGCCTTGCATGATAAGTGAGGTTACATCGTATGTGTCGTAATAGAGGCTCTTGTTATAGTTGGAATTCACGGGCGCAAGCACATTGTCGCCAACCTTGGCTCCATTGAGGTGCAATTCATAGAAACCAAAACCAAACACGTAGGCGGTTGCCCGCTTGATCTTCCCGCTAACCAGGAACTCATGTCGAAGTAAGGGGCAGGCCGAATCTCCGGAGGTACCGATCCAATTCCCCTTCCAATCGGCTGCGTGCAATAGTCCCATCTGCCACCATTCGTTATGTGACCAGACAGAGGCCTCGTCATCCTGATCCCAGACCCTGAGTCTCCAAAAGTACCGGCCCTCGCTCACCATTTCCGGTCCTGTGTATGGGATTTCGAAGTTCTGGCTTGAAACAACCTTCCCGCTATCCCAGACATTAAGTATTCCCGCTTCGAGCGCCTCAGCGGAGCTGGCTACTTGAATCTGATAGGCTGTCTGCATTTGAGCACGCCCACTCGCGACGAAGTTCCAACTGAGCGTGGGATGAAGGACATCAAGCCCTTGAGGATTTACCGAGGATTCCGTTCTTAGATTCGTCGGTGTGAGCGCCATTGCCGTTTGGACGAGGGATAAAAGTAGAATTGCTCTCGCCCAGACAGTTTGTTGGATGAATATGTGGCGCGGCCATAGACTTGATCGAATAGGGTCTTGCTTCATAGATGAGCTCTCCGAGAAGTTCTAGTGTAGTGCCTCATTCAGGCCTTCGATTATCCAACCTGGTCCGGGAACGTTTGACCTTTTTCGTGATGTCAGTGGCGTTAGCAGTCCAGCGCCGAAATGTCCGTGCGGCTTCCCACAGGCTCGGCAAGAATCACATCCAGGGACTGAAGGGCCACGCCAAAACTGGCCCAAACGTTAGTCTTTCGGCGAGAATCAGAGAGAGCGGAAGACTTTGCTGAAGTGGAAGTGATCAGGAAAGGCGGTAACAGGGAAATGTATTTCCCTTTGAGTTGCCCTTTTCTCTGGTCGACCAGAGAGCAGTGGAGCTTTTGATCCATCCCTTGGGCTACTCCAGGGATAGGACTTGCGGGAAGTTCGCGGATCGGGGCACATGAGGCCATTTCATATCAACAGAAAAGAGACTCTCTTTCCGGATCATTAAACCTACTGGCTGCTTGATCGTTCTCTCAGCTCACAATTGCAGTGGGAACATCTCCTAAATCGGGGACTACCATCTTCAGATCTAACAGAAATCTGCTGCACAAGAATCTTCATGCGACAGTCTTTCGCTGTGTGTCACTCAATCCGCAATAATATCCCACCACCCGGTGCGAGCCAATTCTGTTCGCCAGTAAAAGGCTCCTCTTGGCCTGTGTATGGATTGATGCGTAGAATGCGATGCACTTTGCGCTTGAATTCTATATCGAATCGGAAGGAGTACGTCAGATCTTTGTTGACGATCATCATGTACGTACCACGGTTCTCGTTTTCGAATTCACCGATAAGAAAGCGAGCCTCAACCGAGGGGGGCACATAACCGTCTTCATCCTTCACCATGCTGATCCATCGAACCAGGCCACTCTCTGAGAGAGGCCGCCCATGCTTAGGCACATCAGGATAGTGGTACACGCCCGTACTCCGAAGTTTGGCGAGTGTTGGCGCAAGCGCATTGATCTCACCGTTGATGCGGCGCAGAGCGTCCCAAGTTGGAGTCCTGTGACCGAACTGATCGATCGCCCCCATACGGTAATTGCCACGTTGAGGCGTAAAGTACGTAAAGTATTGGATTCCTCGCCCGCCATAAGCGAGCGTGCTGTACACCTGCAGGTGAAGGGTGGCGTCTGATGGTACAAGATAGCCAAAATGCGCAACGGCCTGGATACAGCTCCAGAAAGGAGTTTTGCTTTCTAATCCTGTCTTACGCACGATCTCAAGATTTGTGAAGAATTCATCTCCCATTCCCTCATACGACAACGAATAATTGTCGAAGCTCAGAAACGGCTCATGTACCGCTTTAATCAGCGAATTGACGTAGTCCTCGTAGTTTGTGTACCACCCCACTTCTCCCTCGCGGTACGGGAACAGGTTCACATATGGAAGTTTTCCTGGCATGGCTTCGCGAAGCAACTGGACTACGCGTCCAATAGCAGGCATCTGGTGGATTCGGGGCTCGTCCGTCAGGAAGACTCCCAGTACCGCAGGATTATCCCCAAAACTGTGTGCCAGAGCTCCGACATCTTTGCGCACGCTTTCTTCTGCCGGCGGTGCGTCCCAGTTGTAGTTGCTCAATTGCGGATCTTGAAGGAAACACGTGAGGCCTGCTGCCTGAATTCGGTCGACATCTTCCGCTTTGCAGAACCCTGCGATATTCATCCCCGCATCCTTAATTCCCTCTAAAAGCGCGGAGTCGGAGGGTGCGTTGTCCCAAGCCATAATGGCGAAATCACCGGGCATCGCAGGTTGAATGTGAGGGAATTGCTGGGCGTGACTATGCCCGAGTAACAAGAACTCCAAGGCAAATAGAACCAATAAGCGTTTCATTTGCGCCTCTTCTCGTTTGCATTTCATCCACGACCTCGCTTTTCGGAGAAATGCGCACCGACTCCGGCACGATTTCCGAACCATCACCGACGAGAACAGCGGACTGTTCTTGCAGGATCAGCTAGAAGGTCAGGCTGGCTCCAAGTTGCATGGTGCGGGCCGAGGCCGCGCTCGAAATTGTGCCAACCGCGGGCCCGGACCCGATCCCGGCATTCGGAAGACCGAAGTTGGGGTGATTGAACATATTCGAGGCTTCCGCCTTGAACTGCAGTTTTGACTTTTCGCCAAGCCTCGGGATCGCGAAATTCTTGAGCAATGCGCCATTCACGTTGTTCCAGTGGGGGCCGTAGAGGATATCCCTGCCTGAATCGCCGAAGGTGTTCGCGGCCGGCACTTCAAACGCGCTCGGATCAAACCATTCACTTATCGTTGGGTGTGCCACGGTTCCCTTTGCGATGCGGTTTGGACGCCAGGACCCAGCCAGCGAACCATCATTGTTGGGGATGCCAACATAGGGCGTAAACGCCATGCCCGAGTGGAGTTGGAAGAGAGAGGAAATCTCCCATCCGCCTGCAATCGAGTTCAGAAGGCCATTCTGAATCCGGTAGCGCATGCCTTTCCCAAAGGGAAGTTCGTAGACGAAGCTCCCGTTAAAGAAATGCCGGAAATCCGTGGTCGAAGGGGCATAATTCGATCGCGGGTCGTACTGGTTCTGCAAGCCGCCGCCATGTTCAGCGTGTCCAGTGCCGCCACCGACGAAACCGGAGTTGGTGATTTCGTCCATCGTCTTCGACCAGGTGTAATTAGCGTTCAACAGCAGCCCGCGGGATACCTGCGCCTTTAGGCTCGTCTGCAGCCCGTTGTAGTTGGAGATACCGTCGAAATATGCTGCGCTGACGCCTTGATATTGGGGATAAGGCTGGTTTCCCGACCCCAATTCGCTCTCGGGTACCTGGTCGATGTTCCGGGTGTAAGCAAGATGGATTCCACGATTCCCTACATATCCAACATCCGCGACAACGCCTTTGAACTGGTGCTGGATGCTTAACTGATACTCCTCGGAGTAGCCCAGCGGGCTGTGAAATAGCGGGTAGTTAACACTCTGGCCGTTCAGCATGTCCGGAGCCAGCATTTGAGCTGTGGGATAGACGGGGGTGGGTGGACCTTGGGACAGCTTGAACACGGGCGTCAGTCCATCGAATGTGACCAGGCTGCCTATCGGCGCCCAGCCCTGCCCAAAGCCCCCGGATGCATAGGTATTCCATCCTGCGATGACGTTGTAGATCCCGAATCCACCGCGAATCGACGTGTCAGTGCGGGGTGCCCAGGCAAATCCAAACCGAGGAGCGAAGAAGTCATAGATAGTGTCAGTTGGCGCGGTGTGCCCAAGTTGGCCGGCAAACCACAACGCTCCCAGAGTGCCCGTGGCAGGGTTGACGATATTCGGTTGAAAACCGGATATCCGGTTGTTGACTTCGCTCCACCCGCTTTGAATGATGTAGCGCAGTCCCAGCGTCAGAGTGAGATTCGGAGTGATTTTGTATTCATCCTGGCCAAAACTCTGTGCGCTCCAATTGCGAGCCCCGACGACTGGTTGCGGGTCGATGTACCAACTGTCGGCCAGTCCAAGGAAGAAATCCGCATAGCCCGTTCCCTCAGACGGTGGGTTTGCGAGAAGTTGATCGGCGGGATTATCGGTGAAACTGGCGTATCCGCCGCCGAAGTCGAAATTACCCTCATTGGCTGTGGGCCAGCCCGTGTTGACTCTCCACCTTTCAAATTCGCCTCCGAATTTAAAGATATGCTTGCCTTTTGTCCAAGTGAAGTTGTCGGAAGGCACGATCGTTGTTTCGGCATCCACCGCCGGACCGCCAAAATATGCCGCGTCGACCCCAATTGTTGTGTAGAACACACCCCCGATAGAGATGTCGGGGAAAAGGTCGCCTGCAGGATTGTTCAACCCCAATTTGGCTGGATAGCCTTTGCCCATGCTTGCGTCGTTGGCGATGAAGTGCTCGCGGGCAAGGGAAAGGCGAAATTCGTTCACCTTCTGCGGGCTGATCGTCCAGACATCGGTGATCTCCCCTTGTATGTCGTGTTGCGGGGTTGTCAGGCAGTCGATGCTGCAGATGGGATCCGAATACGTGGTGGTCTGACGCACCAGCATGAGCGAACCTGTCAAACGATTGGTAGCCGAAATGTCGTAGTCCACTTTGCCGGTGAACCATTTTGTGTTCACCGGATAGCTGATACTGGTATTGAAATTGTTGTAAATTGCGGTCGTTTTGGGTGTGGGGAAGTACTGTTGAATAGCTCCAGCCACGGAATCAAGCCGACCGATAGGAATTTGGTTGTTTGGAAATGGTTGGCGGGTTGAAATCTGGGTCACCGGATCCGTGACAGTTGTGGCGGGATCGAAGAGCTGGACGGCGGTGAGATTTGAGCCTGCCGGCGCGGGCTGGCAAATGCCGTTAACAAAGCTGGTTTGACACAAGGCGGAGAAATCGCCTCCACGCATCGCCTGGCTTGGATAGGAATAGAAATTTGTGCTCGGAGTGCTTGTAGGGTTTCCCTGGAAACTGCCGTAAAAGAAAGCCTTATTACGTTTGATGGGGCCCCCGAGCGTGAAACCGAATTCATTCCATCGAAGAGTGGGTTTGGGCTGGGTGGGATCTGCAAAGTAATTGATGGCGTCGAACATATCGTTCTCGACGTATTCGAATGCTTTCCCGTGGAACTGGTTGGTCCCGCTTTTGGTGGTTACGTTGAAGACGGACAGGCCAGTGCCTCGCTCGGCGCCGAAGTTTGCCGTGCTTAGATCAACTTCCTCGATGGTGTCCAGCGGAGGCTGCAGGATGTCTGGGTTCTGAGAGGCCCCTAGCATGGCGATTCCGCCATCGATCTGCCAATTGGACTGATATGCCGTCTGGCCGTTCACACCGATTCCCTGGCCGGTAGCGCTTCCACTGCCGCCCCCATTCACACCGGGAAGAGTTCCTAACAATTCGTCCCAACTGCGCCCAACATTTGGAACATCCTCGACTACTTGCGTTGAAAGGGTTAGGCCACGTTCGGCATTTTCGGTCTGCACCAATGGCTGGAGAGCGGTCACAGTTACGCTCACCGAAACCGATCCAACCGTCAGAGCGGCATCCACTTTGATGGTTTCAACGTGCAGGACAATGCCATTGCGGACGTAGGTTTGAAACCCGTCTTTCTCGAAAGCTATGGAATATTCGCCGGGGGGCACGAATGGCGCTTCGAAAACTCCTGTTGAGTCGGTTGTGAGTTGCTGCGCTACGCCGGTCTGCACATTTGTGATGATGACCTGAACACCTGCGATCAGTGCTCCGGAAGTGTCCGTCACTGTTCCTCGGATCTCGCCGGATTGCCTGCTCTGCGACGTGGACGGGCATGACGAGAACATCAAGAGGAGAGCTAGGACGCAAATACATCTCAATCCCCCGCTAAGAGAACATACGAAAGACCAATTTCCATTCGATTTCATCGGATTCCCCCCTTGAAGAGAAGCAAGAGCCGATCGCTTTATGTTGTTCTTCTTGGGCAAACGTGACTCTGGGGGACTCTGGATCTTTCAACCGCGCAAGTCAAGGCGCGTAACCGTGTGTAACCGTACGCATAACGGTCAACAAGTGAGGCGGAGCATCTCAAGGAAGTTTATTTATTTCAGCGATATACACGTATCCAAGTGCATCTTTAAAGGGACGGCTACCAGTAATGGGAGGCGATGATCTGAGGAGAAGCCGGTGCGTTGGCAATCACTTTCATATGCAGAACTAGCTGTAAATTCTTCCTTTGCCATCCATCCGGGGCGTCATGAAGAGCCTCAGCCAGTAACGTGGGATCTGTGATCACCTCCGCTGCAGCTTCTGTGCCGTACTGAGTGAAGCCGCTGACAAGGACGATCATCGTGTGGGTCTGGCCGTCAAATGAGCGAGAGACCAGGGCATAGTCTTCGTCGGTATGAAAATCGGAGCTTAGATGATGAGGGAACCAATCAGTGGGTTTCCCATTATCTTCAATTGTGCCCAGGTCATCGTCTATGTAGAAGCGAAAACCCTTTGTTACGTCTTTCCAGTGAGTGCTGGAATAGCCGATCAAAACAGCGGGACCAGACCGCAGATCCTCAAATGTGACCGCATTACCGATTCGAATCGTGAAGGGGCGTCCCATGCGGCCCAACATCCCTGCGACCCCGGCGGCTGCAAGCAGATCACCTCCGCCCACGTACTGGTCCGTTAACAAGACGAAGTCGCTTCCTCGCGGAGATTCCACTGTGCGCGGAGGGCCTAGGTAACTACTGGGATAGTAGACCGGCGCATACGACGCTGCCACAACCACAGGAATCTTGCCGCCCAGAACCGGCTCCCAAAACTGGTCGAGCACGGATTGCGGCCGGTAGGCTCTCCATGCCAAGGTCGCAAGCACAGCAATCACAGCGGACAGCCCAATTATCCATGCAATTTTCCACACGATACCGTGAAAACCACGTACCCCTAAGAGCCGCATTCCCCCGCCGATTGTTGCGGATGGAAAATTCGAGCTCTCAATGAACGGAAGAGAATCTGCGTTGTGACCATTCCTTGGCAGAGCGGAGAAGGTCGGAACGTAGCTCCCCACGGGCAATTCGATTTCGACGTCGTCATGGCTGCCAAAAGCGGCGTAATAGAGCCCAAGCCGCTTACGGACTTCTCCTGCCTTGATTCGAACAATTCCATCATCATTGGTGTTGTAAGACGCGTCGCGGCCGAATACTCCGGCACCAATCGTGCGCTCTTTCAGGGGGAGGCCCGCTAGCGTTTGCTCAACTACAAAGGAAAGAAAGTCTTGGCAGCGTTTGCTTGTCCGAAACTCAGGGCTCTCAAGAATGCGCCGTAACTGCAATCGGATGGCCTCTTCCGGGACCACTCCGGAAGACGGCACGTGTGGCGACGACGTGCTCGTCGCCAGAGCCACATCATCAAGCATTGCGCTGCCATTCTAGCACTGCGACTGGCGCAACGACTCCATCTGCATTGGCACATGCCAAATGTCGCCTTATTGATCGGCCATTGGTACCCCGATCGTAAGCCGCTTGGAGCAATCTGCCGGCTCATCACGAAATTGGTATTGATAGGTCGGCTTCGCGAAAGCGATGTGTGGATGGCATTTCTACGGGGCGTTCGCTGGTCGACCAGAGAGCAGTGGAACTGTTGATCCAAACCTTGTGCCGGCGAGATGTACCCGCCGGGGTACAGAACTTCCCTTTCTGGACCATAGTCATCACCTGCCCTTTATGCGGGGAGCATAGGCGTTATCTGCGCGTAGGTACGGCGCCAAAGTACTCGAAAGCCCGCGCATGGCCTTCAAGGAAAGCCTCCGTGGTCTCGGCCGGAAACGCCATGACAAAGCAATCATCCGAGTGCGGCATATCCATCGCGAGAAAGTGCGCCTTCTGCTCCACTAAGGTGATGACCACCAGAGCCTCGCCGAAGTCGGTCTGTGCTTCACCAGCCGGATGCACCAGCGGCACGAACATCTCGCGACCGCGCAACTCTTCTGCGCACACATAGTCCTTGACGATGGTGTAGCCGCCGGAGAACTTATGTTCTGCTTTTAGCCGCTCAAAGATGCGCTTGGCAGTATGGCGCTGCTTGACGGGACGTGTCTTGTCCTCTTTAAGAATGGCATCAATGACGCCCAGCCACGGCCCCAACTTGGGCCGCCGTATCGGCAGTTGCCGCTGGTAACCCGGTGGAACCGAGTTCGAGGAGTTCGATGCCGGGCCGAGAAAGCCGAGTTGCCACTCTTGGTAGATAGCCTTCGAGTTCGGGACGTAAGACGCTGAACTGTTCTCAATATGCTTGAATTCCGATACCACAAAGGGCTACCCGAAGTTGAGGATTCGATGTCATCATGCTCCTCGATTGTTCCATGTCAGAACGGCGACGGCAAAAGGGGCCAGCTTTAGGGTTGTGCCGATCTCCTGAGTGACTCGCGGGTTGTTTTCTCCTGTTTGTTCGTCCACCACGGTAAGAGTGTAGGGAGCACTTTGCGGCAGCGTCACCTCAGCCGGACTGTTGCGCTTATTAATGAGGAGGAGCTTGCGCCCTTCGGCTGTGGCGAAGGCCTGCCCCTCGACTTGACTCCATTGGGGCAACTTTGTTTCAACAAGGCGATCGCCGGAATGAAAGTTGTCCTTGATTATCTTCAGTATCCAGAACCTTGCATTTGGCTTGCCGTTCTCCCAGTCGACCATGGTAACGCTTCGAAATTGCGAAGGATATCCGTTCAGCTGCGACTCTCCAATGATATTAATGCCTTGCTTAGAGAGGCCGATGAAGAGGTAGGCATATAGAGCACCAGAAGCATTCCAGTAAAGAGGTGGAATATTGTCTGGATGCGCTTTGGCATCCTGCATGTCCAGAAAATCGGTGGGAAGAATGGTCCCGAGTTCATCCGTATCTGTCTTCGTCTCGGGCGATAGACGCTTGCGAATGACCTCTATATAGCCGACGTTGCTAAGGAACCGGTCAGCCTGATCAAAAAATGTATATTGCCAATTATTAATGTCCTGGCCCGGCGCGGGGGTTGCATAAAAGTGATAGGAGATATAGTCCAGCGGTATGCCGGGCTTATGATGCGAGTGGTCAAGGAAGTATTCGAACCAGCGTGGTTCATCTTGCGGACCAGCGAGCGCGAGACCCATGAACTTTGACTCAGGGCTTACTTTGTGGATCGCGCTAACGATCGCGTCGTATCGCTGCGTGTACTGCTCTGGAGTGGTATGGTGCTCACTGTCCGGTTCATTGAGTACCTCCCAGATGGGGAAGCTGTAGTGATAGCCGGAGGTGTGCAGCTTCCCGTTCTCATCCGTAAAGCCGCCCCGGGTATACCAGTTCACAAGGCGTGCATAGTACTCGCCCAACTGCCTGCCTGAAGGATCTTTGAGCTCGGTACCCTGTGTGTAATCCCAGAAGACTTGGTTAGGATCGGGCGGATACTTGACAGGCTGGCTAGTTTTGAAGAGCCACACCGGAATCGTGCTGAAGTTCATGATCGTGCTATGACCTCTGGTAGCTGCCATAAAGTCTTTCATCATGGGATCGAGAAGCGAGAAATTCCATGAGGTAGAGTTCCTGGTGGGTGGCTCGAGTTCAGCAACACCAAGGCGCGGGTAAGGCAGCCATGGAACATAGCGTACGTAGTCGGCACCGAGCTGCTTAAGAGCTGCAAAGGAACTGTCATGGAGAGGGGAGCCTTGGCGCAGCACCGGGAATGCACCTAACTGTAGAGTCGGAGTGGACTGCGAGATGGCGATGGATTTTCCCCAGTCGATGGAGATCGCTTCCGATTCCTGCTGTATAGCCTGAGCTGCGGCAAATAAGGGCATCAAGCATGCCGCGAACATGAAGACCGCTTTATAGTTTAGCCACAAGATGGTACTCCTTTGGACTGCCCGGTAATTTGTACCAGTGGAATTGTTAGTGTAGAGCAGCGGGAGAGGTAGATACCTTCGCCGACATGAAGCATTACAAGTGAACTTCGCCGCTTCTGCCGTTGGGCTTGCTGGGCCCTGTGCGCCTCATCTCCGTCACCGGGAAATGAAACAAGATCCGGTGTAGTCCTCTCCTGAATGAAACTATGGGCCGGATCGCAATCCACCGCGATCCGGCGTTTTTTTGAGTTCCTGAGCCTCAGGGCATCTTCTCGACAAGATCGGCGCGATCGAGAACGGCCAGCAGCGCGTAGTAGTTGTCCACCAGAAACCCCTCGTACCCATGTGCGCCGCCATGCCAGTCTTTCCAGTCGTAGGTCAACCCGTCGGGCGCGCGGCCAGTGAAGCCCTGCTTCGCAAAGGCATCGAGCATGGGCATCAGGATCTTGTCGCCCTGCTCCTTTTCGCCCAAATGATAAAGAGCGGCCATGGTGAAGTAGGCAAAGCACGCCGTGGCGCCGCCGTTCTCATATATCTCGAAGCCGTCACTGCCGTCCGCTTTCTTCGATCCACCCCAGCGGTGGTCCGGATTAAGATAATCGGCATGCCGAATGGGCACCAGATTGCCGGGAAGACCCATCGCGAAGTCCCTGTATCCCACACTGTCCATCTTGGCCAGGATGCGGTCCATCGCCTGCCGCGCCTGCCCGCCCTCGATCAACCCGTAGCGCACCGCAATGCCGTTGATGAAGGGGAAGTAATAGTTGTGCAATTGGCCGTCGCTGCTTCTCCAACCGGCCAGCACGCCCGTCGAGGGGTCGAGGAATGCGTCCGCATAGGCAGCGCGAATGGCGTCGGCGCGCGCGCGGTACCTGGCTGCGTCCGCCGTCTCTCCAATGCGATCGGCGAGCGCGGCCATGCCCCGCAGTGCACGATAGCCCAGCGCGTTTGCATAGGCGTCCTGGTGGCCGAAGCCGATGGTGTCCCACCAGTTGGATGCAGGGTTGATGACACCCTCCTTCCATGAGCCAGAGTTCCCGCTGGCGGGGTATTCGAGCAGCGGGCTGCCGTCGGCATTCGGGACCATCAGGCTTTCGGCCCACCTGCGCAGCCCCTTGTAGTTCTGCCGCAGCCACCGCTCGTCGCCGCTCCCGTCGGCGTAGTCGTAGGCCGAAATCAGCAGCGAAGGATAGGTGTCGCTGAACACACTGGTATCCTGGGACACGGTTTCGGGCGCCCCGTCGAACATCTGGTAGCCCGGCAGGCCGTAGCCGAGAAACCCGCCCAGATAGCGATCCAGCGTTTCGCGAATGATGTCGAGAGCTGTCAGCCCTTTCACAAGCTCCGGCGTATACCGCGCCATATCGGCATATTCGTAAACGGTGAAGGCGCAGGCATCGCTGGCGGCATGGTTGGCCAGCACATGCAACTCCGCATGCTGCTGGAAGATATCCAGAAAGTCCCGGCGAAAGCCGTCGAAACGCGCATCTGCGGGATCCATGCCGGGGATCGCCGGAAAGATGGCGGCGGTTTGAAGCGTGTAGTCGATCTCCCTGTGCTCTGCCGAGGCGACGGGGAAGGTAACCGACACATAGTCCGGCGCCGGCTGAGCCAAATCAGTCGGGGTAAAGCCGGTGGTATTGCGGTGAGCAACGTAATGGAGCACCGCGGCATCGCTTCCTCTGGCGTAGACGCGCATGGATCCCATACCCGGCAGATGCAGCACCGCGGGCAGCGCAATGTCGCCCGCGGGCGTTACGTGCCCCAGAAGCGTGGCGTGCGTCACGTGCGGATCGAATTTCCACGTCAGATCGTGCGCGGCCCCGCCGGGCCGGAACAGGCTGCGCATTCGCAGCGTGTCGCCTGCGCACCGCATCTCCCAGACCGGATGCCCGGGGTCTGAAGCCGCCGCGTAGCGCACCCAGCCGCCGCGCGTGGTCACCGTGTATGCAACCTGCGCGACACCGGGGTCGACCAGCGGACTGGCTCGGAAACTGCCGCGATTGAGCGAGTCGATGCTCAGCGTGCTCAATCCCGGCTGGCGCGCATCGAAAACGACGCGCATGGAGGGGGTCTCTTGCCTGAGCGCGTCGTTCCCCGTCTCTCCGGCCGCGGAAACAGTTACAACCAGCGCGACCGCCAGGAAAAAAGTCCAGTTTCTCTCAAAGCCCAAGCGCAATAAAGAAGATTCAGCCGTTCGCCATCCTGCAAACATCATGGTCGTTCCCTTTCGGCATTCGATCTTAGTCTAAAGGTAAGGACATTTCTCGTACCGGGGAAAATACCGGGGACACCTGGGAAGATTGAATGGAAATTGGGCGTAAATGGATAGTGCTCGAAAGCCCTGTAAATTCGAGTCTCAGAGCACTCCAAGGGTAATCAGGTAAAACGGTGGAAATCGGCTCCCTTGCAACTGTTAACCGAAGGGTTGTAGGTTCGAGTCGATCAGCAGGCTCAATAGATATGAATACTCGATGTCGAGTGGCGTATCGGAAGCAACGGTGCAATTACAGAAGACGGCTCGCAATCTCCGACCGGGCAATGTTCAGTCCCGAGGCAATGTGAGGAACAATGACCCGAGCCCCATTCCGCGCATAGGGATCGTTTGCCCTTGACAAAGCCGTCGCCCTTATCCATGGCACAGAATTTGCCGGGCAGGCCATCAGTATGTCGAACGCTTTAGAGTCCGCCCAAGAAATCAGTGGCTGCAGCTTCTCCAAGAGAAGCGTGAGAGTGCGTTGCCGCACTCTCACGGTTCAGCCCCTGTCTAGAAGACGAACTTCCCTGCAAGCTGCACAAGGCGTGGATTGTTCATCTGACCCTGGCCTGAGATCACGCCGAAGCCGGCTGACCCAGTCGTGTTAGATGGGGGGATAAATTGCACACGGTTAAAGGTATTGAAAAACTCTACACGGAACTCGAAGCCCAACTTTTGATCGGGGCCGAAAGCGGTGTGTTTGAAGGCGGCAAAGTCCCAGTTGTCGATGCCGGAAGCTTGCAGGCTGTCGACACGCGGCTCGTTGCCCCAGGTATACGGTGCGGGAGTGGTGAAACACGCTGGGTTGATCCAACCGGCGTTGCCGGCAAGACCGCTCAGTACGCGTGCAGCGCCAGATCCAGGGGTTGCTTTCTTGCAGCCGGGCACTACATTTGGACGCAATCCGCCGCCGTAGTAGTTGGCCCCATTGCCTCCCGAGGCGATGTTAATGGGGAAACCGTTCTGAAACGTCGTTACGCCGTCAATTCCCCACCCACCAATGACCTTGTTGGCCATGGGAGAGAGATCGCTCAGATACTTCTGGTTTCTGCCAATGGGAAGATCGAGCACATAGCTGATAATGAGGTGCTGTGGAACGTTCTGCGAAGAGAGAGATTTCTCGGCGCGAAGATTATTCCAGTCCTGAACTCCTCCTTTTCCTCCGGGCTCTAGCCAGGAAGTGATGGTGTCTGTGTTGCTCAGAAGCTTAGCCCAGGTGTAGGCGGCCAGCAGAGTGCCCCCACCGTTGAAGCGTTTCTGCAACGTAGCCTGAAGAGAATGATAGGTACTGGCGAAATTTCCCGCTCCGGCATACTGCAAGCCGTTGAATTGAGGGAAGGGTCTCAGCAGTTGCCCAAAAGTGGTTGTCTCAGACGATAGGGCGCTGCCGGCCGCGGAGGTGGCGGCAAATGGGTTGGCCACCGGCTGGGCAACACAGGCCTCTCCGGCCGGCGCGGTCACGGTGGGGCTGCACGTGGTTGGAGTGTTTGCGGCGACTTGCGCTGCCGCCTGTGCCAGATAGTTGTCTCCCAGTTGGGCGACCTGTTGGTTGTACACCGGCAGATGCGTTCCCTTGTTGGCTGCATACGCTATGTCGGTGAACCATCCTCCCCACAGAGTGCGTTGGATATCGACGTTCCACTGCTGCATGTAGCCGTAGTTGTACTGCGGATTTTCAAATGTGGGGCTCGTTGCACCTTCCAAATCCAGCGCAATTAGCGGTAACCCAGTCTTGGAATCCACGCTTGCGCCGGGAGGCTGCACAAAGTTGATCCAGGGAGTGGTAATCGTGTTGGTGGGAAGGTCAGGGTTTCCATTGTTGCCGGTGTACTCAGTTTGAATGGAGTTCACAGGGTCGTTGAGAGGATTGGTCGCCCAACTGGCATCGAGCGGAATCCAGAACAATCCGTATCCGCCGCGCAGCACGGTTTTCGGATTCAGGCTGTAAGCAAACCCGACGCGCGGTCCAACACCCAACCTGTTTTCCTCCAGGTTGTAACGGCTGCTTCTCGTGGAGCTGTTGACCAGCCTGACTGCCCCGAGCACTTCGGAGGTGGGTCCCCCAACCGTGCCGACTGCCGCGGAGGCGATTGGATCGACTGCGGTCGGATCGAAGTACGACTGCCGGTTATGCCGCTCGGACCATGGACTCTGATACTCGTAGCGCAGGCCCAGGTCGAGTGTCAGTTTGTTGCTTGTATGGAAGGTGTCGTTGACGTAGCCCGCGAGGAGCTTCTGTTTTCCGGCCACCAGGTTGGGAATCACAGCAGTGCCATAGAAGTGGTTGCCCACCTGTTCCGGGTTCGTCGCCCATCCCAGCAAGTAATCCGCAAAACCGAAGCCGGGATTCCCGGTATAGGTGCCGTCAAACCCGAGATAGCCGCTGATAATGTTGCTTTGGGCGTAGTTGTCCATGGTGATCTCGTCCTGAAAGCCCATCTGAATCGTATGGCGGCCCCGGACCAGGGTGAGAGTGGGGGAGATCCAGAATTGCGTGTCATGGTCAACGATGTAGCTCTGCCCCTGGGTGGCCATGACGTTGTCGGACTCACCGACCACCCCGATCGTTGGCGGCGTTCTTTCAGAGGATGACAACTCGTTATTGAACGCGGCGTTCCAACCGATGGTTGTGAAGTCGAAACCGGAGTTCTTTGGAGTACGCAGGTAGTTGAAGCGGGTTGCCGATACATCCAGATTGCCGATGACATTGGGCGTGAAAACGTAGTTGTAGCCAAGGGCGATTCCCTTGGAGGTCATCACTTCTGTGCAACGATCCAAGCAGAGGCCGGTGCCCAGAGGATCCTCCGGCTGATTCAGGTTGTTCCACTGGCTGAAGCGGCCGAACAAGTGCTGCGCATCGTTGATCTTTTGATCCACGCGCACGACGTTCTGGTTCTGATTGCCGCCGAGCGAGTAACTTGACGTAAAGTTGTTGAGCTGGTCTGCGCTTGTCGGAGCCGGCCAAAGGTCCATTAATACCTTTGCCGTCTGATTGATGCGGGCTGCGGGAATGATATTGCCGGCGAAAGGAGTAGGGGTGCCGAGAGAAGCGCCGGTTGTCGGATCGGTGGCGCAACCGCCAACGCCCAGGCCATTTGAGTTGGGAGTTGTTTGAAGCACACCACCGCATGGGTCGACAATCCCGCTGAGACCGTTGGCCTTAAGAAGGTTGGTAAGATCCACATCGTTACCACCCTTGATCGCCGCTGCCACCTCTGCAGTTGGAACCGTGGATACCCATGACGCCGAGGAGCGCAACCGGAAGCCCTCAAAGCTGTAGAAGAAGAAGGTTCTGTCTTTAAGGATCCTTCCACCGAAATTGCCGCCAAACTGATTCTGAATCCATGGCGGCCTTTTCAATCCGGCATGATTCGAGAAGAAGTCGTTGGCGTTCAGGACCTTGTTGCGGATGTACTCATAAGCCTCGCCATGGAAGCGGTTGCTGCCGCTCTTGGTGCTCAGGTTGAGAACTCCGCCTGCCACCTTTCCCCACTCCGGGCCGATGTTGTTGGTCTGAACTTTGAATTCCCCGACCGAATCCTGCGTGGGAATCATGATGGGCAGGTTAATGTAACCGATATTCAGCGGTTGCCCGTCCAGATATTCGGCACTTTGATTTGCGAAGGCGCCGCCAATCTGGAAGTTGCCCCACGAGAATGGGTTCTGGCCGGTTGCCGTCTGACCCGCTTGCCCCTGCATGACCACGGAAGGAGCAACCTCGACAAGGCTAAAGACATTGCGACCATTCAATGGGAGTTCATCAGCATTGCGCTCTTCTACCACCTGTCCCAGAGAAGAGGTCTCTGACTGCAATAGTGGGACATCCGATGTGACTGTGACGGTCTCGGTGGCTTGACCGATGGGAAGCGTGATGTCGACCCGGGCTGTCTGCTGAACCAGAATGACAAGGTTCTCGCGGTTGACTTGCTTGAACCCGGTCTTTTCAGCCACCAGACGATACTCGCCGGGATTGAGGTTCACGAACGAATAGAGCCCAGTGTCGCCTGTATCCTGTGCCTGCTTTTCAGCTGTGGCCTTGTTGATTAGGGTAACGGTTGCTCCAGGAACCGCCGCCCCGGACATGTCGGTAACCGTTCCAGTCAGGGTTCCATAGGTCGATTGTGCTTTCAGTGCAAGAGAGCACGACAAGAAGAGAATGACGCTGAAAAAGCCGCACACGATGGCGCGGCCCGATACTGCGCTTCTCGGTTTTGACATGGTGCCTCCAAGAAATCATCGAACGTGAAGATGGACTTCACGCAGAGTATTACGAGACAACCGCGTCATTTGTACCAGGCTAGGACGCCAAAACAGGTTTTATTTTCGGGATGCGGCCTGAAACAGTGCATACTCTCGCTTAGCTTCTTCAGGGCGCCCGGAGAGCGAATATAGATGCATCAAGCGGTAGTGCACAAGCTTATCGGCACTCGGGTCCTGTTCGGCCGTCACCAGGATTTTGATTGCCGCACCGGGGTCGCCCAGCTTTTCTTCTGCTTCCGCCAGATTCAAACTCGCCCACTGAGGCGGATGTTCCGCCCGCATTCTAGGCCGGAGGAAGTCGCGCAATGCAGCATACTGCTCCATTTCAAGCATGCATCTGCTGAGATGGGCCGCGGGTCGCTCATCGTTGGGATATGCCGCCAGTTGCTGACGGAATGCTTCGGCCGCCGCTGGCCATTCTTCTCTCTTCTCGCGCAGCAGACCCAGGCTGTAATGTAGTTCCGACAGATCGGGGTGTTCACGCACAAGCTGCTCGTACTGTGCAATCGCTTCGTCCCCGTGTCCCTGGTCCGCCAGCACATCCGCATAGAACTGTTCAAGATGGGGCGATGCGGGAAACTGTTCCCCGCATATCTGGATCTGCCGCATCCCCTCTTCCCCGCTCAGCACTGAGAGGAGATAAAGAAGTGCAGTGTCCTGCGGATGCTGTCGCCACAGACCCAGGGCTCCCTGCCAATCGAGCTCCGGCCGGAAGTAAGGAGAAATGCGCGCTGCCTCGGGAAAGGCGCTGCGCGCTCCCGCACTCCCGGCGCTGGAAGCCTGCCTAAGGGCCGCCAAAAACGGTTCAGAACCGTGCGCCTTACTTAGTCGGGTGGCAAAGACCTGTCCGCTGCGCATATAAGACTTGGCCAACTGCACAAGCGCAAGATCTTGTGGATAGATGTTGCTGTTCAGAAGCGATTGATAGATTGTCACCGACTCGATCGGCTCGTCACTGTCAAGATAACAAGGCGCAACCGCGGAGATGACTCGAAGGTTCTTTCTCTCCTCGCGATAGATTTTTGCAAGCATGGGCCTGAGACTGTCCAGTTCCCCCATGCGGCACCTCTCCTGGGCCAGCAAGGCATAGGTCTCCGGCACATATCGTTGCTTCAGGGCCAGGGAGTAGTAGTGTATGGCGTCCGCCGAGCGTCCCTGCATCTGCAGGCTGACGCCAAGATCGGTCATTATCTCCGCGGAGGACGGCGTTTGAGCGAGAGCTTTTCGGTAGTCCTGTTCGGCTGCAGCGTATTGTTTTGCCTCCATCGCCTGGCGCGCAGATTGAAGCTCTGGAACCTGCTGCGCCTGCAGGCATACCGTGACCAATGCGAGAGCTGGAATGCCCCAGGGCTTTCGGAAGTGATCCAGGAGCAACCGCGGTGCGGATCGGTTCCTTGCAACAGATCTCACCTCGCTCATCGTGCCACACCCCTTGAGATCGATTATGTGCTTCCGCATAGAATACGAGTCAAAGAGAACTAAGATTGCTCTGCCGGCTGATCCTTGTCAACCCGCACGGATGTGCACGCGCCGGCCGTGCGATCAACCTCATACCGTGGCGTATGATACCTTTGGAAACGTCGTCATACTGCCCCCATGTTCATGAAATGCTCTCAAACAGGTCAGGTTGATTGTCTATCACTTTGATTCGTAAGCCTTTGCGTCGTCCTTTGATAACCAGTACAGCTTCAAG
>Ga0182013_10002453_pt1 | contig 24142 bp, 21 predicted proteins | sample 612S2MmetaG_FD_120487 | JGI IMG/M metagenome (GOLD analysis project Ga0182013, IMG submission 120487) | Permafrost microbial communities from Stordalen Mire, Sweden - 612S2M metaG | ecosystem: Environmental > Terrestrial > Soil > Wetlands > Permafrost | place: Sweden: Stordalen | collected...
CACCGTCCAGCTGCCCGCCTACGGCCAGCAGGCCAACACCTACGCCGGGACCATCACCCAGTCCGTCGCCTAACCCGCCACACCCAGGCCCCGGGAACCACGCACCAGCGCGGCCCCCGGGGCCGATTTTTCGTTCGCCGCCGCCACATGGAGCTGGGCTGAAATGGCCGACGGTGACCGTAGTACCATTATCGTAAATGGATAGGACATGGTTCTCGCGTAATGAATGGCATTTCATCAGACTAGTCACGAATTGACGCGGATTCCGGAGTTTACTCACTATTGCTCGGTTTGCAGGAATTCCGGGTTCCGGTTAGCTTGCTCGGGGGGGCAGATGAGGCTGGCCCGTTCCTGGCGCAGCTTGGTGACCTGCGCCAGAAGCGCCGGGTATGGGCGTCACAGGGCAGCACGCGGGCTGCTCACCGTACTCGCCGCCGCAACCGCCCTGGCCGGCAGTGCCGCCAGCGCTCCGTCGGCCACCGGCTCCGCGGCCCGGGCTGCCAGTGACGGTCCGGCCTCGCAGCTGACGATCTCGCTGGGCGCGGGTGCGGGAACGGCGGCACCAGGCGCCACGGTGCACTACACGATCACCGTGACGAACTCAGGCGGTGCCGCGGTCAGCGGCGCCACCCTCACCGACCCGCTGTCCGACGTGCTCGACGACGCCAGCTACAACAACGACGCCACCGCCACCGCAGGCACCGCCACCTTCACCAGCCCCGACTTCAGCTGGACCGGAGACCTCGCGACGGGCGCCATCGCCACCATCACGTTCTCGGTCACTGTGAACAACCCCGACACCGGAAACAAGACACTCACCAGCACCATCACCTCCACCACCACCACAGGCAGCAACTGCGCCGCCGGCAGCACAGACCCCCAGTGCACCAGCACCGTACTGGTCTCGTCGCTGACCATAGCCTCGACCGCCAGCACGGCAAACACGGCACCCGGCGGCACCGTCCGCTACACGATCACCGTCACCAACTCAGGCGGCGCCGCGGTCAGCGCCGCCACCCTCACCGATGACTTGACCGACGTACTCGACGACGCCAGCTACAACAACGACGCCACCGCCACCGCAGGCACCGCCACCTTCACCAGCCCCGACTTCAGCTGGACCGGAGACCTCGCGACGGGCGCCAGCGCCACCATCACGTTCTCGGTCACCGTGAACAACCCCGACACCGGAAACAAGACACTCACCAGCACCATCATGTCTGCAGGCAGCAACTGCGCCGCCGGCAGCACCGACCCCCAATGCACCACCACCGTCGTCGTCACCGTGCTAGTGCCCGGCCTGACCATCACCATCACGGCGGACGCACGCACCACCACGCCGGGATCCACCGTGCGCTATACCGTGAGCGTCGCCGACACCGGCCAGACCGCCTACACCGGCGCCACCATCACCGACGACCTGACCGGCGTCCTGGGGAACGCCAGCTACGACACGCACGCCGCTACCACAGCAGGCACCGTCTCCTACACCAGCCCCGACCTGACCTGGACCGGCAAGCTCGCGCCAGGCGCCACCGCGACCATCACCTATTCGGTCACCGTGAACAACCCCGACACCGGCGACAAGCAGATGACCGATACGGTCACCTCCACGACCGCGGGCAGCAGCTGCCCGCCGGCGAGCCCCGCTCCGGCCTGCACCGCCACCGTGACCGATCTCATCCCGGCCTTGGCCATCACCAAGACGGCCAACGTGAGCACCACCATGCCGGGGTCGGCCGTGGAGTACACCATCACCGTCGCCGACACCGGCCAGACCAGCTACACCGGGGCCGCCGTCACCGATAATCTCACCGGTGTCCTGGATCAAGCCGCCTATGACCACGACGCCACCGCCACCACCGGGGTGGTTTCTTTCGCCGGTCCCATCCTGACCTGGACCGGCAATCTCGCGCCGGGGGCGACCGCCACGATCACCTACACGGTCACGGTCAGTTATCCCGACAATGGAAGCGGGATTCTGACCAGCACCGTCACCTCGACGGCAGCCGGCAGCAGCTGCCCGGTGGAGACCAGCGCCAGTGCGTGCGCCGTGAGCGTCGACGTCATCAGCGGGTCACTCTCGATCACCACCCTACCCAGCGCGAACCTCGGCGCGGCAGCACTGGGCGGGTCAGTCGGACATCACCTCGGCGACGTGCAGGTCGTCGATGATCGCGGCTCCGGCGCTAGCTGGACCATAAGCGTTTCCTCGACCGACTTCACCACCGGCGCTGGCACGCCAGTCGGGACCATCTCCGCCAGCTACGGCACCTATACCATCGGTAGCGTCACCACCGCAGGGTCGGCCACCTTCACCCACATCACCACGGTGAGACTGTCCGGCAGCCCTCAAGCCGTCGTCTCCGCCACCAGCGTGCGCGGCAACACCTCCATCACCTGGAATCCCTCGGTACTGGTGACCGCACCCGTCGGAGCGATCAGCGGAAGCTACTCCGGCGTCATTACCTATTCGGTGACCTGACGGGACCCCCTGTGGCAGGCCGCCGTGGCGAGGACATGGCGCGGGGCGGGCACTACGGGTTCGTTCGGCCCAAAAGGTCTTTCAGGCCAGGCGGGTGACCTCGACCGTCACCTGGAGCGCACTGGTCGGGGCGCCGTGGTAGATGCCCTTGAGCGGCGGGATGTCGGCGTAGTCGCGGCCCCGGGCCACTACCACGTGCCGTTCGGCTACCGGGGCGCCGCTGGTCGGGTCGCACGGCAGCCAGGAGCCAGCCCAGTACTCCACCCAGGCGTGACTCTCCCCCACCACGGTCTGCCCCGGTTCCGCCGACGGATCGGCGTGCAGGTAGCCGGAGACGTACCTGGCCGGCAGCCCGGCCTCGCGCAGCAGCGCCACCGTGACGTGCGCCATGTCCTGGCAGACGCCCTGGCCCTGATCCCAGGCCTGCTGGGCGTTGGTCCGCACCCCGGTGGCGCCGGCCATGTAACTGACCTGCGCGCGGACCCGGGCGGCGATCTCGGTCGCCGCCTGCACCGGATCCGCGTCGCGCACCGCTTCCTGCACCGCGGCGGCGACGCCGGGCGTCACCGTGGTCAGCGGGGTGGGCAGCAAGAACTCGAGCAGCCGGCCGGTGCCTGCCTGGGCCCGCAGTTCGTCCCAGGACAGCCGCGGCGGGGGCGCCTGGTCCGCATCGCTGAGAGCCTGGCCGGTCTCCACCGTGGATTGCGCCCGGATGGTGAGCGATTCGTGGGGTTCGGTGATGTCGAAGACGCTGACGAACGTGCCCCAGTAGTCGCAGTAGGTCCAGACCGGCACCCCCGGACCGGCCGAGACCCGGCTTTCCAGGGTGATCTGGGTGGGCAGCGTCAGCGGCGTCATCCGGGCCTCGTTGAACGAGGTGCGGACCGGTGCCGTGTAGCTGACCTGGGTGGTGTGGGCCACCCGCAGCCGCCAGCCCATCCTCAGCCGTCCCTTTCCCACAGCACCGGCGCCTCGTACTGGAAGTAGCGCTTGGTAATCGCGTCGCACGCCTCCACGCAGGCCTGCTGCAACTGGCCGAGCAGATCGGGCAGCTCATCGGGCAGCCGGGCCGGGTCGGCGTACTCCAGCCGGGTCCGCAGCTGACCGACCGAGCGGCGGGCGGTGTCATCCATGCCCATCCGGACCGGGCCGGGATCCAGGCCCTTCAGACACTCCTCCGCGGTCACCAGCGAATGCAGCACGGACCGCGGGAACAACCGGTCGAGCAGCAGGAACTCCGCCACCTTGGTGGGCTCCGCGGCCCAGCCGTGGGTGCGGATGAACGATTCGTACGCGCCGCACGCGTGCAGCAGCAGCGGCCAGCTGAGTTCGGCCGGGCCGGGCAGCCGGGCCAGCAGCAGCCGGGCCGTCATGTCGGCCCGCTCCAGCGACCGGCCGAGCACCAGGAACCGCCAGGCGTCGTCGTGGCTCATGGTCGAATCGGCCAGGCCGAAGAACAGCGCCGCCCGTTCCCTGATGAACCGGAGGAACACGTGCGGCCCGAGCCGTTCGGCCGCCCGGCGCTGGCCGGCCAGGCCGTGGCCCGCCACGTTCAGGCACTCCCACATCTCGCTGGAGATCACCTCGCGGATACCGCGGGCCCCGGCCCGCGCCGCCAGGATCGAGCCTGAGATCGCGCTCGGGCTCGCCGAGTCGTAGGCCAGCCGGAACAAGGCCATCCCGACATCGGGTTCGGTGTCCGGCTCAGGTGCGACCCCGAGGATGCCGAACAACGGGCCGCAGTCCGCCCCCGCGTTCGGCCCGCCCGGGTTGCCGAGCAGCCGGTGCACGTAGACGTCGACGAGCCGGGCGGTGTCGTCGGCCCGCTCGACGTAGCGGCCGGTCCAGAACAGCGTTTCCGCCATCCGGCTGAGCAGCTCGTCGTTCACTGATCCGGGCCGCTCTGGCGTTCGATGGCCGCCGCCAGCACCGCGGTCGACCGGGGCGTCAGCAACGGGAAGGCGGCGACGGGCGGCGACGGTTCGGCCGGCCGCGGTCCGGCCAGCACCCAGGTGTCCTTCGAGCCGCCGCCCTGGCTGGAGTTGACCTTAAGCTCGCCTTCTGGCAGCGCGACCCGGGTCAGGCCGCCGGGCAGCAGCCACACGTCCTCGCCGTCGTTGACCGCGAACGGCCGCAGGTCGATGTGCCGCGGCGCCAGACCCTCGCCGATCAGCACCGGCGAGGTGGACAGCGCGACCGGCCGCTGGGCCATCCAGCCGCGCGGGTCGGCCCGTAGCTTCTCCCGCAGCGCGGCCAGCTCCGCCTGGGTGGCCTGCGGACCGATGACGATGCCGCTGCCCCCGGCCCCGTCCACCGGCTTGACCACCAGCTCGTCCAGCGCGCCCAGGGCCCAGTCGAGCACGTCCGGATCATCGAGCCGGTAGGACTCCACGTTGTCGAGCAACGGCTCCTCGGACAGGTAGTACCGGATGAGGTCGGGAATGTAGGTGTAGACGAGCTTGTCGTCGGCGACCCCGTTGCCGACCGCGTTGGCGATGGTGACGCGGCCAGCCCGCGCCGCGTTGATCACCCCCGGGCAGCCGACCACCGAGTCCGGCCGGAAATGCAACGGGTCGAGGAAATCGTCGTCGACCCGGCTGTAGATGACGTCGACCGGGCGCCGGCCCCGGGTGGTGTGCACGTACACCCGGTTATGCGAGCAGAACAGGTCACGCCCCTCCACCAGCTCCACGCCCATCAGCCGGGCCAGCAGGGTGTGCTCGAAGTACGCGGCGTTGTGCACGCCCGGGGTCAGCACCACCACGCACGGATCCGCCGTCTCGCGCGGCGCGGCGGCCAGCAGCGCGGCCAGCAGCCGGGACGGGTACTCATCCACCCGGTGCACGCTCTGCTCGCCGAACAGGGCCGGAAACGTCCTGGTCATGGCCAGCCGGTTCTCGATCACGTAACTCACCCCCGAGGGCACCCTGATGTTGTCCTCGAGCACCCGGAACCGGCCTTGCTCATCGCGGATGAGATCGATGCCCGCGACATGCACCCGGACACCGTTCGGCGGGGCGAAGTCGGCGACTTCCCTTCTGAAGCGGGGCGAGGTGTAGACCAGCCGCCACGGCACCACCCCGTCGTCGAAGACCCGGCCCGACCCGTACACGTCGGCCAGGAACGCCTCCAGGGCCCGCACCCGCTGGCGGACGCCGCGGGCCACCAGGTCCCACTCCACCGCGTCGATGACCCGCGGGATCAGGTCGAGCGGGAAGGGCCGTTCCTCGCCGGCGAAGTCATAGGTGACGCCGCGGTCGGTGAACACCCGGGCGAGCTGGTCGGCGCGGTACCGCAACTCGGCCGGATCCATCGGCTGCAACACGGACACCAGCGCGTCGTACGGCGTGCGAGGCTTGCCGGGAGCCGCGAACATCTCGTCCCAGGCCTGGGCAAGCCGGTAACCATCGAAAATGTCCGCCACACGCGAAGCGTAGCCACAGCATGTGTACCGCACATCACAGGGATGTTTCCGAATGTTTCCTTGAGGTGTTTTTGCGTTTCTGGCGCTAGGAGAAGCGGGCGATCTGGCGCATCTTGTTCATCGCGTCAAGCGCGGCGACCTTATAGGCCTCGGCCAGGGTCGGGTAGTTGAACACGGCGTCGACGAGGTAGTCGATGGTGCCGCCGCAGCCCATCACGGCCTGCCCGATGTGGACGAGTTCGGTGGCGCCGGTGCCGAACACGTGCACGCCGAGCAGCTTGCGGGTATCCAGGCAGACCAGCAGCTTCAGCACGCCGTAGGAGTCACCGATGATCTGGCCGCGGGCCAGCTCACGGTAGCGGGAGACACCGACCTCGAACGGCACGCTGTCCTGGGTCAGCTGCTCCTCGGTCCGCCCCACGAAGCTGATCTCCGGGATGCTGTAGATGCCGATCGGATGCAGCTCGCTGACCTCGTGCAGCGGCTCCCCGCAGGCGTGATGGGCTGCGATCCGGCCCTGCTCCATGGACGTGGCCGCCAGCGCGGGGAACCCGATCACGTCGCCGACCGCGTAGATGTGCGGGACGGACGTCCGGAAAAACTCATCCACCAGGATCCGGCCGCGCTTATCGGCGGTCAGCCCGGCCGCGTCGAGCTTGAGGTTGTCGCTCATGCCCTGCCGCCCGGCCGAGTACATCACCGTGTCGGCGGGAATCTTCTTCCCGCTCGCCAGCGTCGCGATCGCACCGTCGGGCCGCGCTTGCACCGAGGAAACCGTTTCGCCAAATCTGAAGGTGACCGCGAGATCACGCAGGTGGTACTTGAGCGCCTCGACCACCTCGACGTCACAGAACTCCAGCATCCGGTCACGCTGCTCGACCACCGTGACCTTGGTGCCAAGCGCCGCGAACATGGACGCGTACTCGATCCCGATCACGCCGGCGCCCGCGACCACCATCGAGCGTGGCACCTGCTCCAGGTGGACGATCCCGTCCGAATCGATCACGGTGCGGTTGTCGAACTCGACGCTGGCCGGGCGGGCCGGCTTAGTGCCGGTGGCGATCACCACTTTGTCGGCCGTAGCCCGGCGGACCCGGCCGTCGCCGTCGTCGACGTCCACCGTGTGCGGCTCGGCGAAACTGCCTGTGCCGGTCAGGATCGAGACCCGGTTGCGGGTCAGCTGGCTGCGCACCACGTCCATCTCGCGGCCGACCACGTGGCTGGTGCGGGCGGCCAGGTCGCCGACCGTGATGTCATCCTTGACCCGGTAGCTCGACCCGTACATCTCCCGCTGGTCCAGGCCGGTCAGGTACAGGATCGCCTCACGCAGGGTCTTGGACGGGATCGTGCCTGTGTTCAGGCAGACACCGCCGATCATGTCCTTGCGCTCGACGATCGCCACCCGCCGCTCGAGCTTCGCCGCGGCGATGGCCGCCTTCTGGCCGCCAGGTCCCGAGCCGATCACCAGCACGTCGAAGTCGTACACATGATCTAGTGTGACCGCTGGACGCCGGCTTTATAACCCCTGCGGTCCCGCTACCTATGCTGGACGGATGCGCCTGGTGTCCCTGCTGCCCTCCGCGACCGAGATCGTCTACGCCCTCGGCCTGGGGGACGACCTGGCCGGGGTCACCTTCGAGTGCGACGAGCCGCCCGCCGCCCGGACGGAAAAGACCATCGTGGTGGGCGGCCTCGACACCACCGGGATGACCCCCGGTGACATCGACCGCTACGTCCGCGGGCAGCTCGCCTCCGGTCAGGACCTGTACACGCTGCACGCCCGGGCGCTGGCCGGGCTGGCCCCCGACCTGATCTTGACCCAGGACCTGTGCCGGGTCTGCGCGCTGCCCTCCGGGCAGGTCAGCGACGCGCTGACCTACCTGGGCTGCCACGCGGACGTGCTGACCCTGGATCCGCACTCCCTGGACGACGTGCTCAACTCGATCCTGACGGTCGGGCAGCGCGCCGGCGTGGCCGGGCGGGCCGCCGGGCTGGTTGGTGAGCTGCGCGCCCGGCTATCCGCGATTGCGGCCCAGGTGGCCGGGCTTGGCCGGCCCCGGGTGGCGGTGCTGGAGTGGGTGGATCCGCCGTTCACCGCGGGCCACTGGGTCCCCGACCTCATCACCGCGGCCGGCGGCAATCCGGTCGCCGCCCGCCCCGGCGCCCCGTCGGTGCAGACGAGCTGGGCCGATATCGCCGCCGCCGGGCCCGAGCTGGTGGTGGTCGCGCCGTGCGGCTTTCACCTGACGGGTGCGGTCGAGCAGGCGGGTTTGGTCACCCGGGCGCTGCCGGACGTGCCGGTGTGGGCGATCGACGCCGACGGGATCGTGGTCCGGCCCGGGCCGCGGCTGGTCAACGGCGTCGAGGCGGTCGCCGCGATCCTGCACCCGCAGGCCGTGCCCGCCGCGCCGCCGGGCGCCGTGCAGCGGGTCAGGTAGCGGGTCGCGGCGGTCGCGGCGGTCGCGGCGGGCTCAGTGGTCGCGGCGGTCGCGGCGGGCTCAGTGGCAAACTATTGCTCATGCCGGACGCCAGGTCCGATCCTGACCGCAGCTCCCTCCTAGACGTCACGTCGTATCAGCTCACCTGGACCTGACGCACGGCGCGGAGCGGTTCAGCGCACGGACCGAGGTCAGCTTCCGCTGCCGGCCGCCCGGTGTCACCGCCTATGCGGACCTCTACGCGCTGAGTATCGGGCGAGCCACGCTGAACGGCGCCGACCTAGGCGTGGCCGGGATGGGCTGCGATGGCCGACTCCACCTTCCCCGGCTGGCGGCGGACAATGTGCTGGTCGTCGAGGCAGAGTTCGGCTATGCGGCGGACGCGGCCGGACTGCACTACGTGACCGGCCCGGAGGCCGGCTGCGCGTTCGTGTACGGCCGGGGCTCGGCCACCGGGGCGGCCCGCATGTACTGCTGTTTCGACGAGCCCGACCTGCGGGCCCCGTTCACCGTCTCGGTCCAGGCTCCCGCGCGATGGGCGTGCCTAGGCAACGCGCCGGTGCTATCCCGGCCATCAGACGGCGAGGCCGGGCTCTGGCGGTTCGCGCCGACCCCGGCTATCCCGCCCTGGCTCGCTAGCTTCTGCGCAGGCTGCTGGTCCGGATCAGCGCTGAGCTGCGAGCAGGACCGAGGCGATCCGCTGCCCGTCACCGTCCAGGCGGCCGGTTCGGCCGGCGCTCGGCTTGACCACAGGTACCTGGCGGACCTGCTAACGCGGCCGCTGCGGTATTACCAGCGCAAGCTCGGCGTCCGGTATCCGTACGGAACCTGCGACCTCGTGTTCGGCCCCATCTCCCCCGCGCTCGCATACTCGGCCACCGGGCTGATCATCGTCCAGGACCAGGTGCTCGCCGACGAGCCGGACGCCCTGTTCATGGCGACCGTGGTCGCCCACGAGCTGGCACACGCGTGGTTCGGCGGTCTCGTGACCATGTCCCGGGCCGACGCGTGGCTGGACGAGGCCCTCACCACCTACATCAGCCGGGCCGCGGTCGCCCAGACCGTTCCCGGCGCCACGCCGTGGGACGGGGCGACGTCCGCGGCCCTGCCGGACCAGGACTACGCCAGGGATGCCGCGGCGATCAGGCATCTGGAGGATCTCATCGGACCGCAGGCCGTCCTGGACGGCCTGGGGGCCTGGCTGCGCCGTCATGCCCACGGTGAGGCGACCAAGGATGACCTGGTCCGGTGCTGGTCACAGGCCAGCGGACAGGACCTGCGGGCCTGGGCGTTCGAGACCCTCCGGCCCGGCGCGCCGGGATTAGCCCGGCCAGCTCGCGGGGTCTGAATGTTCATTTTGAGTTTGTCCGGGAAGAAGCGCTGGGCGAAACCCCTCGGCAGCCGATGGCAGCAAAGGAGCGCCCATGGCTCAGCCCACGACGCCATCAGCCTGGCCGGGGTCATGGTGGTCTTCGCGGGGCTTTGCGCGCTCGCCATCGTGTTCGTGTGGAAGTTCCTGCCCGAGACCAAGAACCTGCCGGTCGAGGAGATCGTCCGCGTCTTCGAGCACCAGCAGACCTCGATGCCCGAGGCCGCCTAATGGGTTAACCGCAGCGGAGGTGGCGTCACGCTCCACGCGCGTGACAGCTGATGCAGCTGGGTGCTGGCCCAGCATTTTCTCAGGGTCACGGTGGCACATTGAGCCGGGGACCTCGCCGGGACCTTTCCCATCCCCGCCGCACCTCAGGGCACGCGGGTGCTGTCCCGCCACATAGGAACCACAAGATTGTGGTGGATCCGGGCTTCGTGGCGGATCCGGCACGATAGACCCCCCGATCCACCGCCAGGCCCGGATCCACCACGCAAATCCCGGCTGGGACGCTGGAACGGGCTACCGCTGAGACAGCCGGGACGGACGCGGCCAGCGGGACGGCAGGAACGCACCGCCGCCTGACCACCGGCGGGCGCGGGGCACGGTGCACGGTGCACGGTGCGGGCGCGGGGCATGGGAATGCGGGAAGGGCTAGCTCTGGGGGGAGCTAGCCCTTTCTGCTGCGGGGGTTTACAGGGGCGGGCCGGAGGTGAGGGCTAGGGTGCCGGTTTTGCGCTGGCCGGCGGGGGTGACCCAGGTGAGGGAGACGTTGGCGCCGGGGTGGAACTTGGACATGAGGGCGGTCAGGCTCTTCGGGGAGCCGACCGTCTGGCCGTTCACGCTGGTGATGACAGAACCCGCGGTCAGGCCCGCAGCGGTGGCCGGGCTGCCGCAGATCGTGCCGAGGACCAGGGTGCCTGAGCTGACCGAGGCGATCGCCGACGGCACGGTCAGGTTGCCGTCGCTGGTGTAGCAGCCAGGGGTGCCTGAGCCGTTGCCGAAGCCGTTCCCGCCGCTGACACCGCCGAAGCCGTTCTGGTCCTGCTGCTGCGCGGCCTGGGCCTGCGGGCTGCTGCTCGTGCCCTGGCCGATATAGATGCCGATGAAGGGCGGGTAGCCGATCACGACCGTGGCGCTGGCCTGGCCCGCGGAGATCTGGTGAGCCACCGCCAGGGCGGTGTTGATCGGGATGGCGAAGCCCGAGGTCGATTGCTGCTGCGGGAAGCTCACGCTGTTACCCGCGGTGTCCATCCCGATGACCTGGCCGGCGGCGGTGGACAGGGGGCCGCCTGAGTCGCCGGCCACGATGTTCGCATCCGTCTCCAGCATGCCGTGCAGGGTTTCCGAGGTGATCGTGCCGCCCTGGTCGTTCGCGGTGATGGTCTGGTTCACCCGGGTGATGGACCCCGCGGCCGACACGATCTGGCTCTGGCCCTCGGCGTTACCCAGGGCTACCACCGAGGCTCCCGCCTTGACCTGGGACGAATCGCCGATCGGGACGGTATGCAGGCCGGACGCGCCCTGCAGTTGGATCTCGGCGATATCGCCGGTGACGTCGTAGCCGACGACCTTCGCCGGGTAGGTGCGGCCGGTCGCCAGCACCGTCGCGCTGATCTTGGTGGAGTTCTCGATGACGTGGTTGTTGGTCAGCACCAGGCCGCTCGAGTTGAGCACCATGCCGGTGCCCGCCGCCTGCTCGCTGCTGTACTGCAACGTGGTGTTGATGATGACCACGCCCGGCGCGACCTTCTTCAGCACCGCGGCCTCGCTGGGACTCGTCCCGGATCCGCTGCTCGGCTGGGGTATCGCCGTGCTGCTCGGGCCGGGCGCGGGCGCCGCGGGGATGGCGCTGCTGCTTGGCGCCGGCGCCGCCGCGACGCTGGACGTCGGGTGATACACGGCCACGACCGTGCCGGCCCCCAGCGCGCCCGCGGCCAGCGCCACGGCCACGTAGCTCAGCAGGCCGATGCGCCGCCGCGGCGGCCGGGGAGGCGGCGGAGGTCCCTGGGGCAGCGGCGAGGTAGGACCGCCGTAGCCGCCACCGTCGGGAGGCGGCATGCTGTAGCCGCTGTAATCCTGCATCTGTATCACGCCCTAGGTCGCGTGCATCCGGTCGCTCGCGGGCCAGGGCAGGCCCGCGCAAAACCCTGGCCCGTCCTGCCTACCCTCTAGTGAGCAGCACAAAGCTGATAGATAGCTGAATGCTCGCTCCAGATCCCGTAAGGCTGGGCGTCTGCAGGAGCTGTCGGAGTGTACCTGGCTCAGGCCCGGGCGCGCGGATGCGGCAGGGCAGGGGCCACCTTCCGGCCCAGCAGTATCTTGCGCCCCAGTTCGCTCGCTACCTTCAGGGGGAGGACCGCCCGCAGCCGCGGCCACACCTGCCTCTCCTCGAAGTCGAAGTGCTCCCGGCCGGCCCGGATAAACCGGCTGAGCACCGCCTCGAACCCGGGGTCGGCGGCGTCCAGCCCGGCCAGCTGGGCCAGCAGTTCGCCGATCTCGAGCTGCTGGCAGATCGCCCGGTCGGCGAGCGGGCCGCCGCCGGTGACATGCTCTCGTACCGTCGGCCACAGGTACATCCGCTCGGCATCAGCGTGCTTGGCTTCCTCGACGATGAGCTCTTCTGTCATCATCTTGCGCAGCATCAGCTGGTCTTCGCAGGCGCCGGTGGCCGCGGTCGGGCCCTTGTCGAGCTCGTCCAGGACGGCGCTTATCTCCTCGTGGTCCGCGGCCAGGACTTCGTATACGTCCTCCATCTCGGTCTTCCTCTCCTCATTCGCGAGCCCATCCCGAGGGGTAGCCGCTCACTTCCCCGGCAGGCGGGTCTTATTCAGGATCCAAGGATTGTGGTGTGGATGATTCCACCGAGAAACACGAGGTCATAGGGTGCGTGGGAGACGGCACACGGCGTCGGCGAGGTCGTCACCCGGTGACAATGTATCTCGGCGCAAGCCGCCGCGAGCGACGCTTTCCGCCGAGATAAGGCAAAGGGTGGGCGGCGCGGTAACGGGAGTTAGTTCGGCGCCATCAGCGAGTCAAAAGAATACGGATGTGATGCGCCGAGGCTCGTTCGGCCAGAAATGTCTTAGTGGCCGGCGAGGAGGGTTCCAGCGGACGGGGTGTCAGCGGACGGCGAGGAGGATTCCAGCGGACGGGGTGTCAGTGGCCGGCTAGGAAGGCGAGCTCGCGGACGAAGAACACGGCGTTCACCGTGCCGACCCCCGAGGCCAGGTCATAACCGGGCCGGGCGGCGAAGCCGCGCACCGTGTGCTTGTGCCCGCCCTGACTGAACGACACGGTGTTGTTGCCCGAGGTGACGTCCACGATGCCGGGGGCATGCTCGGCGGACAGCCGGTACAGGGCCGGGTTGATCAGCCCGAGCGAATGCCCGGCCACCTGGTCCGCCAGCGCCACGATGCCCGCGAACAGCGGGGTGGCCTCACTGGTCCCGCAGGCCGGGGTCCAGCCGGCCGGGGCTCCGCCGAAGCTGCCGTAGGTGTCCACCGACCCGTTGCAGGCCCCGCTCATCGAGATGTCGGGCACCCCGCGGCGGTCGCCGACGATGTTCCGCACGCCGTTCTGGTAGGCCGGCCGGCTGAACAAGATCGACAGCCCGCCGCCCCCGGCCAGCGGGTTCGGCCCCGCGTTGCCGACGGCGAACTCGTTGGTGGCCTTGTTGTAGGTGTCGTTCCACACGGTGGGCGCGATGAGCACGCTCTTGGAGTTGAGGTGCAGCTGGGTCCCGGCGATGCCGGTCACCAGCGGGTCGCTGTCCGGCCATGACGTCACCGGGTACAGGTAATAGGTGCTCTCGTCGAGCCCGACGTCGGCGGCGCCCGAGTCGCCCGCGGCGGCGAGGACGGTGACCTTATCCTTCGCGGCGAGCGTATAGGCGCCGCGCAGCGCCTGCACCGAGGCGGGCCGCGGGGTCGGGAAGGTCTGCTCGGTGGCGCTGAAACTCTGGCTGATCACGTCGCCGAGGTGGTGGTTGAGCACGTACTCCTCGGCCTTGACGATCTGCGGGAAGCCGTGCACGCCTTCGGTCTCGGAGACCGGCGTCTCGACCAGCAGCAGGTTCGCGCCCGGCGCCACCGTGTGCGCGTACTCCACGTCCAGCGTGGTCTCGCTGGCCCAGCCGACCATGTCGGAGTTGCTTGGGTTGTAGGCGGGCACCTTGCCCGCGGGCTGGATGATCCGCAGCGAGGGCGGCGCGGGCAGGCCGAACGTCTTATCAAAGACGCTCAGGTCGTGCTTGATCGTCGGTGAGCCGTAGGAGTCGACGATGACGATCGTGGCCCCCCGCCCGGTCACGCCGCTGGCGTAGACCGCGGGCAGGTTATACGCATGTTCGATTTGGGCCGGTTCGTAGCATGCGACCTTGTAGGCTTTCTCGCAGTCAGCGGTGGTGGGGGGACTGGACTGCGCGCGGCCGATGTGCATAACGCCTGGTTGGACCGTCACATCCGACAGCGCCTGGCCGACCGAACCCGTCGCCGCGGGGCCCGCGGCCACCGAACCGGAAAGCCCAGAAAGGTCCACGCCCGGCCCGGCGGCCAGCGCGGCGGCAGTAAGCCCGCACGCACCGAACGCCACCACGATCCGCTTTGGCACCCGCATCGATGACTCCCTCCAGCCGGCCCGACGACCATAACACCCATCAACCGCTCAGGACGACAGGAGAGCAGCATGCGGCTCCGGAGTAGCGTGGCGATCGACCTCGGCACCGTGAACACGCTCGTCTGGGTGGCCGGGCGCGGCATCGTGCTCGATGAGCCTACCGCCATCGCCATCGACACCGCCGCAGGCAAGGTGGCCGCGGTGGGCGAGGCGGCGGACGCGCTGGCCGACAAGGAGCCGCAGGACATCCAGGTCATCCACCCGATGCGGGACGGGGTCATCTCGGATCTGGACGCGGCCGCCGCCATGCTGCACGAGTTCTTGCGCCGGGTCAGGCGGCGCGGCCTGCTGCGCCCCAACGCCCTGGTCTGCGTGCCAAGCGGCGCCACCCAGGTCGAGCGCCGGTCGATCATCGCGGCGCTGAGCGTGCGGCGGCCCAGGTACAACGTCCGGCTGATCGACGAGCCGGTGGCCGCCGCGGCCGGCGCCGGGTTCGACCTGACCGGCGGGGCCGGCGGCTTCGTGGTCGACATCGGCGGCGGGACCACCGAGGTCGCCGTGGTGGCCGGCTGGCGGGTGGTCAGGTCCCGCTCGCTGCGCAAGGCGGGCAACGGCATGGACGAGGCGATCGAGCACGCGGTCAAGAACGACCTTGGCCTGATCATCAGCCAGCGGGCCGCCCGGCAGCTGAAGACGACGCTCGGGGTCACCGGCGGGACGGCCGGCGGCGCCGAGGTCGTCGGCCTCGACGTGGCCCAGCGGACGCCGCGGTCGGAGTTCGTCCCCGGCGCGCTTGTGGCGTCCGCGCTCGAGCCGATCGTGGCCGCGATCGGCGGCGCGGTGCACGAGATGCTGTCGGAAATCCCGGCCGGGCTGGCCGAAGACGTGGTCCGCGGCAAGGTCAGGCTGGCCGGCGGCGGTTCGCTGCTGCCCGGCCTGGCCAGCCGGATCGAGAACGCGGCCGGCATTGGCGCGGTGCTGGTCGAGGACCCGCTGCGGTGCGTGCTCCGCGGCGCCGCTGAGCTGCTCGAGCGCAAGGACACCGGCCTGGGCCCGGGGACCGGGCGGCGGACATAATGCCACGGCCCGTTCGGTGAAGATCTTCGGGGCCGAACGGGCCGTGGTGCTTGCTGGCCTAACTCCTTTTATTCCAGCGGCTGGTGGGCCACAGTGGGCGGCTCGCGGCCTGCCAGCAGCAAGCCGGCCGCCCCGGCGATCGTCGGCATGCCGACCAAGATGATCAGCAGGTTCACGGTGGGCACGTTGGACAGTTCGGACAGGCCGTCGAGCGGGTTGTCGAAGGCGTAGCCGATAGCGGCGACGTAGGCTGCCACCGTGCCGAGCACCGCGCCGCCCAGGGCCAGGGCGAAGGCGGTGGCCGCGGTCAGCACCCGGCGGGTCGAGCTGCTCGCCCCGGTGGCGGCCAGCGTGCTCAGGTCACGAGCGGTCTCGCTGCGGATCAGGCCGACGGACATGGCCAGGATGCCGAGCGCGAGGGCGATGCCGAACACGGTGGCCAAGTCGAGGATCTCCGCCGCCGACGGCGTGCTTGACTTGGTCTCGATCGTCATCCCCGCCGCGGCGGCGGTCAGCCGGGCGTCGGTGATCTGCAGCGCGGTGGGCGGATGCGCGGCCTGGATCAGCCAGCCGGAGACGCTGGTGTGCAGGCCGAGGGCGGTGATGGCGTGCTCGGTGATCACCGTGTTGGGCGCCGACGTGCCGGAGGGAAGCGCGCCGGCCTCCTGGATCACCGGGTTGGCCACGCACTGGCCCTTCGGGCACGGGTAGCTGTTGGACCCGACGTTCTGCGGGCTGTGGCCGCCGCCGGGGCCGCCTGGGCCGTTGTAGCCACCGTAGACGAGCTGCATCCGGGAGATGCCGGACAGTCCGGGCCGCGCGGTCAGGAAGTCGGCGTCGGGATTCACCTGCGCGGCCTTGATCCCGAAGGCCGCCAGGAGCTGGGGCGTGCCCACGTACACCGGGCCGGACCAGGAGCGCCCGGCCGCGGCGTGCTGGAGCGAGGCGCTGGTCTGGTCGAGCTCGATGATGTCGGGCGAGCCGAGCGCGGTGGCGATGCTGCGGGCGACCGCCGCCTGGGCCTGCGGAGTAATGGTGGTCGCTGGTGCGCTGGGCCCGTTGGGTCCGCTGGGTCCGTTGCCCCCGCCCGGGGTGTACACGATGACCTGGTTCGAGGCCAGGTTCGGGCCCGCGTAGTCAAGCACGTTCCCGTACCGCTGCGCGGCCAGCACGCAGATCATGGCGGCGATCAGTACGCCCAGGCTGATGGCGGCCAGGGCCGAGCCCGACCTGGCCCGGTACCGCACCAGGTCGCGCAGGGCCAGGCGCACCGCGATCGGGGCCCGCCGGCCTGCTGCGGCCAGGATCGTCAGGCAGACGGACGACAGCAGGATCACCGCGGCGATGAGCACGACGAAACCGCCGATGAGCGTCAGGGCACCGCCGCCGCCGTTGCCGTTGCTCTTGCCGGTGTAGACGAACAAGAGCGCGGCGACCACGAGCAGGACCACGCCGGGGATCGCGGAGCGGTGCACCCGCTTGGGCGGCGCGGGCCGGCCGGACAGGGCGGCGACCAGCGGGACCCTGGTGATCGAGCGGGCCGGGCGGGAGGCGGCGAAGTAGGTGGCCAGCACGGCCAGCGCGATCGCCGGGCCGATCACGACCCACGGCAGCGCGAACGTGCCGATCAGGTGGTGGGAGGTGGACTCCAGATGCGGCCGGTAAGCCAGCCAGCCGATCAGGCCGAGCACGGCGCCGGCCAGCGCGCCCGCCACCCCCACCAGCACGCCGTTGATCCGGACCACGAGACGGATGTTTCTGTCGGTGGCGCCGAGGGCGCCGAGCATCCCGAGCGAGCGCAGCCGGCGCTGCGCCAGCACCGTGAAGCCGCCCACCGCGACCAGCGCGATCAGCAGCATGCCGACCGTGGCCAGCGCGAGCACGATGGTCTCGGGATTGAGCAGGTTGCTGGGCACGGCCAGCCGGCGCGCCTGCACGTACGGGCCGAGGGCGGACGAGCTCGCGTCGGGTGCGTTGAACAGCACGGTAACCAGGCTCGGCGCGGTGACCTGGCCCGGTGCGACGAGGGCGAACTCGTCCAGCAGGCTCTGCGGGTTCTGCACCAGGCCGGTGACCTGGCGGGTCTGGCCGCCCACGCGCCACGCAGAACCGATCTTCAGGTTGAAGGCGGCGGCCACGCCGTCGGTCACGGCCACTTGCCCTGGGCCGGCCGGGTAGTGACCGGAGAGCAGCGAGAGCATCGGAATGCCGAACGGGCCGTTCGGGTTCTGCGCGCGCAGGTCGTAGGTGTTGATCGAGCCAGGGATGGCGATGGTCTGGTTCTCGATGACGTCGAGGAGGCCGTAGTGCTGTTGCAGCGCGGTGATCTGGCTGGCGATGTGCGGGGTGCCGGCCGGGTAGGTCGCCATGTCCTGCGCGGTGCCGAAGCCCGCGCCGGCCGGCGGCGGGGTGTTGGTGGCCACCGCCGCGCCGAGCACGGTGGCGGCCAGCGCCACCACGATGAGGGCCAGCACAAGCAGCTGCTGGCGCCACTCGCGGCGGAACATCCGCCAGGCCCAGCGGATCACGGCGCGGCGGGCGGGAACGCCCCCGTTGGAGGTTCCCGCTGGGGCCGGCCGTTCGCGCAGCGCGGTGCCAGCTGAGCCGGGGCCAGCTGAGCCGGGGCCAGCTGAGCCGGGGCCGGCGGTGCTCACTGGCCCGGTCCCGGCTGGCGCGGACCCGGCGTGAGCAGCGACTCCGGGCCTGGCGCGGGCATGGTCTGGTCGGTGACCCGGCCGTCCCGCAGGAACACCACCCGGTCGGCCCACGAGGCCAGCTGGGCGTCGTGGGTGACCACGACCGCGGCCAGGCCCCGCTTGCACGCGGTGTGGATCAGCCGCATGACCGCCTCGCCGTTGACCGAATCAAGCGCCCCTGAGGGCTCGTCGGCCAGCAGCAGCCGGCGGTCGCCGACCACGGCACGGGCGATCGCCACCCGCTGCCGCTCGCCGCCGGACAGCATGTCGGGGAAGTGCGAAGCCCGATCGGCCAGGCCGAGCTCGGCCATCGCGGCCAGGCCGGCCGCGCGCGCCTTCCTGGCGGGCACGCCGTCAAGCTCGAGCGGCAGCGTGACGTTCTCCGCCGCGGTCAGCCCGGGCAGCAGGTTGAAGTCCTGGAACACGTACCCGATCGTTTGGCGCCGCAGCCGCGCTTTGGCGTTGCGCGACAGCTTGGTCAGGTCCTCGCCGCAGACCCGGACCTCGCCGCTGCTCGGGTCCTCCAGGCTGCCGGCGATGGTCAGCAGCGTGGACTTCCCCGAGCCGCTCGGTCCCATCACCGCGACCATCGTCCCCGCGTCGACGTCGAGGTCGACCTCGTGCAGCGCCTGCACCTCGGCGGCTCCCTGGCCGTAGACACGTGACACGTGCCGCATCTCAAGTACGCTCATCGCGCTGCCCCGATCTCAGTTGGTGGTGTGTGGTCGGCATGGCTATCGCCTCGTTCCGGTCCGGCGCCGCAGCGGGGGCAGGGACGGAGGTACCGGCCCGGCCAGGTCGTCTGGAGCGTCTGTGGTTTCTGTGGTGTCTAGGCGGTCGGCGGCCGCGCGCTTGATCCGGCCGTCCGCGGCGTCAAGCCAGCGGATCACGGCGTCAAGCCGGAACAGCTCCGCATCGACCACCAGGGCCAGGTTCAGGTCGGACTCGGCCTCAGTTTCCTTGATCCGGGTCCACTGCTGCATCAGCTGCACCAGGTAGCGGCGGTGCACCTGGATCACGTCCCGCACGTCGATCCCCGGCACCCGCAGCGCGACCAGCACCTTCATCACCAGTTCGTCGCGCGGCGGGGAGGCCAGGTCGGGCGGGGTGCGCAGCCATCCGGTGAGCTCCCGCAGGCCGACCGGGGTGATCCGGAAGCCCTTCTGCGGCCCGTCCTGCCCGTCGCCGTCGGATTCGACGAGCCCGTCCCGCTCGAGCCGCTGCAAGGTCGTGTACACCTGGCCGACGTTCAGCGGCCAGACCTCACCTGTCCCGGCCTCGAACTCCTCGCGCAGCTGGAGGCCGTACTTAGGTCCCTCGCTGAGCAGGGCGAGCAGGGCATGACGCACGCTCATCGTGTCACTCTATCGAGTAGCATACTGAGTATAGTAGCGGCCGCGCGGGCGCTTGGCACACCGGTTAACCCCCCTATTTTCGCCACCGGTTAGCCCCCCGCCCCGGGTCATCCGGACCGGGGCACGAGGGGCTGCGTGGGCGGTGAGCCACGGTTCGTTCGGAAAAATCTGGTCATCGGACGGCGGATGGATAGGCTTCGGGCCATGCTGCCACCACGGTCGCTCGACCGAGCCCGAGCTGATCTGCTGTGAGCCGCTTGGCGGTCGTGGTGAACCCGGTGAAGCTGCCCGATCCGGGCAAGTTCCGGCAGAAGGTCAGCGCGGCCCTGGCCGAGCACGGCTGGGACGAGCCGATGTGGCTGGAGACGACACCGGAGGATCCCGGCGAAGGGCAGGCCAGGGCGGCGGCGGCGGCCGGCGTCGATGTGGTGCTGGCCTGCGGCGGCGACGGCACCGTAACCGCCGCGGCGGCCGGGCTGGTCGGCACCGCGACGCCGCTGGCCGTGATCCCGCTCGGCACGGGCAACCTGCTGGCCCGCAACCTCGGCCTGCCCGTCGAGGAGGACGAAGCGCTGACCGTGGCGCTCACCGGCCGCCGCCGGCGGCTCGACGTCGGCCGGGCGAACGGCAGCCTGTTCCTCACCATGGCCGGACTCGGGCTGGACGCCAAGATGCTGGCGGGCGCCAGCGAGCGGGTCAAGAAACGGTTCGGCTGGGGCGCGTACGTGGCCGCCGCGGTCCGGCACCTGTGGGACCGGCCGATGCGGGTGCGGCTGCGGACCGATTCCGGCCCGCCGGTGCGGCGCCGGGCCAGCGGGGTCATCGTCGGCAACGTGGGGGCGCTGCAGGGCGGGGTGCCGCTGCTGCCGGACGCGCAGCCCGACGACGGGCTGCTGGACGTGGTGGTCCTCACCGCCCGTAGCCTGGGCGGCTGGCTGGCGGTGGTGCTGCACGTGCTGCTGCGGCGTCCCATGGGGACGGATCGGGTGCTGCGCCGCACCTTCGCCCAGCTGCGCATCGACCTGGACCACCCGCATCTATGGGAGCTGGACGGCGAGGTCATGGGGCGCACCAGTCAGCTCGTCATCAACATCTCACCGGGGGCGCTGACCGTCCTGGTGCCGTCCGAGGTCAGGGCCGGCGAAACAGCCTGAGCCTGCGCTGCAGGATAAGGATCCGCTGCGCGGCGAGCTGCTCGGTGTGGTGGCTCAGCCACATGCACACCGTGGCCAGCGGCACGGCGAACAGCGCGAACGACGGGCCGACCCACTTGATCAGCCGGGACTGATCGACCAGCACCGCGTTCTGCGGCTCGGTGGCCGACCTGACGAGGTCGTCGAGCTTGTGCATCAGGTGCTCGGGGCTCAGCTCAGAGTCCATGCCTCCCGCCTCTCGCGGGCCCTGGCGGGCGGCGATACGCACGATATGGTAACCGCTTTTGGCGTCGGGTTTTGCTGACGGTTAGCGTTCCTGAAGGACGGCCAGGATGTTGCCGGCCGGGTCCTTGAACCAGGCGATGTACGGGCCGCCGGCCCGGTTGATGCCCTGGGCGTCCTGGCCGAGGCCTTCGTATTTTTCCATCTCGACGCCACGGCTGACGAGTTCGCCGACGGCCGCGTCGATGTCGTCCACCTGGAAGTTGAGGATGGTGAAGTCGGCCGGCGTGTGGGCCGGCTTCGGGTAGACCAGCGTGTCCCGGCCGCCGGCCAGGTGCAGGGTGAGCAGCCCGTAGTGCTCGGAGATCGTCAGCCCGAGGGTCTCGCCGTAGAACTTCTTCGCCGCCTCCAGGTCATCGACGGCGAACCCGCTGAACGCCTTGGTGTTACCGAACATGTCATGCTCCTGTCCATGGGATCGACTGCGTGTTCATCGCCACGAGAGGTAGACCTGCCCGCGGCGGCAAACCCATCGGTGCGTCGTCCGTGACGGCCGGGTACTCGGGTCGGCCTCAGTCGGCCAAGCTCGGGCTCAAGCCCGGACAGCACGTCGAGCTGCATCATCCTCCTCCCGGCTGGGCCCTGACCGACCCGCCGGCCGGCTTGTCCGGCTTGCCCGGGGGGGCCGGCGGCTTGCCCGGGGGGGCCGGCGGCGCCGGCGCCGGCGGCCAGGCCGACGTGATCATCGCGTTCTTCACCCGAGCGGCCGACATCGCCGATCAGATCGCGGACGTGGCCCGGCGTATCTATCCCGCGGGGGCGCTCTGGGTCGCCTGGCCGCGGCGGGCGGCCGGCCACCACAGCGACATCACCGACAACGTCATCCGCGCCCATGCGCTCCCGGTCGGGCTGGTCGACGTCAAGGTGGCCGCCATCGACGACGACTGGTCCGGCCTGCGGGTGGTCTGGCGGACGAAGAACCGGTGACGCGTTGACGGCCGGAGCGGCATGCCCAGGTCATGGCGCGCTGGGACCTAGCTGGCTGGTGCTGGTCGAGGTGGCCTAGGCCGTGGCCGGAGGCCGGGACGGCCGTGCCTGACGCTGTGCCGGACATGGAGTCCTGGCCGCCGCGCGGATATGGGCAAGCGCGCCCAGGAGCACCGGAGACATCAGGGTCGATGCCGCGTTCGCGGCGATGGCCGAGCACCTGGCCCGCCGGGACGGGTGGGACGTTCCGTCGTGGGCCCGGCTGCCTGAACGTGAGGCATGGCCGTGGTGGTTCGTCACCGACCTGCGCGGCCTCCACCCGCGCGCCCTGGTCGAGTCGCCGTCTTCGTTCCGCCGCCGCGGCGTCTTCGTTACCAGCGAGGCACTTGACCGCGTATGAGCGCCGGTCTCGGGCGGGAGGACATCCGCGCGCTCCTCGACGACCTATCGGCGGAACTGGCGGCACGCGGGGCGAGAGCCGAGCTCTTCCTCGCCGGGGGCGCTGCCCTGGCCGTGGCATACGACGCCACAAGGGCGATCAGGGACCTCGATGCGATGTTCATCCCGACCGCCGTAGTCCGGCAAGCTGCCAGGGCGGTAGCGGAACACCGGCGACTCACCGAAGATTGGCTGAACGACGCAGACGACGAGCACGGGCTGGGCGAAGTCCGCGAAGTGCCTGGCGGCGTCGAGCGTTTGCGTCTTCGACGATCCCTTCATGAGCTTGGCCGTATCTCGGCGTACACCGGGGTTGGTGGTAAGGGGGAATCGTCCAGCGCCGCGCCCGAGCTGGGTCACGCGCGATGACAGCACCGAAGCCGATGCGGGACTTGGCGATCGCCGGGACGCTCATGGCCCAGGCGAGGAGGCGCACGGCGCCGGGGAGGGCGGCAAGGCGGAACAGGTGGCGGTAGGCACTGGGCGGGAAGCATTCGAAGGCGTCACAGGCCACCAGTACCAGCGCCGACACGCGCCCGGATGGGCGGATGCCACCAGCTGGGCGATCACCCCGCCGCTGTCATTGCCGACGAGCACGGCGCTTGGGACCTCCAGGCGGTCGAGAACCTCGATGGCGAGACGTGCCACACCGGGCGGGGACAGGTCGGCTTCGGGTGCCAGCGGCTGACGGTGTGCACCGAAGGAGAACCCGCTGTGGGGACACCGCCGGATCCACGGCGAACTCGCAAAGCTCGGCATGACAGCCGCGCCCTCCACCGTGTGGGAGATCCTGCATGCGGCCGGCATCAATCCAGCACCGCGCCGCTCGGGCCCGAGCTGGCAGCAGTTCGTGCACGACCAGGCTGCGGGGATCGTCGCAGTCGATTTCCTGCACGTGGACACCGTGCTCCTCAGGAGACTGTATCTTTCGACGCCGTCTTCCAGGCCGCCCGGCACCAGGATCCTGCGCGCCGCTGTCCAGGCGCCGCGCATGAACGGGATCTGCGAGCGCCTCGCCGGCACCCCGCGCCGCGAACTCCTCGACCGCGTGCTAATTCTCGATGAGGCGCATCTGCGCACCGTCCTGGCCGAGTACCAAGGAAACCACTCAGCCATCTCGGCAACACCGCACCCCGCCGTTAAAACGTAACCAGCGATCACCCACCGCAACACCAAGCCCAAGAGCCTGACTTGCCCTGAAACTAACGGGAGTGACATGGTAATTGAGGCTGTTGGTGCTTAAATAAACCGGCCGCGAGGAGGCTATCTCATATGTCATCCGGCGGGACGCGGATTGCATTTCATCGGGCGAGCGTTACATATATGTTGCAAGCATGTTTCGGATTCAGGCGTGCACATTACGAAGGCTTTCGATGAGGCAGGTCCGCATGACTCTAAGCCCGCATTAACGGGACCTTTGGCCCTGCGCCGTCCGTAGATCTAGAGGGAATGTGAGCACATGTGCTCTTAGTTCTTAAATGCAAGATAAATCAGCTTGCATACTCATTCCGTCAACGCAAGGAGCCACATCATGACCGGGCGGATTCTCGTAGCTGACCGAGGTCTAGCAAGTGACATACAACTTACCTGGTGGGTGAGCGAGGTTGCGGAGCTGACCAAGCCCGATCATATCGCGTGGTGCGACGGCTCGTATCTTGAATGGGAGCGTCTGACCAATCTCCTGGTCGAGCAGGGCACCTTCAGGCGGCTCAACCCGCAAATCCGGCCGAACAGCTTCTATTGCGCCTCCGATCCGAGCGACGTTGCGCGCGTCGAGGACAGGACCTTCATCTGCTCCGAGCGGCAGGAGGACGCCGGCCCTACGAACAACTGGATCGCCCCGGATGAGATGCGGAAGACCCTGGCCGGCCTGTTCAATG
>Ga0182013_10002454_pt1 | contig 24138 bp, 22 predicted proteins | sample 612S2MmetaG_FD_120487 | JGI IMG/M metagenome (GOLD analysis project Ga0182013, IMG submission 120487) | Permafrost microbial communities from Stordalen Mire, Sweden - 612S2M metaG | ecosystem: Environmental > Terrestrial > Soil > Wetlands > Permafrost | place: Sweden: Stordalen | collected...
CATCATAAATTCCAGCGTATTCGTTTTCAGGTTTTGGGTAGTTTGCTGGTTTAGCAGCGTACCTGCTGCAAACGCAGCCCGTGCCGGGTGAAAGTCCTTAATGGCCAAAGCAGCATTTACAGCGTCCAGGCCGCCGCCGCCCTTTTTCACCTTCTTAGGGGCTGCAGATGAATCCGATGGCGCGGTTTCGCTTTTTTGTGCTTGGACATTGATACCCAGGCATAAGATAGCGGCGATGGCAATAAATTTGATATGAGTTAGCATATTATATGTAGTTTATATTTTTTTCAATTATTTTGTGCACCTTGTTTTATCCAGGCCAGTATTTCACCTTCCATAGTGGGCGATATTGGCCCTACCGGGGGCATTTGGCTTTGCCCCCCTGTTGCTGTTAAATGCTCATACAGTAAGCTGGAAGCCGGTGCAGCTGTATCTACAAGGCCATAATTCCACAAATTATTAAACGAGTTGGCAGCCGTAAGGTCCGGCGTCTGGGCGCTGGGAACATGACATCCGCTTATAGCGCAGCTGGCGTTGAATATCGGTTGTATCAGAGTATCATAACTCACTGAAGAAGTGATAAGCACAGTGGGCCTGACGTATGAATCATCTTTACATGCTGAGAGCGTAATCGCTATTGCCAGCAAAAGAATGCCTGTATATTTTTCGTAATTTCTCATTTTTTCAAAAATTGGAGCGTTTCTTTAAATGAACCAACATGGTTAATTCCGTCATTATCCATCAATGCAACACCAAAAGGGACCACAGGATTTTGAGTTGGGCTGAAAACCGCATCATCCGTATTGCCGGTGTCCAGTTTTCTTATCAACAATACTTTGTACGTCGAGTTTACAGCTGAGTTTACCTGCACCTCGTTTACACTCGACGTTGAAATAATGTCTGCATTACTTCCGGTGGGTTGCTGTAAGTAATAGCCGGGAACACCGATAAAGCCCATGATATAAGTATATACGCCTATCTGTTGCGCTGAGTCCATCTGGGCCCAATAAGGAGCGCCATCGTGCTGTGTTGTAGTATTGTTACTTGCAAATGCAACAAACGACTGCCATCCTTTACGGGCCACTGTAGTGTTATTTATAAATGGTACGGCAACTTCAGTTGGCCCTGAGCCTTCGCCGTTAGGGCCATGGCATTGCCAGCAACCATAGGTAACGTTCTGATAGGCACTATCGCCTATTACAACATTTCCGGTTAAAGGTGCTTTGTTAACAAGAAAATATGCAGGATCTAAAGTGGCTGTCTTTCCGTTCCCTTTCACAATGCTTTGTAAAACGCCATTCCAGCTAAAAGCCGGCCCGCTTCTGTTGGTTGAACCCGCATTATTTCTTACAAATGTTGGGTTCCCCTGGTCATAAGTTAAACCCGTAGAAGAGTTCAGTACCATGTCTCCGGCATAGCCCATCGGTTCAGAAAGTGCAGCGCTCCAGTTCCATATATCCATACTACCGGAAGTAAGCGCCATCTGACTGCCGCCATGGCATGAGGCCTGGCATCCAACATCATTGAATGTTCCACCGGCTCCGGTGGCAGATTGTATCTGAAAAGCCAGCGACACGTGATCGTTGTTATTTTGTCCTGTCCATCCGCCCGTACTATCACTTTTCAGCGGATCGGCAGGGCCGTTATAATACCAACTGGAATTTTGAATATTCAGGGTTTTGTCATTCCATTCTAACAGAATGTAAAGGTTCACGCTGTCATAAGCTGCTTTCATTGTTAATCCGGCTTCCGTCCCTGCGTTAAATTCACTTATCCCGGTAAACGTTCCGGTCATATTAAGCAAGCCATTGGCATATAAATTTCCGGTACTTAGATTACTGCACGTTACCGGGTGGTAATTAGCCGATGCCCAATAAGCGCTTGATAAGGATGTAGGTGGCGTAGACACATAAACCGCTTCGAGTGTATCGAGGGCTTTAGGAACCACTGGTCCGGGTGGAATAGGAATGACATCATATTTGCATGCCGAGAATAACACAAGCAGTGCAAAGAGCATCCCGTAAACCACTTTATTTTTATTAATTTTTTTCATGTTTTCTGAATTGTATTCTATACTTTCAGTGCTGTGCTATTGAAAAAAACGGGGCGAAGTTTTATGCCTGTAAAGGCCTTCTTATTCGCCCCGTATGATCCTATCAGGGAGATTTATAATTAATTCAGGGTCAGGTTAACTGTGGCAGATGACTTGTTAGCACCTAAGTTAATTACTGCACCACCTGTGCGTAATACTATGTTCTGGCCCTGATCAACATAGTCAGTGTAAGTTCCGCTTACATAGTAACTGCCTTTCTGAAGGTCATTGAAAGAGTAGTTGCCGCTGGCATCACTTACCGTTGAATAGTTGAAGGTTGTTGTCGGGGCGGTTGCTCCGAAGTTGATCGAAATCACAGCTCCCACTAAAGCAGTGCCGGAAGAGTTGGTAACGTTGCCTTTAATGGTTGAGTTACCGTCGAACCCTGCATCTTTACTGCAGGAAGAAATAGTTATTGCAAGAACCGCCAGAATACCTATCGCTATTAATTTTATTGTTTTCATGTTTTATAAGTTTATAAGTTTTAATAATTTTAAAAATGTTCGTTGCCTATGGGTGCTTTGCTGCGTTGTTATAGTAAGCGTTGAAGTTTACCAACACTGTAACAGAATCGTTAATAGCATCGCTAAGACTTACACCATACCAGGTATTAGCCTGCATTTGGAATTGTCCGACAAAACCAACCCATTGGGTCATGGTACCGGTGCTGGTGGTTTCCTGTTTTTGGCCACCGTAGTTAAAATACATATCAACAGCGTGATCGATTTTGCGGAAGTGCAGGTTGCCATGGGCTACATAACCTGTTCCGAAACTTTGAATGGTTCCTTTAGGAGCAGTAAACCATGCAGTATCAGTGGTCGGAATCGCAGTTTTAACGCCAGCAATGGTATCATACAAAATACCCATGTTGGTTGGTCCGCATCCGCCAGTTGCATCTCTGCCGGGTTCGCCGGTATTGAATGTTGTGAGGTCAACCCATGCTGCTATAGCTGAGTTCTGAGGGTTTGCCTGGTCAAAGTGGATAGAAGTTTGGAACATATTAAAGCGGCCGGTTAAAAGGGCATTGTTATTTTGGAAATAAGTCTGCCATCCTACATTGCTGTGCACCTGGTCTAACATATAGTTAGGGTGGGCCATAATTGAAAACGGTGTTGAAATATTTGAGGTAACAACACTATCTCCGATATCAATAATATCAGTTCCTGAGCTAGCCAGGGTTTTGGGTGTAACAGTTTCTGTTTTTTTGCAGGAAGATGTTATCACTGTAATTGCGGATATTCCTATAATTGCAACTGCAACTACATATATCCATGAACTTCTTACTTTCTTTGCTTTCATGACTTTTGTTTTTTGATTGATGGTTATAAATAAATTCCGATGCAAAGAACGGTCGAATTATTAATGATGTAAATAACATACCTCAGTGTGCATGGTGATTTAACTCAAGACCTGACACGACAAACAACATGTTTCACCAGTCCTATATTATAGAGACGAAGAGATTTATGAACAGTTATAACGTGATTAGCCCGGTAAAACAGCAATACCGGTAACCCGGAATAACCGATACTTACTACCATTGGTGATATTTATTACTCCTTAACTTGAGAAAAATCAGGTTAATAATTGACAGCAGGTGAATGTCCATTAAGCCCGGACTTAATATTTTTTATTATTACTATATAAATAATCATTAAAAAAAAATAATCGCCTCACTGCTGTAATACCAGTCAACATCACCGGTTGCCCCCGGTAAATACTGACGACTTCGCCTTTCAGAAATGCCAACCGGTGATACCGCGCTTGCGGGATAAATACGTTGCATCAATTTCAGCAACCGGCATTAAAGTTAATCCTCCCGAAGACCCGCTCCTCTATAAAGACAGTTTACCTGTCCTGAATCCCCGGTAAAATCAACCCGCTTACTGCTAAACTTCAGATACTGTTATGACAGTCCTCAGGAACTTCCATCGTGATGCTCCGTAAAATTGCAGTGTCAAAATGAGTACCTATTAAACATATCCTAAAAAATCATTCACCAAAAAGAAAAACAGTATATGGAATCTGATAAATTTTCAAGAAAAAACTTTTTAAAACTGGGCGCCATAGCCACCGGTGGTATAGCAGCTTTAAACAGTATTCCGTTTGTGCTTAATGCACAGGACGGACCGGTGTGCGGAGAAACCGTAACACTTTTATCTTCTGACGGGAAGTTAGTTCACGTTGACAAAAAATCACTGAAGCTGGCATCCATGTTAAGGGCAGAAGAAACCAATGCGCTTAAAATAAGAGCGCGCAAAGGTATTGAAGGCCGCAAATGGGTTGCAGTAATTGATCTTGCCCGGTGCAAACATGCCATGGCTTGTCAGAAAAGCTGCAATAAAAACCATTACATACCCGGCGACCGCCAATGGCTGAATGTTTACGAAATGCAGGATTCAAAAGAAACGGCGCCGTACTGGATGCCCAAAACCTGTTTCCATTGCGACCGGCCACCTTGTGTAGCTGTTTGCCCGGTAGATGCCACCTTCAAACGCGAAGACGGTATTGTGCTTATTGATAACGAACGCTGCATAGGCTGCAGGTTCTGTATGGCTGCCTGTCCCTACTCAACCAGGGTGTTTAACTGGGGCGAGCCTGAATACCATAAAGAACTCGACGGAGTTGTATACGACCCTGAACAGGGATTACCAAGAAAAAAAGGGACCGTTGAAAAATGTGATTTCTGCCCCGATATGTTACGGGAAGGAAAACTTCCGCATTGTGCCGAGGCCTGCCCTAACGGCGTTTATTTCTTCGGCGATTTAAACGAAGATACAGTTACCAACGGCAGCGAAACATTCCGGTTCTCGCAGCTGATAAAAGACCGTGCAGGTTACCGGTATATGGAAGAAATCGGCACCGAGCCTAATGTTTATTATTTGCCACCGGTAAACCGGTTGGTGCCTTTTGATGAAACCGACAAGCACCTGGACGAGACCGACAATATGCATCACCATTAAAACCTAAGAAAATGAATACGATCACCTCTATAAATGAATTAACAAAGGACCTTCAGCCCAGAAAGTTTGGCCTCCGCGGCCAGCTTTGGACTACTCTTTTGGTCCTTATTGTTTTGAACGGCTTTGTGTCTTATTACTTTCAATTGAAAAATGGCCTTAGCGTTACTGATATGAGCAACTACGTAAGCTGGGGTATTTACATTTCCAACTTCGTATTTTTTGTGGCCATCAGCCTGGTAGGCTCACTAATAAGCGCCATTCTTAAATTAAGCAACGCCAAATGGAGTATCCCTTTAACCCGTATTGCCGAAATTATTGCAGTAGCCAATATCATGTTTGCCGGCCTGATAATAATTGTGGATATGGGGCGGCCCGACCGGATTTTGAACCTGTTTATGTATGGCAGAATACAATCGCCCATAGTATGGGACGTATTGGTGGTTATGACTTATTTAGCTATCAGCATCCTGCTTTTATACATTCCACTGCTTCCTGACCTGGCGTTGCTTAGGGATAAAATGAAAGACATTCCCAAATGGCAGCATCAGCTTTACAAAATACTTTCATTGGGATGGACCGGCACTGAAGCTCAATATAAAATTCTTCACAAATCTGTGAATGGATTAGCCATTGTAATTATACCGGTTGCACTGGGTATACACACCGTTACATCATGGCTCTTCGCCTCTACGTTGCGTGGTGGATGGAACAGCACCAACTTTGGGCCGTATTTTGTGGCAGGTGCTTTTGTTGTGGGCGCCGCAGCGGTTATATCGCTGATGTATATTGCCCGCAGGTATTATAAACTGGAGAGGTACCTCAATGAGGATATTTTTGATAAAATGGGCAAGCTCCTGGTGATGCTATCGCTGGTATATACTTATTTTACTATTAATGAATACCTGACTCCTGCTTTTAAAATGATGGAAGGCGAGCGCAGCCTGATACAGGATTTATTTATAGGTGGTTTTGCACCTATGTTTTGGGGGGTGCAGATATTCGGGGTAATAATACCGGTGTTTGTGATGCTCTTCAGAAAAGGAAGAAAACCATTACCACTTTTTATTGTGGCCAATATGGTAATTGTGGGTGCATGGTTTAAACGGTACCTGATAGTAATACCTACATTATTTCACCCGTACCTGCCGGCTATTAAGCAAAACGGTGTGCCTTCTGCCATTCATTATTTTCCTACCTGGCACGAATGGTCTATCACCATTGCATCACTGGCAGGTTCGATGTTAATTATCACTATCCTGTTCAGGTATCTTCCTTTCATCAGCATGTGGGAAATAGCTGAAGAGCAACACATAGAACTTGACCCCATCATCCCGGCCGTAGAAAAATCTAAAAACTGAAAATCTGTTAAGATGAGAACGATGAAAAATATATTTTCAAAACTGATGCTCGTTGCAGTTTCGGTTTTAATTGCAGGCAACATAGCTACTGCACAGGAAAAAATTGCACCCAAATTAAGGCTGAGTTATATTAAGCATATGAGCGGCACCAGCGAAATAAAAGCACGTGCCTATAGCAAAAAAGGGAAAGAATTTGAGCCATGCATGGGAGTAACCATAGGCTTTTACAAAGATGCCGACGAGGAGCAGCTTTATAAAAAGCAGGATGTTGACCACATGGGCGAAACAACCGTTCTTTTAAGTGAGCAGGAAGCCAGTGCCTTTAGGGATTCAACCGGGCAATATCACTTTTATGCTAAGATTGAAAAGAACACCAAATATAAATCGGCGGAGGCGGACCTGGCAGTAATGAGCGCAACCATTGACGCAGAGTTTAAACAGGAAAACGATTCTACCAAAGTGCTTAAAGCAACACTGATGGTTTATGATGCCGCCTCAAAAAAAATGATACCGGGCGCCAGCATGCCATTAAAATGCGGCGTAAAACGGGCTTTGTGCCTGCTGCCGGTTGGCAAGGAATTGAACAATACCAACGACCAGGGACAGATAGAACTGAGTTTTCCGAACGACATACCAGGTGATAAAGACGGTAACCTGACAATAGTAGTAAAACTGGAGGAAGATGATAATTATGGCACAGTGATGTTTGAAAAAACAGTAAAATGGGGTGTACCGCTGTTGCATCCGGATAATCCTCTGGCAAGTCGTTCACTGATAGGATCAAGAAACAACGCACCATGGTTTATGGTGGTTGTTATCAGCTCTATTCTGATCGCTATCTGGGGTTACCTGTGCTATATTGTATTTGGCCTGTATAAAATAAGCAAATCAGGCCACGCCGGCTCCTGATTATTATTGCTTTTTGATTTTTTTTTAAATAAGTTGATTGTTCTTATTATTTTTAACAACTGTTTTATAAACCAACCGATTAAATAACCACGTATGAAAAATGCAACGAAAATTATGGTGGCGCCCGTTTTAGGCGCACTTGCGATTGGCCTGATGGCTTTCGCTTACCAGGGCAAAGCCCCAAGCAAAGAATGGGTTGTGCCCGCCGCTGACGCACAAAAGAAAAACCCAACCAAAGCAGACAAAGCCAGCACCGATGTGGGCCGCGACCTTTGGGGCAAATATTGCAAATCATGTCACGGCAAAATGGGCGAAGGCGATGGATCTAAAGCCGAAGAGCTTAAAACAGAATTAAGCGATTTTACGCAGGCTAAATTCCAGGGCCAGAGCGATGGTGCGTTGTTTTACAAAATTACCAAAGGAAGGGATGAAATGCCTTCTTCGCACAAAAAGAACATTGAAGATGAAGATGTTTGGAATATCATCAATTTCGTACGCAGTTTTGGCAAAAAGTAATTCCCTTTTGTGCTAAGCAAAAAAGCCGCTCCGGATTAATGGAGTGGCTTTTTTTATTGGTGTTTTATTTACAATTCCCTTTTAACCGTTCAACCCATTGGGTAATAAGTAACACGCCGGCAGTATCAACCACGGTGCGGCCAAACTCAGGCATTTTTACGCCAAACTCAGCACTGGAAAGCCTGCCAACTACAATAGACTCAGCCGGTTTGCCGGGCACTATATCATAATTCAGATTACAGGTGCCATGCCCTTTAGCCAGCGGGGGTTTGCAAATACCCAAAGTAAAGCTGTCATTATTCAGCGCATTCAGAAACAGGCCTGATACATAAGCCGGTCCACTAGGATTGTGGCAATGGGCGCAATTAGCGTTAAGGTATGCCCTGGCCCGTAGTTCCAAAGGCTGAGTAGTATCTTCGCTGTTAACGTACGCCATAGCAGACGATGGGTTATAGTTTTTCAGAAACCCGGAATCAATCCAGCGGTTGAGCTGATTTTTCTTTCCGGTTGAATCAGTTACGTCCAGGTTCAGATTACCTGCATTCACTCCTATGGGCCTAACCTTATTTGTAGATAAATGACAGCTTTTGCATTCCTCTTTAGTTGCCATTATAAAACTTAACTGATGCGCTACTCCGTTTTTATCCGTGAAATTTAAAGCTTTACTACCGCCGTTATCCGTAAGTAACGCATCTTTCTGATCGGCAGCCCAGTGATAAGTTGAAGCCTCCCAACCGGTTGGTCTCTTAATCAGTAATTGCGTTTCTACCAGTTGCTTTCCCAGAGAGTTGTTCCGTGCATCTTTCCAATAATAAACCACGTTGATAAGGCAACTGCCCATAGGAAGGTTCATCAGGTTTGTTGAGTCAAAACCGAAAGTCAGGCCTTCGGGAATGTACATGAAACAATCCCTTAACGAATAGTCGTTAAACATAGAGTTAACCATCTTATATGGAATTACCCCTTTGTCAGGCTTTGTAAAATCGTTTGCCTCTTTAAAAAATGCATAATCAGAAATTTTTTCAAATGGCCCGCCATTAATATCCAGGTGAACAGAACCGCTTCCTGTATTGGAATTACAGCTGTTAATGAAAATGCTAAAAAAAATGAACGCAGATAATGTAATAATATATTTCATATGTTTTATAAAAAAGGACCTGTTATAATTCTTCAAAACAAATACCGGATGTCAATATTACAAAATTAGTATTGATCAAACCGTACAGCTCTGAAACCTTAAACGGAATTTTTATACAAGCCCGTTCACTGCCTTTATACCAACTACTTTCTTGTTTTTGTTTACCTTTCAATCGTTATGTCAAAATCCGACACAAAAGATGTTTTCAAATTTCTTGAACCCTTTCCCATAGAAGTTCAGGATATCACAAAATGGCTCAGGGACTTTGTATGGGCCTCCTGCCCTGATTGTAACGAACTGATTTACGACAACTATAATGCGCTTGCCATAGGCTTTGGCCTTTCTGATAAAGCCAGTGATGTTTTCTGTTCTATTGCCGTTTACAGTAAGTATGTGAATTTCGGCTTTCTGAGGGGCCACGAACTAAGTGACCCTGATAAAATCCTTAAAGGCGGAGGAAAGATGTACCGCTATATTACCATCAAAGAACAAAAAGATATGCCCAAAGCCTATATAAAAAAACTCCTTCTTGAATCTGTCGTTAATGCTGCTTCGCGCTTAAAAACAGACCGGCAGGGTTTAAAAAAGATAACTATTACAAAAGCTGTATCAGTAAAAAAAAGAAGGCCTTTGTAATGGCATAGATATGAAACTTTGTAATATCTTTCCAATTAGCTGTTGCCTTTCAGCAGAAATATTAACTTCAAAAAAAATTGTATGGCCCACCATCATCACGAAGAGCATTTTCAAAGCCCTGAATTTGTAAAAGATATTGTAATAGGAATGGCCGATGGCTTAACAGTGCCATTTGCCCTTGCGGCAGGTTTAAGCGGGGCAGTAGACTCGAGCACCATTATTATTACTGCAGGCATTGCCGAAATTGCAGCAGGCAGCATAGCTATGGGCCTGGGCGGGTATTTGGCAGGGAGAACAGAGGTAGACCATTACGATTCGGAATTGAAACGGGAGTATATGGAGGTTGATGAATTTCCTGAAAAAGAGAAGGCAGAAGTAGTAGAGGTGTTGGAAACGTTTGGCGTATCTAAGGAGGCAAGCATTGGCATTGTAAATGAAATGTCGAAAGACAAAGACAAGTGGGTAAAATTCATGATGCGTTTTGAGCTTGGGTTGGAAAAGCCCGATGCAGAGCGTGCCCGCAAAAGCGCTTTTAATATTGGCGCGGCATATATTGTTGGAGGGTTAGTACCGCTTTCGCCTTACTTTTTTATTAAAAACTCTCAACAGGCATTACAGGTATCTATAGGCGTTACACTAATTGCCCTTTTTGTATTTGGCTTTCTGAAAGCCAAAGCCATAGGCCAGCCTACTTTAAGCGGGGCTATAAAAACAACATTTATAGGCGCACTGGCCGCCGGGGTTGCTTATTTATTAGCCAGGCTGATACAGGGGCATTAATTGCGCCGGACTACTTCCGGGCAGCGTATAAACAGCCCCCTGTTCTCATCCTTACCATTGGTTACAAGGTGGGTAGCGTAAAATAAAAGGTTGCGCCTTCGTTTACTTTTGCTTCGGTCCATATTTGACCGCCATGCCGGGTAACAATGCGATGAGCCAGTGCCAGTCCAACTCCTGTACCCTCAAATTCCTGGTCGGTATGCAAGCGCTTAAATACATTAAAAAGCTTGCCGGCATGTTGCATATCAAATCCGGCGCCGTTATCTTTCACATAGTAGGTTAAATCCCCGTTTATTACTTCCGAGCCAATTTCCACCACCGGATTTTCTTTCTTTGATGAGTATTTAATGGCGTTATAGATAAGATTTACCCAAACCTGTTTAACTAATCCAGGGTCGCAAAATACTTCGGGTAAAGTGCCTGTAACTATTTCCGGTTTAAATCCGGCAAACGCCGTCTTGGATTCCTCAATAATTGCGGCAACAATTTCATCCATTTTAACCACCTGCTTAACCAGCGGAACTTTCCCAAACCGGGCAAAAGCAAGTAATTCAGTTATAAGCTGGCTCATGCGCCCGGCCCCGTCATTAATAAAGCTTAAATATTGCCTGCCGGTATCGTCAAGTTTAGAATAGTATTCCTGATGCATTATCCCGGCAAATCCCTTAACAGCTCTTAATGGGGCCTGCAGGTCATGCGATACAGTATAGCTAAAGGCCTCCAGCTCCTTATTGGCCTGTTCAAGTTCGGCAGTTCGGTCAATTACCTTTTTCTCCAGTAATTCATTTAGTTCCTTTATCTCTGCCTCGGCTCTTTTTCGCTCGTCGATAACTTCAAAAATGACCGCAAAAAAATTACCCATAGTATGGTAAATACTAAGCGAAAACCACATCGACATAGCATTTACATAATACTCTATTTTTTTTGAACAGCCTGTTCTTACAACTTCACTATATGCTTTAAAAAGTTCATCATCCTGTTGCCTTATTCCGGGGATTGCCTCTGTAGCTTTTTTCCCCACAACATCTTTTAATCCTGTAAGGATTTCAAATTTATCATTCACATACAGGTACATAAAATCAAATGGTTCTTCGTTCTCATATAGCATTTCGCAATTGGCTATTCCTTCCTGCATATTTTCGATAAGCGAACGAATTTTCCTTTCGCTTTCAATAATTTTCTGCGCTGCCGCTTTCCTTTCCGTATCATCGGCAACCACACCATCCAGGCGAATCAACTGGTTGTTTTCATCTAATGTGGGCACAACTGTGTTTGTTATCCATCTTAGGCCGCCATCTTTATGGATAATGCGATATTCGTCTTTTACTGCCTGTCCTGTCTTATATCCTGTAAAATGCCTCTCCACCACCCCCCGGTCGTCGGGATGAATCACTTGCTGCCACAAATCCCGGTTATCATAAAAATCTTCGGGTTTATAACCATAAACCTTTTCGCATGCCGGCGATATCTGAATAAATCTGTTTTGCTTTATATCTACCGAAAACAATACTTCCTGAATGGTATTGAATAACCTTTTGAGTTCGTGGTTGGCAACTTCAAGCTTTTCTTCGGCCACCTTTTTTTCAGTAATATCATTTCTTATTACCAGAAACTGGTAGGGCTTGCCTTCATTTAAAAAAGGAACGATGGTAGTATTACCCCAGTAATAACCTCCGTGTTTTTTCCGGTTTCGCATTTCGCCCTTCCAGATTTTACCGGCAAGTACGGTGTCCCACAATTCCTTAAAAAACTCCTTCGAATGATAACCTGAATTAAAAATCCGCGGGTTATGTCCTATAACCTCCTCGCGGCTGAATTGCGATAGTTTGCAGAAAGTATCGTTTACATATTTAATTCTGCCATCGGCATCAACGATGGTCACAACAGACGATGCATCAAGCGCAAATTTGTAATCATTTGCTTCAGCAGTGATAGCTATTAATTCCTGTAAAAGCAATCCGGCGTTGGGTTCAGCCTGGTCTTTCCCGGTAGTATCTCTGTATTTGATAATAAATCCCTTTGCAGAAGGATTGTGCAACACATTGATAACGGAGCACTCAACCCATCGGTACGAGCCATCCCGGCGCTTTACGCGCAGCTCCTTTATTTTCCTGCCGGCAATATCGGCTGCTAACTCCCGAAAAAAAGTTTTTGCATCTTCAGCGTAATCGGGATGAATGAATTCAAAAAATGGCCGGCCTTCAATTTCCTTCAATTCATAACCCGAAATAGCCCCGGCTTCCTGGTTCTGGTATAAAATAAACCCGTGTTCATCCAATACCAGAAAGGCATCGGAACAATTATCCAGCAGCAGCTCAAAGAAGCTTTTCCAATCCGAAGAATTCTTCTTTTTCTCTTTAACAGTTCCAGGAGGTTTAGATGCCATATTTCTGAGTTTATGCTTTGAATCAAAACTATTATAAATAAATATGAAAATCTATGATTTTAATCAGAGGAATAGATTTTTACACGATTTTAAGGTCCTTATGCCAATAACCAGGCTCATAATATAAATATGTGGATGCCATTTGAAGGCAATAATTGCGGGCCCCGCTTGTTGCCATATTACGAAATATAAGTCCTTGTGGGTGCCCATTTCTTCCGGAATCTATGCAAAAACCGTATTTTCGCCCACTTAAATTCTTAAACCATGGCGAAGGTTAAAATTGGTTTGGTGCAAATGAGTTGTGTTAAAGAGGCGCAACCTAATTTACAAAAGGCTATTGCCGGTATCAAAGATGCCGCCGCAAAAGGAGCACAGATAATCTGCCTGCAGGAGTTATTTACCTCTCTGTATTTCTGCAATGTTGAGGATTATGAAAATTTTAAAATGGCTGAAGCAGTTCCCGGCCCTGCTACTGACGTATTAAGCAAAGTAGCTGAAGAATTAAACGTGGTTATCATTGCCTCACTGTTCGAAAAACGGGCGCAGGGTATTTATCATAACACCACTGCTGTAATTGATGCCGATGGGAAATACCTGGGTAAGTACCGCAAAATGCATATACCCGACGACCCTGCCTTTTACGAAAAATTCTATTTCACGCCCGGCGACCTGGGCTACAAAGTTTTTAATACCAAATATGCCAGGCTGGGCGTATTAATATGCTGGGACCAATGGTACCCTGAAGCAGCCCGCATTACCGCTATGATGGGCGCCGAAATACTTTTTTACCCTACGGCTATAGGATGGGCCACAAGCCAGGATGAAGCCACAAACACCGGGCAATATAACGCATGGCAAACCATTCAACGCTCTCATGCAATAGCTAATGGCGTGCATGTGGTAAGTGTTAACCGCGTAGGTTTTGAACAGGAAGGCAAAATGAAATTCTGGGGCGGTAGTTTTGTTTCTAATCCATTTGGCAAAATACTTTACCTCGCATCGCATGATAAAGAGGAAAATGCCGTGGTTGAAATAGACACACAAAATACCGATTTTTACCGCACCCACTGGCCCTTTATGCGCGATAGAAGAATTGATTCGTACCAGCCTATCACCCAACGATTTATTGACGAAGATTAATTAATTATTGCCACTAAGGCACAAAGTTTGGAAGAATGCGGCTGTTTAAATAACAAATGTATTTATCATAAGCCAATCATAAAAATCATAATAAATCAGCGTTCTATTGGATTAATTCTTAGTGCGCCAAAACGCTTTAAATGAAAACACCCAAAGACTTAGGGTTTATTTTCCCTGCTGAATTTGAAAAACAACGTGCTATGTGGCTGTCGTGGCCACATAAAGAGGCTTCATGGCCCGGAAAGATTGAAACTATTTACGGGCCTTATTGTCAGTTTATAAGCCTGATTTCTGAAAGTCAAAAGGTTTGTATTAATGTAGCTGATGAAAAAATGAAGCAGTTTGCGCTTGATAAATTGCAAACAACAAACTGTAAACCGAAATTTGAAAACATTGAATTCTATTTTAATCCCACCAACGATGCCTGGTGCCGCGACCACGGCCCTGCATTTGTAATTAACCGGGCAAAAAAAGAAAAAGCCATTGTTGACTGGGACTATAACGCCTGGGGCGATAAGTATCCTCCTTTCGACCTGGATGATGTAATACCCACCTTAATAGGCAAAGAATTGAACCTGCCCGTTTTTCATCCCAAAATAATTATGGAGGGCGGCTCGGTAGAGTTTAACGGTAAGGGAACGCTTATCAGTACTACCGGCTGTTTGTTAAACAAAAACCGCAACCCGCATCTTACCCAAAAGCAAATTGAACAATACCTGGCAGACTACTATGGAGTTGAAAATATTCTGTGGCTGGGCGATGGTATTACCGGCGACGATACAGATGGGCATATAGATGATATTACCCGTTTTGTAAATGAGGATACCGTAGTAACTGTTATTGAGGCTAATAAGGCAGATGAGAATTTTGAACCGCTACAGGATAACTTAAAACTGCTGCAAAAAATGCGGTTACAAAACGGCCGGCAAATAAATATAGTTGAGTTGCCCATGCCCCACGCGGTAATTTATGAGGACCAGCGCCTGCCGGCGTCTTACGCCAACTTTTATATCGCCAATCAATATGTAATAGTGCCAACTTTCAGGGATGATAAAAACGACCAGGTTGCACTGGATGTACTGCAGGGATGTTTTAAAGACAGAAAAGTAGTGGGCCTGGATTCAACCGATTTGATATGGGGCCTGGGCAGTTTTCATTGCCTCTCTCAGCAGGAACCTGAAATTTAAAAAGGGTCTTTAAAAGCAGGATTATTGAGATAAGAAGTATCTGTCATATCATTCAAAAGTGTTAGCAGCTGCGCCTTCGCTGTTGTGGTAAGGTGCAAGCCCCCTACCGGCAGGTAATTGCCCGATGAATCTCTGGGAATATGCAACGCAATAAATTGATCCATGTTAGGCGAATACTTCAGGCTGTCGCTATAAAAATTGATTACCTGATCAAGGGTCTTATACCGGCCATCATGCATATAAGGCCCACTGACCGCAACGTTACGCAGGCTTGGATTTTTAAAAAGTCCATAGTCGGATGGAACACCGGTTATAGCGCCCCGTCCGGCATCCGCATAATCGTTTATGGTAGTTGCAGCCTGTAACCCATCATTGCGGAAGGTTTGACCCGGCAGATAATTAGCCATTAAATAATTTCCTCCAAAAGAATGGCAATGGAAACACTCACCGGTGGTTTGGATAAAAATCGCATAAAATGCAGCCGTTTCATCCTGGGTAAAAGTAGCCTGTCCCCGCATTACACTGTCAAAACGCGAATTTATTGAAATGGCAGTCATTAAAAATTCCTGTATACCCAGGTAAATTTGGTTGACATTAACAGTAGCGCCCGCTTTACCAAAAGCCTTCTTAAAAAGTTTGGCATAAACCGTATCTGCCTGTAAATAAGCAACAGCATTTGTAGCCACCATTCCCAGCTCATTATGCGAGGCATCCTGCGCTTGCGCAGCAATGGTGGGTTGCCGGCCATCCCAAAACATATACGGCTCCCAGGCCAGGTTTACCAACCGGGGGGCTTTGCGCTTATTAGGGCCAAAAACATTTGTGGCAATAGGAATGGTATCGGCAAAGGAGTGCGATAAAATATGGCACGATGCACAGGCCATTTGACCATTTACCGAAAGATGCTTGTCGTAAAAAAGCATCCTTCCCAACTGTATTCCTTCAACCGTAAGTGAATCTTTGTAAGGATTAGTAATGCCCGGAAACTCGAAAGTTAAGGCATTTGATCCAATAACATATTTGGTTCCGATATAAGCACTGTCCGCTTCAGTAGTGGTAGTCTTTACAATGGTAGTTTTAGGCTCGTGTTTGCAGTTTTCCAAAGCAACCAGAATCAGAGCGAGTGTGAAGATGAATAAGATGTTCCTTTTCATGATAGCTGTTGTCAAAATGTAAAGGCCTTTGAAAAATTATCTGCAAAAGTTGTCATGATAGCAGGATTATCGGCCGACCCCGATGCAGTTTCAGGCTCGGTAACAATATTGATGTACTCGCCGGTAGTGCTATTGGAAAATATTTGCTGAACATCCAGGTAAAGCGTAAGCGTGTAAGGAGTATTGCAGCAAACAGAAAAACTCTTATTTAATTTTGTCTGACGGGAAGCGGCATTAGTGCCGATATGATAAATGAGGGGGTAGGGCATATTGGAGGTGGAGGTGGGAGCCCATTTCCCTTCCATAACCTCAAACCGGTAAGCCGAAAACATATCCCAATACATCTGCCATAAATAGCTGTACGGATTAGGAAAATGCCAGGATGTATCGTTAGCGTTATTCATGTTTTGAATAGAATCAAGGCCGCACCCAAAGCTGATACCCGTAAAACTGCCAGGTGCAATATTTGCGGTAATTGAAAGTGTGGTTGTATCGCTAAAATCAACAATGGCCACCGAATCAAAACTTACAGTGGTATTATCTGTTTTAATAAGATTAATATGCGACAAGTAAAACTGTAAGGCGGACATTGTCAAATACCTTCCGGCTGTATCAATGTTAGGACTGTTTAACGCAAAACTTTGGGTGCCGTATTTAGCCTTTATAACCAAAGTAATGGCTGAAGTATTAGAAGGCTGAACCTTGGGCTCCTTTTTTTTGCATGAAGAAATAATAACAATCATGCAACAGACCAATAAAAAAACTACCAGTTTAGACTTATTCATGCCAGTGTTTTTTTTTAACATCATCGAATATACATCAAAAGCGGATATTAATTTAACTGCTTTTCGGCTATTAACAATTAAAACCATGCCCTGTTTATCAATATTTTATAAATTGTTTGCCCTCAGCGCCAATTTGGCAATAAATATTAACATACTTCGTTTATTTGCGTCCGTTTAATTTTCACCCATGCCCAAATTTATTTTAGCGCTTCTGGCGGTGTGCCTTTTATTTTCAAATATACAGGCCCAAAAAAAGGTAACTGTTAGCGGTACCGTTAAGGATGCCAGCAACGGCGAAGTAATGACCGGGGCGGTTATTTACGCCAAATCTAACCCTCAGGACGGGGCTTCGGTAAACAGCTATGGCTTCTATTCTCTTACTATAAAACCCGGCCACGATACTATTATAGCCCAATACATAGGGTACGATAAAAAGGTTTTTCCTGTAAACTTATCGCACGATACAACTATGAATTTCTCCATGGGTATGGCTGAGGTAAATACGATGAAGGAAGTAGTGGTAAGCGCAAATAATGATAAGGGCAACCAAAATGTCACTTCCGCTCAAATGGGTGCAATTACCTTAACCACTAAAGAAATTGCAAAAATACCCGTGTTCTTCGGCGAAAAAGATATTATGAAAACGCTGGAGCTTACGCCCGGTGTAAAATCGGCAGGTGAGGGTAATGCCGGTTTTTATGTGCGGGGCGGCAGTGCCGACCAGAACCTGGTGCTGTTGGATGAGGCACCGGTTTATAACTCGGGCCACCTGTTAGGTTTTTTCAGCACTTTTAATTCAGATGCAGTTGCAGATGTTACGCTTTACAAAGGCGGTATGCCGGCTGACTTTGGCGGAAGGTTAGCATCAGTAGTAGATGTAAAAATGAAAGACGGAAACGACCAGGATTACAGCGTTTCAGGCGGTATCGGGCTTATCTGTTCGCGTTTAAATATTGAAGGCCCTATCAAAAAGCACAAGGGTTCATTTTTGGTTTCGGGCAGGTTTGCTTACCCCGGTTTATTTGCAAAGCTTTCAAGCAATCCAACCATCAAAAGCGTTACCCTCTATTTTTATGATTTGAATTTAAAAGCCAATTATACACTGGGCGACCATGACCGGGTTTTCCTTTCGGCATACCTTGGGCGCGATGTTTTCAGCTTTAACAATAGCTTCGGCCTTAACTGGGGAAACATTACCGGCACCGCCCGCTGGAACCACATTTTTAATGAAAAGCTTTTCAGCAATACCTCTTTTATTTTTAATAACTACAATTACAAAGTGCTGGTTGGGCAGGATACCGCCCAGGCCACCATTTTATCAGGTATACAGGATATCAGTTTAAAAGAAGACCTTCAGTATTATCCCAATAGCAAGAACAAAATACATTTGGGCTTTGATATGACCTATCACACTTTTATACCCGGTGAGGTTACATCAATAGGCTATAACAAACTTGTTTCGCTTGACCAGGCCAAAACCCATGCGCTGGAAAACGCCATTTACGCAAGCGATGAGCAAACGATTGTACCCTGGTTTAAAATGATATACGGAGTCCGGTTTTCTTCGTTTACTGCACTGGGCTCGCAATTGGTTTACAATAGTTACGACCCTCAAACCTTCCTGCCAACTGATTCATCCTATTACAAAGCCGGGCAGCCTATTGTAACTTATTGGAACCTGGAACCGCGTTTATCAATGAATTTCATCATCAATGAACACAATTCCATTAAGCTGGCGTTTGACCGCAATACGCAATATATTCAGCAGTTAAGCAACACTACATCCACCAATCCAACCGATTTATGGATACCTACCAGTAAACTGGTAAAACCTGAAATTTCAGACCAGGGCGCCATCGGATATTTCGGAAATTTTTTAAAGGGAGCTTTACAACCATCGGTAGAAACCTACTATAAGTACATGCAAAACCAGGTTGATTATGTAAGCGGGGCTGATTTGTTATTAAACCGGTACGTTGAGTCGCAACTGGTATATGGCATTGGCTGGGCTTATGGAGTAGAAGTGATGATGAAATACGATGTATGGAAAATTCATGGCTGGGTAGCTTATGATTGGAGCCGGAGTATAAGACAGTTTCCTGCAATAGATAATGATGTTCCTTATTACGCCCTCCAGGATCGCACCCACGAGGCCGACGTGGTAGCTATTTATGATATTAATAAGAAATGGAGCATTTCGGCGGTTTTTGTTTTCTATACAGGCAATGCAGTTACCTGGCCCAGCGGAAGCTATGAGATTGGTAATACCATTGTGCCGTTATACACGGCCCGGGACGGATACCGGATGCCCGATTATGAACGCCTTGACCTGGGTGCAACAGTTGAATTAAAAAAACATAAAAAGTGGGAACATAATTTGAACCTCACTTTATACAACGCACTGGGTAAAGAAAATGCTTACTCCATTAACTTTCAACCGGTGCCTAATAATCCCGGCCAGACTGAAGCGGTGCAGTTGAGTTTGGGCCGCTGGATACCTTCTGTTACCTATAACTTTAAATTCCTGTAATATGAAACGGAAAAACATGTTCAGTAATTTTTCGAAGTTAACAGCCATGCTGATAGTTACAGTGCTGATAACCGGTTCTTGCCAAAAGGTTATTCATGTTGATTTGAATAACGCTAATCCTCAGTTGGTAATTGCGGGGTATGTTACCAACCAACCGTTAGTTGATACCGTAGTAATTACCAAGACCGGAAGCTATTTTACGCCCGGCAATTACCCGCACATTAACGGGGCCACAGTAATTATAACCGATAACACAGGGCTTACAGATACTTTTGTGCAGGTAGATAGCGGCACCTATGCTACGCAGCATTTAACCGGCATACCGGGCCATACTTATACCATGCATGTTTATTTGGCAGGTAAGGAATATGATGCAGTTTCAACTATGCCAGCAGTAGTACCCCTTGACAGCGTTGAAATATATGAAGTAGGTAGTGGCTCAGATACCGGTTACCACGTCAGGGGGTTCTTTCCCGATGCCGGCGGTGGTAACCACTACTACATGCTGCAGGCTTATTATAACAGTGTATTGCAGGACAGTGCCGATAATATAACCCTGGATGATAACGAATATACAAGCGGACTGATACAGGACGTAAGGCTTCGTGTGCCCTATCCCCCAACCGGCGATACAGTAAAAATGAACCTGCTGTGCCTTGACTACAATACCTACAATTATTTTTCCGTAATAAAAAGTATTACGGCATCAGCCAACCCTGTTTCAACTGCTGTGCCGCAAAACCCGCCAACCAATATATTGGGCGGGGCTCAGGGTTACTTTTCGGCGTATTCCATTTCAACGAGAACGGGATATGTGCCGTAGAATCTGTTTAAATTAAAGAAATACAGTTTAACACAAAGCACACAAAGTTCAATACAAAGAACACCAAAAATATAATCCTTTGTGGCCTTTGTATTGGCATTTTTCTTTGTGCTCCCCGCCTACCGGCAGGCAGGTTTGTGTTAAATTGCATTGGGATTCAATTTTAAACAGCTTCTTAGATTAATTATCCAAAATCAATCGGTGGCTTTTTCATAAACCTTGCATCTCCCTTTTTGCAAATGCCATTATACGGAATTGTAATTTTAAGAGCAGCATGTATATCGGCATTGTAAACATATTTCTTTACAAACAGGCCCAATAAATCCTGGGTGCCTATGGTAAGCGGGCCCAACCTGAGTGTTGCACCTAATCCAAAATTACCATATATATCGTACGACAAGGGCAGGTAAACACCTATCCAACGGTTATCATATTTAGGCGTAACACTAAACGTGGTAACCTGGGTCAGCATATTCTGGGTTGGTGACATATCAGGCGAAACCATGGTGGCAACTGTTACCCCAAACTCTTTGTAAATATTGTAGTCAATAAATATGTTGAACCGGGTAGGAAGCCACAAAGTAAAAGTGCTTTTGGTTGGCAATACCTGGAACCTTGAGCGGATAGTATCGTCCAGGCTCTGTATCCCATTCGGGAATTTATCGCCGGCTACATCCCGGTTATTAATGTTGGCATAAAAGTTTTCGCTGTAATCTCCGCGCTTAAACCGCAGGGCGCCAAAATCTATTATTGAAAATCCTACGGCCAGTTTATACCGGTCGCGGTCTTTCAGGCTCTGGCAATCACAGTTATAGTCGGCGCTGTACTTTTCGTGGTCAGGGTGCCATTCATACACGGCGCCCATATCGGCGGCTACTGTAGGTATACCATATTTAGTATTGAATACATTGTTCAAATAAGCTGGCATGTCCTGGGCTATGGCAGCTGCAGAATAGCCCTTTGAAGTAATCAGCCCTTCGGAATAAGCGTAACTAACACTTGTATGGTTAATACTTAAAAGGTCATACTCAGGCCATTTATAATTCAGGTTACTTACCTGTACGTATGCGCCTGCCAAAGGCTGCTCTAATTTTAAGGTGCCACCCACCTTTATTAAATTTTCGCCCTTATCAAGTATAACGCGCGAGTAAGTAATACCGTAATCATTCCAGGCAGCAGCCTTTAGCCCCAGGTTAGCATTAGAAAGGCTCTGGCCTAAAAAATTAGTGGCTGCCTGTGCGTTAGTACCCAGTCCATAATAAGCAATCCGTGCCAGCGTTTCGTTCACGTTTTCGGCATTGGCTATTATGTTGGCATGATAAGTAAAGGCAATAGCATTCTGTCGCTTATGCCCTTTCCGGCCAAACTGAAACATGAACGACAAAGGCCCTGTAAGCTGTGCGCCTGCATAAGCATCTTTATCGCGCCCGTTAATCCGCTCATGCAAAAAATCCTGCTGAAAATTGGCGCTGCTAAACAGATATGGATGCAATAACGCCTGCCTGCTTACGCCAATGTAATTGTTGTTTACTGTAGCGGCAGCGGCTATCAGATTAATATCCACTAAAAAAGGACTATTGGCAATAGCAGGGTTGTAATCAACATTGGTTACCCCGCCGTACTGGCTTCCGCGTAATCCCAAAAAGAATTGCGCCTGCAGGTTGTAAATGCACGAAGCCGAAATGATGAATAGCAGCATGTACTTTTTCATAAACGGATAGTGTTAAGGTGAAAAATGCAAAAGTTGATTTCACTTCACTCAGTTTATTTAGCCGCGTTAATTAATATTATCCCCGATTGAATATAATGGCTGTGCCTGCCAGTTGTTATTGTAACGCAGGTTGGCGAATATAAGTATGTGCAGCTATTATAAGGATGATAAATATGAGGTAAAGGATGCATGCGGATATAGATATATAGTTAAGACGATTATGCTTGCATACTACGCATAACGACAGCTATAGAGTATTATTTTTTAATAGGAAGTTCCCTGATCCTTATTTGGTCCTTTTCTACCACTACAAAAACCCCTTTTTCAAGATCATCTTTAAGTTGAGTTAGGTTGGTGCGTAAAAAATCCAGGATTATCTCCGAAGTAACCGGTTCAATACGAAACAATATTACAGAAGGTTTATGAGCACCGGAAAGTGCATGTATCCTGCTATAATCAAGGTCGTGGGTAATAATTATTTCACCTGATTGTTGCGCAATGCCGAAAATCACTTCATCTTTTGTTGAAAGCAACCCAACCTCTTTTACATGCCGGGTTTTGGATCCGATTTCGTTTAGCCCGATGCATAAGAAAGGGGATATGTTTTCATCAAGCAAAAAAGTCATGATGCTTTTTTGAAGGGAATTACACGATAGTCCATCATGCCCGAGGCAAAAGAAATGGCTTGTAAAACATCTTCCCGGCTTATCCAGTCAAATTCTTTCAGAAAGTCTTCAATACTCATTCCACTTGAAATATAAGCGAGCACAGAAGCAACAGGCATACGAGTGCCTTTAATGCATGGTTTTCCAAAACAAATGTCTGGATCCACAGAAATTCTCGGATAATCAAAAAAAGTATGCATCATAATGGTTCAAAAATAATAATAATTCAGGTTAAAATGTACACTAATAGGTAACCTATTGTATATCCCGGGGTTATTTAAAAGCTACAAACTCACTGTGATGTTTGCCGGCATAGTAATTGGCTCCCCCGCACTTGCCGAAACAATTCCCCCTTTCTCCGAATTAATTACATTTATTCCGGCACAAAATGCAGTTTTACAGCTTCGGAAAGTGTGTCAGCGAATTTAAAATGGTAATGAAATCCTTCTTCGGCATTTTAGCTTTATGGTTATTACTTAGTGGTACCGCCTCTGCCCAGACTTTTAAGCTGGATGGTATCGTTATCGATGCCGAAGACCATACCACCATGCCCGAGGCCTATGTTACGCTGTCGTACCTGGCTGACAGCACCAAATATACCGGTACCCAAACGGATAGCTTGGGCAGGTTTTCGTTTCCTAACCTGCCGTCGGCTTCATATATTCTTGAAATAAAGTACCTGAGTTATCTGCCCGTTAAATTAAGGCCCAAAATAAACGGAAGCGATAAGCACCTGGGCAAAATTTTGCTGGTTAAGGACCCTAAAATGTTTAAAGAAGTTCCCATTGTTGGCATTCAGCAGCGGGTGGTGCAAAAGGCCGATACCAGCGAGTTTAATGCCAACGCTTTTAAAGTAAACCCCGATGCCACCGCCGAAGACCTGGTGGTTAAAATGCCGGGTCTCAGTTCCAGCAACGGAACGGTAAGTGCACAGGGCGAAACCGTGCAGCAGGTATACATTGACGGAAAGGAGTTTTTTGGACAAGATGCCACCCTGGCACTAAAAAACCTGCCGGCTGATGTAATAGATAAAGTGCAGGTTTTTGACCGCTGGAGCGACCAGGCACAGTTTACAGGCTTTGACGATGGCAACTCGCAAAAAGCCATCAATATAGTAACCAAGAAAAACCGACGTAACGGTGTTTTTGGAAAACTATGGGCGGGTTACGGCTACTTAAACAACAGCGTTTATACAGCGGGCGGAAGCCTTAACTGGTTTGATGGGGATAGACGGATTTCTGTAATTGGCATGACCAATAATATTAACCAGCAAAATTTTTCTACCCAGGATTTGCTGGGTGTAGTTGGTAACGCAACACAGCGCCAGGGCCGCGGTGGTGGGGGCGGTGGAGGTGGGGGCGGCGG